>Ga0079224_100009802_pt1 | contig 13108 bp, 10 predicted proteins | sample Stecom2015_FD_80414 | JGI IMG/M metagenome (GOLD analysis project Ga0079224, IMG submission 80414) | Agricultural soil microbial communities from Utah to study Nitrogen management - Steer compost 2015 | ecosystem: Environmental > Terrestrial > Soil > Agricultural land | place: USA: Utah... | reverse complement strand
TCATCTATGGCGGCCCGCCCCTCCTGCGCCGACTGCACCGGGAGCTGCTCGACCTGATGGCGCGGGATGGCTTCACCCGCATGGCAGACGTGGTGGCGAGCGCCAGCTCCGCTCCCTTGCAGGCGGATCCATCCACACGCATCTAGAAGGAGGGTGTCCGGGGAAAGCTCCGGATCGCCCACCGTCGGGCGCGGCTCTCCGTCCCCTGCCGTGCGTCGTCCGCCGACAGCGACGGGTCCGGCGCCCACCTTCATGGGCACCAAGCCGCACCGCCGGCCGCGGCTTCCGCTCTCCCGGCCTGTGACCTCGACCGACACACAGAAGGATCAGGCGCCCACCTCCGCGGGCACCGGGCCGCACTGCCGGCCGCGGCTTCCGCTCTCCCGGCCTGTGACCTCGACCGACACACAGAAGGCTCAGGCGCCCACGTCCACCGGTCCGGGAGCCCGCCTCCGTGGCCGAAAGCCCCCGCGGGGCCTCCCGGGAGTTCTCTGCATTGAGCGCGTCAGGGGCGGCCGTTACAGCTCCCTCCCGGGAGGACGGCAGAAGAGGAACGAATTTCGGGACACCTGAGACGTCCAAGCGAGCCGTTCACCCTCTGTGATCGCGTTCGGCGCACGCGCCGCCTTTCGGACACCTCCTTGTCCACTGAGCGGGAGCGACCCGGCACGGTGACTAGCTTCCCCCTCTCCCAGCTGGTGCGACCGGGCTCCGGGCGCCCGAGGAGCCTGTATGACGTCTTCTCCACGCATGGGGCGCAACCCCCTCAAGGCATTTTCCAAAGACCGATCGGTCACCACACACAAGCTCGCGCCGGGCACGCTGCGCCGCATCCTCGGGTTCGCGCGGCCCTACCGTCTGCTGCTGGTCGTCTTCGTCGGCATCATCCTGATCGAGGCGCTCCTGGGCGCCGCTCAACCGCTGCTCTTCAAACACATCCTCGACGTCGGCGTGATGCAGGGGAACACCCAGGTGGTGATCCTCTTCGCGAGCATCGTGGCCATGCTCGCGGTCCTCGGCGCGGGCCTCAGCCTCACCCACCGCTGGATCTCGGCCCGGATCGGTCAGGGACTGGTGCACGATCTGCGGACCCAGGTCTTCGACCACGTGCAGCGCATGCCCCTCGCGTTCTTCAGCCGAGCCCAGACCGGGGCGCTGGTCAGCCGCCTCAACGGGGACGTTCAAGGCGCCCAGCAGGCCTTCACCTCCACGCTCTCCAGCATCGTCGGCAACGTCGCCACCACGGCCACCGTCATCGCCGCGATGCTGTCGCTCTCGTGGCAGATCACCCTGATCGCCCTGGCGCTGGTCCCGCTCTTCGTCCTGCCCGCGCGCTTCGCCGGGCGCCGCCTCGCGGAGATCACCCGTGAGCGCTACACCCTGACCGGCGACATGGGACAGACCATGACCGAGCGCTTCAACGTCTCGGGCGCGCAGCTGGTCAAACTCTTTGGACGACCGGATCAGGAGACCGCGGCCTTCACCGAGCGGGCGGCCCGGGTGCGGGACATCGGCATCCGCTCGGCCGTGTACTCCCGGGTCCTGATGACGCTGCTCGCGCTGCTGGCCGCATTGGCCACGGCCTTCGTCTACGGCTACGGCGGACTGCTCGCCATCGGCGGAACGCTGGGCGTGGGCACCGTGGTGGCCCTGGCCGCCTACCTCACCCGCCTCTACGGTCCCATCACCTCCCTCTCGAACCTGCAGGTGGACGTGATGACCACGCTGGTCAGCTTCGAGCGCGTGCTCGAGGTGCTCGACCTGCAGCCCATGGTGCGGGACGCCTCCGACGCAAAGGCGCTGGAGCCCGGCCCCAAGTCCATCGTCTTCGACGACGTCACCTTCCGCTACCCGAAGGCCTCCGAGGTCTCGTTGGCTTCGCTCGAGTCGGTGGCGCGGCTGACGGACAGCGAGAGCGGTGAGGTCCTCAAGAACCTCTCCTTCCGGGTGGAGCCCGGGCAGATGGTGGCGCTGGTGGGGCCCTCGGGCGCCGGCAAGTCGACGGTGACCCAGCTCGTCACCCGCCTCTACGACGTGACCGGCGGCTCAGTGCGGGTCGGCGGAAAGGACGTGCGCGAGGTGACCCAGGCCTCGCTCCGCGACGCGGTCGGCGTGGTCACCCAGGACGCCCACCTCTTCCACGCCACGCTGCGCGCGAACCTGCTCTACGCACGTCCGGATGCGGACGAGGCGGCGCTGTGGGCAGCGCTCAGGGGGGCGCAGATCGAATCGCTCGTGCGACGTCTCCCCGAGGGGCTCGATACGGTGGTGGGCGATCGTGGCTACCGGCTCTCGGGCGGCGAGCGTCAGCGGCTGGCCATCGCACGCCTCCTGCTCAAGGCGCCTGAGATCGTCATCCTGGATGAGGCCACCGCCCACCTCGACTCCGAGTCCGAGGCGCTGGTGCAGCAGGCCCTGGAGTCCGCGCTCGAGGGACGGACCGCGCTGGTCATCGCGCACCGATTGGCGACCGTGCGGCAGGCGGATGTGATCCTGGTCCTGGAGCACGGCCGCATCGTCGAGCAGGGACGGCACGAGGAGCTGCTCAGGAAGGGCGGCGTCTATGCCGGCCTCTACCGGACCCAGTTCGGGGACACCCCCCAGTGGACACCGGAGCTCGCCCAAGGAGACGCCCCGGTTCCTCTGCGCGCGGGTGCCCCGGGGGCCTGAAGGCCCGGCGCTGCGTCCCTCTCCGCGTGTGAAGTCCGCGCCGCGCCGCTGAGCGCGTCCAACGTTCGTGGCTCCCTGTGCAAGAGCGGATGGATCGCGACGCGCTGAAGACCCGGCGCTCCTTCCCCTCTCCGCGAGAGCAGTCCGCGCCGCGCCGCTGAGCGCGCCCAACGTTCGCGGCTCCCTGGGCAAGGGCGGGTTGATCGCGACGCGGGATGCGCACCGAAGCTCGAGGCGCTCAGGCTCCGGACGTCGCAGCGAGCCAGGCACATGCCACACCGTCGTGGCAGCTGCTCACCCTCCAGAAGAAACCCGACGCCGATCGCGATGGGTCAGAGCCGGTTCGGAGGCGTCCCCGATGCGCCGCACCCACTCGCGTGGCGCGGTGAGGGTGCCCTTCGACCTTCCTCGGGCAGATCCATCTGGGCGAAGCCGCCGTTCCATCGTGGCCTCACGACCCGCGGGGCGCGCGCTCCCCACCTCCGGCGTTCATGCGCGTCCGGAAGCCGGAGGGCCATTTCACCGGAAAGGCGCCGCGAGCAGCGGGACGTTTCGGCCAGCCGCCCCGGTCGGAGCCGCCGCTTCCGCCACGCCTTCTGAACTCACACCCTCACCGGCGCGAGCCGGACCGCCTCCCGCCCACTGCTCCGGCGCAGCGTGCGTCGATACAGCGCATCGTGGCGGGCGATCATCCGCCCCAGGGAGAGCTCGTGCTCCACGAAGCGGCGTGCGGCGCGACCCATACGCCGCCCGGTCTGGGGCTGGGAGAGGATGTCTCCCAAGGCCGCGGCAAGCTGCTCGGGCTGGCCCGGCTCCACCACCCGTCCACGGCGTCCATCCTCGATGAGATCCGGATTGCCGCCCACCCGGGTCACCACCATGGGCAGCCGCGCTGCCATCCCCTCCATGACCGCGTTGCTCAGCCCCTCCGCGGCGCTGCACAACACCCCGAGCTGCGCCCGCGCGTAGATCGCCGGGACGTCCTGCCGGTGCCCGAGGAAATGGACCACGTCCGAGAGGCCCAGTGCCCGTGCACGGGCCACGATCCCCGGGCGGCGGGGCCCATCCCCCACCAGGAAGGTGTGCAGGCGCATCCCCTGCTCACGCAGGAGGCTGAGCGCGACCAGCAGGTCCTCCTGCCGCTTCACCGGATGGCTCATGTTCGCCACGTGCACCAGCACCGGCGCGTCGCCCGTCTCCGGGAGCGGCGCGGAGAGCCCTTCCTCGAGCCGCTGGTCGAAGCGCGCGATGTCCAGGCCGTTATGGATGACGCTGATCCGGTGCCCGGGGATGTGCTCCTCCCGGATGAGCATCGAGCGGATGGCATCCGCGTTGGCGATCACGTGATCCGCCGCACGCGTGGCCTGGGCGTAGACCGCCCGGCGCAGCTGCCCATGCCAGTGCGCGAGGTCCAGCCGCCCCACCACCACCTTGCACCCGGCGAGCTTGGCGGCAGGCACCACCATCAGGGTGGAGTAGAAGTCGTGGACGTGGACCAGGTCCGCCCGTTGCGCCTTCAACCACTGCGCGGTCCGCCAGATGGTCCCCGCGGTGCCGACGCGCATGAGCGAGCCGTTGAGCGGGAAGGCGGTGGGCGTGTGCCCCAGCTCCGAGAGCTGCCCCATCAGCGGCCCGGCCGCCTCGAGCACCCCCACCCGGACGTCGTAGGTCGAGGGGAGCCCGCGCAGCAGCTCGAGGACCTGCACCTCGGTCCCACCGATGTGGAAGGAGCGCACGAACTGGACCAGACGCACCGGCCGTTCCGCTCCCTGAGCCTCCGTCATGCCGCACCCCCTTCCGGCAGGCCCACCGTCGGGGCCGAGTAGACGCGCCTGGGAAGCTGCGCCTCGGCCGTCTGAGGCGCCATGGCGATCCGTGCGGCGCAGGCAGCCAGGCCGCACAGCATGTAGAGGTGCGCGGAGAGGATGTAGCCGGAGAAGAGGTCGCAGGTGAGGTACAGGGCGCTGGCCGCCGCGAGCCCCTTGGCGAGCCACCCGATCTCCGGATGCCTGCCGGCCGCGAAGACGCCGCCCACGGCGCTGGCCATGAAGATCATGAACAGCAGCATCCCCACCCAGCCCACTTCGGCGACCACGTCCAGGAAGATGTTGTGGGCCACGAAGGCGGTGGTGGCCTCCGGCGGCGCATAGAGCGGCCAAGCGTAGCGGAAGCCTCCGGCGCCCACGCCCACGACCGGATGATCCCGGCTGATGCCTGCGGCGACCTCCCAGGCGTGCACACGGCCCAGCGCGCTGAGGTCCTGCTCGAAGGTGGTGACCGTCTCGTTGCGCTCCCAGAAGCTCGAGGGGGCGAAGATCAGCAGGCCGATGGCGAAGGCCCCGGCGAACAACAGCGACTTGAGGCGACGGTTCTCGCGCAGGGCCCAGATCACCATGCCCACACACAGTCCGATGAAGCCTCCCCGCGAGTGGCTGAAGACCACCGCGGTGACCGCGAGCGCCGCGGCGATGACGCAGATCGTGCGCAGCCACATCGGGTTCTTGCGACGACCCACGAATGCCACCGCGAGCGGGACGATGAGGCCCACGTCCATGGCCATGTGGTTGGGGTCCGCGTACACGCCGTGCCAGCGCCCGCGATAGCCTTCGACCAGATCCTCTCCGCTCAGGTACCACTGGATGACGCCCACTGACGTCACCATGGAGGCGATCACGATCGCGCCACAGAAGACCATCAGCCGCTTGGGCGTCGTCACCACATTGATGAGGGTGAAGTAGATGGCCGCGAGCTTGATGAGGTCATTGCCCGTGGTCCGGGACACCTCGGGGGCGATGCTCCAGGCCGTGGACGCCGCGCAGAGGGCCACGAACCCGAGGAGCGCCAGACCGCGCCGCCCATCCAGGATGAACGGCTCCGCCTTCCCGATGCGGCGCAGGACCATCAGCCCCGCGGCGAGCGCGGAGGTGAGCAACGCCGGCCGCAACCACGCAAGCCCCTCAATCCAGGCCGAAGGGATGGTGTAGACGACCACCCCGAACGCCACCAGAAAGATGAACGACCAGCGGTCCCGGTGCGCCGCCGGTGAATGGGCGGACGGCAACGCCGCAGCCCCTGTCTGCTCCTCGCCCCATGAAGTCGCCATCAGCGGGCCTCCAAGCAGTCGGCATGCCAGTTGGTCCCCAGGGCAACCGGTTCCAAGCGTGGCGCGCGGGCGGTCAGCGGCCGCGGACGGGCAGGAGAGAGGCATCGCCCTGCCGGACGATGCCCCCCGGGCCTTGAGGAAATCTCCCGCCCACCGATGGGAAGCGGCCTTCCCACCCCGGCCCGGTCGGGGCACCGGAAGGGCGCGCACCCAACGGATCAGGAGCGGCCGGAGACCCCCTGCCCTGCGGCTGAGCCCGGCAGGGCGGCCGCGGGCGCGTCGGGGTTGATGCCATCCCGTGAAAGATCTTCAGGGATCGCGTGGGTGGCCATGGTGCCCTCGGGAGCCTGGTACCAGCCCGGATCCGCGTAGCCGTTGAGGCGCTCACGGACCTTCAGGATCGTGAACATGCCGCCCATGGTGATGTAGTCATGGGGCCCCTTCGCCCCGACCATGGGGATGCTGTTCGGTGGCATCTCCATGTGGTCGAGGTGCTCGGACATGTCCATGCCGGTGTGCCCCATGGTCATGTAGCCGGGGATGCTCCGCTGGACCTTCGCGTCGAGCCCGGTGGGGTCCACGCCGATCATGTTGCTGAAGTCGTGCCCCATCTGGTTCATCACGTGGTGGGTCATGTGGCAGTGCAGGGCCCAGTCCCCCGGAGCATCGGCCTCGAACTCGACGGTCCGGGTCGCGCCGGTCGGCACGAGCACCGTGGTCTCCGGCCACTGCCCCGCGGTGGGGATGGGACCTCCATCGGTCTCGGTGACGCGGAAGGCGTAGCCGTGCAGGTGGATCGGGTGATGATCCATGGCGCTGAGGTTTCCGAAACGAAGGCGGACCCGTTGCCCCTTCTGCACCACCAGCGGTTCGGTGGCCGGGAAGACCGCCGCGTTCATGGTGAGCACGTTGAAGTCGGTCATCTCGTTCGGGTCCGGCCGTTCGGCGCCGGGGGCGATGGCCCACTCGTGCAGCATGATCGCGAAGTCCCGATCGACCCGGGGGCCTCGTGGACGCCGCGGGTGGATGACGATCATACCCACCATGCCCATGGCCATCTGGGTCATCTCGTCATGGTGCGAGTGGTACATGAACGTCCCCGCCTGCTGGAGGGTGAACTCGTACCGGTAGGTCTCGCCCTTGCGGATGGAGCGCTGATTCAGGCCCCCCACCCCATCCATGCCGCTTGGGAGGAGCAGCCCGTGCCAGTGCACGGTGGTGGGAGCATCCAGGCGGTTGGTGACGTAGACGCGGATGCGATCGCCCTCCACCGCCTCGATCACCGGCCCGTGGACGCGGCCGTTGTAGCCCCAACACCTCGCCTTGAGGCCGTCGGAGAAGGCGTGCTCCACCTCCTCTGCGACCAGGTGGAAGACCTTCACCCCGTCGACGATCCGGTAGGGAAGCTTCGAGCCGTTGGGAACGATCACCGGCGTGTAATGGCGGCCGGGAAGTCCCGGCGTCTGCCAGTCACGTTGGGGACGACGGGGGGCCTGTGCGAGGGCGGTGCGGGTTCCTCCCAGCAGGAGTCCACCGCCGGTGAGCGCGGCGCCCATGGAGAGGACGTCACGCCGCCGGACCCCTTCCCGGCGGGAGGAGCTCTCAGGAGCTTCAGACGGTTCGGGCGCCGAGGGGCGCGGTGCATCACGGCGCATGGGAATCCTCCGAATGGGACGACGAATCAGGGTGCGCGCCGTGGTCGTGAGACTTCACGGCCGGCGCGGCGGATGAGGGAACCTCGGATGGCGCGTTGACAGGGAGCTCCGGCGCATCCGGATGGGAGAGGCGCCCCCCGACGACGCGTTCGAGTTCGGCGGCGGTGCTCCAGAACGTTGCACGTGCATCGATCGCACGCTGCCTCGCGCTCAGCTCCTCGCGCTTGGCCTCCACCAACTCATAGAGACCGAACTGCATCGCGTTGTACTGGAGCAGCGCGTTCTCGCTGACCGCGATCTGGAGCGGCACCACGCGCTCCTCGAGGTGGCGGACGGCCTGGAGCGCGGTCTGCAGCCGCGCCTGGGTCTCGCGCACCTCCGAGCGCGCCTCGACGGACAGCCGCTCCAATCGCCGGGTGGCCTGATCCCGCTGCGCCTCGAGGCGGGCGATGACGGCTTGGCGCTGATCGAAGATCGGCAGCTCGAGCGTGAGATCGGGTCCGATGAGCAGTGGGCCGTTGGCGTCCCGGTGCGTGTGGGCGCCCAGGTCCACGGCACCCACGAAGCGGAACGTCCGCGCCAGACGGGCCCCGGTCTCCAGCTGCGCGATGGCCTTGCGGGCCGCGGCGATGTCCAGGCGCTGAGCGATGGCGCGACGCTCGAGCCCCTCCAGCGCCCCCAGAGCGTCCGGCGCCGAGGGGAGCGCACCCGCGAGGGTCCACTGCGTTCGCGCCCCGTGAAGTCCGAGCAGCCGATTGATGCGCTCGCGGTGGGCGATGACGTCCAGCTCCATGTCGCTCACCTCCAGGCGCAGGGCCTCATAGGCGACCTTCCGCTGGGCGAGCTGCATCGCGTTGATATTGCCGGCCTTGCGTTGCCGTTCGGCGAGATCCGCGGTCGCCTCCTGCAGCGCGAGCGCCTCCCGGGCGATCGCCAGCTTCTCGGTGGCGGCCTGCAGCGCATAGACCTCCTGCTTGGCCAGAGCCGCCGTGGCGAGCGCCTCGTGCGCCACGGTCAGGACCTCGGAGAGGAAGCCCTGGGAGGCGGCCTCCCGCTGCATGGGCAGCATCAGCAGCTCGACGATGGGCTGCACCAGAGAGCCGCCCAGTTCGAAGAGGCCATGGGTGACCGGCACCCCGACGTCGAGCGAGAAGGAAGGATTGCTGATGAGACCGGCCTGCATGAGGTCGGCCTGCGAGATGCCCAGGGAGGCGTAGGTCTCCTGCATGGCAGGGCCGTGGATCAGCGCAATCGAAACCGCACGGTCCGGATCGAGCCCATCCTCGAGCAGCGCATCGACCCGCTCGGCAATCTGCTCGCCGCCCGGTGCGCCCTCCCCCCAACCCGTTGAGCTCCCGAGACGCTCGGTGACCAGCGTGTCCACCTGGTCATGCCCCCGCGAGGCATCGAAGGTCGCGCAGCCCGTGAGCACCAGGGTGAGCGGAACGGACATCCACCCCCCCCTCACGGTTGCGCCTCCTTCTTCACCGGGACGAGCGCCATCCCGCCGCACTTCGAGCACGTCCCCGGCGCATGCGAGGTGACCTCCGGATGATGGGGGCAGACCCACGTCTGCTCCGACCGGGCGTCCGCACCGTTCCCGGTCTTCGGCACCAGCGCCATCCCACCGCACTTCGAACAGGTGCCCGGCGAGTCCGAGGTCACCTCCGGATGGTGGGGGCAGAACCAGGTGGTCCCCGAGGTCGACCCCGAAGCCTCTTGCTTCACGGGAACCAACGCCATCCCACCGCACTTCGAACAGGTGCCCGGCGAGTCCGAGGTCACCTCCGGATGGTGGGGGCAGACGTAGCGGGCCCTGCCGTCACCGTGGTCCGGATGGGCGTGGTGCGCCCGGTCGCCCGCTTCCTTTTCCTGCGGGAGCAGGTCCATGTGGCACTTCGGGCACACGCCGGGCGATTCGGACACCACCTCGGGATGGTGGGGACAGGTGAAGACCACGCCCTCGCGGGGGCCGGTGGGGGGCTGCCAGACGGGCGAATCACCGAGGGCCTTCGAAGCTTGATGCGGAGGTGCCTCGGGCGCATCGACGTCGGCCGCGGAGGGACCGGCCGAACCGGGAGGGGGGGTGGTGGCACAGCCTGCGACGAGCAGGACGCCGGCGCAGAAAACGGGACGCAACATGCAGCGCACTCCTGGAAGTGAGAGGGGAATCCGCGCCGGGCCGACGCCGGTTCGGCACGACTCACGGCACGCGTCGCCGGGCCCGGAGGGCACAGCGCTCGGGAGCTGAGGCCTGCTTCGCGCGCGGACGATCCATGGATCCCGGGCGAAGCGGCGACGTTGACGGGACGCATCGACGGAGCGCACTCCGGAGGTCCCCCGTCAGCTGATCAGATCAACAGATGCCGCAGCTGCAGATAGACCGGTGGCCCTGACGACGTCGGCCGATCAGGCGTCCGGACCCGGTGGTCCCCCACCGCGACCGGTGCCGTCGCCGGGCTTGCGACCACGGGCCATGGCGGCAGCGCCTTCTGAAAGCTCAGGGACGTGGAGCTCGCCGGGGTGACCGGGGCGGGATCTTCGGAGGCGAGCCCGATCCGCTCACAGCATGCGCTGGAGGCGAACCCGTCCTCGTCCGGATGCCCCCCGCCGTCGGTATGCGGGGCGCTGCAGGGACAGCCGGGCATCGGCGTCCCGGTCGCGTTGCAGATCCACCCTTCGCCGACAGACGCCACGCTCTGCCCGGACACGAGCAGGGAGAGCAGCAGCGCTGTGAGGTGCATCAGCCGCGACATGGAGCCTCTTATTGCTGGAGCACCGGCTGCGGCGCAACCCCTCCGCCCTACTGCAGCACGGCCACCGGCAGCACCACCCCGGCGATGGGCTCCAGCGGACTGCCTTTCGCCCTCGGTGGCCCCAGCTCGTCTGCCCAGCGACCCAGCTCCTGCTCCACCAGGCGTCGAAGCTCGCCGTGGGCAGACTCCGGGATGCGCACGGCGAGGCTGTCGACGGCCGTCTCGCGGGCCTCGGGACGCACCTGCCCCTGGTCGTCGAGCGCACGCGCCACCAGGTCAGCGAGCGCCGAGGGTGAGATCGGGTCCAGCCCGGGCGTGCCGGTCAGCAGCGTCTGCGCCAGCGCGCCCGCCCAGATCGAAGGCGGATCCACCGGCAGGGAGCTCCCCGCACGCGCCTCCAGCCGGGACTTCGCGTCGTCCGGATCCGCCCCGAGGATCGCGGAGAAGATCGCGACCTGGGCTTCGGCCCGGTCGAGCGCCAGGGAGGTCAGGTACACCTCCCGGCGGGAGCGGAACGCGACGGGGTCCGCGCCCTCGACCTCGAGCACCCGGACCGGGCGTCGGCGGCGGAGTCCTGCGACCATGCGGGACTCAGGCGGCATCAGCCAGGTGATTCCGCCCGCACGGGCCAGGGGCTGCTTGAGGAGCCGGTCCGCCCGGAAGCGGAGCTTGAGCCCCAGCGAGAAGCCCACCTGGAAGAGGTGCCGCAGGTGATGGGCACGCAGCGCGGCGACGGCTGCTTCCGGCGCGCCCCCGGTGATGAACTCGAGCCCGAGCTGGAGGGTGTCGCGCACCTGCTCGAGGGTCTGGCGCTGGGCTTCCACGTCGCCCGGATCCGCACCTTCGGCGACCAGGGCCTGGTTCGAGAGCAGTCGGAGCTGTGCCTCCAGGGTGTCGCGCTCCTCCTGATCCAGCTCCCGCAGCCCGGCACTGAGCAGATCAGGGGGCGAGGCGTGGGCGAGCGCCGTCTCGTCCTGCACCGTCCGCTCCGACGCGTAGGGCGCGGGGTCCCGGTAGGCGTAGAGCGAGAGCGCCTCTTCCAGCGGCGGAAAGCCCAGCTCGGAAAGTCGCGCGGTCCGGAACTGCAGCGCGGCCTCCTCCAACTCCGAGGGGACCTCCCAGCGGACCGCCTCCAGCAGGCGCACGGCTTCGAAGGGATCGCGCGAGATCAGGGCATCCACCACCTGGCGGATCGCAGCCTGTTCAATCCCCTCGACGAGGAACTCGATGAGGTAGCGGCCCTCGGGCGTCGACATGGTCACGCCCTCCGGGTTCACGTCCGGATCCTCCTCGAGATCGTGCACGCGGATCATGCGCCGCAGCAGGATCTCGAGCAGCTCGAGGTCCACGCCCAGGAGCTTCTCGATGAAGCTGTCCCCATCGGGGTCCCAGGCAGCCCGCAGCCAGAGCAGGAGGGTCTGCTCATCCACCTCGGTCGACTTCCACGCGGCGAGATCGACCATGACCTGGAACTGCTCGGGCGAGGCGAGTTGCACCAGGTCGGTGGCGTCCGCCAGCCCGAGGTCGTGGATGGTGAGGTAGAGGTCGGAGGCGGGGAGTGCCCGGACCAGCGCCCCCGCGTCCTTCGGCTCGAGGAGCGCCTCCAGACGCTTGCGCGCCGGCAACTGCATCAGCTCCCGCCGGAACTCGGCGAGCTGGCGTTCGTCCAGGTCCAACTCAGGGGGATCGCGATCGGTGCTCATGATTCGGAGTCGAAGAGGGTCGAGAGCAGCGCGTCCCAGATCTCCTCGATGCCCAGACGCTCGGTCGAGCTGACGCCGTGGACCGCCTCCCTGGGAAGCGCGAGCTGCTCGGCGATCTGCGCGAGACGCGGCTTGCGGCGGGCCTTCGCCAGGCGATCCAGCTTCGTCGCGGCCACCAGCAGGCGCGCCCCGGTGCGCTCCTGGAGATACCCCAGCACCTGGACGTCCTCCGCGGTGGGTCCGACCTCGGCGTCGATGATGCTCACGATCGCCTGCAGCCCGTTCCGCTTCTCGAGGAAGGTGGTGATCATCCCCTCCCACTCCTCCCGCTCGCTGCGGGAGACCTTCGCGAAGCCGTAGCCGGGGAGGTCCGCCATCCGCACCTCGCGCTTGGCGTCCTGCCACTCGAGGTCGATGTCGAAGAAGTTCAGCGCCCGGGTGCGCCCCGGCGTCCGGGAGACGCGCACCAGCTTCCGGCGACCGGCCAGCGCGTTGATCATCGAGGACTTGCCGACGTTGCTGCGACCGACGAAGGCGATCTCGGGCCGGTTGGCGGGCGGATAGTGCTGTGGCTTGACCGCAGTGGTCAGAAAACGCGCATCGATGAGGTGCAAAGGGAACTCGCTATTCGGCGCCGCGGGTGGCGGTCGCCTGGCGGGAGGTGCCGGAACGCTGCGCCGCATCCTTCGCGCTCGCCTGAGCGGCGCGGATGCGCTCGAGCGCGGCAGGGGACCAGTGGTCGATGGACTCGAGCGCCTTGCGGAAGTCGAAGGGGATCAGAGACGGCGCGTTGTCGTCGTGGCAGCCGCGGCAGGTCTTCTCGCCCGGATCCTCGAGGCCCACGAGCCGCGCGAGCTCCGGATCCCGCATCACGTGCTCGGGCGAGTAGTGCTCACCGCCACCGTGACAGGTCTCACAGGTCACGTTGGCCACTTCCTGGGTCGTGAGCTCGGGACCGTGGCAGGTCATGCAGCGGGCATTCTGCGTGTCCTCGGTCCGGAGGTGGGCGCTCGCCCGGGCGTGCTTGGACTGCGTCCAGAGCGCGAAGGCCTCAGGATGGCAGCCCTTGCAGCTCTGGGGCCCCAGGAAATCCGCCGCCATGGACGCCGTCCCGGCCAGGAGCATCAGCAGTCCCGTGAGCATTGCGGTCCGTCGCATCCTCCTCACCTAACAGAGGGGCAGGAAGGCCGGCAAGCATGCGGCAGCGTCCCCGGAGAAACC
>Ga0079224_100009801_pt1 | contig 13109 bp, 8 predicted proteins | sample Stecom2015_FD_80414 | JGI IMG/M metagenome (GOLD analysis project Ga0079224, IMG submission 80414) | Agricultural soil microbial communities from Utah to study Nitrogen management - Steer compost 2015 | ecosystem: Environmental > Terrestrial > Soil > Agricultural land | place: USA: Utah... | reverse complement strand
GAAGCGCCTGGAGCAGCTGGGCCTGCTCTGGGCGACCGGCGACGTGCCATTCTCCGAGCTGCTGCTGGCCGGAGGCGGCCTGTTCACGCGCAACAGCACGGTCATCGCGATCACGCCCTCGACCGATGAGAGCTGGGTGCAGGCGCTGATCAACATCGTGACGCGCAACGTGCAATGCGTCGCCGTGGCGATCGAGGCCAACACCTTCGGCGGCCAGGGCTCCAGCTTGATGGTCGTCTCGGACCTGGCATCGGTGAACATCCCGACGTACCTGGTCAAGTACGGCGACGATATCAGCCAGGCGCTCTCGGCGCACGCCGCCGGCATCGCGGTGAGGCGCCGGTGAGCCCGACGGCCCACCGCATCCTGGCGGGCATTCTGGTGGCGGGCGGGCTGTTCGTCTCGCTGGGTTACGCCGCGCTCGTCGCGCTGGCCGATGACCGCCGGGACGCGACGGCCGCCTATGGCAGCCTGGGCGGGATCGGAATGTTCGGCCTGGCACTGGGCCTGTTCTGGGTCGTCGCCACGCTGGGCTGGAAGGACGGCGTGCGGCCGAGCCTGCGGACCCCGCCGCTCTGGATGAGCCTGGCGATCTTCGCGGTATTGGTCGGGATCGGCTTCGGGCTGCGGTATGCTGAGCGAGCCGAATATCTCGCGCCGCTGCTCGCGGTCGGCGCGTTCGCGGCCGTCGCCGCGTTCTTCCTGCGCCTGGTCGCGAACTGGCTGCCGCAACGGCGGCTGCCCGTCGAGAACCTCATCCTGCCGGGCGTCTGGGGGGCGCTGCTGACGCCGATGCTGCTGCTGGCGATTCAGGGCGCGGCCGCGATGCTCCTTGTCATTGCGGCTTTCTCCGGCTTCATCGCCGCCGACCCCGATTTCGAACTCGATCCTAACCTCAACGAGCGTCTCAGCAACTATCTCGAAGACCTTGAGGAGAACGGGGCGCTGACGGACGTGACAGGCATCGTCGAGTCCCCGACGATCGCCGTGGGCCTGGCCTCGCTGATCGCCGTGATCGCGCCGTTCAGCGAGGAACTGCTCAAGGCGGTCGGGCCGATCTTGCTGCTGTCCAGGCGAGCGGCCGTCAGCCGGGCAGATGCGCTCGTAGCCGGCGCCGCCGCGGGTCTGGGCTTCGGCGTCATCGAGGGCGTCGGCTACACGCTCGGCTCGCCGCTCGACTGGCAGCAGATGATCGTGATCCGCGCGCCGGTCGTGGTGATGCACGTAGCCGCCACGACGCTCGTCACGCTGGGCTGGTACCGGTACCGGGAGACGGGCCGCGGTTTCCTGCCGTATTTCGGCGTCAGCGTCGCGCTCCACGCCGGCTGGAACGGTATGGCAATCGGATTCGTCTATGCATTGATCGGCATCGAGGACGGCGTCGATCCCAGCCCCACGCAGGCGCTGGCGATCTTCGGCGTCGTGGCGCTGCTGGCGGCGCTGTTCGTCGCGGCGTGCGTCTGGCTGGTGACGTCGGCGCGTCATGCCGGGCGGGGCGAGCAGTACAATGAGAGGGCTTCCACTCCCACGTCACCACCCCCGCTGGCGCGGGTGACGCCCGGCGGCATCCTGACATGACACGACGCTCCACGACACTTCTAGGAGGCACGATGCGCAAACTGGCAGTACGCGAGGGATGGTCAACCGTCATCCTCAGCGCACTGATCGTCTACATCTCGGTCCTCTCGATTCAGCGCGCCGATTGGGCGGACGGTCTCGGGATCCTGACCGGGGTGATGGTGGCCGGGCTGGTCGCCGGCTTCGTCGTCTCGAAGTGGCGCCGGCTGCCGTCGGCAGTGCTGCATCTGGGCGGCTTCGTCCTCGGCCTGCTGGTCGTCATCTTCGCGATGACGCGCTACATCGATGACGCGGTCGGCGACACCCGCGACAAGTTGCGCTGGCTCTGGGAGCGAGGCGAGGAATGGGTCCGGCTACTGGTCGAGGGCGAGCAGGCCGAAGACCTGTACCTCTTCGTGCTATTTATCTCGATCCTGACCTACGCCATGGCCTACCTGACGATGTGGTTTATCTTCCGAGCGCGCTGGATCTGGGCGGCGTTGTTCTTCCCGGGCGTGGTACTGCTGCTCAACCTGGGCTATAGCCGGCGTGTGCCCAACGGGCTTGTCGTGCTCTTCATCTTCGTGGGGCTGATCTTGCTGATGCGCTTCACGTTGCTCCAACGCGAGATCAACTGGCGCCGGGTGAGGATCGATTACCCCTCGACACTGATGTGGCGCGGGATGTGGGCGGCCAGTTACCTGGCGTTCGCCGTGATCCTGTTCGGTTGGGCGGTTCCGGTCAGCGCGCGCAGCGGCACGGCCCATGAGCTCTGGAGCGAGGTGAATGGCCCGTGGCGCACAGTCGAGACACAGTTCGACAAGTGGTTCGCCGGGCTGCGCGGCCCCGGCGGCGGTGGAGTGGGAGGCTTCGCCGCGTTCGAGTCGAACTTCGAGCTGGGCGGGCCACTGAGCCTCAGCGAGGACCCGGTTGTCCTGCTCGAAGGCTCCAACCGGGCGCCATACCTTCAGGCGCATACCTATAACATCTACACCGGACGCGGTTGGGTTTCCGACCTGACGCCGCCGGTGGAGGAAGGCGAGCCGGTCGTCGTCCCGCCGCAGTTCGAGCTGCGGCCGGGCGAGAGCCGGCCAGTCGACCCCTCTTATGCGGAGTCCCGCGAGCGCAAATCGTATGACCTGACGCTCCAACGCACGCGCGGCAGCCTGCTCTTCTCGCCGGGCGCCTTCGTCGCCTCAGACGTGGCGACCAGTCTGGTGGTGGCCTGGCGTGAGGTGGAGGAGTCGATCGACGTCCAGTCGGCCACGCCGGACACGGTGCGCCCGGAGCTGTGGCCATATGTACAGGCGCTCCAGGGCGTTGACCTGACTCCGGATCCGCTGCCCGAGCCGACGCCGGACCCGACGGCCGAGGCGGCCGAAGCCACGCCGACCCCGACGCCGCGACCGGATCCCGACTACACGAAGTTGCCGCCGGAGCTGGGGCTGCTTCAGCGTGAGCTGGCCGAACAGGAAATCCAGGTCAGCTATTCCATCAACAACGAGACCTATCGCGTTCAGACGCTCAATTACCGCGGCCGCTTCCCGGTCCTCGACGACGTTGAGTCGGTACGGGCGCAGGACGGCCTCGAAGAAGGCTCGACCTACTCGGTCGAGGCGATGATTAGCGAGGCGACCAGCGACGACCTGCGCCAGGCGAGCGGCGAGATCCCGCAGGAGGTACTCGACCGCTACCTCGGTTTGCCGGACACCGTGACCGATCGCACGCGCCAGCTCGCTGCGGAAGTCGCGGCCGGTCACGACAACACCTACGACATCGCTCGCGCGCTGGAGCGCTACCTGCGCGAGAACATCACCTATAACGAGTCCATTCCCTTCCCGCCGGAGAACGTCGACGTCGTCGACTACGTGCTCTTCGACTCGCGCGAAGGCTACTGCGAGTACTACGCCTCGGCGTTCATCGTCATGGCGCGCTCGCTGGGTATCCCGGCGCGCATGTCAGCCGGCTTCTTCCCGACTGACGAGGAGGTCGACGGCGGCCTGCTCTACCGCGAGCGCAACGCGCACGCCTGGCCGGAGGTCTACTTCCCGGGCTACGGCTGGATCGGCTTCGAGCCTACTGCCGCCCGCGAGGAGATCAACCGCGACCCGGCGGCCTCAAGCGGTGGCGGCGGCTCCGCCCCTGGCGACCGCGGGGCGCTCGGCGAAGGCCTGCGCGGCGATGCGCTGGGCGCGTTTGACGACGCGCTGTTCGACGAGCAGAACATCTTCCTGCCGACCGGCACCGGCGCGCTGGCCGACTCTGACAGCGGTCCGAGCACGACCGACATCGTTATCCGCGTCATCCCGCTGACGATTCTGCTGGCCATTCTGGTGATCGCCTACCTCTGGTTGCGGGGCACGCGCGGGCTGTCGCCCTCCAGGCAGATGTACGCCAAGCTCTCGCGCGGCGCGTCCTGGGGCGGCGTGAAACCGGAACCCGCCTGGACGCCGAACGAGTACGCCGAGCAGATCGCAGGCAAGATCTCTGGCTCCCGACAGCCGGTCACCTACCTGACCGATCTCTACGTGCGCGAGACGTATGGCGCGACCGCGCCGAGCCAGTCGGACCTGCTGCGGGCGCGGCAGGCCTGGCTGCGGCTGCGCGGCCAGCTGCTTCGACACTTCTTCTCGCGGTTGCTATTCTGGCGCAAGCGGGATGAGACCGAATTCGATGACGACGACTGGTAGAGACGTGGCCGGCACCCTACTCGTTTGCGGCGCTTCGAACACAGACCTGGTGTGTACGACCGACCGTCTCCCTCGCCCGGGGGAGACGGTCGCTTCCATCTCGTTCGATGTGTTTCCCGGCGGCAAGGCGGCGAATCAGGCCGCGTCCGCGGCGCGCTGCGGGGCTAACGTCGTCTTCGTCGGCGCGTTCGGCGACGACGCGTACGGCGCCGCGCGACGCGCGGAGCTGGCCGCAGCTGGAATCGATCTACGTTTCTGCGACCAGGTGGCCGGCGTGCCCTCCGGGCTGGCGCTGATCGCCGTCGACCAGCAGGGCGAGAACCAGATCATCACCGTCGCCGGTGCGAACGCGTCCGTGCGGGTCGAGTTGCTGGATGCGGCGATCGAGGCATGCCGCCCGGACGTGTTGCTGTTCCCCAACGAGGCGCCGGCGGCGATCGTCGAGCGCTTGGCGAGCCACCCCGTAGCGGGGCTCAAGCTTTGCAATGCCGCGCCCTTCACCGAAGCCCTGCGCCCGCTGGCCGGGCAGCTGGACTATCTGATCTGCAACGAAATCGAGGCCGCCGGCTTCCTGGGGCGCAAGGTCCTGCCGGGCGAGGACGCGCGCGAGGCGGTTCGCGAGCTGGCCGAGCTCCCCCGCCGCGGGGCGATCGTCACGCTGGGCGAGCACGGCGCGGTCGGCTGCGCAGACGGGGCGGTGATCGACGTGCCCGCGCCGGTCGTCGACGTCGTGGACACGACTGGCGCCGGTGACGCGTTCTGCGGCGCGTTCGCCGCCTGGATTGCGGGCGGCAGCAGCTTCGAGGACGCGGTCCGCGCTGGCGTGCAGTCCGGCTCGCTGGCGGTCACCCGCGCTGGCGCCCAGCCGTCACTTCCCGACCGCGGCCAGATTCTGGAGCGCCTGCGGCTGGCGGTTTGAAGCACTTCTCTTGAGACGAAACCAGTCCGTGCTCAGTCGAGCCGGGCCTCGGGAGTGAGGATGACGTCGGACGACGGAGCTTCCTCAGACACGTCCTTGCGCGGAACGTAGTAGCGCTGGGGTGGTTCCAGGCGCGTTTCGCCGTTCAGGGCCAGGCCCAGGAAGGCGTTCGTCCACCAGAACACATCCGTCTCGCGCACAATCTGGCGCATCTCGCGCATGCGCAGCTCGCGCTCGGCGCGGTTCATCTCGAAGGCGCGCAGGATGGCGTCGGCAGTGCCGACGACGTCGTGCGGGTTGACCAGCAGCGCGTAGTCCGAGAGCTGGGCGGCGCTACCGGCGAACTCGCTGAGGATCAGCACACCGTTGAGATCGACATTTGCGGCCACGTACTCCTTGGAGATCAGGTTCATGCCGTCCTTGAGCGGCGTCACCAGGCTGATCTCCGAGGCGCGGTAGAAGGCCACCAGCTCGGTCATGCTGAGCGAGCGGAACAGATAGTGGACCGGCACCCAGCCGGGGCGCGTGAACTCGCCGTTGATCTCGCTGACCAGCCGCTCGACCTCTTCCTTCATCGAGCGGTAGCCGGCCACGATCTCGCGGCTGGGCACGACGACCTGGAGCATCGAGGTCGTCTCCAGCAGGCGCGGGTAGCGCCGCAGGGCGTAGCGATAGGCGTGCAGCCGCTCGGGGATGCCTTTGGTGTAGTCCAGCCGGTCGATGCCCAGGATGATCTGGCGCTCCGGCAGCCGCTGGTGGAGCAGCGCGACCTCAGTCGAGACCGAGTCCAGCCCGGAGCGGCGATCGAACTCGCGGTAGTCGATGCCGATCGGGAAGTTGCCGATGCGCGTGTGGTGGTTCCCGGTCGACGCGACATAAATATCATCCACCGCCCGCACCGTCACGCCGGTCAGCAACTCGCGCACGCAGGTCACGAAGTTCTGAGCGTCGCGGACCGTCTGGAACCCCAGCGTGTCGAAGGCCAGTAAGCCTTCCAGGATCTGGAAGCGCCAGGGGAGCTTGACGAAGATGTCCACCGGCGGGAATGGGATGTGCAGGAAGTAACCCACGTTGCGGCGCTCGCGCATGCGCTGCAAGTGCTGGGCGACGGTAATCAGGTGATAGTCCTGCACCCAGATGAAGTCGTGCGGCGACGTCTCTTTGGCGATGGCCTCGGCGAACTTGCGGTTGACCGCTTCATAGGCCTCCCAGTACTCGGGCACGAAGCGGCAGCGCGAGACCATGTCGTGAAATAGCGGCCAGAGCACCTCGTTGGAGAAGCCGAAGTAGTAATTCTCGACCTCGTCCTCGGTGAGGGCAATCGGCCGCATCTCGTAGCTGAGGTCCTCAGAGATTTTGGCCAGCGCCTCGTCGACCCCGTCATTGCCGGCCACCCCGGTCCAGCCGAACCACAATCCGCCGCGTTCCTGGAGCACGTATTTGAGGGCGTGGACCAGCCCGCCGGATGCTGGCTGCGCTTCCCAGCCCTTCTCCGGATCGCGGTTGAGCGTCACCGGTAAGCGGTTGGACGCGATGATGAGACGCTGCGCCGAGTTGTCGCCGTTCTTGGTCATGACTTGATCGCTATCCAGTCGGTCAGGAGCTGCAGGACGTCCGCTGGCGAGCCGAGCCTGCCTTGGGCGGCCGTGGGCTTATCCATGTTACCGACCTTGATGCCGATGCCGTGAGGGGGGAGCGCCTTGAACGCGTCTTCGTCGGTTTCGTCGTCGCCGACGTAGATGACCAGATCGGCGTCCGGTAGCTCTTCGATGATCTCCGAGATGGCTATGCCTTTGTCGCGACCGCGCACGCGCAGCTCGACGCCGCCGTTGAAGTCGCGCACCTCCAGGTGCTCGCCGGCCATCGGCTCGACCACGCCGCGGAACTCGCCGGCCACCCGGTCGGCCTCCAGGGTATCGAGGCCGCGCACGTGCATCGCGACGGTGGCGATCTTGCGCTCGGCACGGTACTCGCCGACTAGCTCGGCGGCGGCTCGACGCGCCTCGTCCAGGTTAGCGGTCACGTCCTCGGGAAGAGGCATCGCCGTGATGCCCTTACCCGGGCGGTACAGCTCGAAGCCGTGCGTGCCGGCGATCAGCAGGTTGGTGATGCCGGTGAGCTTCTGGATCTCGGCAACAGGCCGGCCGGAGACGAGCGCCACGGTGGTATTGTCCAGCTCGGCGAGGCGCTCGAGGCATTCGGCCATGCCGTCGTAGAGGTGTGCCTTCATGCGGTCAGTGTGGAATGGAGCGAGGGTGCCGTCGTAGTCGAGGAGCAGGATCGCGTGCCGGGAGGCGGCTACCCGCTCCCAGAAGTCCGGGACGCCGGCGACGTCGATGTTTGCCTTCGCACTGGCCATCTCGCTGTCCTTATCGCGGTTGCGACCCGGACATGTTCGTAGCTTAAAGCCGGGAACGACGTCAATGGGCCCGGACTAAGGGTAGCGAACCGATGGGAGGCGGAAGGGGTGGGATTCGAACCCACGAGGCGAGAGGACCCGCCTACGCGATTTCCAATCGCGCGCACTAGGCCAGACTATGCGACCCTTCCAATCATCAATATGATACGACGCCCGAGGGCGTCGCGGCGGAGAGGGTGGGATTCGAACCCACGGTGGGGGTTACCCACACTGCTTTTCGAGAGCAGCACCTTAAACCACTCGGACACCTCTCCGCCAGGAATTATACCGATTTGGGCCCGGCCGTCGCAATCGCGTCGGGCCGTCTCCGGCCGGATCAGCGCGACCCTCAGGGATTCGAATCAGCCTCTAGATAGCGCAGTAGCGCCTCACCCATCCCCGTCAGCACTTCCCGTCGCAGACCGTAGGTGACGCCATGTTCGCCGCTGCTGGCCCGCAGCAGCCCGGCCGAGCGCAGGATGCTGAGGTGGTAGTGCAGGCTCGACTTCGGCAGGTCGAGCGCGGTCGCTATCTCCTGAAATGTCGAGCGTTCTTGCGCGAGGTGGCGCAGGATTCGCAGGCGCCGCTCGTCGCCTAGCGCCTGATGCAGGCGGATGAGGCGCGCCGGCGGCCCGTCGCCTTCTTCGAGGCTCTCGTCGGACGCCGGGTAGCAGATGATGATGCCCTCGCCCTGAAACTGTTCCACCGTCCAGGGGCGCGCGACGTACGTCGGCACTAGCGCCACCCACTGCAGCCCCGGCCAGGGGTGAAATTCCAACCCGTTGGTGAGCGTCTCAACCAGCTTATCCAGCGTCAGCGTGCTTCGCAGTTCCCGGGTGGCTCGAGCATCGCGCTCGAGGATCGGCATGATCTGCTTCTCCTGGTCGCGGAACACCTCCTGGTACCAGCGCTCCATGATGACCAGCAGGTGGGAGCGCGTCTCCTCAGGCTCCATTGACAGCAGTTCAAGCAGCGCCTGGCGGCGGTGGGCGTCGGTCGGGAAGTGCCGCTCCGCCACCTCACGTACGGCAACCTCCTCGCCCTGGGCCGCCTGGAGCAGCGTCTCCTGCGGGGCGCGCCGGTGCTGCGGGAAGTCGTGATACCCGAGCAGAAACAGCCGCACCTGGAGCGGCGGCGTTGCGGCGAAGTGCGATAGGAACGTAGGGACATCGTGCGGTTCGGGTGTCTCGTAGGCCAGCGCCAGCAGCTTGGACCAGAGGTTCACCTGCGGGCTTGGGCCGGGATCGCTATAGGTGTCGAGCGCCGCCATGAGGTCGGGGGCGGCGCTCTTGCGGATTGCCGTGAACCAGGCCTTTCCAAGCGTGAGGTTTGCCACCCAGCCCGGTGAACTGCACTCGCTCATGTGCATGATGAATTCGCAGGGAGCCGATGCCCGGATCATCACCCTCGGAGCTTCGTGCTTCCGCCCGGATTGCCACGCGCGTTCCATCTCTCAGCCCTCGACTTCCTGACTTGGTGAGTCAGCCTGGCACCACCAACCTCGCCCGGCCACGGTCCGGGCCATGCCCGGCCGCTTCCAGGCGCGCGCCAGAGGTTGATTGAAGCCGGACACCCCGCACTGTACTGCCGCTGTCGATGGGTTGACAAGCGGCTTATGTTCTATTATTCTCGCACGCGTCGTTCAAGTTTTCTCGAACTGAGCACACCACGCAATGAGGCGATGACACGACGAGGTGCTGAGTGGCAGCGTGGCCACGACGACGTCGCACCGATGGCGAACCAGATCCCTGCCGGACTCACCGCCGCGCAACGGTGCGCGGCGAACGGCATCCACGGCTCGTTGGCGCCCGGGCACAGGTGGTCCTCGCCCGGGTACGGCCGGGGCCAGCCGCGGGCGCTTCCGGAATCGAAAGGACACAAGCGATGAAGGTTGTGATCGCCGGATGTGGTATCGGAGGCCTGACGACTGCGCTCGCATTGCACCAGGCGGGTATCGACGTTGAGATCTTCGAGCAAGCGCGTGAGGTACGTGAGCTGGGTGTGGGGATCAACCTGCTCCCGCACGCGGTCAAAGAGCTCGCGGCGCTCGGGCTGCTGCCGCAGCTCGACAAGGCCGGCATCCGCACGCGCCGGTTGATCTACATGAATCGGTATGGGCAGCCGGTCTGGGACGATCTGCGTGGCCTGGACGCCGGCTATGACCTCCCGCAGATCAGCATCCACCGCGGCAAGCTTCAGACCGTCCTCTACCGGGCGGCCATCGCGCGGCTGGGCGCCCGGCACATCCACATCGGTCACTGCTTCGTTGACTTCGACGAGCGAGCTGGTGGGGTGGTCGCGCGCTTCGAGCGGTGCAGCGATGGCAGGGTTGTCGATGTGGCCGGCGACGCGCTGATCGGCGCTGACGGCATTCATTCCCGGCTGCGCAGCATCTTCTATCCCGACGAGGGCCACCCGGCCTGGAACGGGATCATGCTCTGGCGCGGGGCGACCGACTGGCCCGTGTATGCGGACGGGCGCACGATGGTGATCGCTGGCGGGAACGCCGCCAAATTCGTCTTCTACCCAATCTACGTCGATCCGGCCCGGAGCGCTTACCGGCTGACGAACTGGGCCATCATGGCGCGCCTGGGCGACGGCTCGACGCCTCCGCCGTGCCGCGAGGACTGGAGCCGCCCCGCGAAGCTCGAGGAGGTGCTGCCGTTCGCGCACGAAAAATTCCGGCTCGACTTTATCGATCTACCGGCGCTGATCGAGGCGACTGACGTCGTCTACGAGTATCCGTGCTGCGACCGCGATCCCGTGCCGCGCTGGTCGTTCGGACGCGCGACGCTGCTCGGCGATGCCGCCCATCCGATGTATCCGACGGGCAGCAATGGTGCGAGCCAGGCCATCCTCGATGCCCGCTGTCTGGCTCGCCAGCTTACTTCTGGCGCCACGGTCACCGACGCGCTGGCAGCCTACGAGGACGAGCGCCTGCCTGCGACGGCGGAGATCGTGATGGCAAACCGGCGCGGTGGACCGGAGGGCGTGATCGATCTTGTCGAGGAGCGCGCGCCGGAGGGCTTCGACGACCTCGAGGCCGTCGCCAGCTACGCCGAGCGCGCGGCGATCGTGCGCGGCTACGCGTCGATGGCCGGATACGCGAAGGACCAGGTGAATCGGGGCGGCAACGCCCGTGCGCGCAAGCTGTTGGAGGTGGCGCGTATGGGCCAGGCGTGACGCACTCGTATCACGCCTGGCGCGAATGGGTCGGCTACGTGGCCTGGCTACGGCTGGAGCAGGATCGGGATCTCCACGACGTTGATGGGCGAGCCGTCGCGGGCCGAGTACTCGAAGACGACCAGGCGGCCCGGCGTCTCTTCGGCGACCTCGAAGGTCAGGGTCGCCTCGAAGGTGCCGCGCGTGCCAGTGCCGGAGGTAGCCGTCACGACCTGCTCGGTCAGCATCTCGCCCGCGCCCGTGACGATACGTGCCTGGAAGGTCGCTTCGAAGGTATTGGCCGTTCCGGTGATCGTCAGGGGACTGGACACCACATCTCCGACCGCGACCGATTCGACGAAAATTGCCGGCTGGAGCTCCTCGAAGTCGCGGCCGAGTGGCCCGTCAATGATCACGCCCTCGCCGCTGAAGACCTCGACGGGCTCGCCTTCCAGCATGAACTGGACGGCGTCGACGGTCGGGAACTGGGTCAGCGTGAAGACGACCTGCGCCAGCCGCGCCATCACCGAGAAGCTGCCCCCGCCGGACTCGTAGGCGGCGCTGAGGTCGACCGTCGCGATGCCGTCGTCGATGGTAAGCCCGCGCAGCTCGGTGTCATCGGGGATCGCAGAGATGAAGCCCAGCGCTGCTTCCTCGTCGCTCGGCCCGGCCAGCAGCGCCTCCATCGCCGCCGCGCCCACGCCCAGCGTGTGGGGGATCGTACGGTGCGCCACCGTCAGCTCCTCGTCGCGGATGAAATAGACGTTGAGCGTCAGTTCCTCGCCCTCTGTGGCCGTCGGCTCCGCTGAGGCCTCGGTGGGCGTGGGATCGATTACGGTGGTCGGTGACGGCGAAGGTTCTGCCGTCTCGGTCGCCGTCGGCTGGGCTTCCGTGGCGGTCGGCCCTTCGGTGGGTTCGTCCGTTGGTGCGGCGCTGGTGGGCGAAGCGCCCGCCTCGGCCGGCGTGGCAGTGGGGTCCTCGTCGTCGCCGTCGCCACACGCGGCCAGCATCCCGACGAGCAGCGCCGCCGCCACGAGTACCGTTATGAGCCGCAGACCGCGCATCGCCGCACCTCTTATCCAGTGCCGGGGCCCCGCACTCCTCGTTCGCCCCGGCGCTCAGCACCTTCGAAGTTAACGTCCTCCGCTGCCCGGAAGTTGCATGGCGTGGGGACCGTCCCGGCGAGCGCTCCTGCTTGGAACTGCTGATGCCCTTAACGACCGAACGCACCCGTAGGGGTGCGCTCGAACAGGGTCAGTGTTGCTGTGGTACGCCCGAGAGGATTCGAACCTCTGGCCTTTTGGTCCGCAACCAAACGCTCTATCCACTGAGCTACGGGCGCAGAGTGGCATCGCGGTGAGACCGTCGATGCAGATAAGAATCGTAGCATACTGGACGGAGTTCGCCAACCGCCGGAGAGACCGCCGCAAGGATACCGGACGATTGGGCGAGTTCGTGATACTTGACACAATCGCCGGAAGGTGCGTATGATCCCCACATCGGACCTTGCGCACGCAGGGCAGGCAGGAGTGTTCGCGCAGATGTCGCACCGCCGAGACAATGTGAAGGTCGCAGAGATGGCCCTCACCCGGTCGGGTGTCGACGCGCGCAGCCTGATTCTTGGCCTCTGCCTGCTTGTACTCGTAGTAATCCTTATTACGGGTCTTACTTAGGGAGTGCGCGCGAGTCCGCAAGACTGATCGACGAACACCGCGAGCCTCCCGACACCGGGAGGCTCTTTTCGTTCCTGCCGGTGGCGTGACGGTCGCGGAGCAGCAGGGCGTTGAGGGACGTCAAGAAGGGTATGCAGGATGGTGGTGATCGCACAGGAGCTAACCGCTCCGCAGGAGGATGAGCAGAGTCGAGCGCCCGCGGCCCGACCCTCGATCGGCGCGCGGATTCTCTGTGAGGCGCTGATTCGCGAGGGTGTGGAGGTGATCTTCGGCTACCCCGGCGGAGTCATCATTCCCCTCTATGACGTGTTCCCCGAATACCCGCAGCTCAAGCACGTGCTCGTGCGCCACGAGCAGGGCGCCGGCCACGCGGCCGATGGCTACGCGCGGGTCACCGGCAAGGCCGGCGTCTGCCTGGCCACCTCCGGCCCCGGCGCGACCAACCTGGTCACCGCGATCGCCACGGCCAAGCTTGACTCGATCCCCATGGTCGCCATCACCGGCCAGGTCGCCCAGCCGGTCATCGGCAGCGACGCCTTCCAGGAAACCGACATCATGGGCGTCACGATCCCAATCACCAAGCACAACTTCCTGGTGCGCGACGTCAAGGAACTGGGCCCGACTATCCAGAAGGCCTTCCACCTGGCTCAGACTGGCCGGCCTGGCCCGGTGCTGGTCGACATCCCCAAGGACGTCCTGCTGGCCGAGGG
>Ga0079224_100009800_pt1 | contig 13109 bp, 14 predicted proteins | sample Stecom2015_FD_80414 | JGI IMG/M metagenome (GOLD analysis project Ga0079224, IMG submission 80414) | Agricultural soil microbial communities from Utah to study Nitrogen management - Steer compost 2015 | ecosystem: Environmental > Terrestrial > Soil > Agricultural land | place: USA: Utah... | reverse complement strand
TACAACGTGCCGGCCCTCGAGCTGGTGCTGTCGCGGCTGCCCGCGACGCTGGAACTCGCCGTCGCGGCGATGCTCATTGCCATCGTGATCGGTTTGCCGCTGGGCATCTGGGCCGGCATGCGGCCCGATTCGTGGCTGGGCAAAACGATTATGGCGGGCTCGATACTCGGCTTTTCGCTGCCGACCTTCTGGGTCGGTCTGCTGCTCATCATGTTTTTCGGCGTGCAACTGGGCTGGTTGCCGGCGAGCGGCCGCGGCACAACCACGGATTGGTTCGGCGTGCCGGTGAGCTTCACCACGCTCGACGGCCTGGCGCATCTGGCCCTGCCCGCCTTCAATCTGGCGCTGTTCAAGCTGTCGCTGCTGATCCGCCTCGCGCGCAACGGTGTGCGCGACGCCTTGCACCAGGACTACGTGCGCACGGCGCGCGCCAAGGGTTTGCACGAAGGCCAGGTGGTGCGGCGGCATGTGCTGAAGAACATCATGCTGCCCATCGTCACCGTGATCGGGCTGGAGTTCGGCTCGCTGGTCGCTTTCGCGGTGGTGACGGAAACGATCTTCGCGTGGCCGGGCGCCGGCAAGCTCCTCATCGACGCCATCAATGTGCTCGACCGGCCGGTGGTCGTCGCATACATGCTGCTGACGGTGCTGCTGTTCGTGCTGATCAACTTCGTGGTCGATGTGCTCTACACCGCGCTCGATCCACGCGTGCGACTGGCGGGGAACCAATGAACGCGCTGCGACGCTTCGGGGCCAGCCGCCTTGCGCTCATTGCCGCGACGGTGCTCGCGCTGCTCGTATTCGTCGCCGTGTTCGCACCGGTGATCGCGCCGCAGGATCCCTACGATCTGGCGCAACTGGATGTGATGGAAGGGCGTCTGCCGCCCGGCGCTGCGTCACTCGATCAAACGCGGCATTACTGGCTGGGGACCGACGAGCAGGGGCGCGACATGCTGTCGGCGATCTTCTACGGCTTACGCAGCAGTCTGTACGTGGGCGTAACGGCGACGCTGTGCGCACTGGCGCTGGGGTCAATCCTCGGTGTCGCGGCGGGCTATTTCGGCGGTTGGTTCGAGAGCGTGGCGATGCGTGTCGTGGACATCCAGCTTTCCTTTCCCGCCATACTCATCGCACTCATTCTCATCGCGGTGCTCGGCCAGGGTGTGGAGAAGGTGATCATCGCGCTCATCGCCGTGCAGTGGGCGTATTACGCGCGCACGGCGCGCTCGGCCGCCGTCGTAGAAGGACGCAAGGAATACGTCGAAGCGGCCGTGTGCCAGGGCCTGCGCGCCGGCCGCATCGTATTCCGTCATCTGCTGCCCAACTGCCTGCCGCCGCTCACCGTCGTGGCGACCACGCAGATCGCCGCGGCCATTACGCTGGAGGCGACCCTTTCCTTCCTCGGTCTCGGCCTGCCGATCACCGAACCCTCGCTCGGGTTGCTGATCGCCAAGGGCTACAACTATCTGCTCTCCGGCTATTACTGGATCAGCGTGTTTCCGGGACTTGCGCTGCTGGCTGCCATCGTCAGCATCAATCTCGTCGCGGACCGGTTGCGCGACATGCTGGACCCGCGTCTCGCGCGTTGAATGCGCCGACCGGGCGGTTAGGCATGGCGATCGGTGTAAGATCGTTTTTTCGCTCCAGCCCCTCTTCCGCAATGCAAGCCGAACCCGTTCTGCCGATCCGCACCGAGACCTGGGACATGATCCAGCGTCTCATCGCCTTCGACACCACGAGTCGCGAATCGAATCTGGGCCTCATCGAATGGGTGCGCGACTGGCTCGAGCGCCAGGGCGTGGAATCGCGCCTGACCTACGACGCCACGGGCAAGAAAGCGAATTTGTTCGCCACCGTCGGCGGCGGCTCGCGCCCGGGCATCGTGCTGTCGGGCCACACCGATGTGGTGCCGGTCGATGGGCAGGCGTGGGACACCGACCCCTTCAAGGCAACACTAGACGGCGAACGTATTTACGCGCGCGGCAGCGTCGACATGAAGAGTTTCATCGGCGTCGCGCTGGCGCATACGCCGAAATTTCTCGCGGCGAACCTCGACGCACCGGTGCATTTCGCACTGTCCTACGACGAGGAAGTGGGCTGCATCGGCGTGCGCGGGTTGCTGGAGGATCTGGTGCGCAACGACATCCGCCCGGCCGGCTGCATCGTCGGCGAGCCGACCGGCATGCAGCCGGTCATTGCGCACAAAGGTATGCGCAGCTTCAAATGCCGCGTGCACGGCAAGGAGGCGCATTCCTCGCTCACCACGCAGGGCGTCAACGCCATCGAATACGCGGCAAAGCTGATTCTGTTCGTGCGCCAACTGGCCGAGCGCATGCGCGATCTGGAAGCGCGCGATTACAATTTCGATGTGCCTTTCACCACCCTGCAGACGGGGCTGATCAAGGGCGGCACGGCGCCGAACATCGTGCCGCGCGAATGCCAGTTCCATTTCGAGTTCCGCTACCTGCCGGGCGTGGACCCAGATGCGTTGGAAGCGGAAATCCGCGACTACGCCCGGAACGTGCTCGAACCGGAAATGCGCAAGGTGGATGCATCGGTGGGCATCGAGATCGACACCAAATCGCAGGTGCCCGGTCTTTCCACGACCGAAGCGGAGGAGATCGCCAAGCTTGCGCAACGGCTTGCGCGCGCCGAGCGCCTGAAGAAAGTGGCCTACGCCACCGAAGCCGGCCTGTTCCAGCAGGCGGGCATTCCCTCGATCATTTGCGGACCGGGTTCGATCGAACAGGCGCACAAGCCCAACGAGTTCATCACCCTCGAACAGGTCGCGCTGTGCGAATCCTTCATGGACCGCCTGACCGCAACGCTGAGCCGCTGAATCGCTGTTTAGAGCTTCGCTTTAACACCAAACCAAAAAGGACGCCGCAGCGTCCTTTTCAGTCGGTGAAGTATCGTGCCGTTTCTTATTCGGCAGCGGCGGCCGCCTTGGCCGGTGCATTGCGGCGCACCAGCTTTTCCTTGATGCGCGCGGATTTGCCGGAACGTTCGCGCAGGTAGTACAGCTTGGCGCGACGCACGTCGCCGCGACGCTTCACTTCGACGGAAGCGATGAGCGGCGAATAGGTCTGGAAGGTCCGCTCGACGCCCTCGCCCGAGGAAATCTTGCGCACCGTGAAAGCGGAATTCAGGCCGTGGTTGCGCTTGGCGATGACCACGCCTTCATAGGCCTGCACGCGCCGGCGCTCGCCTTCGACCACGTTGACGTTGACCACCACCGTGTCGCCGGGCCCGAAGTCCGGAATGTTCTTGCCCAGACGGGCGATTTCTTCCTGCTCGATTTGTTCAATGATGTTCATTGCTCGTTCGCTCCTTCACCGTGCAAGGAGCCCCGCTCCCCGCTCATCAACACTTCGTCAGGCCTCGCGGCCCGTCTGCAGCTCCGCGCGGAATTCCGCGAGCAGCTTCTGTTCTTCCGCACTCAGCGTGCGGCGCTCCAACAAATCCGGCCGCCTCAGCCACGTGCGACCCAGTGCCTGTTTCAGCCGCCATCGCTTGATGTCGGCATGGTGGCCGGACAACAACACCGGCGGCACCGCTTCGCCTTCGTACACTTCCGGCCGCGTGTAATGCGGACAGTCCAGCAGGCCGTGCACGAACGAGTCCTGCATCGCCGATTGCGCATCGTTCAGCACGCCCGGCAACTGCCGCACCATCGCGTCGATCACCGCCATCGCGGCGATCTCGCCGCCGGACAGTACGAAATCGCCCAGCGACAACTCTTCATCGACGCAACGGCGGATCAGCCGTTCATCCACCGCTTCGTAGCGCCCGCACAGCAGCACCAAGCGCGGCAACTGCGTCAGCTCGATCACTTTCGCATGATCCAGCTTCGCGCCCTGCGGCGAGAGGTAGATCACCCTCGCCGGTACGTCCGGCACGCGCGCCCGGGCTGCGCGAATGGCCTTTTCCAGCGGTTCGGCCAGCATCACCATGCCGGGGCCGCCGCCGTACGGCCGGTCATCGACCGTCCGGTAATTGTCCGTCGTGAAGTCGCGCGGGTTCCACAGCGTCAGACTCCACTTGCCTTCTTCCCTGGCCCGACGCGTGATGCCGTATTCGGCAACCGCGTCGAACATCTGCGGGAACAGCGTGATGCAGTCGAACTGCAGCATCACCAGTCCACGCCCCAGTCGACGACGATGCGCCGACCGGCAAGATCCACTTCCTGCACAATCGCTTCGACGTAGGGAATCAGTCGCTCCCCGCCGTCGTGCTCGACGCGCATGACATCGTGCGCGCCGTTATGGACGTGCCCGGCCACCCGGCCGAGCGCCTCGCCCTGCACATTCACCACTGCCAAACCGATCAGATCGGCCCAGTAGTGCTCGTTCTCTTCCGGGGGCGGTAACGCCGCCCGCGGCACCGCGATCTCGCTGCCCTTGAGCAAGGCAGCCGCTTCGCGATCAGCGAGTCCTTCGAGCTGCGCCAGCACGGTTGCGCCGTGCACTGCCGCATCCAGGACTTCGCGTTCCACCCATTCACCCGCGCGGCCGATCCACCAGGATTCGTAGTCGCACAGGTTTTCAATCGATTCGGTATAGGGCTGAACCTTGATCCACCCCTTCACGCCATAGGCGCCGACCACGCGCCCCATCACCACCATGTCGTCGGTCGACGTGCTGCGGCTTCGTTCAGCCACGACGTCTGCCGGCAATGATCAGGCAGCAGCGGTGGTTTTGCGGGCTTGCTTGACCAGGCGCGCCACCGTCGGGCTCACCTGCGCGCCCTGGCTTTGCCAGTACGCCAGGCGCTCGCCGTTTACGCGCAGCCCTTCACGGCCTTCCGGCGCCTTCGGATCATAGAAACCGACGCGCTCGATGAAGCGGCCCGTGCTGGCGAAGCGCGAATCCGCCGCTACGATGTTGAAAAACGGGCGCTTTTTGGCGCCGCCGCGAGCAAGACGTATAACGACCATGCGTAGCTACTCCGGGAACCGCCGAACCATTTCGGCAGCCATCGAAAAAAGACCGCGATTGTACGGGAGAGGGCCGGGAATCGGCAAGCGACGGCGCACAAAAGCCTGAAATACGGCGGAAATTCGCCGAAACCGGCTCCGACCGCAGGCGTAAAGGTGGCCGACCGCCACCGGACTAACGCATGCCGGGCAGTAAGCCCTTCATCGAGCGCATCATTTTCTGCATGCCGCCCTTCTGCATCTGCTTCATCATTTTCTGCATCTGCTCGAATTGCTTCAGCAGGCGATTCACCTCCTGCACCGGCACGCCGGCCCCCGCGGCGATGCGGCGCTTGCGCGAGGCCTTGATGATTTCGGGCTTGCTGCGCTCGCGCGGCGTCATGGAATTGATGATGCCTTCGATCCGGCCAAGCGCCTTGTCGTCCATGGATTGCGGCGTCTGGGCGGCGGCCTGGGCAAACTGCGCAGGCAGTTTGTCCATGAGCGTAGACAGGCCGCCCATTTTCTTCATTTGCAGAATCTGGCTCTTGAAGTCCTCCAGATCGAAACCCTTGCCCTTCTTGAACTTCTCCGCCAGCTTCTGCGCTTCCTGCTCGTCGACACCTTTGCGCGCCTCTTCCACCAGCGAGAGGATGTCGCCCATGCCGAGAATGCGCGAAGCCATGCGCTCCGGGTGGAAGGGCTCGAGGCCGCTCAACTTTTCGCCCACGCCGGCGAATTTGATCGGCTGACCGGTGACCTGCCGCACCGACAGGGCTGCGCCGCCGCGGGCATCACCGTCGAGCTTGGTGAGTACCACGCCGGTGAGCGGCAGCGCTTCGCCGAAGGCCTTGGCGACGTTGACGGCGTCCTGACCCTGCATCGCATCGACGACGAAGAGCGTCTCGGCCGGCTGCAGCGCTTCGTGCAGTGCGGCGATTTCCTTCATCATCGCCTCGTCGATGCCCAGGCGGCCCGCCGTATCGACCAGCACCACATCGTTATAGTGTCTGCGCGCGTGATCCACTGCCGCGCGCGCGATATCCACCGGCTGCTGCTCGGCCTCCGAGGGATAGAAATCCACCCCGACCTGCTGGGCCAGCGTCTTCAACTGCTCGATGGCGGCGGGACGGTAAACGTCGCAGGACACGAGCAGCGGCTTCTTGCGCGACTCTTCCTTCAGCAGTTTGGCCAGCTTGCCGACCGTCGTTGTCTTGCCTGCGCCCTGCAGACCGGCCATCAGCACCACGGCCGGCGGCGCCACGTTGAGGTTCAGGGTGGCCGTGTCGCCGCCCATCAGGGCGGTCAGTTCGCGATGGACCACGCCGACCAGCGCCTGCCCGGGGGTCAGGCTGCCGATCACCTCCTCGCCGAGCGCCTTCTCCCGTACGTTGGCAATGAAATCCTTTACCACCGGCAGGGCCACATCGGCCTCGAGCAGCGCCATCCGCACTTCGCGCATGGCGTCGGCGATGTTTTCTTCGGTGAGGCGGGCTTCGCCGCGGATCGTCTTGACGACGCGCGAAAGCCGCTGGGTCAGGTTGTCGAACATGGTATTCCTGCGATACGAAGCGCTGCCGTCGGGGCGGAGCGATGGGATAAACTGCCGCGATGGGAAGCCACATTCTACTGCACACGCTGACCGCTGCCCTGTATCTGGGCCTCGGCGTCTATTACTGGCGCGCGCATTGGCGGGACGGCGTGCGGGAGGTGCGCGACCGGGGCCACTACCTGATCCTGATCCCCGTCGTCCTGCACACATGGCTGCTGTGGAGCGAACTGCTGCAGGCACCCACCTTCCGCTTCGGTTTCGGTCAGGCGCTGTCGGTGATGCTGTGGCTGACCGTCGTCATCTACTGGGTGGAAAGCCGTCTGTTCAATGTACAGGGCATGCAGGCGATCATTCTGCCCGCCGCGGCGCTGTGCGTGTTCGTGCCGGCAATCTTTCCTGGCGCGGCGACGCCCGGCTATACACAGCATCTGGCTTTCCGCGCGCATCTGCTGTTGGCGATGGCTGCCTACAGCCTGTTTACCATCGGCGCCATGCATGCGCTGCTCATGGCCGCGCTCGACCGCACGCTGCACGGCGATTCCGCCGTATCGGGCCGCGACAGCGACCGCGCCAAAGCGCTGCTCCTGCGCGGCGCATTTGCCGGGATGCCGCCGTTGCTCACGCTGGAGCGGTTGCTGTTCCGCATCCTGGGCATCGGCTTCCTGCTGCTCACGCTCACGCTCGCCAGCGGCATTCTGTTTTCCGAGGAACTGTTCCATCAGCCGTTGCAACTGAACCACAAGACGATCTTTGCGTTCATGTCCTGGCTGATTTTCGGGGCCCTGCTGTTCGGCCGTTGGCGCTACGGCTGGCGCGGGCGGCGCGCCCTGCGCTGGACGGTGTCGGGCTTCGCCGTGCTGCTGCTGACCTATGTGGGCACGCGCTTCGTGCTGGAAGTACTGCTCGCGCGGATCTGAGCCGCGGTTGACAGCGGCGCACGCCCCCGCCGATACTTTTTCGCGTTTTTCCTCCACCCGCTCCAGATTTGGACGACATCTCGCTAACACGGCAATTCGCCGCGCTAGCCGTTCTGCTGATTCTTTCCGGCCTGTTCTCCATCGCCGAAACGAGCATGATGGCGCTCAACCGCTATCGGCTGAAGGCGATGGTGCGACTGGGCAATCGCGCCGCCAAGCGCACTGCCGATCTGCTCGCCCGCACCGATCGTCTGCTCGGCGTCGTGTTGCTGGGCAACAACCTGGTGAACGCCGCCGCCGCGACCCTGGTAGGCGTGATCACCATCAAGCTGTTCGGCCAGAACGAAGTGGCGCTGAGCATCGGCACGCTGACCGTCACCTTCCTCATTCTCGTCTTCTCCGAAATCACGCCCAAAGTCATCGGTGCGGCGTATCCGGAAAAAATCGCCCTGCCGCTGTCCTATGTACTAGGCCCCCTGCTGCGGCTGCTCTACCCGGTCGTCTGGTTCATCAACCTGTTTTCGTCCGCGCTGCTGTGGCTGATGCGGATCAACCCGCAGGCCGGCGACGCGGTGCAACGGCTCAGCAACGAGGAATTGCGTTCGCTGGTGCTGGAACACAGCCGCTATCTGCCGAAGAAGCATTCCTCCATCCTGGTCAACCTGTTCGATCTGGATCGCATCACGGTGGAGGATGTGATGACACCGCGTGCGCAGATCGAAGGGATCGACCTGGAAGCGCCCGAGGAGGTGCTCGTCGAACAGTTGACCACGAGCTATCACACCCGGCTGCTGGCTTATCGGCACGAGCCCGGCAACGTGGTCGGGATTCTGCACCTGCGTCGCGCATTGTCGATCATGCGCGAGGATCAACTGTCCAAGGAAGCGCTGACCGAAATTCTTCACGAACCGTATTACGTGCCCGGCGATACCGGCGTACTTGCGCAAATGCAGTATTTCCAGGAGAACCGGCAGCGCATGGCACTGGTGGTCGACGAGTACGGCGAATTGCAGGGCCTGATCACGCTCGAGGACATCGTCGAGGAAATCATCGGCGAGTTCACCACCAGCACGCCCATCCGCGCGTCGAGCTTCGACTGGGGCGAGGGCGACAGCACGCTGGTCGAAGGGGCCAGCAGTCTGCGCGAACTCAATCGTAAGCTGGGGCTGAAACTGCCGCTCGATGGACCCAAAACGCTCAACGGTCTTATTCTCGATTATCTGCAGGACATTCCGGAGGCCGGCGTTAGCGTAAAAATCAGCGGCGTGCCGATGGAAATCGTGCAAACGCAGGATCGCGTCATCAAGACCGTCCGCCTGTTCCGCCCCAAGGTACCTGTCGCCACCGAGCCCGAGACGCACTGATTTGCCATTGTCATACGCCGAGTGTGACGATGTTCCCCCTTGGGAGCCCGAAGCTCACCCCCACCGACGCCGATCCGGCGAAAATGTCCACGATACCCGCTCAAGCGTGACGGGCATCACGTGCGCGGCCAGCCCGGGCAGGGCAGCGGACGCGAAGCACGCGAGAATCGTGCGACCGGCGAGCGGCCGGCTTCCCTGCCTGACTCACCGGACAGCAATCGGATTTAAGAACGAGGCGCAGATATGGCGACCGCAGCAGCACTCAAGCGTGGCTCCAGAAACGACCGTGTGAAGGAATACGTCTTCCTGTGGGAAGGCAAGGACCGCAGCGGCAAACAGATCAAGGGCGAAATGCGGGCGAGCGGCCAGAACGTGGTCCGCTCCACCTTACGTCGCCAGGGCCTGCTGGTCACCAAGGTGAAGAAGCAGCGCATGCGCTCGGGCAAGAAAATCACCGAGAAGGACGTGACGCTGTTCACCCGCCAGATGGCGACCATGATGAAAGCCGGCGTGCCGCTTCTGCAGGCCTTCGACATCGTCGGTAAGGGACACTCCAACCCCAGCGTCGCCAAACTGCTGTTCGACATCAAGACCGAAGTGGAAACCGGGTCCAGCCTCGCCGCAGCCTTCCGCAAGTTTCCGCTCTATTTCGATGCGCTGTTCTGCAACCTGGTACAGGCAGGCGAACAGGCCGGTATTCTGGAAACGCTGCTCGATCGCCTGGCGACGTACAAGGAAAAGATTCTCGCCATCAAGAGCAAGATCAAGTCGGCGCTGTTCTATCCCATTGCCGTCATCGTGGTGGCGTTCATCATTACGGCGGTCATCATGATCTGGGTGATCCCGGCTTTCAAAGAGGTGTTCACCAGTTTCGGCGCTGACCTGCCTGCACCGACGCTGATGGTGATCGCCATGTCCGACTTCTTCGTCGCCAACTGGTATCTGATATTCGGCGGACTGATCGGCGGCATCTGGGGTTTCTTCGAACTGTGGAAGCGTTCCCGCGCCATGCAGATCCTCCTCGACCGCTGGTTCCTGCGCATGCCCATATTCGGCTCCATCATTCGCAAGGCGGTGATCGCACGCTGGACGCGCACCCTGGCGACGATGTTCGCCGCGGGCGTGCCGCTGGTGGAAGCGCTGGATTCGGTGGGCGGTGCCTCCGGCAACCACGTCTATGGGGAGGCGACCAAGCAGATTCAGCAGGAGGTCAGCACCGGTACGAGCCTTACCGTGTCGATGCAGAACGCTGCCGTGTTCCCCAACATGGTCATTCAAATGACCGCCATCGGCGAAGAGTCCGGTTCGCTGGACGCCATGCTGAGCAAGGTGGCCGACTTCTACGAAGCGGAAGTGGACGACGCCGTCGCCGGCATTTCCAGCCTGATGGAGCCGCTCATCATGGTCGTGCTCGGCACGCTTATCGGCGGCATGGTGATCGCGATGTATCTGCCCATCTTCAAGTTGGGCCAGGTCGTCTGAGGCCGCTGCCCATCGCAAGGGCTGCCCACGAGGCAGCCCTTTTTTGTTACAACGCCTCCTATGCCCATGCCTTTCGATCCGCTCGTCTACAGTATTGCGGCGCTCGTCGTCGGACTTGCCGTCGGCAGCTTTCTGAATGTGGTGATCCATCGCCTGCCGCGCATGATGGAGCGCGAATGGCAGGCGCAATGCGCGGAACTGCGTGGGGAAGCGCCCGTCGCGGGCGAGCGCTATAACCTTGCGCTGCCGCGCTCGGCCTGCCCGCATTGCGGCCATCGCATCACCGCGCTACAGAACATCCCCGTCCTCTCGTACCTGCTGCTGCGCGGCAGGTGCGCCGGTTGCAATGCACGCATCAGTGTCCGCTATCCCATCATCGAATTGCTTACGGGTGTGGCGACAGGCTACGCCGCCTGGCGTTACGGCATGACGCTCGCGGGTTTCGGCGCGATGGTTTTCCTGTGGGCAATGATTGCGCTGACATTCATCGATGCGGACACCCAACTGCTGCCCGACTCGATCACGCTTCCGCTGCTCTGGCTCGGCCTGCTCGTCAATCTGAACGGCACCTTCGTCAGCCTGCATGCCGCCGTGATCGGTGCAGTATGCGGCTATCTGGTGCTGTGGTCCGTGTACTGGCTGTTCAAGCTGGCGACCGGCAAGGAGGGCATGGGCTTCGGCGATTTCAAACTGCTCGCCGCCATCGGCGCCTGGCTAGGATGGCAGATGCTCCCCCTCGTCATTCTGCTGTCCTCACTGGTAGGCGCAGTGGTGGGGGTGGTCCTCATCGTGCTGGCCAAACGCGGCCGTGAAGTGCCCATGCCTTTCGGCCCCTATCTCGCCGCCGCCGGCGTGATCGCCCTGTTCTGGGGGCCGGGGTTGGTCGAGCGTTATCTGGATTTTCTCTGATGTACGTCGTCGGATTGACCGGAGGCATCGGCAGCGGCAAATCGAGCGTCGCCAATCTGTTCGCGGAACGAGGAATCGCCGTTGTCGATGCGGATGAAATTTCTCATCAACTCACCGCGGCGGGCGGCGGCGCGATCGCAAGGCTGCGTGCGGAATTCGGCGACGAGATGATCGATGCCCAGGGCGCACTCGACCGCGCACGCATGCGCGACCTTGTATTCCGCGATCCGGATGCAAAGCGGCGATTGGAGGCGGTGCTGCACCCGCTCATCCGCGAGGAAGCGGCACGCCAGATCGCCGACGCGCAAAGTCCGTACGTCATCCACATGATCCCGCTGCTGGTGGAAGGCGGCAACGCGCGCGGGCGCTTCGATCGTGTGCTGGTCGTGGACTGTCCCGAAGAGACGCAGATTGCGCGAGTCATGGCGCGCAACGGCATGACGCGGGAACAGATTGAAGCGATCATGGCGACCCAGGCATCGCGCGCCGCACGGTTGGCGGAGGCGCACGATATCGTGGACAACTCCGGATCGCCCGCCGCATTGCCGCCGCAAGTGCAGCGTTTGCACAAGCTTTATCTGCGTCTCGCCGCGCAGAAGTGATGCTGCTACGCGGTTGTCATGCTTCGGTGATTGGTTCAGAATCGGCCCGACCTTCTCTCACGGACCGGGCGTGATCACTTACGAGTACCCACTGATCGAACGCATCCGGACGTTACTCCGTCTGGAAGATCTATTCGATCGTGCCAGCCACTTTTTGAATAAGACGGATGCGCCGGAGCATCATGTCGCGCTGCTGACGCTGTTCGAGATTCTCGAAGTCGCCGGACGCGCCGACCTGAAATCCGAACTGCTGCAGGAGCTCGAGCGCCAGAAGCAGATGATCGGCGCCTTCCGCAACAATCCGGAAGTGAATCAGGACGCGCTCGCCCGCATCCTCCACGACATCGAGTCGACTTACGCCGCACTGCACGCCATGACCGGCAAGGTCGGTCAGTATCTGCGCGAAAACGAGTGGCTGATGAGCGTGCGCCAGCGCACCAATATTCCGGGCGGCGCCTGCGAGTTCGATCTGCCGTCGTATCACTACTGGCTCAATCAGCCGAGCGAGGAGCGTCTGGAGGCCCTGCTGTCGTGGATCTCGCCGCTGCTCCCGATTCGCGATGCTGCGCAGATGGTGCTCAAGCTGCTGCGTGAGAGCGGCAAACCCGTCGTCGCACGGGCACAGGGCGGCACGTTCCAGCAGATGCTGAGCGGCCGCTCGGCGCAGATGGTGCGTCTGCGCGTGCCGCGCACGCTGCTGTGCGTTCCGGAAATCAGCGCCAACAAATATGCGCTGAATATCCGCTTCACCGTGGTGGGTGAAGAGGCGCGCCCGCGTACTTGCGACACGGACATCGACTTCGAATTGACTTTCTGCAGTCTGTAATGAAATCAGAACCGCGTCAGGTCCCCTGCCCCCGCTGCGGCACGCCGGTTGCCTGGACCAGTGTCAACCGCTATCGCCCGTTCTGCTCCGAGCGTTGCAAGATGATCGATCTGGGCGCTTGGGCGAACGAGGAATACCGGCTCGCAGCGGAAGAGGACGACGAGAATCCCGACGACCCGCGGGTGTCCTAGCGTTCCGGCACAGCGGTTGACGGCCAACTGCCGCGAATCATCGCAATACCGTGTGCCCCGTGCGCACGGGCGACAGCCAGTTCCTCGCGTGTCATGCCGCCGATCGCATAAACGGGCAGCGCCGCGTCGCGGGCGATGGCCGAGAACCCGGCCCAGCCGAGCGGTGCGGTATCCGGATGCGTCGGCGTGGCATGCACCGAACCGAGCACGGCGAAATCCAATCCGAGCGCTTCCGCATGGCGCAACTCTTCAGCGGTATGTACCGAAGCGCCGACCAGTTCGCAATCCGGACGCGCGGCGCATGCCTGCAACTGCCGCGCGCTGAGATGCACGCCGTGCGCACCGATACGC
>Ga0079224_100009799_pt1 | contig 13109 bp, 11 predicted proteins | sample Stecom2015_FD_80414 | JGI IMG/M metagenome (GOLD analysis project Ga0079224, IMG submission 80414) | Agricultural soil microbial communities from Utah to study Nitrogen management - Steer compost 2015 | ecosystem: Environmental > Terrestrial > Soil > Agricultural land | place: USA: Utah... | reverse complement strand
TGCCCGTTGCTGAAGTCGGCAGCGAAGTTTTCGCCGCGGATGACCGCGTTTTCGCTGACTGGTCTGGCGGTTTCACACGAGTGCCCTTCGTTTTCGCAGCGAGCAGACGCGTCCACCAAACAGATCTGCTCACCGCAATCGGTCCTCATTTCGATCAGGCAACCGTTCGCGTCTTCTATGCAGTGAACCAACGTGTTGCCGTCGCAAAAGCCCGCGGGGTCGCAGTTGGGCAGGTCCTTGCAGGCGTCGACCATTGCGCCGCCGTCGCCGCCTGCACCCATGCTCGGTGGCGAGCCTCCGGTTGCCACGGTGGTACGGGTGCCACCCATCCCGTCGGACTCCGCACCGGCGGCGCCCCCAACCCCGCTGGCGCTAGTTCCTCCACTGCTTGCATCCGAGCCACCGCCGGCCAAACCCAAGGTGGTCATGGCGCGTCCACCGCTGTGGCCATCGGCCTTCTCCACCGGCATGCCATGGCCCGCTTCGGAGTCGCCGCATCCTGCGCTCGCTGCTACCGGTAGTGCCAGCATCGCCGCGGAGCGAATGCGGTTTCGAATCTGCACAGCGAACCGTCCTTTCCTTCCGCGCGGGCTACCCAAGCGTGCTCCGCCACACTGAGTAACACAAGGGCCCCAGGGCGCCTAGCTGGATGGTGATGGCGGATCAATGCCGCAGGAACGAACGGCGCCGCTGAACTTTGGCAGCTCTGGTGTTTGTCACGCTCAGGCGTAGCGCTCGTCCAGCAGTTGCTTCAGCGCCTCGAACTCTTCCGCCATGCCCGCTATCTCGGTCAGGGCTTCGTCGTTCGAACAGTGCTCGATGGCGCTGGCCAGCAGAGCCAGGCGCTCGGCGCCCAGATTGGCCGCAGACCCTTTGATACTATGCGCCACGCGCTCGCGAGCGCTCCGATCGCCGCGCTTGACTGCCTGCTCCAGCTCTTGGAGTCGTTGGCTCACGTCTTCCAGAAAAAGCACGACCAGCTCTCGGACGATGGCATCCGAACCCGCTTCGAGCGCCAGCTCGTCCATGCGCTGTGGATTGAATCGCGGGGGCGCGCTGCCCGCCCCGTCAGTCTCGAAGCCCGCTCGTGCCGTGGTCAAAGGGGTCACGCAACGTCTTGCGACAACTCGAGGCTTGCGATGCGGCGGTACAAGGTGGCACGACCGATGCCCAGAAGCTTTGCGGCTTTGCTCACGCTGCCCCGCGTGACACGCAAGGCTCGCTGGATGGCCCGTCGCTCCAGCTCCCTGAGCGGGATGACTTCGTCATCGGCGCCTTCGAGCGAGCTGGTTGCGCTCATTTGTTTGTCGGGGCGGGGCGGAATGCTGGGCAGGGCCAGGCGATAGATGTCGGGAGGCAGGTCGGACAGCGTGATGGTCTCACCGCGACACGCGAGTAGACTGCGATGGACCACGTTCTGAAGCTCGCGAACGTTTCCGGGCCAGTGATACCGGGTCAGGGCCTCGAGCGCTTCGGGAGCGATGCTCTTCACCGCGCGGCCGACGTCTTCACTGAGCCGCTGCAAGAAGTGACCTACCAAAAGCGGAATGTCTTCTTTGCGATCTCGGAGCGTGGGCAGCACGATGGGATAAACCACCAAGCGGAAGTACAGATCTTCGCGGAAGCGCCCGGCTTCGACCTCTGCCTTCAAGTTGCGGTGCGTCGCGCATACGATGCGCACGTCTACCGGAATGTCGCTCGAACCGCCGACGCGGCGGATGGTTTTTTCCTGCAGGGTCCTGAGCAACGAGGCCTGCGTCGCTAGGCTCATTTCACCGAGCTCGTCCAGCAGCAGCGTTCCGCCGTGCGCTTGCTCGAAGCGCCCGCGTCGCATGTGGGTTGCTCCGGTGAACGCGCCGCGCTCGTGCCCGAAGAGCTCCGACTCTTGCAGTGATTCTGGAATGCCGGCGCAGTTGATGGCTACGAAAGGTTGGCGCCGGCGTGGCCCACCCGCGTGAATGGCGCGCGCTACCAATTCTTTACCGGTACCGCTTTCACCGAAAACGCAGACGGCCACGTCGCTTTCGAGCACACGTTCGACTTGGTGCGCGAGCTCGCGCATGGCCGGGCTGCGACCGACGATCGACCCGAGCACGTCGCGCTCGGTCAAGGCGCTCTCCAAGCGGTGCACGTTGCGCACGAGCTCCCTGCGCTCGCATGCCCGTGCGATTGCGTGCAAGAGCCGATTGCCGTCCAACGGTTTGGTGACGTAATCGTAGGCGCCTGCGCGCATGGCCTCTACGGCGGTTTCTACCTCACGTTGTGCAGTGACCACGATGAGCGGCAGCTCCGCGTCGCGGGCGTGTAGATGCTGGAGCACCTTCAGTCCGGGAACGTCCCCAAGCCCAAGGTCCACGCACGCGATGGCAGGAACGTCTCCGTCGTCCTCCAGGACTTCGCGCCCTCCGGAGTACTCCTTGGCTCGGTAGCCCGCCTGCTCCAGCCAGAACCGCATCATGCGGCGGGCCGCCGGGTCGTCCTCCACGATGGCGATTGGCCCCAATTCGGACGGAGTTACCTTGGGATGCGAGAGTTCACCCATCTTTCTTTTCTCAGTAACGCCCACTTGCCAGTGCACTTTAGGCTCCACCCAGATCGGAATTGCCCTCGAATGGGCACTGGATAGCAGGAAGTGACGGGCCCAACCCCCCGGGGCCGAGGCCCGCTCGACCAATCCTTGGATTCGGCCGTTCCGAGCGTGTAGCTTAGTATCTTACCATGAATGTGAAGACCAAAACCATAGAACGCCTGCGGGACGCGCTGTTGGAAAGCGGCCGGCGCCCGAGCACGGTGCTCAGCAGTGCATACGAAGCCCTGACCCGAGCGGACTTATTGAGCCCCGAAGAAACCATCGCATTGAATCGGGTCGACCCGCTTGCCGAAACCATGTTCTTGATGATGTCGGTCGACGGCAAAGTCGCCCACGCAGAGCAGGATGCGGTGCGGGGAGCGATTCGGGGCTTGACGAACAATGTGCTCCGTTCCGGCACCATCAACGTGATGCTCGAAATGTATGCCGCCCGCCTCGAGGAGCAGGGCAGGGACGCTCGCCTCCACGAGATCGCCGAACAGCTGGCTGAGGAGCCCAGCGAGGCCGAAGGGGCATTCACCTTGGCGGCTGCTGTCGCGCTGGCCGATGACGCCGTGGACGAACGCGAAAACGAGTTCATCAATCAACTGTCCGAATGGTTCGGCATCGACCCGGAACGCGCCGAGGCAATATTGGACGAGCTGGATAGCGACCGCGATAGCTTGAGCTAGAGGCTCATTTTTGGAGCAGCAGCAGGTGTTCAGCTCGTTTGTTTGCTCGAAAGACTCGATCGCTCGGGCGGTGAAAGCTGGGTCGCGCTTGTGAAGCACAGAGCTCGAAACGAAGGGGTGTCTTAGTTACCCACTCGGCCAAGAGCCGATCGGCTCTCAAGGCTTTGCCCCCCACGGCCGTGTCCGCCAGCACGAGCGCGGCATGCCCCCCGGGCCGGAGGATTCTGGCGATTTCCGCCAGGCATGGGGTGAGCTCAGCATGCCAGCGGGCTACTGCATCGTCGAAACGCAGACGAGCGTAGTTACGTCGGGCACCAATTTCATTTCGGTGAAGCTGCTCCGCGTCGAGATTCAAGAACGCGAGCCGCAGCCTGTGGTGCTCGAGATAGTCGAATACCCCCGGGTAAGGGGGTGAGCTCACGACCAGGTCGACACGACCCGATTCGATCATCGACAAACGGCGCGCGTCGGCGCGCTTCAGGTTGGGGGTGTAGTTGGGGTCCGGCAAGAGCCGTCGATAGCGCTCGAGGCGTCGGCACAGCTCGCGAGTCTTGTCCTCGAACAGCTGGATAGCAAAACCAGACCGCAGGCGCCGTTCGGTGCGTTGGGTGGAGCTGTCACTCTTTTGGGTGCTGACCTTGGTCAACAGCGAGGAAAGCACGAGGGTCAATGCGCGGCGTCTGTCATGGTCCTCGACGGCGCGAATGCCGTGCATCAATCCGTCGAGCTCCAAGAGCACGTGTACCGGAAACACCTCGCGCGTCTGGCGCGGGTAGCGGCGCAAAGGGCCGGCCTTACTCTGCCGTCGCTCGTCCGCAAATGCCGCAATGGCTGCCGCGTCGGCGCCGAGCAGCTCGGCAAAGCCCCTGCCGAACGCCGACGTCTTGAGCCAGCTCAGCTCCAGAGCGAGCGGATTGAGGTCCGAACCCAGCGCGTGCCGGCCGAGCCGCCGCGCTTCGACCAGCGTGGTGCCGCTGCCACAAAAGGGGTCGACGACCAGCCCGTTTCGAGGCGAAAAGCCTTCGATCAAGCCGGCCGCGGTGAGCGGGTGGAGCCTGGCCGGATAGCTGTGGAAGCCGTGCACGTGAGCACGAGCCCGTTCGGGGTCGACCTCGAGTGCGCGGGCTATTTTGGACTGCTGCTCGGGTGAACCGCCTTGAAAGCGGATCGCCCCACCGACGTGACTGAGCGCGCGCCTCAGCCCAGCCCCCTGAGCTCCGTCGCATTTTTGACGCGACGCACGCCGAGCGCGAACGCCGCGGTGCGCATCGAACACTTGAGCTCGTCTTGAATTTTCACGATCGCGCGGTGCGCCTCCACCATGTGCTGCTCGAGCGATGTGTTCACCTGTTCCTCGGTCCAGCGGGTCTTCTGAGTGTTCTGCGTCCACTCCATGTAGCTGACGGTGACGCCTCCCGCGTTGGCGTAGATGTCGGGAATGCAGACGATGCCGCGTTCATTGAAAATGTCGTCCGCTTCGATGTTGGTGGGGCCGTTGGCGGCTTCCAGAATGTACTTGGCACTCACGTCGCGCGCGTTGTGTCGAGTGAGGACGTGACCCAGCGCCGCCGGAACCAATACGTCACAGGGCGTGGTGAGCAGAGCCTCGTTCGAAATAGGTTCCGTACCCGGCAAGTCGATGACGCTGCCCGTCTCACTGACGTGATCGACGACCTTGTCGATGTCGAGGCCGTCGCCGTTGAAAATGCCGCCCTTGACGTCGCTCACTGCGATGATCTTGGCTCCCTGTTCGTGCAGTAGCCGCGCCAGCCAGCTGCCGACGTTGCCGAAGCCCTGAATCGCGAACGACTTTCCACTCAGCTGCTGGCCTTCGCGCGCCAGGACTTCGCGGATCGCGAACAGACAACCTCGGCCGGTGGCGGCTTCGCGCCCCAGCGAGCCGTGCAGATCGACGGGCTTGCCGGTGACCACCGCTGGAGAAAAGCCATGGCGCCGCGAGTACTCGTCGAAGATCCAGCTCATGACGGCCGCGTTGGTGTTCATGTCCGGCGCGGGAATGTCGAGGTCAGGGCCGATGGCCACCATGACCATCTCACAAAAGCGCCGGGTCAGCCGTTGCAGCTCCCGCAACGAGAGGGCCTTGGGATCGACCTGAATGCCGCCCTTGGCACCGCCGAACGGTACGTTCACCACGGCGGTTTTCCAGGTCATCAAGCTGGCCAGCGAGCGCACTTCGTCCAAGTCCACGTCCGGGTGATAGCGAAGCCCGCCCTTGAAGGGCCCTCGCGAATCATCATGTTGGACGCGATAGCCGATGTAGTTGCCGATGGATCCATCGTCCAACTCGATGACGATCTCGACTCGGAGCTCGCGAGCAGGCGTCCAGAGCAAGGTCTTGTAGCTGCCGTCCAGCTTCAGCGCATCGAAGGCCTGTTGCAGGTATCGATTCGTAGTCTCATAAGCACCTGCCATGAAACGTCCTCTCTAGATTGGGGGTGGTGACGCGGGATGACCCGAGACCAATGCCCCACTCTATCGCATCGACGCCGGGGAAGGGTAGCCGCCTATCCCGGAAAAAAGCCTTTCGATCTGGATTCGTGGCTCCTGCTGCGGCTTCGGTGCTAGAACCCCGGCAGGTGAAACTCGCCCAAGTCGCTCAGGTAGGATTCATCGCACTCGCGGCGCTCATTGTGTACGCCTTCGTTTCGACGGCCCGCGACGGCGAAGGCCGGCGGGTGTGTACACCCCTTTGCACCATGCGCCCGAACTATGCCGATCGAAATCGATTGGCGCCGGATTTCGAGCTCGACAACCTAAAGGGCCGCAAGGTCAGGCTGTCCGACTACCGCGGCAAGGTGGTGATCCTCAACTTCTGGACCAAGACCTGCCGGCCGTGCCTGGAGGAGCTTCCATCGCTGGCCGATTTGGCCAAAGTGCTCCGCCAGCACCCCGAGCTGGAGCTCTTGACGATTTGCACGGACGATACGAAGCAAGAAGCTCGCGAAACGTTGCAATCGGTGCTGGGCGGTGACGCACCCTTCGAGGTGCTGATGGATCCGGATGCCAAGGTGGTTACCGACAAGTACGGCACGCAGCTCTATCCGGAGACGTGGTTCATCGATCCGCAGGGGGTGATTCGGGCACGCATCGACGGCCAACGCGATTGGGCCACCGCGCTCACCGTCGATTTGGCGAAGAGTCTGGCGAGCCCGCTGGCCTGTGACATCTCGTTTCACCAGGGCCAGGCCAAAGGTCGCCACGCCTCGTTGTGCGACGACGTGAATCCCAGCTAAAAGCGTTGCTAGCGGCGTCGAAGCAACTTGAGCTTGCCGTCGTGCCTCACCACCAGCACCGCAGCGCCGGCCGGGTCGATCTCCAAGGCGCCGATGGTTTGGCAAGGCCAAGCCCAAACGGCACCGACGAGGGTCGTTCCACCGGTGGCGTCACACGTGGCGGTGACGCGAGACGTGAGGTCGACCGCGTGCCGTGTCGTTTCACCTTCCCGAGCCGTCGAGCGCGTTTCGGAGCCGGTGCTCAGCAATACGCCGGTTCGGCACTCGATGTCGTCGGGACCGAGCCCGATGGCATTGGCATCGACTCCGCAGTAGTCGACGATGAGGCCGCGACCGCGAGGCTTCAGGACGATCTCGATGATGCGGTCGTCGAGATCGACCCCGCACTGAAACTCTTTGCCCCAGCTGGTGACGTCGGGGGCTAGGCGGCGTGCGAAGGGAGCCCCCTTGTCGTTGCCGAAAGGCCCCGTTTTACGTGCCCAGGCCAGCCACAGCGAACCGTCGCTGGTGGCCGCTGCCGTGTCGAGCTCTTCGCTCGAGGCCGGATTGGCGATGGGGCCTTTGTCCACCTGCCACACGCCGCTCACGGGTCGTGCTCGGTAGAAGCCACCGGTCGCCCAATACCACACCGCGGCACTGTCTGGTCCTCCCGCCACCCAAACGCTTTCGGTCACCACGACGCCCGTCGACACGGGCTCGGACGCTCCCGGTGCCAGCTCGACGATTTCGGGAGGGCTGGCGCTGCTCAAAGCCACGGCTCGCAGCTCGCCCGCGTCGCCGGCATACAGGTTCAAGGTCTCGGTTCTGAGATCGGCTTCTGGGAGGGCTTCGGTACGCCATGCCTCGCCATCGAAGGTCACCACCGTCTGTGGATCAGTGGACAAGGCGAGCGAAATGCTTCCTGCGTTTAAGCTCACGCTCGACAAAACGTCGACGTTTCCGGCGATGGCCTGCTCGGCCGCGACTTCGTGAGTCGGTGTGAAGGTGCCCGCCACGACGCTACCCTCGGCGGTGGCGATCGTCACCTCGCCCTCGTGAGGAAACGGGATGCGCAGGATGATTTCGCTCTCGGTCCAGCTCTCGATACCGGCATCGCCCGGCGACAGCATGAGCTCGCTGCCGACGCGCAGCAACGAGTCCGAGCGACTAGCGCTGCCGAGGTCTGAACCGCTGATGGTGATGGGCGTGCCCCAGGGACCCGTGCCGGGCGTGAAGCGATCGACGACCGGTGGACCGTAGGTCACGACCTGCGTGCCTCCACTGCCCGCCGATCCGCTCACGTCCCCACCGGTGCCGCCATCCGTAGTCCCCGTCGAGCCGCCGACGCCATTGACCAAGCCTCCGCTGCCGTCGCCCGGCGCTCCTGCGGCCACGAGACTGACGTCGCCGAAATCGAGCTCGACCCGAGCACCGTGCGGCTCCGTATCGCACGCCACCGTCCAAACCAAGAGCACCAAAGAGCACCGCCTCACGGCTGACAGCCTCCGCTCAGCTCGACGACGAAATGGCGCGACCGGATCGTTTCAATTGCGATGCGCTCGCGAAAGGCCGACGTCAGCTCGGGCACTTCGATGGATAGGTCCGTGTTGGCCGCGTCTTTGACACCAACGAAGGACACAGTGACGAGGTCGGGTGTGGCGTCCACCACGATACCGAACTCACCGGCCACGTCGAGCTCGTCCCTAGCGCGGCCGCCCAACAGCAGGGGCATCACGGTGCAATGCGCGCTGCTGGGGTGCCCCGCTCGATCGACCACCACGAGCATGAGCTCGTTGGGGTCGGCTTCCGCCGAAGTGTCGTCGCCGCAGGCGGTCAGCATGCCGAGGGCCAGGCACAACCAACCAGTCGCAAGGCTCGGCTTTCGTCGCTTCATGGGAACAACACCAGCCTCACCCCCGCCCCCACCCAACAATGGTAGGCGGGCTCGTCGATGCCCCCCGCATAGGTGGCGTCACCGTCGATCTCGGTTCTCGTGTGGAAAAAGCGACCCACTGCCACTTCGCTGAACAAGCCGGCGCCCATTCCGTTGCGCCCCCTGTAATCGACCCCGAGATCGAGCCTGGCCAGCGTTACGGCCGTGCTCTGCGTGCTCTGTTCCACGTCGCGAGTCGTATCCTCGAGCGTCTGGTTGACGGTTTCGAGTCCAAACCCGTAGCCGACCCAGGGGTTGTACTGTCCGCCGGGTACGAAATGGTATTGGGCTTGCGCCCCGATGCGATACGCCATCACGGAGCAGCTGATGTTGTTCTCGAGGTCGGTGTCGTCGGCGCAGTAGTGTTCGACACGGTCTGCATTGCCCTCCGCGCCGTAGCCAATACCTAGGTACGCGCCGACGTAGATTTCTGGCGTCAGCTTGGAGCCGATGTCCAGAGTCAAAGGCAGCTGGTAGCCATAACGGGCCGCCAACGTATCTTTGGGGGCTCCGCTAGCATCACCCATGGGGAAACGCAGGCCCGCGCTAGCAGCCATCTGCAGCCCCTCTCGAGGTTTGAGGTGGGGGCGTCCGCCGGGGGGCTGCATTCCCCCATCGGGCTGCAGCGTGTGGAACACCTGGGCGTCGCACGGACGCGACCACCCAACAACGGCAAGCAGCGCGCCGACGACGGCACGTGTGGGCCTGCGCCTCCACATCGACCTCATGAATCTCAACTGATGAGCGCGCTATTTGGCCCTCAATTAAGCGCCCCCGCCGTTCTTTCTCGCTCAATCGCATCTGCTGGACATAGGGCCTGACGAGGGCGGGTGCGCACGCGTGCGGCAGGCACTCACACCCTGCCTTTAGCGCGCCAGCGGGGTTGTTTTTATCGGCGGCCAAGCCGTAGTGGGAGTGTGCCGAGGAGACATTCTTGTGACCCGCGCGTGCTGGTCGCCATGCTCGCCACGCTCGGTTTAGGATGCGCGAGCATCCCACACGCCAATGCGCCCAAACGCGGGACCGGGGGTACGGAAGCGGGTGGTCGCTGTCAGGCCGCCCGCTCGCAGACAAATCCGCTCGTGACCGAGTGGTCGGCGTCCGACAAGGCTCACTTACAGAGCCTCGTGTCGGCCGGCCCAGTCGCGGTCCGGTTTGCCGGTTGCGAGCTCAGCATCGTCGACGGCTGCGCGTTGCCGGGGCGCTACACCTGGCAACGGACCACGCTCGCCACGGACACCCTGGAGCTCGAAGACAAGAACGAGCTTTATTCCAAGCTTCCCATTGGCGCGTTGCGCCTGGAGGCCACGCTCGAGCAGGAGGGCAAGCTCTCCGTACAGAGCATGGTTTCGGGTCAGCTGACGCTGCTCGGTACCGACCTCAGTCAGCTTCCGCTCGGTCCGGCTTGCGCCGAAGCCACTCACGTCGTGACCCGCATCAGCGTGGGCGCCTTCAAGATGTTCAGCGGCAGCGGCCTGTCGGGCAGGGGCGGGGTCACGACTGTAGTGGCAGGCGCCAGCGGCGGCACGGAACGCAACGAATCGCTGCTGCGCGAGGCTGGCGATCCAAACGCGTGCTCCAAAGCCACGGACGAAGCGCCGGCAAGCCAGTGCGCTTCACCCATTCAGTTGTTCTTGGCCGCGCTGAGGCCAGAAGAGGAGGCCCGGGTGACGGCCGCCGGTGCCGTTCAAGTCCGAATGCCCGCCCCCGACTACTGGGATGAAAACTGGAGTCTGCGAGACCGCTTTGGCAACTTCATCTGTCGCTTGCCATGTACCCAGTGGGTCAATCCCATGAGCGGCTACTACTTGCTGCGCGAGCCCACGCCCGAAATACCCTCAGCCAAGGTCGAGCTGCCGCCGTCGTTTCCCCATCCGCCTGGTTCTCACGTCGATGCCAGCTACCAGATCGAGCAGGGCTCACCCTTTTGGTCGACCCTGACGCTCTATGGTGTTGGTATTCCAGCGAGTGCCTTCGGTGCTTACGCGTTGGGCATGGGTATTCACACCAGCGCGTCGCCCCCCTGCGCGGCGGGGGAACCAGAGTGTGCGAGCGAGCGCAGCCCTGGCACCTACCTCACTTGGTCTGCGCTGGCTTTCGGCGTGGCCGGCGCAACCCTGTGGTGGAACCTCTACAGCCAAGAAGAACGCTTCGAGACTCATGGGCCCGAGGCCTCTCGCTACCAGGCGCCGAAGCACGAGCTGGGCGTGGGCTACTACCGTTCGCGCTTTTGAGCGCCACCCGCTAGTCCCCGAAATATTCGCAACGGGCGTCGCAGGTTTCGTGCACCGTCACCTGTGTCAGCGACGGGAGCTTCGGCTTGAGGCGTTGCCAAAGCCAGCGAGCCAGGTTTTCGCTGGTAGGGTTCTCCAGCCCGGCCACCTCGTTCAAATAGTTGTGGTCGATCTGGTCGTAAATGGGTTGCCAGAGCTCGTCGATGACTGCGTAGTCGATGAACCAACCGGTTTCTTCGTCGACCTCTCCCTGGACCACGAGCTCGATTCTGAAGCTGTGCCCATGCAGGCGATGACACTTGTGCGTCGTGGGCACGCGCGGCAGTCGATGCGCGGCTTCGAATCGGAGTTCTTTGACCAAACGAACGTTCACGGAGCTATTGTTCCTTTCGGTAGACGTTAATCGAACTCGAGCCGCCAGCGTATATCGGCGCCCAAGTTGCCCAGCGACGAGCTGGAAATATCGTTGACGTTGCCGTAAGAGCCTTCGATGCTGACCTGCGGGTTCATCTGCCAGCGCAGGCTGCTTTCCACTTTGCTGGAGTCGCTCAAGCCCGTGGTCACCTGGGCGCGAATCTTTTCTGCTAGTCGCTTGCCGATGGTGATGGTGGGTTCAGTGCGCCCCGACTTGGGATTGTATGCCGTGCCCATCGATGCGTCGTCAATGACCGGCACCGCATCTTTCACGGCGCGATCGGCTCCGCTGAGGGTGCCCAGCGCTTCCAGCGCCACGCTGCTGCCGACCGCTGCGCTGCGGCTCTGGTCGAGCTCGGCTCGCGTGAGGCCGACCGTGAGCAGCAAGAAAATGTCGTCTTGGGGCAGCGTGGGTGTGCTGGTCAGGTCGATCTTGAGGTTTTCGGGGTGGCCGTAGGCGTGCAGATTGATGCGCCACTGCCCGCCGAGCGAGCCGGAAGACACCGAACCGGTGGACACGGCCTGGGCTCCTGCGCCGTCGGGCGCGCCGACGTCTTCGAAGCGACGATAGTCGGTGACCGCCGTGACATCTACCTGCGGCTCGATTTGACTGAGGTCGTCGAAGCGCACCCAACCCTGTCGGATCTCGAACTCATGATTGCGCAGCTTGATCTGCCCTCCCGGTTTTAGCTTCAACCGACCGACCATACCGAAGCGTTGATTCGTTCCCTTTAGTCGCAAGCCGGAGCTGTCGACTACGAGCTCGGTGTCGAGCAGCTCGTTCTTGATCCGAAGCGGGTGTTGCGATCGCAGCTGTATATCGAACTCCAGCGCATCTTCTTCGGGGTCGTAGGTGACCACTTCGGTGCGCTTGCCACGCTTCGCCAGTGCCGACAAATCGGCGGTCATGCTCATTGGTCGCGTGTAGTCGAACGAGGTTACGGTCACGTCGCCATTGACCATGGGTAGTGGCGCGGGAGTAGTGCCGTCGCTCGGGTGGTAGACAGCGCGCAGGTTGGAGTCGAGCGTGACTCGAATCCCGTCTTCTAGTGTCAAGCCCAGGTCCTTGATTTCGAGATTGGCGCGTGCCGTGCCGAGCCTCGTCCCTTGTATGGGTGCGCGACCTCTCAAGCGCAATCTGCCGTTGCCGATGCGAGCCGTTCCTTCGGTGACTCGCACTTCTCCCGGGTTGATTTGCACGTCCACGAACAGCTCCGAGATCGGTGACCTCAGCCCCTTGAGCTCGACCTCGCCATCGGCGATTTTGAGCCCACCCTGAATGTCGGGGCTCGGGAGCGGCCCATGAACGCCCAGGGTTGCGTTGACCTTGCCCTTGGCCCTTTCTGCTTTGGGGATCAGAGCAATGAAGGCCGAAAGATCCGTCGGCCGTAGCTTCAACTCGGCGTCGATTTGCGGATTTTGGCCGAGTTGGTGCAGCTCGCCCTGAACATCGAACACGCCGCTCTGCCCGTTGGGCGCCGTGAGCGAAAGCGCGAGATTTTGGAGCTCGAGCTTGCGCTTCTGCAAGCTGATGACGCTCCCCGGTGAAGCGAGCTTTGCCTCGAGCCCGCCTTGTCGCGCAGAAAATGCCTGCATGGTGAGACGCAGGTTGGAGCGCGCGGGATCTTTCATAGGGTAATGGGCAATGTCGACCTCGCCCGAAAGAGTACCTGTGAAATCGGTCTGACTGCCTGGCGCGAAGAGCTCGAGCAGCGCAGCCAAGTTGAAGTCGCGGAGCTGCGTGCGCCCGCTCCAGACCTTGGAACGCTGCGAGGTGAGCGCCAGGTCGTTGAACTCGACTTGGCCTCCGAACAGCTGACCGCTGACGTAGAAGGTGCCCTCCACCTCGTCGCGTTCCCACTTGCTCCGATCGAACGTGCCCGCGATGGGTTGGCCGCAGCGGGTGGTCCCAGCCGAGTCGATGGCTTTACGCTGGGGCACGAGTCGAACCGAAAAGTCCGAAGGCGGCAACGTGTGGTTGCCCAGGCGTAGGGTCGACAGAGCAGCCGTTGCCCGAAGCTCCACGGCGTCGAG
>Ga0079224_100009798_pt1 | contig 13110 bp, 11 predicted proteins | sample Stecom2015_FD_80414 | JGI IMG/M metagenome (GOLD analysis project Ga0079224, IMG submission 80414) | Agricultural soil microbial communities from Utah to study Nitrogen management - Steer compost 2015 | ecosystem: Environmental > Terrestrial > Soil > Agricultural land | place: USA: Utah... | reverse complement strand
CTGGCCGAGCACGTCGGCAGTCGCCTGCACGTGTGCCACCTGTCCACCCGCGGTTCGGTCGAGATCGTCCGCTGGGCCAAGAGTCGCGGCATCGACGTCACGGCCGAGGTCACGCCCCACCACCTGCTGCTCGACGACGAGCTCGTCCGCAGCTACGACCCGATCTACAAGGTCAACCCGCCGCTGCGCAGCAAGGACGACGTGCTCGCCGTGCGTGAGGGGCTGGCCGACGGCACGATCGACATCGTGGCCACCGATCACGCACCCCACCCCATGGAGGACAAGGAGTGCGAGTGGCAGGCCGCCGCGTTCGGCATGCTCGGCCTGGAGACCGCGCTGTCGATCGTGCAGAAGACCATGGTCGACACCGGAGCCCTCACCTGGGCCCGCGTGGCCGAGGTCATGAGCGCCACCCCCGCTCGCATCGGCCGCGTCGCCCACCACGGGCGGCCGCTCGCGGTCGGTGAGCCGGCGCACATCGTGCTCTACGACCCGACCGCCACGCGCGTGGTCGAGCCGAGCGACACCGCGAGCCTGTCGCGGAACACCCCCTACGCCGGAATGGAGCTGCCGGGTCGCGTGGTCGCCACGTTCCTGGCCGGCCGGCCCACCGTCCTGGAAGGAAGACTCGTGGAAGGACCGACGCAGTGACCGAAGCCATCCTCGTCCTGGAGGACGGGCGGACCTTCCGCGGCCGTTCCTACGGCGCCACCGGCACGACCATCGCCGAGATCGTCTTCAACACCGGCATGACCGGATACCAGGAGACGCTCACCGACCCGTCGTACCGCGGCCAGATCGTCGTGATGACCGCACCGCACATCGGCAACACCGGCGCCAACGCCGAGGACTTCGAGTCCCGCCGGGTGTGGGTGGAGGGCTACGTCGTGCGCGATCCCGCCCGCCGCGCCTCCAACTGGCGTGCCGACCGCAGCTTGGACGACCTGCTGGTTGAGAGCGGGACCGTCGGCATCAGCGGGATCGACACCCGCGCGCTGACCCGTCACCTGCGCGAGCGCGGCGCCATGCGCGCCGGCATCAGCACCGAGATCCTCGACCCCGAGGAGCTGCTCGAGCAGGTCCGGGTGGCCCCGGAGATGACCGGTGCGAACTTCCTCGCCGACGTCACCGTCGACGATCCCTACATGGTGCCCGCCGTCGGCGAGAAGCGCTTCACCGTCGCCGCCCTCGACCTGGGCATCAAGGGGATGACGCCACGCCTGATGGCCCAGCGCGGCATCGAGGTGCACGTCCTGCCGGCCACCGCCTCGCTCGAGGACGTTCTCGCGGTCGAGCCGGACGGCGTGTTCATGTCGAACGGCCCCGGCGACCCGGCCACGGCCGACCACCAGGTCGAGCTGGTGCGCGGCGTGCTCGAGCGCGGCATCCCGTACTTCGGCATCTGCCTGGGCAACCAGATCTTCGGCCGCGCCCTGGGGCGGGGCACGTACAAGCTCAAGTACGGCCACCGCGGCGTGAACCAGCCGGTGCAGGACCGCACGACCGGCAAGGTCGAGATCACCGCGCACAACCACGGCTTCGCCGTCGACGCGCCGATCGACACCGACTTCGACACGCCGTTCGGTCCGGCGCGCGTCACCCACGTCTGCCTCAACGACGACGTCGTCGAAGGCATCGCCCTGCTCGAAGCCCCCGGCTTCAGCGTCCAGTACCACCCCGAGGCCGCCGCGGGTCCGCACGACGCCGGCTACCTCTTCGACCGGTTCCTTGAACTCATGGAGGCAGCCCGTGCCGAAGCGCACTGACATCGAATCCGTCCTCGTCATCGGGTCCGGCCCGATCGTCATCGGTCAGGCGTGCGAGTTCGACTACTCCGGTACGCAGGCCTGCCGCGTGCTCCGCGAGGAGGGCATCCGCGTCATCCTGGTGAACTCCAACCCGGCCACGATCATGACCGACCCGGAGTTCGCCGACGCCACCTACGTCGAGCCGATCACCCCCGAGTTCGTCGAGAAGGTCATCGCCGCCGAGCGCCCCGACGCGCTGCTCGCCACCCTCGGCGGCCAGACCGCGCTCAACACCGCGATCGCGCTGGCCGAGAACGGCGTCCTGGACGAGTACGGCGTCGAGCTGATCGGCGCCTCCATCGAGGCGATCGAGAAGGGCGAGAACCGCGAGTCGTTCAAGGCGATCGTCGAGGGACTGCCGAAGGAGTGGGGCGCCGAGGTCGCCCGCTCGGTCATCTGCCACACGATGGAGGAGTGCGAGGCCGGCGTCGAGGCGCTCGGAGGGTACCCGGTCGTCGTCCGCCCCTCGTTCACCATGGGCGGCTCGGGCTCGGGTCTGGCCTACGACCACGACGACCTGGTCCGCATCGCCGGCAGCGGTCTGGCACTCAGCCCGACCACCGAGGTGCTCCTGGAGGAGTCGATCCTCGGCTGGAAGGAGTACGAGCTCGAGGTCATGCGCGACACGAACGACAACGTCGTGATCGTGTGCTCGATCGAGAACCTCGACCCGATGGGCGTCCACACCGGCGACTCGATCACCGTCGCGCCGGCCATGACGCTGACCGACGTGGAGTACCAGCGCCTGCGCGACATCGCGATCGGCGTCATCCGGGAGGTCGGTGTCGACACCGGCGGTTGCAACATCCAGTTCGCGGTCAACCCCGAGAACGGTCGCATCGTCGTCATCGAGATGAACCCGCGGGTGTCGCGCTCCTCGGCCCTGGCCTCGAAGGCGACCGGCTTCCCGATCGCCAAGATCGCCGCCAAGGTCGCCATCGGCTACACGCTCGACGAGATCGCCAACGACATCACCCGCGAGACCCCCGCGAGCTTCGAGCCCACCCTCGACTACGTCGTGGTGAAGGTCCCGCGGTTCGCGTTCGAGAAGTTCCCCGCCGCCGACCCGACGCTGACCACCCACATGAAGTCGGTCGGCGAGGCGATGGCGATCGGGCGCAACTTCACCGAGGCGCTGCAGAAGGCGCTGCGCTCGCTCGAGCGTCCGGATGCGGTGTTCTCCTGGACGCAGGAGTGGATCGACCTCGACAAGGACGAGCTGCTGCAGCGCGCCTCCGTGCCGCACGACGGCCGCCTCAAGATCGTCATGGACGCCCTGCGCGCCGGTGCCACCGCCCAGGAGGTGTTCGACGCCACCAAGATCGACCCGTGGTTCGTCGACCAGCTGGCCCTGCTGAACGAGGTCGCGGCCGAGCTCGCCGAGGCCGAGCGCCTCACCCCCGAGCTGCTGCGCCACGCCAAGCGTCACGGGTTCTCCGACGCGCAGATCGGCCGCATCCGTGGTCTGTCCGAGGAGGTCGTGCGCGGCGTGCGGCACGCGCTGGGGGTGCGGCCCGTCTACAAGACGGTCGACACCTGCGCGGCCGAGTTCGCGGCCAAGACCCCCTACCACTACTCGTCCTACGACGAGGAGACCGAGGTCGAGGCGCGTGAGCGCGAGGCCGTCATCATCCTCGGGTCGGGGCCGAACCGCATCGGCCAGGGCATCGAGTTCGACTACTCGTGCGTGCACGCCTCGATGGCCCTCTCCGAGGCCGGCTACGAGACGGTCATGGTCAACTGCAACCCCGAGACCGTGTCGACCGACTACGACACCAGCGACCGGCTCTACTTCGAGCCGTTGACGCTCGAGGACGTGCTCGAAGTCGTCCACGCCGAGCAGCAGGCCGGTCCGGTCGTCGGTGTCGTGGTCCAGCTCGGCGGTCAGACGCCGCTCGGGCTCGCGGCCGGCCTCAAGGCGGCCGGCGTGCCGATCGTCGGCACCCAGCCGGAGGCGATCGACCTGGCCGAGGAGCGCGGCGCATTCGGGCAGGTGCTCGAGGCGGCCGGCCTCCCGGCGCCCAAGCACGGCACCGCGACCACGTTCGAGGGCGCCAAGCGGATCGCCGACGAGATCGGCTATCCCGTGCTGGTCCGGCCGTCGTACGTCCTCGGCGGCCGCGGCATGGAGATCGTCTACGACGAGGCGTCGCTGTCGAGCTACATCGAGAACGCCACAGAGATCTCGCCTGATCGTCCGGTGCTGGTCGACCGCTTCCTCGACGACGCGGTCGAGATCGACGTCGACGCCCTGTTCGACGGCGAGGAGCTTTTCCTCGGCGGTGTCATGGAGCACATCGAGGAGGCCGGGGTCCACTCCGGCGACTCGGCGTGCGCCCTGCCGCCGATCACCCTCGGCAGTCTGGAGATCGACCGCATCCGCACCTCCACCGAGGCGATCGCCCGCGGTGTCGGGGTGCACGGCCTGATCAACATCCAGTTCGCGCTCAGCGCCGACGTTCTGTACGTCCTCGAGGCCAACCCGCGAGCCTCGCGCACCGTGCCGTTCGTCTCCAAGGCCACCGCGACGCCGCTGGCGAAGGCCGCGGCCCGGGTGATGCTCGGCGAGTCCATCGCCGAGCTGCGCCGGGCCGGGGTCCTGCCGGCGGAGGGCGACGGCGGGCGCCTGCCCGCCACCGCGCCGATCGCGGTCAAGGAGGCGGTCATGCCGTTCAACCGCTTCCGGACGTACGAGGGTCGCTATGTCGACACGTTGCTCGGCCCGGAGATGCGCTCCACCGGAGAGGTGATGGGCATCGACGCGACCTTCGGCTCGGCGTTCGCCAAGAGTCAGACCGCCTCGGGCGCCCAGAACGGTCTGCCGACCTCGGGCACCGTCTTCGTGTCGGTCGCCAACCGCGACAAGCGTCACATGATCTTCCCGATCAAGCGGCTGGCCGACCTCGGCTTCGAGATCCTCGCCACCAGCGGCACCGCCGAGGTGCTCGCCCGCAACGGTGTCCGGGCGACCGTCCTGCGCAAGATCCACGAGGACGGCTCGGCCGGCAGCACGGTCGTGGAGAAGATCCACGAGCGCGAGGTGCACCTGATCGTCAACACCCCGCACGGTCTGTCCAGCGGCAGCAACGCCCGCGTGGACGGCTACGAGATCCGCACGGCCGCCGTGGCCGAGGGCATCCCGTGTCTGACCACGGTGCAGGCGCTCGCCGCCGCGGTCCAGGGCATCGAGGCCGAGATCGCCGGGAGCATCGGCGTCAAGCCGCTGCAGGCGTGGGCCGAGGACGTCCGGGTCGGGTGAGGCCGCGATGAGCTTCGGCAGTCGCGCCCACGTGGCGATGCAGGCCTACGGGCCGTTGTGCGTCGGCATCGACCCGCATGCCCACCTGCTCGAGCAGTGGGGCCTGGAGGACTCGGTCGACGGACTGGAGCGCTTTGCCGCGATCTGCGTCGAGGCGTTCGCCGGGAAGGTCGCCTTCGCCAAGCCGCAGTCGGCGTTCTTCGAGCGCTTCGGCGCGCGCGGTGTGGCGATCCTGGAGCGGACCCTGCAGGACCTGCGCCACACCGGGACCTTGACGATCCTGGACGTCAAACGGGGCGACATCGGCTCGACCGCCGCCGCCTACGCGGACGCCTATCTCGACGACGACGCGCCGATGGCCGCCGACGCGATCACCGTCAGCCCGTACCTGGGCTTCGGGTCGCTGCATCCCTTCCTCGCCGCCGCGGAGAAGAACGACGCCGGCGTGTTCGTCCTGGCCTTCACCTCCAACCCGGAGGCGCCCGCCCTGCAGACGGCGGTCACGCTCGACGGCGAGCGCGTCGGCGACGCGGTGCTCGAATCGCTGTCCGAGGCGAACGAGGGTGCCTCGCCGATGGGATCGTTCGGAGCGGTCGTCGGTGCGACGGTGACCGACCTGGACCCCGGTCGGCTCGACATCAACGGGCCCATCCTGGTCCCGGGCTTCGGCGCGCAGGGTGGCACGATCGACGATCTGCGTCGGCTGTTCGGCTCGGTCACCGGGTCGATCATCCCCTCGACCTCGCGCCAGCTGCTGACCCAGGGCCCGGACGTCGCCGCCCTGCGGGCGGCCGCGGCGGCGACGAACGACGCCCTGTCGATGCTGTGAGCCGTCACCAGCCCGCGCCGAAGCAGACGAACGAGGTCGGTCGATCGGCCGTCGCCGCAGCGAGCGCCTCCGCCGGAGGTGTGCCTCGTGACATCAGACGGTGCACGTCCTGCAGGACCTCGCACGCCTCGTCGTCGGCGACGGCGGCGGGGGAGGCGATGACGCACCGCGCGCCGGCATGGAGCCACGCGTTGACCATCCCGAGCGACTCCTCGGCCCACCGCTGTGTCGACCGTCCCACCTCGCACGCGGACAGGATCACCACGTCCGGGACCCGGGCGAGTCGATCGAGGTCGTAGCCGAAGAGCGGGCCGTCGTGAAGCACGATGACGGAGAAGAGCGGGTACTCCGCCGCATGGCGGCCGGGGGCCGACACGTGCAGCAGGTCGAGCTCACCTGCCAGGTCGAGCACCGCCTCGACCGTCGCCTCACCGTCGGTCAGCACCCGGGCCCGCCTCCAGTGCGCCGCCGACTGCGTGACCTCCTCGACCGCACGCGGGACCTGCGGCCCGGCGACGAATCCCATCGTGGACGGCTCCGCGAGTCCGTGGGTCGCCAGCCAGCGGGAGGCGCTCGGCGCGACGGTCACGGCCCGACCGACCAGACCGGGCAGCATGGACCACGGGATGCCGGCCAGGATCCCGGCCTGGGTGAGGACCACCCGCCGGTCGCCGATCAGGGGGAGCAGCGGTGTCACGAGCAGCGCGGCGATCTGGCCGAGTCGACGAGCGCGGCCGGCGATGACCACGCGGGCGAGCGCCTCGCCCAGCTCGCCCGCGCTGACGTCGAGGTCGGCGCGCAGGCCGCCCAAGGTCGACAGCACCCGCTCGGCCGGTCCCAGATCCACGACGCGTTGGTCCTGATCGGTGACCACGAGGGCGTGCACGCGGTCGTCCCCGTCCCACAGGTAGCTGACCAGCGCGGTGTTCGTGCCGAGTGCGCCCCGCATCTCGCCCAGTTCGACGACCCGACTCACCCGGCCGGAGCCCTCACCGCGCCAGGCACGCTGTCGGACGCGCTCGCGCAGCTCGGCCAGCCGCCGCGCCTCGGCGGTCCCGGCCACCGGCTCGGTGACGGTCAAGGCGCGGATCTCGACGAGGTCCGCGGCCGCCTGCTCGTCACGTGGCGGCCTCACCGGGACCACCCTGGACGAGAGGGCGCGGGCGCGCTCGGACCACTCGAAGACCAGCTCGGGCGATCCGTCCCGGAGGGCCAGTCTGATGCCGTTCGCGGCGAGCTCGCGGCCGTGCCCGACGACCGAGCTGATCAGGTCGAGGCTTCCGAAGGACGACTGCCAGTCGTGCAACAGGTCCAGACCCGCGCGCAGATGGTGCAGGGCGCGCCGGCGGTGGCCGCGCGCCGCCGCGTGATCGCTCTTCGCCTGGCGCTCGAGCAGCCGCTCGGTCAGCGAGTCGCGTGCGTTCGTGCGGCCTCGGGCCAGGAGCTCGGAGGCGGTGTCGAGCTCGCCCAACGCGACCGCGGCGCGAGCCGCGTAGAGGTCGAGCAGCTGTGCTTCGTGGAGCATCCCGTGCTCGCGCAGCTCACCGGCGAGTCGGTCGGCCTGGGCGAGCCAGCTCGTGGTGCGTCGACCTGCGAGGACGTCGGCGATCAGCTCCAGCGCGTCGGCGCGCAGTGCCCAGGGATGGTTGCCGTGCCGGCGCAGGCGCCGTCCCGCCGCGCGCGCCAGCGTCCGTGCGCGTCGGGGATCGGACAGCAGCACGGCGCGCCCGAGCACGAATTCGCATTCGGCGCGCATCCGCGGCAGTCGCAGGGCGGTGAACCGGGTGAGAGCCTCGTGCAGCAGCCGCGTCGCGTCGGACGTGATCCCCGCGGCGAGGAGCGCCTCGGCCCGGTCCTGCGCCGACACCGCGGCCAGCTGGGAGCTCGCGCCGGTCATCGCCGTGCTCGCGTCGTCCATGTGTCGCATCGCCGCGACGAGGTCGCCGCCGAGCATCGCCACGTAGCCGACGTTGTGCAGGGCCACCGCGGCGCCGAGCTCGTCGCCGACCGCCCGGAAGTCCTCGATCGCGGTGGTGAAGTCCCGCTCGGCCTCGGTGAGGCGGCGCAGCTCCAGCAGGGTCGTGCCTCGGTTCACCAGTGCGTTGGCGCGCTCGGCGGTCCCGGGGGAGAGGGCCGGGACCGCGAGGTCGTACAGGGCCAGTGCCGCCAGCGAGTCGCCGGCTCGCGTCAGCAGGACGGCCTGTTGGCACCGCACGACCGCACGCGAGTGGGGCGAGACATCTCGCAGGCGAAGGGCGTCCGCGCACCGCGCCAGCGCCGCCTCCCGGTCACCGAGCTCGCCCTCCACGTACGCCAGGGTGCCGAGGATCCGGGCGTGTCGGTCCTCGTCGTCGACGACCTCGAGCGCCTTGAGCAGATGCCGGCGGGAACGGCGGAAGTGGCCGGCGTTGACCGCCTCCACGGCACGCTCGTGCCACAGCCGAGCCGACTCCATGGGATCAGCGTCCCAACAGCTTCTCCACCGTCGTCCGGGCGCGTTCGACGGCGGCGGTGCGCGACTCCGTCGTCGGCAGGTCCGCCGCGACGGCGCGTGCCAGCTCGGCCGCGAACACGGCCGACGCGAAGGACGTGCCGCTCCAGACGGCGAACCCGCCCCGGTAGTCGTCGGGGTCGAGTGACTCGCGGAGGCGATCGTCGACGATGACCCGGGCCGGTGGCTCCAGGCCACCTTGGAAGGCGGGGACGGTGCTGAGCAGACTGGTGCCGGGGCGGTGCACGCCGATCCACGGGCCGACGTTGGAGAACAGCGCGTCGGATCGGCCGTTCGGATTGAGCGCACCGACTGCGACGATGGGCGCCGCGTCCGGATCGAGACGGATGAACCGCTCCACGCCCGGATGCGCGGCCCACGCGGCGGGGAACAGCGGTCGCCCGGTCGCGTCGTTGCCGGCCGAGCACACGATCGTGGTGCCCGTGCGACCGATCGCGGCGAGGAGCTCGTAGAAGGTCGGGTCGAACTTCTCGTCCTCGGGAGTCTCGTGGTAGTAGCCGAACGACAGGTTCAGCACGTCCAGGACGAGCGGATCGTCGTCGTCGCGCAGCAGGCGCGCGATCTTGGCGATGACGGTGATCAGGTCCGACTCGGCCAGCGTGCCGTCGGACTCGACCGCGCGCCACCACCAGATGTTCGCGTCGGGGCAGCCTTGGTGGACCAGCCCGACGATGAACGTCCCGTGGCCGGAGGCCTCGTCGATCATCCCGTCGAACGGTCCGCCGACGTCGCCGACCGTCTCGGGGTCGGTGTCGTCGTGGTCGAGCCCGATCGGTGGGGCGTCGCCCAGATCCGTGCCGTCGATGACGAACTCGGGATCGAACCACGGGTGCTCGCCACAGCCGGTGTCGATGACCCCCACGTGGGGTCGACGCCCACCGACCGGCTCGGGAGCGCGGTGCGGAGGAGGCCCCACGTAGGCGACGGGCTGTCGCCCGCCGAAGCCGACCTCGCCGTAGGCCTCGACGAGCGCGCCGTTCGAGCGGGTCACCGGGTTGGACCGCGTCACGGGGTTGGAGCGAGTCACGGGGTTGGACCGCGTCACCGGGTTGGAGCGGGTCACCGGATTCGAGCGAGTGACGGGGTTGCTGCGCGTCACCGGGGCGACCGACATCACGTGGTCCAGCCCGATGCCGTGCATGACCCGGCTGTCTCGTGGGGCCATCGCTCGGGCCGTCTGCAACAGCGACCAGGCGTCCGGCGGACGGGACCGCGCGTCGTCCTTGGCAATGATGAGCACGCGCACGAGGCCGACGGTGCCCTCCGCCCACGGATAGCGCGCCAGGCGCGAGCGACGCTCCTGCTCGGTGCTCTCGATCTCGATCCGCCCGTCGATGCCGAAGCTCCGGTCGACGTGCACCTCCCAGTGGAAGGTCTCGGCGGCTCGGCGCAGCAGTGCGATCGCCTCGTCGACGTCGATCAGGGTCGATACGAGCAGACGCGTGGAGAGGTAGTGAGTCGGCTTGGCGTCCGGGTGGGGCGTCGCCGAGGCCGTCGACGGGTCGAGGACCTTCCCCTCGCGCTCGGCCACGGTGCGACGTGGCTCCCAACCGTCCCGGGTGGAGAACCGCGGGATCGGGGGAAGCTCGGGCTCATGGGCGACCATGGGACTCCTCAGATCTCGAAGGTGGGCGTGGCCAGATCGTCACGACCCTCGACATCGAACCAGATTCGGATCAGTCCGACGGGGATCTCGGCCACCTCGAAGCGTCCGGCCGTCAGCGCCGAGGTCGTCTCGGCGTCACCGTGGACGACGCGCACCGTGCCGTCGGTCACGGGGGTGATCCAGCCGTCGATGCGGCGGGTGCCCTCGCCGGGTCCGTCGGTGACCCGGATCAGGACGGTCACGTCGTCGTAGGCGAACTCGATCGTGAGCGGGCCGGCGCCCCGCACCCCGGTCAGCTCGGTCGTGCGCTGCGTCATGGTCAGCAGCTCGTACTCGGCGTCGAGGTACTCGGCGGCGACCGCGGCGATCATGGCCTCGACGAGGTGCTCCGGCGGCGGGTCGAGCACCTCGTACATCGTGCGCAGATCGTCGAAGATCGGATCGCGTCCGCTCATGCCGTGGCCCCCTCGCCCGAGATGACGGCCCTGAGCTTGTCGAGGCAACGACGCCGGGTCGGGCCGATGCTCCCCACGGGCATGCCCAGGTCGTCGGAGATGTGCCGGTAGTCCGGGCGGTCGTCGAAGGCGATGATCCGCAGCAGGCGGCGGCAGCGTTCGTTGAGCTGGGCGACCGCGGCCCAGAGTCGATGGCTCTCGTCGGCCTCCACGGCCTCGGCCTCCGCCGCCCGGCTGGCGGGCAGCACCGGCGCCAGCGACTCGTCGTCGGTGGCGTCCTCGCGGCGGTGACGGGACGAGACGCGCCACGCCTGCCGGCGGGCGGTGATGATGAGCCAGGACGCCACGGCGCGAGGGTTCTCGACCGCGTCGGCCCGGCGCACCAGCGTGAGCCACGTGTACTGGATGACGTCCTCGCAGACGTCCTCGTCGAGCCGGTACGCACGCACGACGTGCCACAGCACGGGTGTCATCTCGCGCACCAGCTCGTCGATGGCGCCCCGGTCGCCGTCACGCCAGCGGGCGAAGGCCTCTCCTGCGCGGACCCACGGTCCGTCGTCGCCCTCCGCCGGGCCGGGTGACCTCTTCTGCGTCACAGGGTTCATTGTGCTCACATCGGACATGAGCCCGGAAGGGGCCGGGGTGATACACGCCGCGCAGCGCGTGACCGGATCGACGCGTCGCCCGCAGGTAGCCTGTCGGGGTGCGACGATCCACCCTGCTGCTCACGGTGGTCCTCGGTCTCGGCGCTCTCGGCGGCTGCTCCGGCGGCGGCCCATACTGCGAGGCCGTGGACCGCGGTCGGGACACGCTCGCCACGTTCGGGGAGCGGACCGACGAGGCCTACGCGGCCTACGCGGAGGGGACCGCCGACATCGCCGCCGTGGCGCCGTCCGACGTCCGGCAGGAGTGGAAGGCGATCGCGAAGGCGACCAGGCGTGTCGTCAAGGCCCAGAAGAAGGCCGGTGTGCGCCTGCAGGACATGGACGACGACGAGGTCGTCAACGCGCTCACGCAGGCCGACATCGACCGCCTCGACGCGGCTTACGAGGCGTTCAACGACACCAAGACCCAGCGCAAGGACATGGTGCGGCACGTCCACGACGAGTGCGGCATCGACCTGTCCGAGAAGTGAGGAGACCGTGGCCCTTCCCGAACTGACCGACGAGCAGCGCCGCGAGGCCTTGGCCAAGGCGGCCGCCGCGCGCCAGGTGAGGGCGGAGGTGAAGAACCGCCTGCGCCACTCCGGAGCGAGCGTCGCCGACGTACTGGCCGAGGCCAAGCACAATGAGGCGATCGCCAAGATCAAGGTCCTGGACCTGTTGCAGGCGATCCCGGGCATCGGCAAGCTGACTGCCCGGCAGATCATGGCGGACCTCAACATCGCCGAGAGTCGCCGCCTGCGCGGGCTCGGCAGCAACCAGACCCGCGGACTCATCGCGGAGATCGCCCGCCGTGGCTGAGTCCCGCCCCCGCCGTGGTCGGCTCATCGTCCTCGCCGGGCCCACCGCGGTCGGCAAGGGCACGGCCGCCGCATGGATCCGGGAGCATCATCCCGAGATCTGGCTGTCCGTCTCGGCCACGACCCGGCCACCCCGCCCCGGCGAGGTCGACGGACACCACTACCACTTCGTCACCCCCGAGGAGTTCGATCGCCTCGTCGCCACCGACGGACTGCTCGAATGGGCGACCGTCCACGGCGTCCACCGCTACGGAACGCCCCGGGCCGCCGTGGAGGAGAGGCTGGCCGCGGGGGAGTCGGTGCTGCTGGAGATCGATCTGCAGGGCGCCCGCCAGGTGCGCAGCCGGATGCCGGAGGCGTTCTTGGTGTTCCTCAAGCCGCCGAGCTGGGAGGAGCTGGTCCGCCGCCTGGTGGGCCGGGGCACCGAGACCGAGGCCGAGCGCGAGCGCAGACTCGCCACCGCCCGCGAGGAGCTGGCGGCCGAGGACGAGTTCGACGCCACCATCGTCAACACCGAAGTCGAAGATGCCGGCCGGGAGTTGGTAGACTTGTTCATATCCGGTCCGCCGGCACCGACCGCCGGCTAACCCACCCAATCTCTGGAGATTCTGAGTGTCCACGACACGTTCCATCGCCGAAGGCATCACCAACCCGCCGATCGACGACCTGCTCGAGAAGACCGACTCGAAGTACAAGCTCGTCCTGGTCAGCGCCAAGCGCGCCCGCCAGATCAACGCGTACTACTCGCAGCTGGGCGAGGGTCTGCTCGAGTACGTCGGCCCGCTCGTCGAGACCGACGTCCAGGAGAAGCCCCTCTCGATCGCGCTGCGCGAGCTCAACGAGGGCCTGCTCGAGGTCGAGGAGATCGACCCGAGCCAGTCCGCCACGGCCGAGGCCGCCGACGAGGCCGCCGCCGACGAGGCCTGAGACCTCGCCGATGAGCCGGATCGTCCTCGGGGTCACCGGCGGCGTCGCCGCGTACAAGGCCGCGCTGCTGCTGCGACTGTTCACCGAGGGGGGTCACGATGTCCGCGTCGTCCCGACCGAGTCGGCCCTGAAGTTCGTCGGCGCGCTCTATCTGATCTATCTCGGCAGCAAGACCTGGCGCCAGGCGGTGCGGGATGCGGACGCCGCCACGCATGTCACGGGCGGTACCGCGATCGGCACGCGCCGCGCGTT
>Ga0079224_100009797_pt1 | contig 13110 bp, 12 predicted proteins | sample Stecom2015_FD_80414 | JGI IMG/M metagenome (GOLD analysis project Ga0079224, IMG submission 80414) | Agricultural soil microbial communities from Utah to study Nitrogen management - Steer compost 2015 | ecosystem: Environmental > Terrestrial > Soil > Agricultural land | place: USA: Utah... | reverse complement strand
GGGCATCGGGCCTGATGAGCCAGGCCTCGTCGGGCCCGGCGCCGAGCCTCTCAGCGAGCCTGCCGGACCCATCTATCTCCGCGAGCTCGCGGACGACGAGCGGCGCCGTACAAACCTTGCCCAAGACCTGCGCAAACAAACCCGAATCGCACATTCCGCCCAGGAGTACCAGGAAGCCGTCACGGCAGAGCGCCCGCAACCGTCCCCCCGGTACCGGCACATCCGGCAAGATCACCCCCGTGCAGGGGTCGCAGAGCTGTCCCCTGGGTGGCCGGCCCGTGAACGGCCGGTCCGGGGCAGGCGTGCTGAGCGGCGAGCCCTCGACGGCGCCGACGTTCGGGTCACCCTCCGCCGTCAGCGCGTACACGCCCTCGGCCAGTTCCTCGAACGAGCGGGTCTTGTCGACAAGATCCGCCGACGAGGCGCAGGGCATCGTCATCGTCGCTCTGGCGTCAGGTCTGACAGGGGACGTACCCAGCGAAGAAGGGGGATTCGATCCGCGCTCCCCTGACCGCGGTTCGCGGGCTACGGCGTCAGCTTCGGGCGGTCGTCCGGGGGTGGGGATTGGATCCGCAGGTCGTCACGGATGGCCGCGCCGAGTTTCTTGGTGGCCAGGCGGTTGAGCGTGCCGCCCGCCACGGCGCCGGTGAGGAACGGGCCGAACGTCGTCAGGTGGCGGCCGAGGACGCGCATCAGGCGGTTGCGCAGCGCCGTCTTGGTGGCGGCGCCGAGCGCCAGCGTCACCGAGGCGGGGGCGAGGGGGTCGATCCCGCGCTGTCTGGCCCAGGCCGCGGTGAACGCCACCGCGCGCTGGGATCCGGTGCCCTCGACGCGTACCCCGTACACCTCGTGGAGCTCGGCGAGGAGCTTGACCTCGATGGCGGCCACCACGATGGTCTCGGCGACGAGCTGGGCGGGGGCGGAGAGAAGAAGAGGGGGTGCGGCGAACTCCGCCGCGGCTACGGCGCCGCCGATGGCGCCGACGGTCATCGTGCCCTTCATGGCGGTGCGCACCAGGTCGTCGGCGAGCTCCTCGCCGGTCAGTCCGTGGTGGTGCGCCGAGAGGGTGGCTAAGTCCCTGATCGGGATGCGCGGCGCGATGTTGAGGAAGACGTCGGCCAGCCAGCGTCCGCGACCGGCGCCGGTCTTGCGTGCCCTCGCCGCGCCGGCGGAGAGCGCGCGTGTGAGTCGACCGAGCAGCTTCCGCCGCTCGGCCGCTTCGAGCTCCCCGGACCCGGTGAGTTTGCCTACGAGTACGCCGACCTCCTTGTCGGGGTCGGCGATCTCGTCTTCTGGGTGTTGATCAGGTGAAGCCACAGGACTGCCTCCTTATCAGGCGGCGCACTCCCGGCAGATCTGCTGGCCGTTCTTCTCGGAGGCCAGCTGGCTGCGGTGGTGCACCAGGAAGCAGCGGGTGCAGGTGAACTCGTCGGCCTGGCGCGGGATCACGCGCAGGCTGAGTTCCTCGTTCGACAGGTCCGCACCGGGCAGCTCGAGCGACTCGGCGAGGTCGGTCTCGTCGATGTCGATGCTGCCGGACGTCTTGTCGGTGCGCCGCGCCTGGAGTTCCTGGAGGCTGTCTTCGCCCAGGTCGTCGTCGGTCTTGCGCGGGCTGTCGTAGTCGGTAGCCATTGGCTTGCTCCATCCCCCTCATCAATATGTCGTCGCGCTCGTCGCGCGTGTTCTAACGTCCGGGAAGTTCATCTTGTGCCCGTTCCGCCGGGAGATTTTCTCTGGGTACCCCGAGGAAACGGACGCTGAACCTCCCAACACGACATGGCCTGCTGCGGACGGCATGGGTTAGCCAAATATGGCGAAACCCACAGCCTTGGCCGCATGCACCACCGTGTTCGACGGCACATCCAACCACATGTGGGACGTGAACGAGACGCCCCCCGTCGGGCAACACGCCGGATCAACGTCGCGGCAGCCTGATGGTCACCACAAGTCCGCCACCCTCCCGCGGCACCGCGTTGACGTTGCCGCCGTGAGCCTGCACCACAGCACGGACGATGGACAGCCCGAGACCCGCCCCCTTGGCCGAGTCCACCCGGTCGGCGCTGAGCCTCCGGAACGGCTCGAACAGGCTGTTCACCTCGTACGCGGGGACGTGCTGCCCCGTGTTGGCCACCTGAACAACCAAGCCCCCGTCCACCATTCCCGTCCGGATCCAGACTTTTCCGTTTTCGGGCAGGTTGTACTTGACGGCGTTCTCCAGCAGGTTGCTGACCGACCGTTCCAGCAGCACCGGATCGCCGATCGTGGGGGTCTCGGCCAGGTCGGTGGTGAGGGTCACGCCGTGCTCCTCGGCGAACGGCGCCACCTGGTCCACGGCCGTCTGCGCGACCTCCTTGACGTCCACCGGCTTGCGCACCGCGAGCTCGCGCTCGCTCCGGGCCAGCAGCAGCAGGCCCTCGATCAGCTTCTCGTTGCGCGCGTTGACCTCCAGGAGGGTACGTCCGAGCGCCTTGAGATCCTCGGACGCCTCCGGATCGGACAGCGCGATCTCCAGCACGGTCCGGTTGATGGTCAGCGGGGTGCGCAGCTCGTGGGAGGCGTTGGCGACGAACCGGCGCTGGGCGTCGAAGGCCACGTTGAGCCGGGTGAGCATGTCGTCGAAGGTGTCGGCCAGCTCCTTCAGCTCGTCGTCCGGCCCTTCCAGGCCGATGCGCTGGTGGGCCAGCGTGCTCTCCGAGAGCTTGCGGGCGGTGGAGGTCATCTGGGTGACGGGCCGCAGCGCCCGGTCGGCCACGAAGTAGCCGAGCATGAGGGCGAGGATGCCGACGCCCAGCAGGGCCAGGACCGACTGCCGGACGAGCACGTCCAGCACCTCGTTGACCTGGTTGACCTGGAGCAGCTTGACCTGCTCCTCCAGCCTCCTGGCGAACTCCGGGGAGATGTAGCCGGGCACCTCCACCGTGAACTCGAACGCGGTGAAGAGCGCGGTCCGGACGATGAAGTACATCACCACGAGCAGCATCGCGCCCGCCGTGAAGAACATCGCGCTGTAGGTGAGCGTCAGCCGCCAGCGGATGCTGAGCTTGCCGGCCAGGTCCTTCACGCCCCCCGGGCGGGGCTTCACGGGAGCGTACTCGGGCGGCGGCGGTCCGTCCCAGACGGGCGGGCCGCTCGGGGGCGGCGGGGTGCCCTGACGGCGCGCGGCCCGGTCCGAGTGCGGGCTGATCATGGGATGCGTCGGCGCCGACTCCCGATCCGGCCGTTCCGTCACAACTTGTACCCCACTCCGGGCACGGTCTCGATCACCTGCGGCTCTCCCAGCTTCTTCCGCAGCGTCATCATCGTCACCCGCACCACGTTGGTGAAGGGGTCGATGTTCTCGTCCCACGCCTTGTCGAGCAGGTCCTCCTGGCTGACGACCGCGCCCTCGGCGCGCATCAGCTCCTCCAGGACGGCGAACTCCTTCTTCGTCAGCGTGATCTCCCGGCCGTCGCGCTCCACCAGCCGCTTGCCCGGGTCGAGCCGGATGCCGGAGCGCTCCAGCACGGGCGGCAGGGCGGGCGCGGACCGGCGGCCGAGCGCCCGCACCCGGGCCACCAGTTCGATGAAGACGAACGGCTTGGCCAGGTAGTCGTCGGCGCCCAGGCCGAGCCCCTCCACCTTGTCGTCCACGTCGCCGGAGGCGGTCAGCATGAGGATCCGCGAGGAGGTGCGCTGCTCGACCAGGCGGCGGCAGACCTCGTCGCCGTGCACGACCGGCAGGTCCCGGTCCAGGACGATCACGTCATAGTCGATGTAGGAGGTGCGTTCCAGCGCTCCGCCGCCGTCGTAGGCGACGTCCACGGCCATGGCCTCGCGCCGCAATCCCGTCGCGATAGCGTCGGCGAGAACCTTCTCATCCTCGACCACCAGTACGCGCACGCTGTGAAACCTTCCTCTGGATGTGATGACTCATTGTGCCCACCGCTTCGATAAGCGCACGGTAAGGCATGTCCACCGGCGGGTGACACAGCCCACAGGCATTTCCATGTTTCGGCCGGAGCACAGTCTGGGTATGCCTGCGAAACACCCATGTGCCCGTGCCCTTCCTCCGGGGTTCGTGCGGGTGGATGGGCCTTCGCCCCCCGTAAGATGCCGACCCCCTGAGAGAGTAGGTGAGATGGGCGAGTTCACGACCACGATCGAAAGCCGCCTCGACCAGGCATACAAGGGTCTTCGGGAAGCCAGGAGCTCCGGTGATGACTACCTCGCCGACACCCTCACCGCCGAGATCGAGGATCTGCGCCGCCTAGCGGACGATCATGGGATCCCGTTGCGCTGACGTGGTAACCGACGGCCGGAGCCCCGATCGGGCTCCGGCCGTCGCTGTCAGGAGCCGCTCTCCGTGTGGAGCGGCGTGAGAAGGCCGTGCAGCTCCTCGAAGAGCCCCGGCGCCGCGCAGAGCGTCACCCGCTCGCCGCCCGGCTCGACGTCCAGGACGCCGAGTGTGGCCCCGGCCTCGGCCGCGATCAGCCCGCCGGCCGCGTAGTCCCAGTAGTTGACGCCCCGCTCGTAGTAGGCGTCGACCCGGCCGCTCGCCACCGAGCACAGGTCGACGGCGCACGACCCGCCGCGCCTGATGTCGCGCACCCGGGGCAGCACCCCCGTCAGCACCTCGGCCTGTTCGGCCCGCAGCGCCGCGTCGTACCCGAACCCGGTCGCGACCAGGGCCTGCCCGAGCGGCGCCGCCGGGTTGCAGCGCAGCCGCTCCCCGGCGAGCCAGGCGCCCCCGCCCTCGGAGGCGGTGTAGACCTCGCCGCGCGCGGCCGCGTTCACCACGCCCGCGACGATCCGGCCGCGCACCTCGACCGCGATGGAGACCGCCCAGTCGGGCAGCCCGTACAGGAAGTTGACGGTGCCGTCGATCGGGTCGACGACCCAGCGCACGTCGGTCTCGCCGGGCCGGTCGCCCTCCTCCTCGCCAAGGATCCGGTCGCCGGGCCGGGCGGCCAGGATGCGCTCGCGGATGAGCTGCTCCGAGGCCAGGTCCAGGACGGTGACCACGTCGGTGGGGCTGGACTTGGTCTCGATGTCGGCGGACCGGGTGGACATCGCGGGCCGCTTGGCCACCAGCATGTCGCCGGCCTCGCGGGCGATGTCCTCGGCCAGCCGCAGGAAGCCTTCGGGTGTCATGGTCTCCGCCATCAGCCCACCGACTCCGGCCGCTTCCACTCCCGGCCCAGCACGTGGTGGCCGAGGAAGGCCAGGACCGTCTCGTACCAGGCGACGACGTTGCCCGGCTTGAGGATCCAGTGGTTCTCGTCCGGGAAGTACAGGAACTTCGACTCGACGCCGGTGCGCTGCAGGTCCCACCAGAGGCGCAGCGCCTCCCCGATCGGCACCCGGTAGTCCTTGTCGCCGTGGATGACGAGCATCGGGGTGGTGATCTTGTCCAGGGACAGGTGCGGGGAGAGCTCGGCGTAGCTCTCGGAGCCGGGCGGGCCGAACTCGCGCTGCCAGAACATGGCCGCGTCGGTGGTGCCGGCGAACTGGTCGAGGTGCCAGAGCGAGGCGTGGGTGACGATCGCCCGGAATCGGTCGGTGTGACCGGCGACCCAGTTGGCCATGTAGCCGCCGAACGAGCCGCCCATCGCGGCCGTCCGCTCGCCGTCGAGATCGGCCCTGGTCAGGGCCGCGTCGAGGATGGCTTCGAGGTCGGCCATGGTCCGCGGGCCCCAGTCGGCCCAGCCGCGGTCGATCATCTTCTGACCGTAGCCGGTGGACAGCGCCGGGTCGGGCATCAACACGGCGTAGCCGTGCCTGGCCATGATCCAGGCCTGCCAGCGCCACTGCCAGTCGTTCCAGGAGGCGACCGGGCCGCCGTGGATCCAGAGCAGCAGCGGCGCCGGGTTGTCGGCGGAGGCGCCTTCCGGCAGCACGAGCCAGCCGCGGATCTCCGCGCCGTCGTCGGCGGTGGCGGTGACCTCGGTGAGCGTGCCGCTGGTCTCGGGGCGCGGCGCTGGCGAGGGCAGGTCGGCGGCCTCTCCGGAGCGGGCGTCGATCCTGGCCGGGCCGGGGGCGAGCGCGATCCCGCTGCGCAACGCGTACACCGACCCGCCGTCGGCGCTGACGTTGAGCGCGAGGTACGAGGCGTCGTCCTGGGTGAGGCGTGAGACCTCGCCGTCGAGCGGGACGCGGAAGACCGGGCGGCGGCCGCGGTGGTCGGCGCAGATGTACACGGCGGAGGAGTCCGGCGCCCACTCGATGTCCGAGGGGAACAGGTCGGGCGCGTACGCCCGCGCCTCGCCGCCGGCCAGGTCGCCGATCCACAGTTCGACGCGGATGGGCAGGTCGGGGCGGGTGAGCCGCTCTCGGACGCAGGCGACCTTGGCGCCGTCGGGCGAGACGGCGAGCGGGCCGAGGAAGTCGTGGCCCTCGTCGGCGAAGAGCGTGCGCCGCTCCCCGGACGCCACGTCGATCGCCACCAGTTCGGTGCGGCGCTCGCCGCGGGGCAGCACGGCCCGCCAGGTGGTGATGACGGTGCGGCCGTCGGGGGTGAGCGTGAAGACGGCGTCGCGCAGCGCCTCGCCCGGGTCCGGGGTGAGGTCGCGGACCTCCTCCAGGCCGTCGGGGCCGAGCCGGCCGGCGAACAGGCGGGGGCGGCCGGGGCCGAGGTCGTGGTCCCAGTAGCGGACCGGGTAGCTCTCGTGCAGGATCGCGCTGACGCCGGCGTCCTCGCGGGCCTTGCGCCGCTCGGCCTCGTCCGCCTCCTCCCCGCCGAGCACGTCGGAGACGAACACGACCGTGCCGCCGGCGGTGCTGAAGGCGCCGACGCCGCCGGGGCGGGCGGCGATCCTGCGGGCCTCGCCGCCCGCGGCGGGCAGCAGCCACAGGGCCGCCTTCTCCTCGCCGTCCTCGACGGTGGGGTCGGGGCGGGCGCTGGTGAACAGCAGGTCGCCCGCGTCGGTGAACTCGGCCGCCGACTCGCCCTTGGCGGAACGGGTCAGGCGGTACGGCTCGCCGCCGAGGGGGATCGCCCACAGCGACGTTCCGTACGACTTGCCGTCGGGGTTGAGCGCCTGGACCACGGAGACGAGCCTGGAGCCGTCGGGGGCGAGCTTCAGCGATTGGACACGAGGGATGGCGACATAGTCACGGATATCGTCAAAGGGGCTCACTTGTCCGAACCTACCTCTTGGCGGGACCACTGGCACGCCGCCATAGGCTGGTTCACGTGGTTGATGACCGTGCAGATTACGACGCGTTGCTGGTGCTGTCGTTCGGTGGCCCGGAGGGCCCCGACGACGTGATGCCCTTCCTGGAGAACGTGGTGCGCGGCCGGGGCGTCCCGCGCGAGCGGCTGCTGGAGGTCGCCGAGCACTACCAGAGCTTCGGCGGTGTCAGCCCGATCAACGAGCAGAACCGCGAGCTGATCGAGGCGCTACGCCCGGTGGCCGGAGTGCCGGTCTACTGGGGCAACCGCAACTGGCACCCGTTCGGCGAGGACACCGTGCGGCAGATGGCCGCCGACGGGGTGCGCAAGGCCGCGGTCTTCGCGACCTCCGCCTACGCGGGCTACTCCAGCTGCCGTCAGTACTACGAGGACATCGCCCGGATCTCCTTCGACGGCGGCCCGGAGCTGGTCAAGCTGCGCCACTTCGGCGACCACCCCGGGTTCGTCGCGGCGATGGCCGACCACACCGCGCAGGCCCTGGAGCGGCTCGTGCGCCGGATCGGCCACGACGACGTCCGGCTGGTGTTCACCGCCCACAGCATCCCCGTCACGATGGCCGAGACGGCCGGCCCCTCGGGAGGCCTGTACGAGGCGCAGCTGCGCCGCACGGCCGAGCTGGTCAGCGAGGCGCTGGGCCGCACCCAGCCGTGGGACCTGGTGTGGCAGTCGCGCAGCGGCCCGCCCGAGGTGCCCTGGCTGGAGCCGGACGTCTGCGACCACCTGCGCGAGACCGACGCCAAGGGCGTCGTGCTGGTGCCGATCGGGTTCGTCTCCGACCACATGGAGGTCATCTACGACCTCGACACCGAGGCCAGGGAGGTGGCCGAGGAGCGCGGGCTGCCGATGGAGCGGGCCTCCACGGCGGGCACCCACCCGGCGTTCGTGCGGATGGTCCGTGAGCTGATGGACGAGCCGGAGCCGGTGGCCTGCGCGGTCACCTGCTGCCCGGCGCCGCGGCGGCGTCCCGCGCCCTCTCAGGCATAGGAGCGGGCGTAGGCGTCGGCGATGCCGAGCACCTTGTTCACGTAGTCCCACGAGTGGTTGTAGTGCCAGACGGCCTTGCGCAGCTTCTCGCCGCCCTGGCCGGCGCCGTGGGCGCAGAGGTAGCTCGCGGCGGCCGGGACCGCGTCGTACGGGCTCCAGACGTCCTTCTCGCCGTCGCCGTCGCCGTCCACGCCGTAGGCCTTCCAGGTGGCGGGCATGAACTGCATCGGCCCGAGCGCGCCCGCGCTCGACGGGCCGTTGTTGCGGCCGTGGCCGCTCTCCACCTGGCCGATGGCGGCCAGCACGGTCCACGACAGGCCGGGGCAGCGGGTGGCGGCCTGCTTGTACAGCTCCAGGTAGCTGCCGGGCCTGCCGGTGGTGACGGCGGCCTGCTCGGGCTGCTTCCGCTCGCGGTGCCCGGCGTCGAGCATGACGACCTGGGCGCCCTCGCCGAGCGTCCTGCGCACGCCCGCCTCGCTGATCTTGCCTTCCTTGCCGTGCAGCAGCACCGCCACGCCCCTGGCCAGCCCGAGCCTGCGGGAGAGCTCGCCGCCGACCAGCGCGTCGACCCCGGTCAGGCCGAGCGGCGCGGAGGCGGCCAGCCGCAGCCGGGGGCCGCCGTCCACCTGGTAGTAGGCGCCGAGTTCGAGCCCGTACTTGCGCACGGCCGCCGGGTCGGCCACGAACTCGCCTCTGGCCAGCGCGCTCCATACGCCGGGGTGACCGGCGACCGCCTCGGGCGTCCACGAGCGGAAGTGGGCCTCGTCCACCCCGAGCAGGTTGAGTCCGGTCCCGGCCACCGTGACCGAGCCCGCGTCCACCACGATCGCCTTCTGCACGTGCTTGAGCGCCGACAGCGCGAAGCGGGTCTCCTTGGGCACCTCGCCGGGCGCGATGGCGAGCACCCGCGGCGGCGTGGGCGTGACACCGGCCCCGCCCGCGCCGAACTCCTTCACCGGAGCGGTGGTCGGGACGAGCTTGTCCAGATCCGCGGTCTGCGGCTCCGGGCGGCGCTCCGCCTGCTTCCCCGGCGCCGGGGCGCCGGGCAGCTCCTCCCCCATGACCATTGCCACGGCGCCCGCGGCCACGGTGACCGCGAGCACGGTCGTGACCACCAGTAACACCGCGCGCAACGAGGGAAGACCGGACACGCGGGACACGTTAACCCACTCGCTGAGAAATCTGTTGCCATGCGGACAGACGATGCGTGAAGTTGTGCCTGCGTCCAGTAAGAGGAGAGTGTGATGGTCGGGCCTTATCGGGGATTGTTCGCGGGGCCCGGCGTCAAGGGATTCGTGCTGGCCGGTTTCTTCGGCCGGATGCCGATGTCCATGCTGGGCATCGGCATCGTGCTGCTGGTCCAGGGCCTCACCGGGTCCTTCGCGATGGCGGGCGCGGTCTCCGCGGTGTGCAGCCTCGCCTTCGCCGTCGCCGCCCCGCTGTCGGGGCGGCTCAGCGACCGGTTCGGGCAGGGCCGGGTCATCGTGCCGTTCGCCGTGGTCAACGCGCTCGCGCTGGTGGCGCTCATGGCCAGCGCCGGGCTCGGGCTGCCGGCCTGGACGCTGTACGCCACCGCGCTGCTGGCCGGGGCCACGTCGCTGTCGCTGGGGTCGATGGTCCGGGCGCGCTGGTCCCATCTGCACGGCGGGTCGGCCAAGCTGCACACGGCCTTCGCGTTCGAGTCCGTCGCCGACGAGGTGATCTTCGTGACGGGGCCGGCGCTGGTGACCGTCCTGGCCACGGCGGTGAACCGGTACGCGGGGCTGACGGCGGCGCTGGTGGCCATGCTCGCGGGGTCGATCGCGCTGGCCCTGCAGCGGGGGACCGAGCCGCCGGTGCGGAGCGCGGGCGCGGGCGGGGACGGCAGCCCGATCCTCATCCCGGGGGTCGCCCTGCTGTCGTGCGTCTACCTGAGCCTGGGCGCGGTGTTCGGCTCGGTCGACCTGATCACGGTGGCCTTCGCCGACGAGCACGGCATCCGGGGCGCCTCCGGTTTCCTGCTGGCCGCCTTCGCGGGCGGGTCGATGGTGTCGGGGCTCTGGTTCGGGTCGCGGCACTGGCGGATCTCGCTGCGCGGCCGGTTCGTCCGGGCGCTCGGGGTGTTCCTGGTCGGGCTGCTTCCGCTGGTCTTCATCGGGACCGTGCCGGTCATGGCGGTCGCGCTCTTCGTGGCGGGGCTGGCCATCTCGCCGACGCTCATCACCGGGTTCTCGCTGACCGAGCGGCTGGTGCCGCCGTCCCTGCTCACCGAGGGAATGGCGTGGATCTCGACCTCGATCGGGTTCGGCGTGGCGATCGGGGCGTGGGCGGGCGGCCGGCTGACCGAGATGTTCGGCGCGTCGTCGGCCTACGGGTTCTCGCTGGGCTGCGCGGCGCTCGCGGTGGCGGTGGGCGTGGGAGGTTCGGGTTTGCTGAGACTTCCGCAGGCTCCTTCACCCGTGGAGAGCTGATCGGCTACCGTCGGGACATCCCTCGCATCACCTGTCACATTGGAAACCACAGTTATGTCCCGACATTTCACTTCACTTTTGGCCATTGCCGCAGTTGCCGTAATTGCGGCTCCCGCGCCGGCTGTCGCCGCGCCCAAGGAGAAGAAGGAGGTCGACTGCACCCAGGTCAAATGCCTGGCCCTGACCTTCGACGACGGGCCCAGCAAGTACGCCGGCAAGCTGCTGGACATCCTGAAGAAGCACGACGCCAAGGCCACGTTCTTCCTTCAGGGCCAGTACGTGAAGAGCCGCCCCTCCTTCGTCAAGCGGATGGTGAAGGAAGGCCACGGCATCGGCAACCACAGCTACTCGCACCCGGACTTCACCAAGGCCGACGCGGGCAAGATCCGCAGCGAGATCAAGAAGACCAACGACGCCATCAAGAAGGCGGCCGGGGTCGAGCCCAAGCTGCTGCGTCCCCCGTACGGGCTGTCCGACCTCCAGGTCAGTGACATCGCGGCGGAGTTCGGCATGCCGATCGTGCTGTGGACCGGCGGCTCGCGTGACTGGGAGTCGCGTGACGTCGAGAAGATCAAGAAGCAGACGATGTCGGTCGTCAAGGGCGACGCGATCATCCTCATGCACGACTGGGTGAAGCAGACGGTCGACGCGATGCCGGCGATCATCAAGACGCTCCAGCGCAACGGCTACCACCTGGTCACGGTCGACGACATCATCAAGCACCAGGACCTCAAGCCCGGGGACGCGTTCCCGCTTCCCGAGGGCTGGGAGAACTGAGTATCGTTCACGTTCACCGGACGACGCTCTAGGCCAGGGAGCCCTCCCCATGGCGTTCACCAACTGGGCAGGCAACCAGACCTGCTCCCCCGCCGAGGTGCGCACGCCCGCTTCCGCCGAGGACGTGGCGCGCGCCGTCCGCGACGCGGCGGCGGGCGGACGCCGGGTACGCATGGCCGGTACGGGCCACTCCTTCACCGGAGTGGCCCTCACCGACGGCATCCTCCTGCGCCCCGAGGGCCTGACCGGGATCCGCTCCTGGGCGGACGGCGAGGTCACGGTGCTGGCCGGGACCCCGCTCAAGACGCTCAACGCGCTGCTCGCCGGGCACGGCCTGGCCCTGGCCAACATGGGCGACATCACCGAGCAGACGGTCGCGGGCGCCATCCAGACCGGCACCCACGGCACCGGCCGCGACAGCGGCGGCCTGGCCGACCAGGTGACCGGCCTGGAACTGGTGCTGGCCGACGGCACCCTGGCCACCGCCTCCCCCGGCGAGGACCTGTTCGACGCCGCCCGGGTGGGACTGGGCGCGCTCGGCGTGCTGACAGCGGTGACGTTCCGGGTCGAACCGGCGTTCCTGCTCCACCACCGGCGCCGGCGGCTGCCGCTCAGCCATATCCTCGGCTCGCTCGACAGCCTCACCGGCGGCAACGAGCACCTGGACTTCTTCTGGCTGCCGCACACCGACGCCTGCCTGGTCAAGACCGGCAACCGGCACCCCGGCCCGGCCGCCCCGCCGAGCGCGTTCCGGCGCTGGCTCGACACGGTGTTCCTGGAGAACACGGTGTTCGGCGCCGCCTGCGCCCTCGGGGCCCGCTTCCCCGGCCTGATCCCCCGGATCAACGCCGTCAGCGCCGCCGCCCTGGGCGACTCCGAAGCCGTCGACGCCTCGTACAGGATCTTCACCGCGCAGCGGGACGTGCGCTTCCTGGAGACGGAGTACGCCATCCCGCGCGAACGGCTCGGGCAGGCGCTGCGCGAGACGCGCGACCTGATCGAGCGGACCGACTGGAAGATCAGCTTCCCGGTCGAGGTCCGCGTGACGCCGCCCAGCGACGCCTGGCTGTCGACCGCGTACGGGCGGCCCACCGCGTACGTGGCCTGCCACGTCTACCACACGACCCCGAACCCGGCGTACTTCGAAGGCGTCGAGGAGATCATGACCAGGCTGGGCGGCCGCCCGCACTGGGGCAAGCTGCACACCAAGGACGCCGCGTACCTCTCGGGCGTGTACCCGCGTTTCGCCGACTTCCTCGCACTCCGCGACCGGCTCGACCCCGGCCGGATCTTCGGCAACGACTACCTGGACCGCGTCCTCGGGCCCTGACCTCGCGCGGGTAAAGAACCGTCGCGGGAATGGCCCCGAACGTGTGTCCCGGCACCCGCGCGCGGGGTCGAGGCGGCATGCTCGTCGCTCATGCTCCGTCGTTCCGGCCTGCCCTCAGTCGCCTCCCCCTCCCGCCTGACATGCGCATCGGCTCGCGGCCCGATTCGCCAGAATCCCACGAGGACGTCTAACCTCCTCGTGCGCGCGGGCGGGCTCTGAGAGGATGGAACCCTCGAATGTGACCGGCGTCACAACGCGCCTGGGCTATCCCAGCGAGGCGATGTTCGGACATGCCGGGTACGGTGCTGGCAGGCAACCGGCACACGCGAGAGACTCAAGGGTCCGGGGGAAGAATGGCGACGCTGACGAAGGGACTCGCATGCAGGAGCTCCGACTCG
>Ga0079224_100009796_pt1 | contig 13110 bp, 6 predicted proteins | sample Stecom2015_FD_80414 | JGI IMG/M metagenome (GOLD analysis project Ga0079224, IMG submission 80414) | Agricultural soil microbial communities from Utah to study Nitrogen management - Steer compost 2015 | ecosystem: Environmental > Terrestrial > Soil > Agricultural land | place: USA: Utah... | reverse complement strand
CGCAGGTGTCTGCAAATATCCTTTATTACCAACAGCATCAGGTGTCAGCCACGATTTTAAGATCATGTTCTTATCATCCAGGTTAAGCGACATACAAGCGTAATCGATCAGACCTGCTTCATGAATATTAATATACAGATTGTCCTTGCTCTTGAGAAGAAGTGGTGTCTGCAATCCTGTAGGCGAAAATGAAGTCTGAGAAGCATTGGGTGTCACGGCCTCTGACATCAAAGCCCTGACTTCCGATAGATTTGATGTCGTCGTATTGTATTCTTGGGTATCATAATCTCCCGGTAACCAAAAAGCCTTGTGATCTCCTGTTAAGGCAAACGCAGTTTTCTCTTCCTTGATAATGAAATAACTTAGGTTTTCCTGCTTCGGAAATTCGTACCGAAAACCAAGTCCGTCGTTATAAAGACGAAAATGTATATTTAGCAACCTATTCGGTGTACTTTGTTGCTTAAGATATAATACAAGCTCATTATAATGGTTACGAATCTCCCTTTGTTCTCCCCAAACCGGATTCCAGGTTTCATCAAATGTACCCGTTGAAATACTATCAAGGGAAAAGTTGTCCAGCAGAGACTCCTGGTCTTGAAGCTCCAAACCCAAAAAACTAGGTTTTATAACTTCTTTATTCCGGAATACCAATTTATAATAGGGTCTTCCTTCCTGGCTAAGCCCCACCTCCAGTTTTTGTCTTCCGTCAGGAGAAAGCAGTTCCTGTGCTGCCACATGTGTTAACATAGAAGCAAACAGGGTTGAAATGATAACGATATGTTTAATTGACTTCATATACTAACTTCTATTAATTCAGCGCTAATCGCGGATTGGAAAACCGAAATTCCTGCCCCTCATTTATTTCTTGCTCCTCATTATCGATCACTACGACAGCCGCAGGGCCAGTCTCATTGGCTATAATAGTTTTATCCTGTTGGATGCTGACATGTAAGTGGGCTCCTCTAAAGTTGATTTTAAAATTGTAGCCGCTCCATTCTTTCGGCAATATAGGCTGAAAATGTAATTTTCCATCCAGAACCCGCATGCCGGCAAACCCTTCTACAATCGTCATCCACGTTCCAGCCATTGAGGTAATATGCAGGCCATCCTCAGTATCGTTATTATAATCATCCAGATCTAACCGTGAAGTGCGCAGATAAAATTCATAAGCTTTATCTTCCTTACCGAGCTTGGCTGCAATAATCGCATGTACACAGGGTGACAAAGAACTTTCATGTACGGTCAATGGTTCATAAAAATTATAGTTACGCTCAATAGTCTCCAGATCGTATTGGTCTTCCAGAAAGTAAAGCCCTTGTAATACGTCGGCCTGCTTAATATAGCAAGAACGCAGAATCCTATCCCAACTCCACTTTTGATTCAATGGGCGTTCCGCGTCCGAAAGTTCAGAAACAGTTATTAATTCTTTATCTAAAAATCCGTCTTGCTGCAAAAATACTCCTTTACTAGCATCCTCAGGATAATAAAACTGTTCAACGATATGATTCCATGTGACTTGCTCCTTATTTTCTAACGAGACTTTTTCCAGTATTTCCCTTAGCCGTTCGGGTGCATTCTGTTCCAGATCCTTGATAACCTTCCCTGTATATTCCATACACCAGGATGCGATACGATTCGTATACCAATTATTATTGACATTATTTTCATATTCATTAGGTCCCGTAACACCTAACATCACATACTTATTTTTATCAGCACTCCAATTCACACGCTGTGCCCAGAATCGGGATATCGCAATAAGAACTTCTAACCCATATGCTGCTAAGTAGTCCGTATCTCCGGTATAACGAACATAGTTGTAAATGGCAAATGCGATAGCCCCGTTTCGATGAATTTCTTCAAATGTAATTTCCCATTCATTATGACATTCCTCTCCATTGATGGTTACCATAGGATACAGGGCTGCACCATTTCGGAACCCTAGCTTCTCTGCATTTTCAATAGCCTTTGGAAGATGATGATAACGATATAGTAATAGATTACGCGCTACTTTTGAATCTGTTGTTGCCATATAGAAAGGCAGGCAATAAGCCTCGGTATCCCAATAAGTTACCCCTCCGTATTTCTCTCCTGTGAATCCCTTTGGACCAATATTTAGCCTTTCGTCTTCACCTGTGTAAGTTTGGAAAAGTTGAAAAATATTGAAACGTATAGCCTGTTGGGCAGACACATCCCCATCAATCTGAACATCAGCATCATTCCATACCTTAGCCCAGGCGTCAGCCTGGTTTTGAAGCATGCCTCTTATTCCCTGGTGGCTCACGCGTTCAAGGACCTGTTTTGCCACATGCTGCAGATCTTCGGTCTTATGATTCTCACTCGTGGTAATGGCAACATACTTATTCAATTCAAAATGCTGCCCTTCTTCAAGAGAAAATTGAAATTTCTGTGCAACATACTTTTCCCGGTTTTCTAGAGCAGTAGAAGGAATGCCAGCATCGCCAACAAACAGGTTATTCAATGCTTCGGTATGGACATGAAATGCAGTTTTCTTCGTTTTTAATTGCAAACCTAGCGTATCGTTTGCAGAACGGCTTACCTCTTCCCAAAACTTTTCATCATAATTCGAATCCCGATTTTCTATATCACCATCCAAATAACTTTCCAACTCGATCGCTGCACGACCTTGCATGACTGTCAGGCAGTACGACAATCCTGCAGCCGCTGTTTCTACAATACTAAATAAACGCTTTGCCGAAACTTCAACAACGGTATCATCTGGTAATTTGGCTTTAAAATTTCGATATAAAACACCAGTCTTCATGTCCAGACGACGCTCAAAATTTAAGACTTCAATCTTTGCCAGATCAAGTGTATGACCATTAATGACGAGATGTAAGCCTATCCAGTTGGTTGAATTAATGACTTTAGCAAAGTATTCAGGATAGCCGTTCTTCCACCAGCCTACACGGGTTTTGTCCGGGTAGTAAATCCCCGCGATATAACTCCCCTGCAGCGATTTGCCTGTATAATCTTCTTCAAAATTGGCACGTTGCCCCATTCTCCCATTACCGATCGAAAAAATACTTTCTGAAATTTCATTGTATTCGGCCCGGTATTGATCCTCGATAATCTGCCAAGGATCTTTTACTATATAATCTTTCATACTCAATCTTTAATTACTTAACAACTCCCCCAAATTTTTGACATTCAAATCAACATGTTGCAATCCACCATCCAACGAAATGCCTACTACAGCCATTCCTCCTGCCCGTGCTGCTTCCACACCGGCCGGGGCATCTTCAAATACCACACAAGCCTCTGCTGCAACATTTAGCTTTCGTGCGGCACATAAAAAAACTTCAGGATTTGGTTTGGATAAAGACACCTCATTACCATCCACGATGGTATCAAAATAGGCTGCTATGCCTGTTTTTTCTAAAATTAGCGGTGCATTTTTACTGGCTGATCCTAAGGAAATAAGCTTACCTGCTTTCTTAGCCGCTTTCAAAAAAGATAATGCGCCCGGTAATACATCCTCAGGTGTCATTTTTGCCACCAATTCCAGGTACCATTCATTTTTTAGCTGAGCCAACTGTTCTTTTTCCACTATTGATTTTTCCACACTTCCCCAACTCAAAATTTTGTTTAATGATTCTATCCTGCTTACTCCTTTCAACTGCTCATTTTGCTCTTCCGAAAAGTCGAAACCCAACGAATTAGCCAATCTTTTCCAAGCCTGATAATGAAATACCGCTGTATCGACCAATACCCCGTCCAGATCAAATATGTAAGCCGGCTTTTCCAAAAACGCTATTCTTTTCAAATCCATAATAAACCCTATATATCCTTAAAATAACTCTAATACCATAGTTTCTTTTGCCTGCACCGACAGGTCTTCATGAATATTGAAAACCGTATCCGTCATGATATTCTTTGCCTGCTTATAGTTTTGTATACACTCAGCAAAACGACCTGTTTTTATCATTTTCGATTCTTTATTCGTATTCATAATGACCATGATTGTCTTGTCATCATCATATCTGAAATAGACATAGATCCCATCTTCGGGGACAAACTGCATCGTCTTACCGGTATGTAGCACCGGGTTATTTTTTCTGTAGTTAGCTAATGTTTTCACATACCTCCACATATCCTGCTCATCCCCGGTACGACCGGACGCTTCAAATTTATTAACCGCATCTCCTGAAAAGCCCCCTTTAAAATCCTCCCGTAGCAGACCATCCGGATTACTAAAATTTTTCATTAGGATTTCGGTCCCATAGTAAAGTTGGGGTATACCCCTGGTAGTCATCAACCAGGCAACAGCAGACTTATATTTGGTAATATCTTCTTCTACCACGGAGAAAAAGCGGTCTTTATCATGATTATCAAGAAACAGTACGTTACACTCCGGATGAGGATATTGATAATCTGCAGCCAGCACTGAATACAACTTATTGACTCCTCCTGTCCAATCCATCTCTTTGTTTAAAGCTTCACCGATAGCATAATTCAATTGAAAATCTGTAACCCCCATCAACTTCGTATCGATAGACTGTCCTACCTGCTGTCCTCCCAGAAAATAAACCTGATTAGGAACCGAATGTACCCAGGTCTCTCCAAAAAATGTAAAATCAGGATATTCATCAACAATAGACTGTGTCCAATCCGCCATAAACTGCAGATCATTATAGGGATAGGTATCTATCCTGAATCCGTCGATACCCGCTTCCTCGATCCACCATATATGACTTTGTGTAATGTAATTTCTGACATAGGGATTTGTTTGGTTCATATCCGGCATTGTGGTGTCAAACCATCCCTTTTCCATCTTGCGACGATCATCTTGCGATGCATAGGGGTCAAAGACCGTTTGGTCCTTATAGGTAGTCTGCGTAAACTCAGGCCATTCATGAAGCCAATCTGTCATCGGTTTATCCACGACGGTCCAGTGGTACAGACCGACATGATTAGGTACCACATCATGTACCAGTTTCATCCCTCTGCGATGAAGCTCATCCCCCAATCGCTTGTAATCCGCATTCGTGCCAAAGCGAGGGTCGATATGATAATTTTCGGTATTGGCATAACCATGATAAGATGCCTGGGGCATATCATTAGTCAATACCGGAGTCAGCCATACAGATGTAATACCTAAATCTTGCAAATAATCTAATTTACCAACTACACCTTCCAAATCTCCTCCGTGACGATAGTACATAGAATCCCGATTTAAAGCAGTCTCACGCATGTCTTTTACGATATCATTACCTGGATTTCCATTCGCAAACCGATCGGGCATAATAAGATAAATCAAATCAGAAGAATTGATTCCCTGCGCTTTTACTGCGTTTGAATCTCTTTCCTTTAATTGATAAGAAAAACTTCCGGCCCTCTTATTGCCTTTATAAAATTCAATCGGGTACTGTCCTGCTTGCGCATCAGCACCAATATGAATATCTAAGAACAGGTAATTCTTATTATCGGCATGGTGTACGCTTAGCAAGTCTATTCCCGGTTTGGAAATTTTCACTTGTGTACATTCTCCAATCGCATCCCCATATACCACTAGCTGTATTTTATTAGTTTTCATACCTACCCACCAGTGCAATGGTTCGATACGCTGAATAGATTGTGCTATGACCTGATTAGCCAACAGCAGTAGACTAGAGAGGACTAAGGTTCCGAAAGTTCTTCTTTTCATGTTTTTTGTTTCAATGCTTATTTTTTAACAAGGGTATAGGTATTATTCGTTACATCCAGTATGATATCATACGTTCCGGCTTGTGATACAGCGATATCGGCACCACCTGCACTAAGGGTTCCGTTTGCACCGCCCAGGTTTGTACCCCAATCATGGTTCTTGCGGAATTTAAAATTACCGACCACAAAATCGACAGTCACCTTCCAGACTTGATTGGCATTGTCATAGCGCATATCCGTATCTGCTCCCCATCCTCCCGGAGTAGCATCCCCGATAACACCCCAGGAATGATCGGCGTATGCTATGGTATTATTATTGGTATTCACGGTAAGCTCCAGATTACCTGCACGTGGAGCTTTTATATTGCCTCCTCCATTCAGTATAATCTTATTGTCACCGGCATCACCAAACGATTGAGCCCAATCACGTAAAGGTGTAATTTTAAACTCAGAGTCTGCTTCCGGAAAATAAATTATACCCGTGTAGATCGAATTACTCGTTGGCGAAATTAATGATTCGGCTACCTCAATAACCCAATTCTGGTAAGCACCCGGCACATACAAATAGCTAACCGCAGCATAAGGTGTAATTTCCAAAGATACCGGTGTGGAATAAACCGGAGCAATACTACCGGATATCGAAGACTTGATACGCACCTCAATAGCAGTAGGTTCTCCTGTAGGAACATTCAATGCCAACACCTGCGTATTCAGGTTATCCCCCGTAAAGTCTAGGCTATCTTGTCCATTAGGAATAATAACTTCTTTGACTTCGGCAAAATTGCTCCCCTTGACAGCAAACTGTAAGGTATTGCTAATCGCGGCCTGGTAACCAAAACTTGCAGGTGAAAGCCGAATCTGCAGCATAGTCTGATCCGCCACCTCTTTGCTCAGGACTATAGTAGACGAGCTGACTGCCAGTACTGCTGACGTACGGCTTTGTTCATCAAGCAATACCGTTTTTGTTTCATCTTTATCACAAGATTGCAAGGTAAAAACTATACCTATCAACAACCATAAATATGTCAATGTCTTCATATCATTACTTAGTTATACCCTTGATTTTGATCTAAATTTGGATTGGCAATCAAATCTGCCGCTGGCAGTGGAAACAAATTGCGATAGGCCGGAACTGCCTGACCTTGAAGAACACCTCCTTTAAAAGGCCACAAATAGTTACCACCCGTAAACAATCCATAACGAATTAAATCTGTTCTGCGGAATCCCTCCCAGTACAATTCCCGAACACGCTCATCTAAAATATCATTCAATGTAATCGTCGCCACATTACCGGATGTATTGCCATAAGCCCGTTCTCTCAAATCATTGAAATAGGTCAAAGCCGTAGCTGTACTTCCCCCACTGCCACCTCTCAGCACTGCCTCCGCATAAATCAGATAAAGCTCCGGCAAACGTATCAATGGGAAATCAATAGACGTAATAAAACCTTCTGCCGCGTTTGGAACTGAATTATCCTGATTAACATTTCGGAATTTAGTGACCGCCAATCCCTGCTTGTAGACACTGATATCTTCTATCTCTACCGAAGTATTCAGATGAAACATCGCTCTCTTATCCGTGGCTCCACTCCAATCGCCAAATATGTCAGCTATATTATCACGAACCCTGTTTCCTGCCCAGCCACCTCCCGGTATACCAAACAATGTAGGATCCATGGACGCATCTATCGCTGCGTTGAGCAGGTAGGTAGTACCACCTTTATTCTGCGTAGAGGTACCATCATAGGGTAGATAAAAGATAAACTCATTATTTTGTTTGTCATTATCCGCATAAAACAAATGCGCATAATTACTCTTTAACGAAAAGCCAGATTCTATGACCTGCTTCGCATAGGTGATCGCTTCTGTATAATGCGCATTACCAGTGCCTAAATAAATCTCGGCATTAAGGTACAACCGTGCCAGCAATGCCCAAGCTGCTGATTTGTCTACGCGTCCATACTCATTTTGACGGGGAGCTTTCATAATATCAGCTGCAGCCAATAGCTCAGACTCTACATAGTCGAATAAATCTGGTCGCATAATTTGCTGTGGCGCCTCTTTACCGACTCCATTCTCTTCGGTAATGAAAGGCGGGTTGCCAAATAAATCCAGCAAAACCCAATAGCTAAATGCCCGTAAAAACCTGGCTTCACCTCTGTAAACCCTTATTTCCTCTGCTTCTGCTGCCGTTATTCCCCTACTACTTAGTTTTTCATCAGTACTCTCTCTGAGGAATTCGTTAACGAGTGTTACCGTATAGACACACCGTGTGTACAATCCTCTTAACATAGGATTACTATCTTCAAAGGTCAGGTAGTCCAAACCACTGATACCCGGGTCATTGAGCCAGGCGCTAGCAGCCTCATCTGTGGTCAGTTCCTGAGCATTCCAAAATAACCGCAGGAAATCGGAAGTACCCGGATCCAGGCCTCCCAGATCCGAATTATTAGGACCTGTACTACTGGTTAATGTTAGTGAGCCATAAAGACGTGCAAACGCCATTTTATAACCTTTTGCATCCTTAAAAACAATATCTGCCGTAACATCATTTGTTGGCTTTAAATCTAAGTCTTTATGACAAGACATCACTATTGCCGCCATAAATACCAGAATGATATAGTTGAAATTATTAAATCTTTTCATTGCGCTGTTTTTTTCACGTTTACCAATCTTCATCTGTTAATATGCCAAATTAACACCTACTATAAATGTCCTTGGCCTAGGATAGAAACGGTTGTCTATACCATTTGCTATTTCCGGATCCACTCCCTTATATTTAGACACCGTAAATACATTCTGAACAGTACCGGACAAAGTCAGGCTCGCGGTACGGTTACCTTTCAATACGTTACCGATCCGATAAGAAACATTGATATTGTCCATTTTCAGGAACGAAGCGTTCTTAACATAGTAGTCACTTAGCAACTGTTTCTCCCTGAAATTTGTATTTAAGAAGTCCACCGGTGCATTATTAATGACCAGCGAAGCGGCATCAATCACATTATAGCTACTGCCAAAGTTTGAAGAAACGTTGTCATAAATATAGTTTCCGATATTGGCACGCAACACTGTACCTATAGACCACTTATCATAGTCTACCGAAGTAGAGAACCCTAGTAAAAATTTAGGCAATGGTGATTTATAAAAATAACGGTCATTGTCGCTTATGGTTCCATCTCCGTTTGTATCTGCATACAAAGCCTCTACTGGTTTTCCGGCCTCATCATACACTTGTTTAAATACACGGAAGCTATTGGGTGCCATATTAACCGTATGTGCCTGGATATTGTTACCCGTTGCACCTTGTATTCCTCCTGTCTCAATCATAAAATCCGGGTCATCTACCAAAGTCAGGTTCGTCACTTTATTTGTATTGTACGTAAAGTTGAGACCCAGATCCCAGTTTAATTTTTCACGTTTGATAAGTGCCCCATTGATATTCCATTCTACCCCGAAATTTTCCATATTACCCACATTTGTCAACAGGAAATTATTGAAATTAGAACCCACGGCAACAGGTATAGAACTCAACAGATCTTTCGTCTTCTTGGTATATACATCCAGGCTACCAAATATTCTTCCATTAGCAAAACCATAATCGACACCAATATTTGATATGGTCGTACTTTCCCACCTGATATTCTCGTCGTAAGCTACCGGCGAATACAGGTAATAGTATTCGTCGCCCATACGGTACATAGATTCATTAGAACTATTGATATAATTAGGCATATACGAATAATTCGCTATCCCATCCTGTTGACCGGTCTGTCCATAGCTTAGTCTTAATTTCAGATCAGATAGTGCTTCACTATATTGTAAGAATCCTTCTTCTTTTAATTTCCAGGTGAAAGCAACCGAAGGAAAATATCCCCAACGATTAGCCGGACTAAAGCGTGATGATCCGTCGGCACGCAGTGTAGCTGATACGATATATTTGCTATCATATGTATAGATCAATCGCCCATAGTAAGAAATCAATCTATTCTGAGGCACATCAAATGGAAATACCGGTGTATTTAATACATCTCCTGCTTCATTTACCCGATCAAAATTATTAACCGTGGTTTTATTGTCATAATAACCATATCCCAACGTAGCGTCAATATTACTCTTGATATTTTCAAAATTGTTGGCATATTTCAGATAAAACTCTGCCATCGTATTATCGATATCATTTTTATACTGTATACGTTCTCCACCTTCATTAAAATTACGGGCAGCGATAGCCGGTGTGAATGTGTTGCCCTCTCCGCGACTCTTGTCATAACCTAAATTCAGGTTTGCATGTAGCTTTGGCAGAAAATGGAAAGAATAATCCAATTGAATATTTCCAAAAGTACGAAACACCTGTCCATTGTCTTTTCTTAGGTCAAGCAATGCCAACGGGTTACGAGGGGCATTAGGGTTTGGAGAAGTGCCATTGGCCCACTCGTAATATCCTCCAAACTGATCGCTATATATAGGTTGTGTAGGATCAAACTGTATAGCTGCCCCGATCGCATCCTGGGTTGCGAACTTCGATTTAGACCAGGCACCACGAACATTCAGGTCTATGGTTAAGTGATTGTCCAATAATTTCGGATTCAATGAAAGTGCTGCAGACGTCCGTTGCATATTGTCATTTTTCAATACCCCATCCTGATTTAGATAACCTAAAGAAACACGGTAAGGTATGTTTTTAACACTGGAAGCCACACTTAGGTTATTGTCTGAAGCAAAGGCATTCCTATAAATGGCATCCTGCCAATCGGTATTCTCCGACCCCAACAAGGCTTTCATGACATCACTTCCGTTCGCGTTGACATAGTCTCTGATCTGGTTAGCATCTAACAGATCGACTGTACGATCAATAGTAGCATAGGAATTTTGTGTCGAAAAATTAATCTTTGGACTCCTGCTTCCCTTTTTAGTGGTAATCAAAATAACACCATTAGATGCCCTTGATCCATAGATAGCGGTAGCATTCGCATCTTTCAAGACTGTAAATGTCTCAATGTCATTCGGGTTTATCAGGCTTAACGGGTTAGCCACACCGGATATACCTTGTCCGCCAAACGGCACACCATCTACCACGATCAACGGGTCATTGCTGGCATTGAGCGATGCTCCGGCACGTATCCTGATCGTGCTGGCTGCACCAGGTTGTCCGCCACCCGAAGTAATCTGAACGCCCGACACTTTTCCTGTAATCAATTGTTCAGGGCTTGAAATAACTCCCTTTTGAAAATCTTTTTCATTTACTGTGGACACAGCACCCGTTACTTCTCCCCTACGCTGCGTACCGTATCCGATAACGACGACTTCATCGATATTAGCCTGATCTGATTCCAGCGTAAAGTCTAACTGTATACTGTTGTTTTGAGTAGCTACAGATTTAGACTGCGATACGTACCCCACACTATTCACCTCTACAATATAGTTTCCTGCAGCCAAACCATCAAAACGATACTCGCCCAGCACACTGGTCGAAGTAGATCGGTTCAATGCCTTAATCCGTACTGTCGCACCAGCCAATGATTCCCCAGCCGTAGTCGTAATCTTACCAGATATGGTAAGCTGCTGTGAAAATGCGGTGAGCGACAAGGTAATCATGAGATAGAACAGCATGATCCGCTGAATTGTAAATTTGCTCATCATAATATTGCTTTTTTGGGTTTATAATTTCATTTTAAAATATCCTTACTCAATAAATAATATTGTCCCGGAGACAACTGGATTGTTTGCCCTACGGACCAATTGACTGTTGTTCCGCTATTCAGGTTATCATACCAGGGGCCTTCCATTGCCGCACTGACCTGAAAAGATTGGTTCACGACATCGAAATTTCCGATAACCATCACCTTTTGATTACCCTGTTGCAGGATATAATACTTTACAGCACCTGTCAGAACGTATTCACTAGCCGGGTTCCGAAATACAGTATTCTCTTTCTTAAAATGAATCAATCGGGCATAATGCTTAAGAAGATTAGCACGGTTGGCATCCGAACGATAATTCCATTTCGACGGCTTATCGCCTGTACGTCCATTCTCATTGATGGAAATATCATAACCAATTTCTCCAAACTGCCATATCATCTTTGGACCCGGAGCAAATAGCAGAAAGGTGGCTGCCTGCTCCATGCGATTCAGGGCGGTTGTCAATGTCTTGGTAGAATAGCCTGAACCTGTATTCCCATACATTTGATTCTTAAACATCAGCCTCTCTTCATCATGAGATTCCATATAAGAAATCAGACGCGGCTGCGTAAAACCATGGCTTTGTGGAAACAACCTGCTTAAATCCGAATTAGCAATATATCCCATGGATGCCTCATTGAAATTGTGATTTAAATTGTTCCACAAAAACATACCCTCATTCGCTAATTCCCTTTCTTCCTGATCGTCCGCAAAATGTTCCAATATCACATAGAAATCCGTATCAATGGCCTTGATAAAATTGTTATACTCTTTCCATAATGCTACGCGGCTTGCATCATACGCAGACCATGTCCCAACACTACTCTCAGCCGTTCCCGAATTTTTCTGCGTAAAACCTTTGGATAAATCAAACCGATAGCCATCAATCTTATATTCTTCTATCCAATAACGCATCACATCTTTTGCAAACTGCTTGGTCAGTGGACTTTCATGGTTAAAATCGTATCCTACATTAAATGGATGTGTCGGTACTACATTAAACCAGGGGTTATTAGCTTGCAACACTCCTCCTTGCATATACAGTTGGGCCAAAGGCGATTGTCCAAACGCGTGGTTCAACACGACATCCAATATTACAGCAATACCATTCGCGTGACACGCATCGACAAATTGTTTAAATGCTTTTGCACTACCATAATACTTATCTAGTGCAAAATGGTAGGAAGGATTGTAACCCCAGCTTGAGTTGCCTTCAAATTCCTGCACTGGCATCAATTCTATAGCATTCACTCCTAAAGCTTTTAGGTAAGGAATAGAATCCCGTAGCGTCGTATAATTTTTCTTTTCCAAGAAATCACGGACATGCAGTTCATAAATAACCAAATCATAGGGATGCGGACGTACATATGAAGTTGATTGCCAGGTATAGGATTCCGGAGAGAGATTCAGGACAGAAACAATACCCGATGTCTTTCCGGTAGGATATGACGGCAATTCAGCAGGTATTTGGATAGATGTGTCATGTTCCGGATCCAAAACGGTAACGGCATAAGGATCTGCTATCCTAATCTGCCCACCCACCAAAAACTGATACGTATGCTGTTTAGAAAAATCAAGATCCGAAACTTCTATCCACCAGGTATTGCCATCAGCCGTTCTTTTCATAAAAGACTGTTCCGTAGCCACATAATCATTAAAGCTACCCAACAGGTAGACACTGCTTTTTGAGGGTGCGGATAAGGCAAAAACAACTTTCTTAGTCGAATTATTGATCGTAACACCATTAGCTTTGGCTCCGG
>Ga0079224_100009795_pt1 | contig 13110 bp, 9 predicted proteins | sample Stecom2015_FD_80414 | JGI IMG/M metagenome (GOLD analysis project Ga0079224, IMG submission 80414) | Agricultural soil microbial communities from Utah to study Nitrogen management - Steer compost 2015 | ecosystem: Environmental > Terrestrial > Soil > Agricultural land | place: USA: Utah... | reverse complement strand
GGTGCTCGCTGCGCTCGTGCAGCTGCTCCTCTGGCGACAGCAGGACGGAAATCCCGATCGCTTCAGCCCGATCTTCTGGTACCTGCTGCGCGCCTTCGACACGCACGGCAACGTCCTTCTCTTCGCCGCGGTGGTCCTCGCCTTCGCCCTGCGCCGGAGCGACGAGGCGCTCGGGGTCGTGCGCTTCGCCGCCCGTCGGCCGTGGCTTCTTGCGGCGGCCGCGTTCGCCCTGCTCTGTGCCGGCGCGCGCTTCGCCTACCACGCGCACCCCCTGTCGATGGACGAGTACTCGGCCCTCTTCCAGGCCGAGGCCTTTGCCACCGGACGGCTCGCCGGCGAGCTTCCGGTGGCCTGGCTCGACCGCCTGATCCCGCCTTTCTTCCAGAGCTATTTCTTTCGCGTGGACGGGTCGAGCGGCGCCGTCTCGAGCGCGTACTGGCCCGGCTTCGCGCTGCTGCTCGCACCTTTCGCCTGGCTCGGCGTTCCCTGGGTCGCCAACCCTCTGCTCGGAGCGCTCGCCATCCCGGCCGTCCATCGCCTCGCGAGCGCAGCGGGGGGCGCGACGGACGCCTCCACGGAAGCGGGCGGGTGGGCGGTCCTGCTGCTCCTCGCCTCGCCGGTCTTCGTCATCAGCTCGATCTCCTTCTATTCGCTGCCGGCGCACCTGCTGCTGAATGCCACCTTTGCGGTCCTCCTCCTCAAGCCCACGCCGAGCCGTGCGGCGCTCGCCGGACTCGTCGGCTCGCTCGCGCTCACGCTCCACAATCCGGTGCCTCACGCGCTCTTCAGCCTGGCGTTCCTCGCCTGGCTGGCGGCGCGCCGCTCGTTCGGAGCGCTCGCCGCCCTTCTCGCGGGATACGTGCCGCTCTGTGCGCTTCTGGGCCTCGGCTGGCATTTTTACCTGCTCGATCTCGCGCGCCCCCTCGCCGAGCCGGGCGCGGGCGCAGCCGGCCAGGCCGCCGCATCGAGCTCGACCACGGCCCTCGGCGCTGCCGCTTCCGCGGTGGTGCAGGCAATCGACGGCGCGATCCGCGGCGCGCTTCCAAGCTTCACGATGGAGTTCGTTCAAGCGCGCCTTGCCGGGCTGTCGAAGCTCTGGACCTGGAGCACCGCAGGGCTCGTCGTTCTCGCGGCATACGGACTACGCAGCCGACACAGGCCAGGCGTGGAGGCGAAGCTCCTCGCCGCTGCGTTCGCCGTCACCATCGTGGGCTACTTCTTCGTCCGCTTCGACCAGGGCCACGGCTGGGGCTACCGCTACGCCTATCCGGCGTTCTTCGCGCTACCGGTGCTCGCCGCGGTGGCCCTGTGCCGCCCTGGCGAGGACGAGGCGCGACTGCCGGCGATGGCCGCCTGGGCGGCGCTGCTGTCCATACCGCTCGCGGTCGGGCTGCGGCTCGTGCAGGTCGAGAGCTTCGTCGACCGGCACCTCGGCCAGGTACCGCCGCTCGCCACGCCGGCCTCCGAGGCACGGCGCGAGGTCGTGTTCGTGAACTTCCGCACGGGCTTCTATAGCCAGGACCTCGTGCAGAACGACCCGTTCCTGCGCTCGCCGCGCATTATCATGGTGCACGACGAAGGCACCGAGACCTTCATGAAGCAGCACTTCCCCCGCTACGAGAAGGCGGCGGAAGGGCCCTGGGGAGAACAGTGGATAGAAGCACGGCCAACGAAGCAGCGCTGAGCCCGCAGGCCTGCGAGCTCACGATCCTCATGCCCTGCCTGGACGAGATCGAGACCGTCGGCGTTTGCGTGGCGAAAGCGAAGGCGTGGCTCGAGCGTACCGGCACGGCGGGCGAAGTGCTGGTCGTGGACAACGGCAGCACCGACGGCTCGCAGGATGCCGCGCGGCGCGCCGGCGCACGCGTCGTCTCCGAGCGCCGCCGCGGCTATGGCAACGCCTTGCGCCGGGGGATCCACGAGGCGCACGGCCTCTACGTCATCATGGGCGACGCGGACGACAGCTACGACTTCTCGGCGCTCGATCCCTTCCTCGCCGCGCTGCGCGAGGGCGCGGACCTCGTCATGGGCAACCGCTTCCTCGGCGGCATCGCGCCGCAGGCGATGCCGGTGCTCAACCGCTACCTCGGCAATCCGGTCTTGAGCGGCATCGGCCGGCTTTTCTATCGCAGTCCCGTGGGCGACTTCCATTGCGGACTGCGCGGCTTCCGCCGCGACGCGATCCGGGCCCTCGGGCTCGCGACCGAAGGCATGGAGTTCGCGAGCGAGATGGTCGTGCGGGCCACGGTGGAGCGCCTGCGCGTCACGGAAGTGCCGGCAACGCTGTCTCCGGCGGGCCGCACGCGCGCGCCGCACCTGCGGCCGTGGCGCGACGGCTGGCGACACCTGCGCTTTCTGCTCCTCTTCAGCCCGCGGTGGCTGTTCCTGTACCCCGGGATCGTCCTCATGCTCGCCGGGCTCCTCTCGATGCTGTGGCTCCTGCCCGGCCCGCGACGCATCGTCGGCACCGTCGGCGTCGACGTCAACACGCTCGTCTACAGCGTGGCGGCCATCGTCTGCGGCTTCCAGGCCATCTCGTTCGCCGTGCTGGCGAAGGTGTTCGCGATCAACGCCCGCCTGCTGCCGGAGGATCCGCGCATTCGCCGCCTCACATCGGTGGTCACCATCGAGGCGGGCATGGCCGCGGGACTGGTGCTCGTCCTTGCCGGGCTCGCGGCGAGCGCCTACGCCGTCGGCCTCTGGGGTCGCGCCTCGTTCGGAGCGCTGGAGCCCGAGTCGACGCTGCGCATCGTGGCGCCCGCGGTAACCGCGCTCATCCTCGGCGTCCAGCTCGTCTTTTCCAGCTTCTTTCTGGGCGTGCTGCGCCTGCGGCGCGGCTGAGGGCGTCGTCGTAGACGCGCGCCGTGCTCGCGAGCATGCCTTCCAGGGAATAGCTCGTGACGACACGCGCGCGTGCCGCGGCGCCGAGCGTCGCACGGCGACTCGAATCTGTGGCGAGAAGGCGAAACGCCTCTGCGAACCGCTCGACGCTGCCCCTGCGCACGACAATGCCCGACTCGCCTACCGCCTCGACATTGCCCGGCGCGTCGGAGACGACCGGCGCCAGCCCTGCGTGCATGGCTTCGAGAAGAGCGAACGCCAGGCCTTCGCGAAGCGACGGCAGAACGAAGAAATCGGCAGCCGACAGAACGTCCGTCACGTCGGAGCGATGGCCGAGGAGCCGAAGCCCGTCCGGGGCGGCAGCGCTCAGGCGCGAAAGCTCTGAGCGTAGCGAACCCTCGCCCGCCAGCAGCAGGACGAGCGGAATGCCTTCGCGGCGAACCTGCAGGGCGGCGCGCACCGCGGTCGCCGGGTCCTTGTACGCTTCCAGAGCACCCACAAACACGCCCACCGTCGCCTCCTCCCCAATGCCGAGCGCCGCCCTTGCGCGCCGACGTTCGACGGCGGACGGCGGATCGCCGACCGGTACGCCATTGGGGATGTACGCCAGTCGGGAGCGCGCGCTAGGGCCCAAGAGGGCGCTCGCCTCGGCCAGCTCTTCCAACGACACGCAAATCATCCGGCGTGCCAAGCAGGCCGTGGCGCGCAGGCCAGCGGTTGCCGCCAGTCGTTGTGCCCCGATGGAACGTCGCAGGAGATGAAGACCGTGCAAGGTGACGACCGCGGGCCGCGCGAGCATGGCCGGCAGGCAAAGGGCCGCGACCACTTCTCCGTGCAGGTGAACGAGGTCATACCGTCGCGCATGCCAGGAAGCGCGCAGCGCAGCGCCCGCGACCGCAAGCCGGCGCTCGTCGGGCGTCTCGGCGAGAAACACCCTGTCCATGCGATAGCCGCGCAGGCCGGCCAGGCGCTCGACGTAGGCCTCGCCGCCCCCGCCGGGATGCGGAAGCACGTGCAGGACCCTCGCCGATGCGGCCGCGCTCACGCGGACGATTCCTCGTGGTACTCGTCGTCGATATTGACGTCCCAGATCGGCGACTTGTCGGTGCTGCCGGCGAGGATGGCCTCCACCGCCCGCTTGGCCGAGAGCATCGAGTGGTCCTGGTTGTTGTAGCGGTGCATGCCGTTGCGGCCGACGAGAAAGAGGTTCTCGAAGCCGTCCACATAGCGCCGCACTTCGCCGAACGACGCGTAGCTGCCGAAATAGCCGGGGTACGCCTTCGGCATGCGGATCACGACCGCGTCCAGATGGTCCGCCGCGTCGGCGAGGCGCAGTGCGCCGAGCTCGTCCACGGCGAGGCGCTTCAGCGCTTCGTCGGTCATGCTCCAGAGCTCGTCGCCCTCGTTGCAGAAGTACTCCATCCCCACCCACACGGTGTCCGGCTCGCTCACGAGGTAAGGGCTCCAGTTGTTGAAGACCTGCAGCCGGCCCACCTTGACGCCCGGCTCCTGGATGTAGATCCAGTTGTCGGGCACGAGGTTGAGCGGGCCGCGGCCGGCCGCGGTGGGCCGCAGTCTCCGGTAGAGCAGGCCGACGATGAGGAAGTCCCGGTACTGGAGCCCTGCGGCGACCTCGCGGACGCGCTCGGGCGCGGCCGGCTCGAGCCCGGCGATGAGCTCGCGCACCGGCATGGTGGAGATGAACGTGTCGGCCTCGTAGCGCGCGGTCGACCCGTCGGGCCGCTGCACGCGCAGCGCGCGCACGCGCCTGCCGTCGTGCTCCAGCGCTCGCACGGGCGAGTGGAACTCGATGCGTGCGCCGGCCGCCTGCACCTTCCTCGCGGTTGCCTCCCACATGTGCCCCGGCCCGTACTTCGGGTAGAGGAAGCGCTCGATGAGCGAGGTCTGCTCCGCGCCGCCGACCCCTCCGCCCGCGCTTCGGAAGGGCTTGAGCAGCGCGTGGCGAAGGGCCTTCCCGATGGAGAGGCTCTTCACCCGCTGCGCGCCCCACTCCGCGCTGATGTGCTCGCAGGGCGTGCCCCAGACCTTTTCCGTGTACTCCTTGAAGAAGCGCCGGTACAGGCGATCGCCGAACCGGTTGATGAAGAAGTCCTCCAGGCTGCGCTCCGGGCGGCGAGGGAAGAGCCGCGCGTAGGCGTAGCTCGCGGCGAACGCCATGCAGTCGCGCAGGCCGAGCTTGAGCGCCGTGTCGAGGTTGGCCTTGAGCGGATAGTCGAAGAACTTGCCGCCGAAGTAGATGCGCGAGAGCCGCCGGCGAAGGAGCATGACGTCCGGGTCCGACTCGCATGCCGTCCCGGCGTCGTAGAGCTCGCGCCACTTGCCCTGGAAGGCGAGCCGGGTGGCGCCCTCTTCCGCCTTGGACGGCGCGGCAAGGGGCAGCATCCGCAGCCACCATTGCATCACCCAGTCGGACTTCGAGAAGAAGCGGTGGCCGCCGATGTCGATGCGGTTGCCCTTGTAGTTCACCGACTGCGCGAGGCCGCCGATCTCGCCGGTCGCTTCCAGCACGACGAGGTCTTGCACGCCGGCCTCGACGAGCTCGTGGGCGGCGGTCAGCCCGGCGGGGCCGGCCCCGATGATGACAGCGCGTGCCCGGTCAGCCGTCATGCCCGCGGAGTGAAAAGAAGAAGCTTGCGCGCGCCGAAGTTGAAGCAGAACACGATCCCGGCGGACACGAACTTGGCAGCCTCGTACGACAGGCGCAGCCACTCGACGCCCACGAAGAGCGCGCCCTGGTTGAGCGCCATGCCGGCGAGGCCGATGAGCGCGAAGATCGTGAACTCGAGGCGCGCGCTCGCAAGCCGCCGGTCCTGGAAGACCCAGCGCACGCTCAGCGTGTAGACCGCCGCAAGGCCGACGGCGAAGCCGACGGGAGCGGCCAGGAGGTACGAGACTTCGGCGAGACGGATGAGGGACACGTACACGCCAAAGTCGAGGGCAAGCGCCACCGCGGAAGCCGCGGTGTAGCGTGAGCCCTCGCGGACGAGAACGCCGAGGGGACGGCCGGACGCGAGCAGCCGCATCACGGGCGCCGCGCCGCCCGCGGTGCCGGCAAGGTCGGCTTCAGCAGCACGGAGGAGTAGGCGCCGTCCGTACCGCGGCGGGCGTGGACGACCTCGCTTCCCTCGAACGCCGCGACCCCCGCCTGCCAGGCGGCGTCGCTGCGCGTGTCCCGGGGATGGAAGACGCTCAGAAACACGTAGTCCGGATGCGCTGCAACGAGCCGCTCGTGGTACTGCGCCGCCGGCAGCCACGCCTCCGGCGCGCGCACGGCCCGGCGGTCGGCGAGCAGGGAGATGTACGCCGGCACGTACCACATGACGCGGTCATCCTTTGCCGTCACTTCGCGGATGACCTCCATGTCCGCAAGCAGATCGAGGTGGACCTGCGCCTTGCGCCGCGCTTCATCGAGGTCGGGCGTGCGGTACCAGACGGCGCTCCGCGCGAGCTGCTCGTCCTGCTGCGCCCGGCCGTGCATGAACGCGAGGCCGGGAATGCCGAGGCTCGCGACAAGCAGCGCGAGCACCGCATGGCCGAGCGCCGCCGGGCGCGCGGCACGGCGCAGCAGCGCGCCGGCTGCCTCGAACGCGTACACGAGGAGCACGGGAAGCGCCGGCAGCAGAAAGCGCGTCACCTGGTCGTTGAAAGGCCAGAGGAGGAACGTGACGAGGTAAGCAACCAGGATCCAGCCGTCCGGGGCTGCGGCACGAAGCCGCCTCGCCAGGCCGACGAGCGCGAGGACGCCGACGAGGCAGGCGAGCGTGACGCGCAGCGCCCGTCCCTCGACCCAGAAGAGCATCAGGCTCCCGACCCACGCTTCGCCGATCGCGTTCGCCTGCCGCGCGAGGCTCGCAAGGAGGACGGCCGCCGGGTTATCCGCCGCGAGAAGCGACTGGATGAGGCCCCCGATGATGCGAGCGTAGTTGTCGGACGTGTCCTCGGGGCGGACGACGAGCCAGGCGGCATACGCGAGGACAGCGGCGGCCGCCGGTACGGCGAGCATGACGCGCTCCCGCACGGAACGCTCCCTCCGCGCGAGCGCCCAAAGGGCGTAACCGGCAACGAGGACAAGTCCTGCCGTTCTCGTCAGCACCAGGGCCGCCAGCAGGACCGCCAGCAGTGCGCCGGACAGCCACGGCCGGCCGCGATCTGCTTCACTTCGCCCCGAAGGCAAGGCGAGCAGCACGCCGAGGAGGAGAAGGGAGAAGAGCGGCTCGCTCAGGATGCCTTTCGCGTGGACCCACAACGAAGGCAGCAGCGCCACCGATATGGTCGCCGCCACCGCGCTCCAGCGCGCGCCGAGCAGGCGAACCGCGAGGAGGTACACGAGCGGCAGGCATGCCGCCTGGATGAGCGCGGTGACCGTGTAGGCGAGCGCGATGTCGTGCGCCGCGCCCGTCGCCGCGAGAATCAGGGGAAAGAGCGGCGGATAGAAGGCCTCGCGCGGAAACGCATCGAGCACGGCGGCCGAGGCGGGCTGCCATGGTGAGAACACCTGTGCCATGACGAGATAGCTCACGCCGTCGTCGGCAAAGGAAGCGAGCATCGGCTGGCGAGCGAACGCCGCGCACGCCCAGGCGAAGGCAAGCGTGACGAGAGCTGCCGCGCACTCAGGCGCGCCAGGCGATCGGGCTGAAAAAGAATGACTCAAGGTAGGCGGCCGGTTCTTTTCTTGTATCGACTGAGCCCGGTTCGAGGCTGCGTGCATTGTGCCATGCCTGTCCTCGGAGGAATCCGAGGCGTAGTTCCGGGGGCTCGATTGCCTCGTGTGCTAGCCTCCCCCGCATGAAAGCCCTTGCGCCGGCGCTCGCCGCCTTCGTGCTCCTCCTCGTGTGCGGCCCTGCCGGAGCGCAGGACAGCGTGCCCGTGAGCCGCATCGACCAGATCTACGGACCTTACGCCTGGGTGGTGCGCGACTATGCCCGCACGCTGCTGAACGTCGGCGTCGTTCTGCTTGTCGCACTCCCGTTCCAGTGGCTACTTCCCGCGGTGCGGCGCCGGGCGAAGTTCCGCAGCTACGAATTCTGGCTCGACATCGTGTACGCGAGCCAGGGCGTATGGCTGTCGCTGCTTTCGATGGGCGCGCTCATCACCTGGATGGTGAGCGCCATCTACGGTACCGAGCGCGCCTGGTTTCCGATGCTGTCGACCCTGCCGTTCTGGGCGCAGGTCCTGCTCGGAATCTGGGCGTTCGACTTCCTCGTGTACTGGCGCCATCGCCTCGAGCACGTCGTTCCGGCGCTGTGGTCGTTTCATGCCGTACACCACACGGCGGAGAAGGTCGACGTGCTCACAACCACGCGGCTTCATCCGCTCGAGGTCGTCTTCGGGGCGCTCTTCAATGCGATCGTGATCCGGATGGGCTTTGCGCCGGCGGCGGTGGGACTCGCATTCGCGATCTATCTCTACTACAACTACTACATCCACACGAACGTCCGCATTCGCTATCCCGGCTTTCTCAAGTATCTTTTCGTGAGCCCATTCATGCACCAGTGGCACCATGCGAAGGACGCCGCGGCGGCCGGCAAGAACCTCGGCGTCGTGTTCGCCTTCCACGAATGGCTCTTCGGCACGGCCTACCACCCCGGTCACTGGCCCAGCGAGTTCGGGCTTTCAGGGCCGGCGGCGGAGCGCGTGCCCCAGTCGTACATCCGCCAGACGCTCTACCCTCTGCAATACCTCTTTGCGAAGGTAGTGGCCTGGCGTGAGCAGCGCGCGGCCAAGGCCGCCGCGACGATCTAGCGCACACGATCGGCCGGCGCGCGCATGCGGTGGTTCCGTCTTCCCGGAAAACGCGTCGATGAGTTCGCGGGCGAGCTTGCGCAGCAATTCGCCCGCAGTTGCCCGCTGGACCAGATGGGCCGCAAGACGCTGCCGCCGCGACGCATCGCCGCGGAGGCCCGCGTGCTGTGCGAGCGCGCCGCTCGCTTCAGCGACGAGCAAAGGCTCGGGGTCTACAGCAAGGCGCGCCTCGGAAATGCATTTCGCTGGAAGCTGACCGACCTCGGCTACGCGCCCGAGCTCGTGGAAGAGCTCACCCGCGAGCTCGTCTTCCACATCTCCCGGAAGTGACGAAAATTGGCCATCCCGGCCGCACAGTGTCAGGCTGGGAGGCCGGAAATGCGTGAAAAAATACCGCTTTAGCGGGTTTTGGGACCCCCATCTGGCCGATCCAGGCCCCCCGCGGCATTGGCACGGTTCGTGCAGGTGAGACGGCGCAGGCAATCCGCCTGGAACGAAGTCGAAACGCATAAACGTGGAGGGAGTCACATGAAGCATCTTCAGAAGGGTTTCACGCTGATCGAACTGATGATCGTGGTGGCGATCATCGGCATTCTGGCGGCGGTCGCCATCCCGGCGTACCAGGACTACATCGCCCGCTCGCAGGTTTCCGAGGCCGTGTCACTGACGGCCGGCGGCAAGACGCCGCTCGCCGAGTACTACGCTGACCAGGGTATCTGGCCCTCCTCGGCCGCGGCCGTCATGGGCAACACGAGCGGCAAGTACGTCGATAACATCGAGATCACGACCGGCCAAGGGACGACCGGCACGCTCGTGCTGACCGCGACGATGAAGTCGACCGGCGTCAACTCGGCGATTGCCAGCGGCACGCTCGAGCTCAGCACGACCGATGGCGGCAAGAACTGGGACTGCCGCGGCGGCGACATCCAGCCGAAGTACCGCCCGGCTTCCTGCCGTTAAGGCGATCAGTATCGGTGCAGACGAGCGGGGGCCTGCGGGCCCCCGCTTTCTGCCCGGCATAGGAAAAAGCGACGGCACCGGGGGAGGGAGGCCGCAAACCATGCATACGCGATTCAGGGAGCAAAGGGGATTCACGCTGATCGAGCTGATGATCGTGGTGGCGATCATCGGCATCCTGGCGGCGGTTGCCATGCCGGCCTACCAGGACTACCTGGCACGCGCCCAGGTTAACGAGGCGGTATATCTCACGCAGGCAGGCAAGACGCCATTGGCGGAGTACTACTCGGACCAGGGCATCTGGCCCTCGTCGGCCGCGGCGGTCATGGGCAGCACGTCAGGCAAGTACGTCGCCAACATCGAGATCACCACAGGCGCCGGCACCACAGGCACCCTGGTGCTCACGGCGACCATGAAGTCCGTCGGCGTGAACACCGCCATCGCCAACGGCACCCTGCAGCTCACTACGGCCGACGGCACCGGCTGGGACTGCAGCGGCGGCAGCATCCCGGCGAAGTTCCGTCCCGCATCCTGCCGCTAGTCCGCGGCGACTGCATCAAGAAGGGCCGGGGCTAACCGCCCCGGCCTGGCAAGGCCCCCTGATCCATGCTCCAAGACCTCAAGATCGCGCTCATCGTGGCGGCCGGCATGCTCCTGCTGGTGCAGCTGCTCGCCCTCACGGGCATCGTGCATCCGCCACTCGAGCTTCTCATCGGCATCGTCGAGTCGCCGCATTGGGTGTTCAACGCCGGCTCGACGTTCCTGCACGCGTTCGTGCTGTACGCCGTGTACCACCTCCCGAACTGGCGGCGCGGGCTCTGGGTGCTCCTCGCGGGCGCGGCGCTCGACATCGTCCTCCTGTACTACGTACCGTCGGATACGCTCAACCGGCTCGTGTACTGGATCGGCACGCTGAGCGCGGGCCCGGGACTCGTGGGCTTAGCGCTGCTTCTATGGGGATTCTTCCTCGGCCGGCGGGAGCAGCGCCTTGACGACGGGCTGCTTCTTGGCGCGCTGGTCGTCCTGAAGGTTTATGGACTCAGCATCGGTCCATACCTCAACCTTACGGCAGCGTTTCACCCGGCAACGTTCGACGGCGCGGCCTACCGGATCGACGCTTCGTACGGCATCGAGCCGGCAGTCGTCGTCTCTCAGCTGGTCAACACCTATTATTACTTCGACCGGCTGCTGCTCACCGCGTACCACATGCTTCCTTACGCGTTCTCGGTCTTCTACGCGTTGCAGATCCGCAGCCACCTGCGCTGGCCCGCGAGCGCGTTCATGCTCACCACGGTGAGCGGCGGCATCGCCATGGCGCTCTACCAGATCTGCCCCATTTCCGGACCGGGCTACGCATTCTCGAGCATGTTCCCTTTCGCCATGCCGCCGGCCGAGCACATCTCCTACGCGGCTCAGATCATCGACGCGGCGCCGCGCAACGGCATCCCTTCGATGCACTTCGGCTGGGCGCTGCTCCTGTGGTTCAACGGGTGGTTCCTCGGCCGCTGGGTCCGCAAGGGCTTCGCCGTGCTGCTCACTCTTACCGCTCTCGCCACGATCGGGCTCGGCGAGCACTACCTGATCGACCTCGTGGCGGGCGTGCCGGCAGCGCTCGCGATGCAGGCGCTCTGCACCCGCCCGCTCGCATGGGACCATCCCGTCCGCCGCGGCGCCATCTTCGTAGGCACGGCGCTCACGATGCTGTGGCTCCTCGGGGTGCGCTTCGCGCCGCAGGCGTTCATCGAGGTGCCCGGGCTCACCTGGGTCGTCTCGATCGCGACGGTGTGGATCAGCATGGTCCACTTCCGCCGGCTCGCCGCCGCATGGGTGCCGCAGGTCGTGGCGGACCATGCGGAAGCGCCGCCGGCCGCGGCGCGGGCGGCTGGCGCCAGCCGGCAGGCCCGGGCCGTGGCGGCGATGTTCGTGGTCTCCGGCTTCGCCGGCCTCGTCTACCAGGTGCTGTTTTCCAAGTCCCTCGCCCTCACCTTCGGCAGCACGTCGACGGCGATGTACACCGTCCTTGCCACCTACATGGGCGGCATGGCGCTCGGCGCATGGCTCGGCGGCCTGCTCGCCGAAAAGCGCGGCGACGCGCTCACGCTCTACGGGTTCTGCGAGCTCGGCATCGGCGTGTTCTGCCTCTCCACGCCGCTCGTCTTCGCCGGGATCCAGGGTCTCTACACCGCCGTGGCGACCGGGATTGCGCCCGAAGCAGGGATCCTGACCGTCTTCCGCCTCGCGCTCGGGGCGCTTGCGCTGCTCGTTCCCACGATCCTGATGGGAATGACGCTTCCGCTGCTCGCCCGGTGCCTCGGGTCCCGCGCGAGCTCGCTCGGCCTCTCCGTGGCGCTTCTCTACGGCGCGAACACGCTCGGCGCCGCCTTCGGCGCCCTGCTCGCCGGCTACCTCATCATTCCGGCCCTCGGGCTGCTCAAGACCACGCTCCTCGCCGCCGCCGCCAACCTTGCCGTCGCATTCATCGCCTTTCGGCTGCGGACGCAATGGGCCGCGGGCGACAACGCGCCGGCCTCCCGTGGGGAGGCCGGCGCGGGTACCGCAAGCCTCGCCCCGGTCGCCGGCCCCGTTCGGGCGCTTGGCGTGGTTGCGCTTGTGCTGCTCACCGTCGGTGGCTTCGTCACGCTTGCGCTGGAAGTGAACTACGTGCACTTGCTCGCCGTCGTGGCGGGCAACAGCGTCTACGCATTCGCCCTCATGCTGTTCGCGTTCCTGCTTGGGCTCGGCGCCGGCGCGGAGGTCGGCCGCCGCCTCCTTCGGACAGCGCTCACCCTGCCGGTCCTGCTCGCGTCGCTCGAATTCGGCCTGGCGGCGACGGTCCTGCTGAGCGCTTTCATGTGGGATGCACTCCCCGAGTACTTTGCCTCCTTTGCCGGCTGGCCTTTCATGGGGCAGTTCGGCGCCCGCGAGCTCGTCCGCGGCGCGGTGTGCTGGCTCGTCATGTTCCCGGCCGCCACGTTCATCGGAGCGCTCTACCCCGTCGCCATGGAGTGCATCGGGCGCGCCTTCCCGCAGCGCCGCTTCGCCGCGCTCGGGCATGCCGCGGCGCTCAACACGCTCGGCAACATCGCCGGGGTGCTCGTGGCCGGCTTCGTCCTGATCCCGACCATCGGCGCCCTGCGCTCGGTGCAGATTGTCGCCGCGATGTCGCTCGCCCTCGGCGTCCTGGTGGTGGCGCTCTCGCCCCTGCGGCGCAGCGCGTTCGCGTGGCTTCCGGCCGCCGGCCTGGTCGGCCTCCTCGTCGCGCAGCCGGCAACGCTGGATTACACCGCGTTATCGACCGGCTCCAATGTCTACTTCGCCAAGCAGGCGTGGGGTGACGTCATCGACCACGCCGAAAGCGCCGATGGCGGGCTCACCACCGTGACCGTCCGCACCGACAAGGACGGCAAGCGGACGCTTACGCTCCTGACCAACGGCAAGTTCCAGGGCAATGACGATGTCACGGGCGAGATGCCGGCGCAGGTGGGCTTTGCCGTTGCGCCCCTGCTCCACACCGATGCGCGCGACAACGCGCTCGTCATCGGCTACGGC
>Ga0079224_100009794_pt1 | contig 13111 bp, 6 predicted proteins | sample Stecom2015_FD_80414 | JGI IMG/M metagenome (GOLD analysis project Ga0079224, IMG submission 80414) | Agricultural soil microbial communities from Utah to study Nitrogen management - Steer compost 2015 | ecosystem: Environmental > Terrestrial > Soil > Agricultural land | place: USA: Utah... | reverse complement strand
TCATCGGATCTGGAGAATCCAGATTTTGCGCCCGAACCATTTACTTCTTTTGCACGCCGCTCGCTTTATCAGTCCATGCGGAATCTCGTGGGACGGGTGTTTCGGACGCTCAAAATTCGAATCGAGGAAGTACCTGCTGAACATCGCTCCTCAGCAGAGAAGGTCCTCACGCTTCGAAATGCCGTTCTCAGGCGACTCCGGAACGTCATCGACCCTCGGATTACATCTACACGGATTCGCTGCCACGGAGATTTTCACCTCGGCCAGGTCCTCTTTACCGGTAAAGACTTCGTGATCATCGACTTCGAAGGTGAACCCGCCCGTCCTATCAGTGAACGCAGGCTAAAACGGTCTCCCCTCCGCGATGTGGCGGGGATGTTGCGTTCTTTCCACTACGCGGCTTATTCGGCACTCCTGAACCATGTCGAGAGCGGCCTTATTCGCTCAGATGACCTTCCCGCTTTCGATCCGTGGGCCCGCTTCTGGCAGCTCTGGGTATCGGTCGCCTACCTGCGCTCCTACCTCGACACCGCCGGCAACGCCAGCTTCATCCCTGAAGAGAGAGCTCCACTTCAGGCGCTTCTGGAAGCGTTCCTGCTGGAGAAGGCCACTTATGAACTCGGATACGAACTGAACAATCGACCCGGATGGACGAAGATTCCAATCGAAGGAATTCTGTATTTGATGGAGGAAAGCGAAGCGTGAGCCCGGACCACCGGGTAGTGACCGAATCACCGCGTTCAAGCCTCGATCAACTGGCACAACTCTACGGCGTGGAATCTTCATTCTATGACGGGCTGGGCATACAACGGAATTCTCCTCCGGAAGTTGTCATTAGCGTCTTAAGGTCGCTGGGGGTGCCGCTGGCGAACATGGGAGACGTTCCCGAGGCGCTAAGGGAGGCGCGCAGGAATTTCGCACGCAGCTTTGTAGAACCAGTACTTGTCCTATGGGAGGGAGAGCCCTTCGAGGTGACTCTCCAGCTTCCTGAGGCTGAAGGTAATAAGATCGTTCGCTGCCGGCTGGAAGGAGAAGCTGGGGACGTTTGGAATGTAGAGTGCAGACCCGAACAGCGAATCATCGTTGGCCAATTCAGCGATGACGGCGAAACATTCGTTCGCTTCCGAATCACACTCCCTGCTGAGATCCCGGTTGGCTATTACAAATGTTCCATCGCCAGCGGGGTATTTGAAGAGAATACAACATTGATTGTCGCGCCTTTGCGAGCATACCAACCGGCCTCCCCTGAAAGACAGTGGGGAGTTTTTCTGCCTCTCTACGCGCTTCGCACGGAACGGGACTGGGGAGCCGGAGATTTCACCGATCTGAGACAGCTGATTGAGTGGACGGCCGGGCAGGGGGCAGGTTTCTTCGGAACCCTTCCCCTGTTCCCTACTTTTCTTGATGAACCACTGGATCCGAGTCCCTATTCTCCTGTCAGTCGGCTATTCTGGAACGAATTTTACCTGGACCCCACCCTCAGTCCCCAGTGGTCTGCTTCCGTTGATGCCCAGCGTACGTTCGGCCAATCTACCGTTCAGGCGGAACTCAAAAAGCTGCGGGAAATGCCGCTGGTCGATTATCGGAATGTCATGGCCACAAAGAAGAGCATCCTTCAGCACCTGGCTCGGACATTCTTTTCACAAGAGGGCGCGAGTCAGGAAATCGAAAACCTCGCGACTCACCTTTCAGAGGTTCGAGATTACGCTGCTTTTCGGGCCTATCACGAGCAGACGCGAAAGGGCTGGAGGGAATGGCCTGCTCTCTTCCGCGAAGGTCATTCGCCGGAGAAAGCATGCTCTCCGGAGAGACTCCGTTACTATCTCTATACGCAGTGGCTTTGCCGTCAGCAACTTTCACCATTGCTTCAAAATACCGAGCCGCAACGGCTAGGGCTTTACTTGGACCTCCCGCTCGGAACTCATCCAGACGGCTATGATGTCTGGCGTCACCAGAAACTCTTTGCCGTGGAGGTTTCAGGGGGAGCACCTCCCGATACGTTCTTTACAGGCGGGCAAACCTGGGGATTTCCACCACTTATCCCGGAGGCCTGTCGTAGGGACGGTCACTCCTACTTCCGAAAATGCCTGCAGTTCTTGCTGAAAAATTCTGATTTGATCCGGATCGATCACGTGATGAGCCTCCACCGCCTCTACTGGGTCCCCGAAGGAGCCTCTGCCCGTGACGGTGTGTACGTGCGCTATCCTGTCGAAGAGCTGTACTCCATACTGTGCCTGGAGTCGCACCGGCAAAATTGTACGATCGTCGGCGAAGATCTCGGAACCGTGCCTCCCGTAATCCGTCAGACGATGGACAAGCATCAGATTTTGCGAATGTACGTCGCTCAATTTGAAGTGACAAGTGACGAGAATGCTCCAATCAGAGAAGTGCCGTCCCCTGTAGTGGCCAGCCTGGATACGCATGACACACCCACGTTCGCCTCTTTCTGGCGGGGCCTTGATCTGGAGTTGCGAGAAAAAATAGGGCTGATGGACCGTGAAGAAATCGCTGAAGAAAGAGTCCGGAGAGAAAGGTTCAGAAGAGCGGTAATGAATTATTTCGACCTCGAAGGTGATCCCGAAGACGGGAACTTAGAATATTCGATCCTCAGACACTGGCTCGGTTATATCGCTTCCAGCCCGGCCCGTTACCTGCTAGTGAATCTCGAAGATCTGTGGTTGGAGACACAGCCTCAGAATGTCCCCGGAACCACCAGTGAGCAAAGGCCCAACTGGAGGCGAAAAGCCAGCCTCACACTTGCCGAAATCCAACAATCGGTCCAGGTAGCTTCGATCCTGGAAGAAGTAAATTTGAAAAGAAGACACCCTGCTCAACTTGAGGGAGAGGATCCATGAAGAAGGAGCGCAATTCCCGGAAAAATAAAGAGACCAAGACGACAAAAAGAAAAAAGGCAAACGCTGCTCTTACGACCGATTCCAAGAAAGAGGTGCAAGAGAACAAACGTTCTGCTGAAGCTCCCGTTAAGTTGCCTGAGCCACTGCTTACCGATAGCGACATTTATCTCTTTAACGAAGGAACCCATTATCGGCTCTATGAGAAGCTGGGAGCTCACCTGGTTGATCTGAATGATTTTCAAGGAGCTTACTTCGCTGTCTGGGCACCCAATGCGGAGCGTGTTGCGGTTGTCGGCGATTTCAACGGTTGGTCAGAAAAGGCCAATTATCTACAGCCCCGCGGAAGCTCGGGCATCTGGGAAGGATTCATACCCGGAATTCAGAAAGGTGCGCTCTACAAATTTCACATCACCTCCCGCTATGGGGGATATCAGGTCCAGAAGTCCGATCCTTTCGCGCTTCATACAGAAATGCCTCCAAGGACTGCTTCCATCCTCTGGGATCTGGAGTATGAATGGAATGATCAGGAGTGGATGGCCAAGCGCGCAGAGCGCAATGGCCTCGATAGGCCTATTTCCATTTACGAAGTCCACATCGGGTCATGGATGTACATGGCCGAGGAGAATCGGCCTCTCACCTACCGGGAACTGGCACCCCGCCTGACCGAGTACGTCCAGCGACTGGGTTTCACTCACGTCGAGTTCCTCCCCATCATGGAGCATCCGTTCGGCGGCTCATGGGGCTACCAGGTTACCGGGTATTTCGCTCCTACCAGTCGTTTCGGAACCCCCCAGGATTTCATGTACCTGGTTGACTACCTGCACCAGCGAGACATAGGCGTGATCCTCGATTGGGTTCCTTCTCATTTTCCAAGCGACGAACACGGGCTCGTATACTTCGACGGAACCCATCTGTTTGAACATGCAGATCGTCGCCAGGGTTTTCATCCCGATTGGAAGAGCTACATCTTTAACTATGGACGAAATGAAGTCCGCAGTTTCTTGATCAGTAGCGCCCTGTTCTGGCTGGACAAGTATCACGCCGACGGTATTCGGGTCGATGCAGTCGCATCGATGCTCTACCTTGATTATTCTCGGAAAGATGGCGAATGGATTCCTAATAAGTACGGCGGGAGAGAAAACCTCGAAGCTATCGAGTTTCTGCGCCAGCTCAATGAAGAAGTGTACGAACAATATCCCGATGTCCAGACCTATGCGGAGGAGTCCACCTCGTGGCCGATGGTCTCCCGACCCGTGTATCTCGGTGGCCTAGGATTCGGCATGAAGTGGGATATGGGATGGATGCATGACACGCTCGAGTATTTCTCTAAAGACCCAATCCATCGACGCTTCCACCACAATAATCTTACATTCCGGATGCTTTACGCCTTTCATGAAAATTTCGTTCTACCCCTTTCCCATGACGAAGTGGTGTACGGAAAAGGTTCGCTGGTCAACAAAATGCCAGGCGACGAATGGCAGAAGTTTGCTAATTTGCGGGCACTGTTCGGCTACATGTTCGCACAGCCTGCTAAGAAACTCATTTTTATGGGTGGAGAATTCGGGCAATGGAATGAATGGAACGCAAGCCAAAGCCTTGACTGGCACCTGACGGAATACCCGTTCCACTCCGGTCTTCAGCGCTGGATTTACGACCTCAATTACTTTTACAGAACGGAACCGGCACTGCACGAATGTGATTTCAGCCCGCAAGGATTTGAATGGGTCGATTGTGGAGACAGTACGCATAGCGTTATCTCGCTGCTCCGGAAGGACTCTTCGGCAAAGAATATGGTTTTGGTGGTATGCAACTTCACTCCAGTTCCGCGTTGCAACTACCGGGTAGGGGTACCCCGTGCCGGGGTGTGGAAAGAGTCTCTCAACAGCGATTCAAAGCACTATCACGGCAGTGGCCAGGGCAACCTGGGTGACGTCGAGGCCTCTACAGTGATTCCTTTTCATGGCCGCCCCTACTCGGTCAATTTAACGCTGCCGCCCCTTTCCGTTGTCTTTTTCTCGAATAAGGATGGTGGAAATTGATACGAGAACTTCCTCCAGGGGCTACCTACCTGGGCGGAGGGCGCTGTCGTTTCAACGTTTGGGCACCATATCACTCCGAGGTCACCGTCGAGATAGTCAGTCCCGAGAAACGTCACTTGAGACTTGAACCGGTCGGTTTTGGGTACCACCAGGGCGAGCTCGAAGAGGCGCGTCCGGGCCTGCTCTATAAGTATCGTCTCAACGATTCACTCCTACTTCCTGATCCCGCTTCGCGGTCGCAACCGCAGGGAGTCCACGGACCGTCTCGAATGATCCCTGATGACTTTCCTTGGAGCGATTCGGAATGGCCGGGATTACCTCTGTCTGAATATATCTTGTACGAACTGCATACTGGGACTTTCTCTGAGCCGGGAACCTTCGACGGCATCGTCGATAACCTGGACCGCTTAGTAGACCTGGGGATAACCGCCCTGGAGCTAATGCCCATCGCTCAGTTTCCCGGAGATAGAAATTGGGGATATGACGGGGTCTATCCTTTCGCCGTGCAACACTCCTATGGAGGGATCGGGGGGCTCAAGAAACTGGTGAATGAATGCCACCGCAGGGGAGTCGCCGTAGTAGTAGATGCCGTCTATAACCACCTTGGCCCAGAAGGCAACTACTTCTCCGCCTTCGGACCATATTTCATTGACACCTACAAGACGCCCTGGGGAGCAGCCGTCAACTTCGACGGGCCTTACAGCGACGAGGTGAGGAGCTATTTCCTCCACAATGCCCTGTTCTGGATTGAGGAATGTCATGTTGATGCGCTTCGCCTGGACGCGATCGACCGGATCTACGACAGCTCACCTTATCCCTTTCTTGAGGAATTGTCCGAGCTGGTGGACCGAACAGCGGAACGCCTGGATCGACACATCTACTTGATCAGTGAAACTGACGCCAATGACCCGCGCGTACTGAGGCCCCGGAACAAAGGCGGACTCGGCATGAACGCACAATGGGACGATGATTTTCATCACGCGTTACATACCTGCCTGACCGGTGAAAGGCACGGCTACTACCAGGACTATGGCAAAGTGGATCATCTTGGCGAGGCTTTCCGTAAAGGCTTCGTCTATACAGGACAGTATTCCTCCTTTCGGAAGAAGCGCCGTGGAAGAAAGCTTGACGTCGTCGACCCCCGGCGTCTGGTGGTGTTTCTTCAGAATCACGATCAGGTCGGGAACAGGGCTCAGGGCGACCGTCTCACCACTCAGCTCTCAAGAGAGGCCCTCAAGGCTGGCGCCGCCACTGTACTGCTTTCGCCTTTTACTCCCCTCCTCTTCATGGGAGAGGAATATGCGGAAACAGCTCCCTTCCCCTTTTTCATCAACCACTCGGAAGAGGAGTTGATTGAAGCCGTACGAAAAGGACGACTGCAAGAATTCGCGCACTTTCACGAAAGCCATCGCCCACCTGATGCGCAGGCCGTCTCCACCTTCGAGTCGGCTCGGCTGGGGAAAACACGTGACCAGGAAATGTTCCGCTTTTATAAGGCTCTGATCGCCTTACGAAAGCAGATCCAATGGCCTTCGGGAAGCGACTATGCGAAGGTCTCCGTCGAGCAGCAATCACTCGTTTTGCTGGTGAGCAATCATACGCCACAATACGATCTTCTTCTTTTGATCATTAACCTGTCTTCGGACCCCGTCCTTATTGAGACATTTCTTGAAAAAGGACAATGGGAAAAGCTATTTGATTCTTCGGAAGAAGAATGGAGCGGGCCGGGAAGCTCACTTCCGCGGGAACTCGCAGGGACTGGAGGCAACCTGAGATTGGAGCTTCAGCCGAAAATGGTCGCTCTCTATCGTCGGAGGTAGATGTTTGAACCGTTATATCTGTATTCATGGACACTTTTACCAACCGCCACGCGAGAACCCCTGGCTGGAAGCGGTCGAGCTGCAAGACTCGGCCGCACCTTTCCACGATTGGAATGCTCGAATAACGGCTGAATGTTACGCTTCAAATGCAGCTTCACGCATCCTCGACTCAGAAGGCCAGATTGTCAGGATTGTCAATAACTATAGTAAGATCAGCTTTAACTTCGGGGCCACTCTGCTTCGCTGGCTACAGACCCAGGAAAAGGCGGTCTATGAGGCGATTCTGGAAGCTGATTGGGAGAGCCGGCGCCGCTACTCGGGACACGGATCAGCTTTAGCACAGGCTTACCACCACAGCATCCTGCCCCTGGCCAACAGGCGCGATAAGTACACCGAAGTTCGTTGGGGGATCGTTGACTTTCGAAGTCGTTTTGGCCGAGATCCTGAAGGCATGTGGCTACCTGAGACAGCCGTTGACCTGGAGACCCTTGAAATTCTCGCTCAAGAAGGCATCCAGTTCACGATCCTGAGTCCCTATCAGGCTAAGCGCACCCGTCACCAGGACCAGAGCGAGTGGGTGGAGGCTTCTGAAGGAAGAGTCGACCCTCAGAAACCCTACCGAGTGGAGCTACCGTCAGGCGGCTCGATTGCTGTCTTCTTTTACGACGGACCCATCTCACGTGCCGTTGCTTTCGAGAACTTGCTTCGAAACGGCGAGTATCTCGCTAATCGACTTCTAGGCGCCTTCTCCGACGAATTGACCGATAATGGTCTAGTCCATATTGCCACTGACGGGGAAACGTACGGGCATCATCATCGCCACGGCGAAATGGCGTTAGCCTATGCGCTTCACTACATTGAGGAGAACAAGCTCGCCTGCTTGACCAATTATGGCGAGTATCTCGAAAAGAATCCTCCGACTTACGTCGCCGAAATCTTTAAAAACACCTCCTGGAGCTGTGCTCACGGGATCGAGCGGTGGCGAAGCGATTGTGGTTGTCATACCGGAGGAGAACCGGGCTGGAACCAGGCCTGGCGGGGCCCGCTTCGCGATGCTCTCGACTGGCTGCGGGACCGCATCATGCCGCTGTATGAGATGAAGGCAGGACGCTACTTTTCTGATGTCTGGGCAGTGCGAGACGAGTATGTGACCGTTCTCACAGACCGATCTCCTGAAGCCGTTAGCAGCTTCCTTAACAAGCATTCCGGACGGGAACTGCAACCCGATGAGCGGGTGGAATGCCTCAAGCTCCTTGAATTGCAACGCCACTGCTTGCTTATGTATACGAGCTGTGGCTGGTTCTTCAACGAGCTTTCAGGAATCGAAACCGTCCAGGTTCTTCAATATGCCGGCCGGGCCCTTCAACTTGCCGAATCGCTTTTTGGACAGACGATCGAAAGCGAATTCCTAGAAAGGCTCCGGAGCGCCCCGAGTAACATCCCGGAGCTCCAGAATGGCGAGACGATATTTAAGCGCTTTGTCCATCCCACACGCGTGGAATTGACGGACGTCGGAGCTCATTACGCAATCAGTTCACTGTTTGAGCCTTATGACGAGCAGACCGATATTTATTGTTTCAAAGTCAACCGGAGAACATACGAGGCCCGCTACTCAGGAAACAGCCAGGTTGCATTGGGCCAACTGGAGGTCGTTTCTACGATAACCGAAGAAAAAGCGGCTTACTGTTTCGGGGCAATCCATCTAGGAGATCACAACCTGACTTGTGGGATTCGAGAGTCTGATGCCAATGGAATCCTGGATCAGATCGCCGAAGAGGTTTTTGATGTCTTCTCGCGAGCCGATATTCCTGGAACCCTCCGTCTAATCGACAACCATTTCCAGGACAATCGATATTCCCTGAAGTCGCTCTTTCGGGACCAAAGGCGCAAGGTACTCGATCACATACTCGAGCCGACCATTGATCACGTTGAGCATCAGTATCGCGAAATTTATGAGCGGCAGGCTTCTTTGATGCGTTTTCTGGCCGGCATGCAGGAACCCCGGCCGAGGGTCTTCCAGGCAGCTGCTGAATTCGCACTCAGTGGCAGTTTGCGTCAATGCCTCCGTAACGAGTCTCTCGATCTGGAAGAGATTTTCAGGCTGGTGAATGAAGCCCGAGAAGGAGGGATTCGCCTCGACGCTGAAAACCTGGGTTTCGAGTTTACGCAGGCTCTGGAGCGAATGTTTACGAAGTTTCAAAAAAAGACTTCAGATCTGGAATTTCTCGAAAAACTCAGGCAAACCATCGAGTTGACGGTCACGCTTCCGTTTCAAATCAATTACTGGGCCGTGCAGAACATTTTCTACGGGATCCTTCAGCGTCAGTACCCCCGCCATCGAAACAGACAGGACCCGAAAAGTCAGAAATGGGTTGAGGAGTTCCGCAAACTGGGTGAAATGATCTCCGTTCGAGTTGCACCTTAACGCCTTAGGTATCCTCCTGTGAAACTGAACCGAATAGAAACGTTTCTCGTCAACAATAGCCTGCGTAGCATTCTGCAAAGGCGCCTGGAACTGCCCGGACTCTTGAAGATGGCGCCCAAAAACCGTTTCAAGAAAGTCCTGGAAGTGGGCTGCGGCCGTGGAATTGCTGCCAAAACACTTCTGGAGCACTATGAAAGAGTGGAGGTCGACGCATTGGATATTGACGAAAGAATGCTAAGGCTGGCCCGTATCCAACTGTCATCCCATCCGAATCGTAGCCGGCTATGGCAGGCTGACGTAGCCCGGATACCGGTTCGTGCCAACCAGTACGACGCAGTTTTCGATTTTGCCATTCTCCACCACCTCCAGGATTGGCGTAAAGGACTGGCTGAGATTGCCAGAGTTCTCAAGCCCGGCGGAGTCTTTTACGGAACAGAGATGCTCGATCGATTCGTTCTCCATCCGCTGATTCGAGGTTTCCTCGAGCACCCTCTTGAAGACCGCTTCAATTCCACACAGTTTCTCGACACCTTAGAAGAGAATCATCTCCAGGTTTTGGAATCGCGTGATTTTAGTGGGTGGATGCTGTGGTGGGCTGCCCGAAAGCAACCACAGCAAAAGTGTGATTCAGACTCAGCAATCAGCCACAAAATCTCCTCAAACAGAATTGAACCGCCATGACAGCTACCTATCGATTGCAGTTTACGAGTAGCTTCACGTTTTCGGAAGCGCGCAAGCTCGTCGATTATCTCAACGATCTGGGTGTTACTACGCTGTATGCTTCTCCACTCTTCCAGTGCAAACCTGGAAGCACTCATGGTTACGACGTTACTGACTTCCAACGGCTGAATCCTGAGCTGGGCCCTGAATCCGATTTTGATGAACTCACCTGGGAACTCCGACGCCGGGATCTCGGCCTTCTCCTGGATATTGTCCCAAACCATATGTCTACTCATCACGACAACCAGTGGTGGGTGGATTTACTCGAATACGGGCCGGCGTCAGTCTATGAACAGTTCTTCGACGTTAGTTGGGGGCGAGACCGACAAGTCATTCTCCCGGTTCTCGGATCTCCGATTGACGAGGTGATCGATCGAGGAGAGTTGGGCATCGTTGTAACCGAGGCGCGATTCTGGCTCACCTACTTCAATCACCGCTTCCCAGTCACTCCCCATTCCTATGCAGTCCTGCTGGAGACGGCACTCCTTTCTAAACTGAAGGGCAAACGACGGAAACAATTAGAAAAGCTCTGCCATGCGTTTGTGGATCTGCCGACGCCGAATACCCATTTTCAAGTGGAGTGGCGTACGAAGAGCGAGAAGCTGAAATTGGAAATGAAGCACTTTCTCTCGACGCTCATACTCGAAGAAGCGGAAGAACGGCTCACTAACTGGGATGCAGCACTGAAGGAAAATCTGGACCAAGCCCAGATTCACTCGCTTTTAAAGCAGCAAGCTTATCAGCTTTTGCCGTGGCAAGAGGGGTTAAAACAGATCAACTACCGGAGATTTTTCAACATTGCAGAGCTGGTAGCCCTGAGAGTCGAGAATCCCGCGGTATTCGAAGCTACTCATGAGCTTGTGTTCAGATTGATTGACGAAGGCAAGGTAACCGGGTTGCGGGTGGATCACATCGACGGCCTCTTCGATCCCAAGGCATATCTTGAGAAGTTACGAGCCCGCTCAGGAAAAGTATATGTAGTGGTCGAAAAGATACTTCTGGGAGAAGAAAAGTTGCCTCTCGACTGGCCGGTGGAAGGCACCACCGGATACGAGTTTCTCAATGAGGTCAACGGAATATTTGTTGACCCCGCCGGATTGACGGCTTTGAAAAGGCGCTACCGGCGTCACTTTGTCGATGAAGGAGATTCTTTCAAGACAGTAGCCTACGAGAAGAAACGAAAGATTATTAATCGTCTTTTTAAGGCAGAGCTTAAGCGGCTCGAGACAGCGCTGCGAGAGCTGGCCGCCGAACAGGAGGCACCGCCTTTTCCATCGGGAGAGACGACCCGGGCCATTCAAGAAGTCACGGCAGCACTTCCGGTGTACAGAACCTATATCAACAGCTTCTCGGTCTCGACGATTGACCGCCAGTATATTAAGAGCGCCGTCGATGAGGCGCGTCGTCGAGGTCAATCCCGTGTGGACGTCTTGGACTTTCTTGAAGCGGTCCTGCTGCTGAATTTCCCTCCGCAAACGGACCTCTCTCAAAAGAAGAAATGGCTGCACTTTGTTATGAAATGGCAACAATTTACAGGTCCGGTCGCGGCTAAAGGGGTGGAAGATACAGCTCTATACGTGTATAACCCGCTCGCCTCCTTGAACGAAGTCGGCGGTGAACCCGACATAGCCGTATCCCTCAAAGAATTCCACGCATTGAACGAGATTAGAGCGAAATCGTGGCCTCGCGGACTGAATGCCTCTACGACTCACGATACCAAGAGAAGTGAGGATGTTCGGGCACGGCTCAACGTCCTATCGGAATTGGCGGATGAATGGCAGGCAGCATGGCAGGACTGGCATTCGATGAATCGTTCTTTTCGATGTCGAGTCAAAGGGAAAGCAGTCCCTGAACGGAACATGGAACTGCTGCTGTACACATCACTCCTGGGAGCCTGGCCGCTGTCAGAAAAGGAGGAAGAGACTTTCCAGGAAAGGATCGAGGAATTCATGATCAAAGCGGCTCGTGAAGGAAAGATATTCACGAGCTGGACGACACCGGATCTGGAATACGAAGAAGCCTTGTTGCAGTTTGTCCGCAACCTTTTTGCTTCTGCAGAGTTTCTCCAGAAGCTGAAGGCTTTCCAAGGAAATCTTGCATTCTATGGGATGCTCAATAGTCTCTCCCAACTCGTACTGAAGATCACCTGTCCCGGCATTCCTGATTTTTATCAGGGTACAGAACTATGGAACCTGAGCCTAGTTGATCCCGACAACCGGCGCCCGGTAGATTTCCGTCGGTGCCGACAGATTCTCCGCGAAGTGCTTGAGAGAGGCCGGACAGATCAACTGGATTTGGCCAGAGAATGGTTGAACAATTGGAGAGATGGACGAATAAAATTATTGCTTACCTATATCTGTCTGTCCTACCGGAAACGAGAGCCAGCACTCTTTCTGGGGGGATACGAACCGCTGCAGGCCGAAGGTGAGCACCAGGAGTCGATATGTGCCTTCTTGCGCAGGACAGAAGACAAGAGCCTCATCGTGATCGCTCCACGGTGGTGGACTCGAATTTTGTCACCAGGCCAGCTCACTTTTCCTGAAGGATGCTGGAAGGACACGAGAATACACCTCCTCGAGGATCTTCCCTCACGATGGAAGAATGTGCTCACCTGTGGAGAGCTCGAGCGAGAAGCCGTCGACAGTGGATCACTGATCGTAGACCGAGTCCTGCGGGAGCTTCCGGTTGCTCTTCTGGAGGGCTGAAGTCAGCTGGACTACAATCTGGGTTACGAAAAAGACGTAACTGGCTTGCAGTGGACAAGTTGGACATCATGCAATACCGTGGCCCTAAACTAGAAAATTGACTAATAGAAGGAAACGTTATGGCAGCAACCGATACCATTATGTACTCGATCAATCCCGCCACTGGCGAAGAAATTGGGCGCTACGACGCGCATACCGGTGCTATCCTCCAGGATATTCTCAGCCAGGCGACAAGCGCTCAGAAGGTCTGGAGCCAGAAGAGCTTCGAGAACCGCTCCAGAGTATTTCAACGACTGGCTGCCGTGCTTCGTCAACAAAAGGGCAAACTCGCTCAGCTGATTACATCTGAGATGGGAAAGCCCATTCGACAGGCTGAGGCAGAAATCGACAAATGCGCCTGGTTGTGTGATTTTTATGCAGAAAATGCAGAAGGCTATCTGAAAACGGAAGAACGTCCTTCCGACGCCTCGCGATCTTACGTTCAGTTCCTCCCCCTGGGTGTCATTCTCGCCATCATGCCCTGGAACTATCCTTTTTGGCAGGTACT
>Ga0079224_100009793_pt1 | contig 13111 bp, 12 predicted proteins | sample Stecom2015_FD_80414 | JGI IMG/M metagenome (GOLD analysis project Ga0079224, IMG submission 80414) | Agricultural soil microbial communities from Utah to study Nitrogen management - Steer compost 2015 | ecosystem: Environmental > Terrestrial > Soil > Agricultural land | place: USA: Utah... | reverse complement strand
CGGTAGGCGAGCCCGATGCGCCGGCCCGGGGCCGGGTCGGCGAACCGGCGCAGCGCGAGCGGCACGCCCCGGCCGGTCTCCACCGGCACCGCGGTCTCCGGGATCAGCGTGACGCCGAGCCCGTGCGCGACCAGCTGCACGAGCGTGGGCAGGCTGGTGGCGAAGGTGGACATGGTGGCCCGGGCGCCCACCTCGCGGCACACGTCGAGGGCCTGCTCGCGCAGGCAGTGCCCGCGGTTGAGCAGCACGATGTCGAGCTCCTTGAGGATGTCCCGGGGCAGCGGCTCGTCCCCGGTCGCGAGCGCGTGGTCCGCGGGTACGGCGAGCAGGAAGTCCTCGTCGTAGAGCGGCACCTCGACCACGCCGGAGGCCGCGGTGGGCAGGGCGAGCAGCGCCACGTCGATGCCGCCTTCGCGAAGTTGTTCCAGAACCTCCTCGGTCTGCGCCTCCTGCAGGGTGAGGGTGAGCCGGGGAAACCGCGCGGCGAACATCGGCAACAGGGCCGGGAGCAGGTAGGGTGCCACGGTGGGGATCACGCCGAGCCGGATCTCGCCGGTGTACGGCTCACGGCTCCGGGCGGCCCCGTAGATCAGATCGTCCATCGCCCGCAGCACGCGGGTGGCGTGCATCGCGACCCTGGCCCCGGCGGGAGTGAGCAGGACCTTTCGTGTGGTGCGTTCCAAAAGCTGCGTGCCGAGCGTCTCCTCCAGCGAGGAGACGGCGCTGGACAGCGCCGACTGGCTCATCCGCAGCGAGTTCGCCGCCTCACGGAAGTGCAGGTGCGCGGCCACCGCGAGGAACGCCCGCAGCTGCGCGATGGTGGGCGTGGACGTACTGATAGACGCCACCTCTCAAAGCGATCGGCCGATTCGATGTGTGTTTCGCATGGTACTCGGCTGATTCTTTGAGGTGTGCCGGGAGGGGGCCCAATACGGGCCATCCCGGGATGTGCGCTCCAAATCCGACACGCGTAAGGAGTAGACGTGCTCACGATCGGGGACGCTTTCCCGCAGTTCGAACTCACCGCCTGCGTCAGCCTCGACCCGGAGAAGGCCTTCGAGACGATCACCCACAAGACCTACGAGGGCAAGTGGAAGGTCTACTTCGCCTGGCCGAAGGACTTCACCTTCATCTGTCCCACCGAGATCGCCGAGTTCGGCCGGCTCAACGGCGAGTTCGCCGACCGCGACGCGCAGGTGCTCGGGTTCTCCGTGGACTCGGAGTACGTGCACTACGCCTGGCGGAAGAACCACCCCGACCTGCGTGACCTGCCGTTCCCGATGCTCTCCGACGTCAAGCGGGAGCTGTCGCAGGCCCTCGGCATCCTCGGCGAGGACGGCGTCGCCCAGCGCGCCACCTTCATCGTCGACCCGCAGGACGTGATCCAGTTCGTGATGGTCACGGCCGGCTCGGTGGGCCGCAACGTCAAGGAGGTGCTGCGGGTGCTCGACGCGCTGCAGAGCGACGAGCTGTGCCCGTGCAACTGGAACAAGGGCGAGGCCACCCTCGACGCGACCAAGCTGCTGGCGGGTGAGTGACATGGGCGTCGACGCGCTCAAGCAGGCCCTGCCGGACTACGCCAGGGACATCAGGCTCAACCTCGGCTCGGTCATCGGCACCTCGTCGCTGAGCGAGCAGCGGCTTTGGGGGACGGTGCTCGCCTGCGCCATGGCGACGAGGTCGCCGAAGGTGATCGCGGAGGTGTCGCAGGAGGCCGCCGACTACCTGTCGGCCGAGGCCTTCCAGGCCGCCAAGGCCGCCGCCGCGATCATGGCGATGAACAACATCTACTACCGGGCCACCCACCTGATCGGTGACGAGGCCTACGCCACGCTGCCCGCGCGGCTGCGCATGACCGTCATCGGCAACCCCGGCGTCGACAAGACCGACTTCGAGCTGTGGTGCCTGGCGGTGTCCGCGATCAACGGCTGTGGCACCTGCCTCGCCTCCCACGAGCAGGTGCTGCGCAAGGCGGACGTGCCGCGCGAGCAGATCCAGGAGGCGCTGCGCATCGCCGCCGTGATCAACGCGACGGCGGCGGTGCTCGAGGCGGAGGCCGCGACCGTCACGGTCTGACCGGCCATACCCCGGCGGCCCCCGCGCCGGTACGGCGCGCGCGGGCCGCGGCCCCACGCGTTCCCGAGCGGTGACGGCGGCGGGCGGACCGGCGCGACACGCCGCGTTCGCCCGCCGTTCGCCGTCCGGCCGCGAAATCGGACCCGGACGACAGGGCGTTAACCCGCATTTAACGAAATTTGTGACTCAGGTCACTTGCGTGATTTGCGTCACGATTTGCCGGTGATTTCCCTCACAGCGAGGCCGGGAAATTCCGGCGCCCGCCGGAAAAAGACCGGCGGACCGGGCGGCCGGGAAGCGGCCCCCGGGGGCCCAAAAGACCGACGGGGACCGCGTGAGCCTGTGCACCACCCGCGCCACCGGCGCGTTAGGCGATCCGCGCCACTGTTCGATTTATCCGGACGGTCTATCAACCGATAGCCGATCAATCGGGGTCGCCGGGCCGCTCAGGACGCCTGGTTGCGCAGCGGCATGTCGCGGATGATCGCCCAGGTGAGCAGGAGGCCGACGACGAGCACGCCGACGGTGCCGAGCAACGGCATCAGCGGCGAGTCGGGCAGGTCGAAGACGACCCGGCTGAGGACCCGGAGCCAGGCGAGCAGGAACGGCCCCCACGGCTCCACGCCCATCGCCGAGTGCGCGAAGGCGATCAGCAGCACGCCGACCGGGATCGACAGCAGCCCGCCGCCGCGGAAGCGGTAGAACGCCGCCCCCATGAACGCGCCCGCCGTGCTCCAGGCGAGCGCCTCGATCAGGTACTCGGTGAACACCAGCGGCACCTGGGTGGGCTCGGTGAACATGTGCGCGCGCTCGAGCACGTGCGGCCAGCCCGCCAGGCCGTACAGCACGCTCTCCAGCTGGTAGGAGATCACGAGCAGGGCGGCGAGGAACGGCGCGAACAGGATGAGGGTGAGCGCGCCCTCGACGCCGAACTGCCGCCGGGTCCGGCCGTGCGCCACGTAGAGCGGCAGGTACTCGTGGATCAGGGAGACGCCGAAGAACAGCGCGTACCAGCGGGGCAGCTGGGCGGCGACCTCCCAGGCGCTCTGGGTGAGCCGGCCGGTGAGCCCGAGCCCGACCGTGATCAGGGTCACGAGCACCCAGAAGGCGGCCCACACCAGCAGCGCGAACAGGCAGTTCGCCAGCAGGATCCGGAACTTCATCGGGCGGCTCCGTCCTCCGCGGTGAGATGGATGAACAGGTCCTGCAGGTCGACCGGGCCGAGCTCCAGGCCGGACTCGGCGGCCTTCCGGCGGCGGGCGTCGTCGAGCTCGCCGTACACGGTGACCGACTTGGTGGGGCCGAGGGAGCGGCTGCCGAGCACGGTCATGCCGGCGGTGAAGGCGTCCACGGCCGCGGCGGGGCCGGTGACCGAGGTGCCCTTGGCGAGCAGCTCGTCCTTCTCCTCGTGCGCGAGCACCCGCCCCTTGTGGATGATCACGACCTCCTCGAATAGCCCGCTGACCTCGTCGATGAGGTGCGTGGACATGATGATCGTGCGCGGGTGGGCGAGGTAGTCGGCGAGCACCTGGTCGTAGAAGACCTGCCGGGCGGGGGCGTCGAGGCCGAGGTACGCCTCGTCGAACATGGTGAGCGGGGCCCGCGAGGCGAGGCCGACGATGATGCCCATCGCCGAGCGCTGCCCCTTCGACATGTTCTTGACGCTCTTCTTCAGGTCGATCTTGAACAGCTCGGCGAGCGAGCGCGCGTACTCGCCGTCCCAGTTCGGGCGCAGCGCCTCGGCGTACGACAGCGCCTCCTCGCCGGTGCCGATGTTCACGGTCTCGCCCACGTCCCGGATGAGGCTGATCCGCGAGGTGACCCGGCCGTTCTCGAACACCGGCTGCCCGTCGATCCGGACCCGCCCGGCGGTCGGCTTGCGGAACGCGGCGAGCACCGAGAGCAGGCTCGTCTTGCCCGAGCCGTTCCGGCCGAGCAGCCCGTAGATCTTGCCCTCCTCGAGGGTGAGGGTGATGCCGTCGAGGGCGGTGACGTCGCCGTAGCGCAGGACGAGGTCCTCGACTTCGATCCTCACGAGTCCTCCAACTCCTCGATACGCCGGATGATGTCGCGCAGGGGGATTCCGGCGGCCTTCGCCTCGGCGACCATCGGGTCGACGACCTCGGTAAAGAAGGTCTCCCTGCGCTTCGCCCGCAGCTTCTCCTGCGCGTCCGGGCTGACGAACATGCCGATTCCTCGCTTCTTGTACAGGACGCCTTCGTCGACCAGCTGCTGGAAGGCCTTGGCCGCCGTGGCCGGGTTGATCCGGTAGTAGGCGGCGTACTGGTTGGTCGACATGACCTTCTCGTCGCCCTTGAGCACCCCGCTCATCACATCGGCTTTGATCCGCTCCGCGATCTGCCGATAGATGGGGCTTCGGTCGTCGAGCATCGCACCTGCTTCATGGGTTCATTACTTATGTAATGAACCATAGATGTGAGGAACCTACATGGTCAACGCGTGGTATCCGCGCGGTCAATCGCGCGCCCCGGTTCGCCGCCCGCGTCGCGGCTCCCGCACCGGCGCCCGCAGCAGCCGTACGGCGAGCAGGCTCTGCCATCCCATCCCGACGGCGACGGTGAGGCGCTGGAGCAGCCCGGCGATCTCCACCAGGCCCGGCACCTGCGCGAAGCCGAGCGTGGCCGCCACCAGCCCGGTGAGGAAGGCGACGCCGGAGAGGCCGGAGTAGACCGCCCAGCCGCGTTCGCCGCGCACCGCGAACCACCGCGCGAAGGCCAGGCAGGCGGCGGCGAGGCCGAGGAAGCCGGGGATCGCCGCGGCGTCGTGGATCATGCCGCTGAGCGTGGGCCGCACCGGCACGGCGGGGGTTCCCGGCGGGTAGCCGCTCACCGGGTCGGCGGTGAAGAGGCCCGCGACGATCAGCTGGACGGCCCACACGCCGATCAGCAGCGGGCCCCACCGCCCGCCGACCGGGCGCAGCACGCGCCGCGCGCCGATCGCGAAGGCGAGGGTGAGCACGCCGGCGAGGACGAAGTTCGCCGCCTGGATCCAGCCGAGGTCGCCGATCGCGAGCGAGCTGCCGGGGTGGCGGACGGGGTCGTAGCCCGCGCGGGTGGCGCCGAGCACGAGCAGGGTGGCGAGGAAGAGCGGGCCGGCGGCCACGCCGCAGGCGAGGAGGGCGCGAGGCTTCGGCGCGGGCCGGGGCGGGGGCGTCTCGGCGGCGCCGACGAGCGTGGAACCTGGGATATCGGCCATATCGGTCAACGTAGGTTGACACACCTCGGCTGTCAACCGACGTTGACGGCGAATGGAGGCACAGCCGCAGGAGGCCCCGGGCGGCCTCGCCCCGCCGGGCGGGTCGTGCGCCGGTCTCGCGGGTGACCGGCGTCGCCCGGGTGACCCCGCTCCACCGGTGGGGTTCGTGCTCGCCCCGTGGCCGGGCCTCGCCGCCGCGGCGGGGCCGGTGCCGTTCCCCATCGGCTCTTCATCGGCGCCGTCGCGGTGCACGTCCGCGCCCGGGTGCTGCACGACGCCGCGTTCCCGCCGGCGTACCTCGGCCTCGCCGCGGGCGCGCTCGCCCACCTCGCCGGGCGGGTCGGCCGACGGAACGCACGGCGGGCCCGCCCGGCCGCGCCGGTGCGGCCGTCAGGCCGCGACGCACTCGGGCGTCGGATCGGTGAACTGGGTGCGGTAGAGCTCGGCGTACCGGCCGCCCGCGGCGAGCAGGGACTCGTGCGTGCCGCGCTCCACGATCCGGCCGTCCTCGACCACGAGGATCAGGTCGGCGGCCCGTACGGTGGACAGCCGGTGCGCGATCACGATCGCGGTGCGGCCGTCGAGCGCCTCGGCGAGCGCCTCCTGCACCGCGGCCTCCGAGGTGGAGTCGAGGTGGGCGGTGGCCTCGTCGAGGATCACCACGCGGGGCCGGGCGAGCAGCAGCCGGGCGATCGACATGCGCTGCCGTTCCCCGCCCGACAGCCGGTAGCCGCGTTCGCCGACCACGGTGTCGAGGCCGTCGGGCAGGCCGCGCACGAGGTCGTCGAGGCGGGCGCGGCGCAGCGCGTCCCACAGCTCCTCCTCGGTCGCCTCGGGCCGGGCGAACAGCAGGTTCTCCCGGATCGTGGCGTGGAACAGGTGGCCGTCCTGGGTCACCATGCCGACGGTCCGGCGGATCGAGTCGAGCCGCAGGTCGCGCACGTCGATCCCGCCGAGCCGTACCGTGCCGGCGTCCGCGTCGTAGAGCCGGGGCACGAGCTGGGCGATCGTCGACTTGCCCGCGCCCGAGGAACCGACGAGCGCGACCATCTGGCCGGGCTCGACGCGGAACGACACGTCGTGCAGCACCGGCACGCCGCCGCGGGTGTCGAGCACCGCGACCTCCTCCAGCGAGGCGAGGGACACCTTGTCCGCGGACGGGTAGGCGAAGCTCACCCCGTTGAACTCCACCGACACCGGGCCGTCCGGCACCGGCACGGCGTCCTCCCGCTCGCCGATCAGCGGCTCCAGGTCGAGCACCTCGAAGACCCGCTCGAAGCTCACCAGCGCGCTCATCACCTCGACCCGGGCCCCGGCGAGCGCGGTGAGCGGGGCGTACAGGCGGGTGAGCAGCAGGGCGAGCGCAACCACCGCGCCCGCGTCGAGCGCGCCCGCCAGCGCGAAGTGGCCGCCGAGGCCGTACACCAGGGCGAGGGCGAGCGCGGAGACGAGCGTGAGCAGGTGCACGAACACCGACCGGTTCATCGCGGTGCGCACCCCGATGTCGCGCACCCGGCGGGCCCGGAGGGCGAACTCGGCCGACTCCCGCTCCGGGCGGCCGAACAGCTTCACCAGCGTCGCGCCCGGCGCGGAGAACCGCTCGGTCATCTGGGTGCTCATCGCCGCGTTGTGGTCGGCGGCCTCGCGCTGCAGCCGGGCGAGCCGGGCACCCATGCGCCGGGCCGGGATCATGAACGCCGGAAGGAGCAGCAGCGCGAGCAGCGTGATCTGCCAGGAGATGCCGAGCATCACCACGAGCGTGAGCCCGAGCGTCACCAGGTTGCCGACCACCCCGGACAGCGTGTCGCTGAACGCCCGCTGGGCGCCGATCACGTCGTTGTTCAGCCGGCTCACCAGCGCGCCGGTGCGCGTCCGGGTGAAGAACGCGACCGGCATGCGCTGCACGTGGTCGAAGACCGCGCGGCGCAGGTCGAGGATGAGGTTCTCCCCGATGCTCGCCGACAGGTAACGGGTGAGCAGGCCGAGCCCGGTCTCCACCAGCGCGATCACCGCGATCAGTACGGCGAGCCCGGCCACGGTGTCCACCGGCTCGGCGTGCACGATCGCGTCGACCACCCGCCCGGCGAGCAGCGGCGTGGCCACCCCCAGCACCGACCCGGCCGTGCTCAACGCCACGAACCACGCGAGCAGCCCGCGGTGCGGCCGGACGAAGTGGGCGATGCGCCGTAACGTCGCCCGGGAGAACGGGCGTTTCTCCCTCGTCGCGTGCGTGGCCGTGTACAGCTGGTGCCAGGCCGTCATCTCCATGCTCATCACGATCACCACACAGGTCGTACGCCGCGCGAACGGGCGGTTCCGGAGGGTACGCAGCGAGCCTAGGAACTCAACCTTGGTTGAGGTCAAAGTGTTTTCCGGGGGGAGCGGCGGGGGCGGGCTTGGGCCGCGCGTTACCCCGGCGGCGCGCGGGTACGGGGGCGGGCTCGGGCGCGTCAAGACCGATCACGTCCGGCGGCCGCCCGGGACACACTGGGAAAGATCGCGAAAGTGAGGCGTGCCGGAGGAACATCGGACGAACGGGGGCTGGGCGAGCCCGGCAGGAGCGGGACGGGGGCGAACGGACCGCACGGAACGGCCTCGCGCGGGGCGGCGGCGGACGGAGTGCACGTCCGGCCCGAACCGCAGGCGGCCACGGCACCGGGCCGGGCGGCCGAGGCGGAGCGCGCCGACCGTCCGGTACGGCGCGGCCCCGGCCCGGCCCGGCGGGTCGCGGGCCACCCGGCCGCGCCCCTCGGCGTGGTCGCGCTCCTCTTCGGCGCCCTGCAGCTCGTCATGGGGCTGCACCGCCTGCCCTGGGGCTGGGACGAGATCGTCTACCTCAGCCAGGTGAGCGCGCTGCCGGACGCCGACTTCAGCGCGCCCCGGGCGCGCGGCATCACCTGGCTCGCGGCGCCGGTTGCCTGGCTCACCGCGGAGCCGGTTCCGGTGCGGCTGTGGATGACCGCGCTCGCCACGGCCGGGCTGTTCCTCTGCTACCTGCCCTGGCTGCGGGTGCTGCGGGCACCCGGGCGCTCGCTGATCGTCGCCGGGGCCGCGCTGCTGCTCGCCGGGCTGTGGGTGGTGCGGTTCTACTTCGCGGCGGTCATGCCGAACCTGTACGTGGCGTACGGCGCGGTGGCCGCCACCGGGTTCCTCCTGCTCGCCGCGCGCACGCCCCGGCCGCGGGGCGCCTGCGCCGGGCTCGCGCTGAGCCTCGCCGCGGTGGCCGCGATCCGGCCCGGGGACGCGCTGTGGCTCGCGGCCGCGCTCGGCATCGCCTGGCTCGCGGTACGGCCGTGGCGGCGCCCGGCGATCGCGGTCGCGGTCGTGGCCGGGTCGGCCGCGGGCGCGGCCCCGTGGGTGATCGAGGCGTACACCCGGTTCGGCGGGCTGCTCGCCCGGATCGAGGGGGCGAGCGAGATCCAGGGGCGGCTGCGGCCCACGGTGGGGTTCTGGTACGAGTTCAAGGCACTGCACGGGCCGCTGCTGTGCCGGCCCTGCACCGTGGACCTGAAGTACCCGATCCTGTCGGTCTGGTGGCTCGCCATCCCGTTCGCGGTGGCGGGCGCGCTGTGGCTGGCCCGCCGTACCGCCGACCTCGGGCCGCACGCGCTCGCGACCGGGGCCGCGGCGGCGCTCGCCGCGCAGTACCTGTTCCTCGTCGGGTACGCCGCGCCGCGCTTCCTCATCCCCGCGTACGCGCTGCTCGCGCTGCCGGTCGCGTACCTGCTGACGTGGACGGCGCGGCGGAGCATCGCATGGCGGGCGGCCGTGGTGGCCGCCCTCGCCCTCTTCCTCGTGGTGCACCACCTCGTGCTCGTGGTGCGGGCGAACGGGATCGCGCAGCTGCGCGCGGGCGAGCTGGCCACGGGCCGGGCGATCAACGCGCTCGGGGTGCGCCCGCCCTGCCGGGTCGGCGGGCCCGGCGCGTCGCTGCCGCTCGCGTACGCCGCGGGCTGCCGGTACGCGACCCGGCGGCCCACGCCGCCGCTGCGCGGGGACGACGTCGCCTACCTCACCCGGGGCCGCGGGAGGCCCACCGCCGACTACGCGGGCTGGCGGCCGCACCGGGTGCCCGTGCCGGGCCGGGCCGACTGGGTCATCTGGCTGCCGCCGCGCTGAACTTCGCCACACGAAGCAGCACAACAAGTCATAAACGGTATAAGGCGCACATACCGGAATTCTTTCGGGTACGTATGGCCGTAGGAGCAGCGGAGTAGCCGAGGGAGATCACCCGATGTCCACCATCGTCATCGTCGACGCAGGCAACGGGCTCGGACTGCAGATCGCCAAGGTCTTCGGCCACAAGGGGTTCAATGTGGCGCTGATCGGGCGGGACGCATCCAAGCTGGATGACCTGACCGCCCGGCTCGGTGCGGAGCACGTCACCGCCGCCGGTTTCCCCGCAGACGTGCTCGACCCGGCCGCTGCGCGCGCCGCCCTCGAGCAGGTCACCGATCGCTTCGGCGAGATCGAGGTCCTGGAGTACTCCGCGATCGCGCATCCGCCCGCCCCGGACGCGCCGGCGGTCGGAGCCGCCGACGTCACCCTGGAGGCGCTCCGGCCCCACCTCGACCGCTGCCTCGGCGCCGCGATCAACGTGGTGCGCCCGGTGCTCCCCCGCATGATCGAGCGGGACAACGGGACGCTGATCTTCACCACCGGGCTGTCGTCCCTCCACCCCGTCCCCGGCCTCGCCGTTCCCGGCATCGCCGCGGCCGGGCTGCGGAGCTGGGTGCACAGCCTGCACGCCGAGCTGATCGGCACCGGGGTGCACGCCGCGCACATCGCGCTCGGCACCCCCGTGCCCCCGGCGAACGCGGACGCGATCGCGGCGCTCTACTGGGACGTGCACACCAACCGCGACCAGGTCGAGCTCGTGCTCACCTAGCGCGCGGACCGCATCGGGCGGGCCGGGTCCGCCGCCGCGCGGGCCCGGCCGCAGGCGCGCGCCCGCATAGGCCGTCGCTCCCCGGGCAGTCGGAGGGTGCCTCCGGCGGACGCCGGAGACGACGGTGAGGTGAGAGCGATGGTAGTGCTGGGCATCCTGATGATCCTGCTCGCGATCGCGGCGGCGATCGCGGTCCTGGTGAACGAGCCCGCCACGGCCACGACGATCACGGTGTTCGGCCGGCCCTTCGAGGTGTCGACCACCCAGATGTTCGTCCTGGGCGTGATCACGACCGCGCTGTTCCTGATCGGCCTCGCGCTGCTGCTCAACGGCCTGCGGCGCGCCGGGGCGCGACGGAAGGAGCTGCGGTACGCACGGCTGGAGGGCCGCGACCGGCTCGCCCGGCTCGAGGAGGAGAACCGCGACCTGCAGCGCCGTCTGCAGGGCGGCGCCCCGTCCCGCGAGGCGTCCTCCCGCGAGGCCCCGCCGACCGGCCGCCGGGCCGCCGCCGAGGAGCCGGTACGGCGTGCCGAGCCCGCGGCGCCGGCCGAGGAGCGGGCGGGCGCGTCCCGCGAGGGCGGGTACGCCGAGGACCGGCCCGGGTACCCGGCCGGCCGGGGCGCGGAGCACACCGAGCCGGTGCAGCACCGCGGGTTCATCGACCGGCTGGTCTCGATCGGCCGTCACCGCGAGGGCACCCCGCGGCGCTGACCGGCCGGCGACCGGCGCGGAGGGCGCCCGCTACGGCCGGGCGCCCACGCCCGGGCGCAGGCCCGGCCGCTTGGTCGCCTCGAGCGGCGGCGTGGCGCCGCCGGAGCCCGTGGTCAGGCCCTCGATCAGCTCCCGCAGCGCGTCCAGGCCGGAGTGCCGCGGGGTCCAGCCGAGCTCGGTGCGGGCCCGGGCGACGTCGAGCAGCGGCAGGTGCAGCGCCATGTCGAGCATGTGGTGCGACGCGGGCACGAGCCGGGCGCCCCAGGCCGCGGCGAGCACGCCCCGGGCCACCGGGCGCGGCACCGGAACCAGCCGGGCGCCGAGCAGCCGGGCCATGTCGCTCATGTGGATCACCGGGTCGGCGGCGAGGTTGAACGCCCCGGACACGTCCCGGGTCACCGCGAGCCGGTAGGCCTCCCCGGCGTCGTCGGAGTGCAGCGCCTGGAAGCGCAGGCCCGGGATGTCCGGCACGACCGGGATCCGGCCGGGCCGTACCAGGCGGCGCGGCACCAGCGGGCCGCCGAACAGGCGCATCTGCTCGGCCGCGGACGCCCGCTTGAACATGAAGCCCGGGCGCATGCGCACCACGCGCACGCCGCCGTGGTCCCGCTCGAAGATGTCGAGCAGCCGCTCCACGTACGCCTTCTCCACCGCGTACGACGCGGTCGGCCAGCCGTTCGTCGGCCAGTCCTCGGTCACCGGCCGGTCGTCCTGCGGCCGGGGCGAGTAGGCGCCCACCGACGAGGAGTACACCAGCGCGGGCACCTTCGCCCGGGCGACCGCGTCGAGCACCCGCGAGGTGCCGATGACGTTCGTCCGCCAGGTGATGCGCGGGTTGTGCGTCGGCTGGAACAGCCAGGCGAGGTGCACCACCGCGTCCGCGCCCGCGAACAGCGGGGCGAGGTCGTCGACGGCCACGTCCGCGGTGGCCCACTCGGTCTTGTCCGGATGCCAGTCCGGGCGGCGGCGGGCGACGCCGAGGATCGACGTCACCGCCGGGTCGGCCGCGAGCGCGCTGATCACGCTCGTGCCGATGTTGCCCGTGCCTCCAACGACGACTACACGCATACGCGCACGCTGCCCCGGGCCCCCGCGATCCAAACTCGCGGTCAGCGGCCCGCCGCGCCCCGCCGTACCGCCTGGGCCGGGCTCGGCGACAGGTAGGCGGTGCCGCCCTCGCGCCGGGCCTCGATCGCCGTGCGCAGGCGGTGCACGAGGTAGGGCGGCATCATCCGGTCGGCCTCGTCCGGGGTGAAGAACCCGAAGCCGTCGAGCTCCTCCTCCTGGAGGACGATGCTCCCCGCATCGTGGACCACCCCGCAGTCGAACAGGAAGTGCACCAGCGGGTACGGCCGCCGCGGCAGCACCGGGACCCAGTGCACGACGAGCAGCCGCCCGACCGGCGGGGTGATGCCGAGCTCCTCGCGGATCTCGCGGGCGCAGGCGGCCTCCGGGGTCTCCCCCGCGTCGACGTGGCCGCCGGGCCAGCCCCAGTGGTCGACGTAGTTCGGTTTCACCAGCAGCACGCGGCCGGACGGGTCGGTGAGAAACGCGCCGGTGCCCACCAGAACCTTGTCGAGTCCCGCATAGTACGCGTCCGTATCCGAAAAGCGGCCGTCACGCGAATCATTCCCCCGTGCGTCATCCGCCATAGGGCAGACGCTAACGCACAGCGGGCGCACATGCCCGGTGCGGCGATGTCCGAATGCGGCGCGCCGTCCCTGGTCACCCGGCGCGCCGGGCCCGTTTCCCCGCCGGAACGCCGAGCGGCGGATGCGGGGCCATCCGCCGCGGAAGGAGTTTCCCTCCGCCGATTGAACGACGCCACCGCCCGTCGCTCCTTCGCGCGAAGGACGGCGCAAATGGCTTTTCCGGCCGATGCTCCGGCCGCATTCCGCTTTCTACCGTCACAGAAAAAACACGGAGAGGAGCGGAATGAGGCGACCCAGGAACCTCGCCGCGACGATCGGCGGATGGAGCGCCCGCCACCGCTGGGCCGCGATCCTCGTCTGGATCGCGTTCGTCGCGGTGGCGACCGTGGCCGGCAACACCGTCGGCACCGTGGGGATGCGGCCCTACGAGGGCCTCAACGGCGACTCGCGGGCGGCCGAGGAGATCCTCGACGGGGCCGGGTTCCCCGAGGTGACCGCCGAGACCGTGCTGGTGCAGCGCCGGGACGACCGGCTCACCGTGGACGACGAGCGGTTCCGCGCCGCCGTG
>Ga0079224_100009792_pt1 | contig 13111 bp, 9 predicted proteins | sample Stecom2015_FD_80414 | JGI IMG/M metagenome (GOLD analysis project Ga0079224, IMG submission 80414) | Agricultural soil microbial communities from Utah to study Nitrogen management - Steer compost 2015 | ecosystem: Environmental > Terrestrial > Soil > Agricultural land | place: USA: Utah... | reverse complement strand
CTGCGCCGCCACCGCCCCCTGTGAGGCGAACGGGTTGTCGGCGGGCGTCGAACCGTCGTCGTTCAGCCGCAGGATCTTGCCCAAATTCGACTGCATGTCCTGCGCGGGATCGAACTTCTGACGTTCGCCCGAGGTGATCCACAGATAGCCGTCCGGCCCGAAGGCGATGCGATGCGAATAGTGGCCGCGGCCCGTGACTTTCGGCGTCTGCCGCCAGATCACGCTCAGGTCTCGCAACTCGCCGCCGCCGTCGTCGTCGAGATCGAGCGTGGCGCGCGCGACCACGGCGCCGCGCGTATCGCCGCGCCCCGCCTCGACATAGCTCAGGTAAACGAGCTTGTTGCGGGCGAACTGGGGGTGAAGCACGACGTCGCCGAAGCCACCCTGACCGCCATAGTCGACGTCGGGAACGCCGCGCACGTCGTGCATCTGACCGGCGATCTGGTAGACCTTCAGCGCGCCTTTTTTCTCGCTCACGAGAAGTCGTCCGTCCGGCAGGAAAGTCATGGCCCAAGGTTCCTCGAACTGCGCCATGGCCGTGACCGTGAACTTCTCGTTCGACGCCTCCGCGGCGCCTGCGGGCGGGCCGCTGCAACCGGCTAGCAGCATGGCCAGACAGCTCAAGCCCGCAGCGGGTGTCTTCATTGTCGTGCTCCTCTCGAGGAGAGATTCAAGGAGACGCCCATTGTAGGTCCGGGCGCAGCGCAGCGAATCCATAGAAACCGCCGCGCTGGAATTCACGACGGAGTTTCCGCGCGGCGAGGTCCGCGTCGAAGGTGATGTGCAGGGCAGTCGTATTGCTGCGAGGTTGCTGCGACGGTGCGAAACCAGCGAGCTGTGTCGGCGTGCTGGAAAATCGAGCTGAAGCACGCCCGGATTGAAGTAAGCGCCTGAGGAAGCTCTGAATGACCTGCTACCCTGACGGTTCAGCCCAAAGAATTGCTCGCAATGTATGGTGCTTCGAGCGGCGCGAGATCGCAGCAATAGAATAAACCAGAGAGAACCCTGACAAGCGCCGTGAGAACGCGCATCCCGAGGCGGGTCGACATCTATTCGCTCACGAAGCTACACGCGGTCGAGTTGGCCGATCAGCCTACCCGGGACGAAGCAAGCGGCGGGCGCCTCCTTGCACCCGCCGCACTCCAAACGCTCGTGCTCAATAAGGATCGGTCGACTCAGACTGCTCGCTCTGTGAACGCTGCCGCCAGTCGCTTTCGCCGTGGGTGCTCGCATATTCCGCGTATTCCGTCTCGGAAATGTAGCCGTCGGAATCGGCGTCGACCGACTCGAACACCGCAGCCAGCGATTCGTCATTCGAGACTTCCGTCTTGCTCAACTGGCTGTCCTGGTTCTTGTCCATCTGCTGAAACTTCTGATCGCTCGATTTCATGCCTTCCTCGGCGCCTTCGGCGAAAGCTGCCGAGGACAACAATGCGGCGGCCAGAAATACTAGGGGCTTGGTGGCGTTCATGCTTTCATCTCCTGTGCGGCTCCACGTTTGCGCGCTGTGCGCGCTCAGCATCGCAACGCCGGGCCCGAGCCCTCGTTCCGGTCGATAGCGGCGCTTTTTGGCGACGTCGGCCGTACTCCCGGCCGGCCGCGCAAGAAGCACCGACGGCGCTGTGCGGACAGCGCTTCGCCGGCAACCATCCCGTCCCTTCCCCCGAGCGAGGGAAGGGACGCCGGATTGGCCGGCCGACTACTTGTTACAGGCGACTAATTGCCGCCCATGGACAAGACGTGCTCGGCTACGGCTTGCAGTTGTTGCTGGGACAACATGGGCCAGGGCGCCATGAGCGGTGAGCCGCCGTGCTTCGCGGCGCCGTCGCGCACGACCGCGATCACGTCCTCGAGGTCGCCGGGCTTGCCATTGCCGTTCGCGTCGAGCCTGAACGCCGCTTTCGCAAAGTCGGCGGGTTTGGGGTTCAGGGCCGCAGCCGCCGGGCCGTCGCCTTCGCCCTTCGCGCCATGGCAGGTCTGGCAATAGGTCTGATAGACCTTGGCGCCGTCAGCCGCGCCTGCGGCGTTTGCGGCCATGGGTTGGTCCGCCGCCGCGGATTCCGTCTGGGCGCCGGCGTCGGCTGGGGGCGGCGTCGCGGCCGGCTCGCTTTGCTCCGGAGCTGGCGTGACCGTGCGATCGGCCGGGGAGCCTTCCTGGCGACCGCAGCCGCTGACTGCGAACAGGACCGCAAGCGCGAGCGGTGCGAGCGTGCGGGCGGTGGGAATGGGTGAAGTCATGGGTTGCCTCCTCTGAGTCGATTGTGTGTTCGATGTGTCCCAAGTGAACTATACCGGTCCGAGATCTGCGTTCGCACCGCAACGCGCGAAACGGAGCGTAAGTTGCTTGGCGGCAGGCCTTACGGCCAGCGTTCCACGGTATACTCTGCGACCCGCTAGAGTTCTCATCGCCTGGCCCCCGGCGTGTTCGTGAACACGCTCGCGCAGGGCAATGTAAGCGTTTCATCGGACTACGACCCGCCGTAACGCAGCGGGCATGAGTTCCTGCGGCCAACGCTTATCGGAGGCTTCCTAATTCAAATGTCCGTCGAACAGATTCGTCCCGGCTTTCTACGCTCGCGATCCACGGAAATTTCCATCGAATCAGCCTCCCCGGAATTGGCCCCTCTGCTCGCCTGGTATGGCGTACTCGCGTTGCTGAGCACATTGCCGGTCGCTCTGCTCTACATTGACGTATTCCTGATGGGCAACGCCGTTGGGGAAGTGTCTTTCATAGGGTTCACTCAGCAAATCACGCTGCTGGTCTGCATCGTTTCCTTTGCCCGGCTCGCCAGGTCCGGTGCGCCGGACAGGGCGTTCTCGCTGCTTGCCGCGGCTCTGTTCATGTGCATGTTCATCCGGGAGCTCGATGCGTTCTGGGACTACCTGGCGAAGCATCTGTGGAAGGCGTTGGTATTCGCCGTGCTGGCGCCGTCCGCCATGCTTCTGTACCGGAACCGGAGCGACGTACTCGCATCGACGGCGCGATTCATGAAGTCGCGACCGGGCGTGCTGATGGCGGTCGGTCTGGTGATCGTGCTCGTTTACTCACGCCTGATCGGCAAGGGCGAGCTGTGGATGAACGTTCTCGGCGAACCGCGCGTAGTCAAGAACGCGATCGAGGAATCGACAGAGCTTCTTGGCTATCTGTTCATCCTCGCCGCGAGTCTGTGGCATGTGCGCGAGCGCACCGTACAATCGCGAGTGCTGGAGGAGTATTCCGCCGCTCGACGGTGACTCGCGCTCAGGGGGACTGGGTCCTGCAGCGGGCAGGGCGTGGCGCCAGGCGTCGCCGGCGGCGCGCGCATCGTTGCGCCACGACTGGATCCACCACGACTGCATGACAGCGAAGCACGAATCCGCACCAGAGTAGCCGGCGATGCGCGTCCGTTCGTTCCGCAGCGTGCTCCGGGCAAGGCGTTGCGATCGACCGTGCCTGGCATGTGACCCGGGGCGCGCAGCACAGCCGCAGGCTGCGCACGCGCTCGCCTGCGTGCTGCTGCTCGCCGCGCTCTCATTTGCCCCGCGTCCGGCGCCCGCGCAGATCTACGCCTGCATTTCGCAGGACGGCGTACGCGTTTTCTCAGATTCGCGCTGCGGTCCCGATGCGAAAGTCGTACCTGGCGTCAGCACGAAGGGCTCGCGAAATTCCGCAGCGCCTCGTACGCCGCGTCCAGTCAAGGCGCCCGCCGAGCTCGAGGCGCTCAGCCTGGCGTGCGATGCGGGCGACATGGAGGCGTGCAAGGAGTGGGCGCTCGGCGGGGGGCCTGCGCTGCTGCGCGATAAGGAGCGCCGAGCGGAGCTCGAATGCGAAGCGGGGTCGCTGGCCGCCTGCGAAGAACGCTATTGCCGCGATGGTCTGACGCCTGACTGCCGCGCGCGTGTGCTGCGCACCGCCAAGCTGGCGGGGGCCGCCTGGTACTTGCGCGGCGAACAGCGCGGGCGCGCTGACGGACTGGTGCGCTACGACATACGCTGCATTCCAGAAGGTCTGCCGCAACCACGCGACGTCGCCATTGTGTGTTCGAGCATACCCGGTCCGGATCGCTGCGCGACGGAGCAGGCAAGCCGACGCTATTCACGGCTGGACCAGGCGGCGGGGGCGCAATGTTCGACGCCTGCGCAGGCAGATAAGCGTTGATTGAGCCCGCAGGCTGCTGACCGAGCAGGCTGTAAATCAGAGGTTCCTCAGCGCGGACGCAGTCCCAGATCGAACAGGTCGATGAACCGGCGCGCGATCTCCTGAGCCGAGAGAGCCTCGTCGGCTCGGTACCAGTAGGCGATCCAATTCAGGGCGCCGGCGAGCGCGAACGCCGTCATCTTCGGATCGCACTTGCGGATCGAGCCGTCGAGCTGTCCTTCCTTGATGAGCCGCCTCAACCCCTGGTCGATCTGCGACTTGAGCGCCTGCACCTTGCCGCTCATCGTCGGGCTCAGATCCTGATTCTCGGCCTGCACCATGCACCAGCCGAAGTCGGACGTGATCGCCTCGGCGTAGCGGGTGATCACGTATTCGAGTCGCTCGCGTGCGGGGCCGTCGGCGCCGCGGATCTCCTCGAGGCCCTCGATGATCTGCTTCAGTCCCGCGCTGAAACATTCGAACAGCAATTGTTCCTTGTTCTGCACGTAATGATAGATGGTGGGCTTGGTGACCTTCAGCTCGCCGGCGATGTCGTCCAGGGAAGTGTTGTGATAGCCCCGTTCGCGAAAGGCGCGCGCCGCGGTCAGGATCACCGCCTCGCGCTTGCGCTCACGATCGCGCGGCCGCGATTCCGCAGCCCGCCACAGCGCCCTGGCTTCCGCCAGCTGCGCCGCGCTCCTGTTCACACGCTTGCCCGCCAACTTTGTTCTCCCTCGAGGGTCCGCGATTATTGCGATAGCTCACGATTATAGAGGCCTGATGCGCCGCATCGTGCTCGATTGACGCCCCGAGAAGGCGCTCACTATACTCGCCAGTATAGAGTTCTATACCTATCGGTAAATTCCGCTAATTCCACATCGGCGCCTTGCAGGCGCACAGGATCATGCAGCCCAACGTCCAGCCCATCGGCAAGTCCTCCGATCCCGCCGGCGCCGTCGAGCCCGGCCGCCGCCCGCTGCGCTTCGTCAGCGCCGCTTCGCTGTTCGACGGCCACGACGCCGCGATCAACATGATCCGCCGGCTCCTGCAAGCGCACGGCGCGGAGGTCGTGCACCTCGGCCACAATCGCAGCGTGGCCGACATCGTGCGCGCGGCCGTTCAGGAGGACGCCGACGCGGTCGCGGTGTCTTCTTACCAGGGTGGCCACAACGAGTACTTCGCGTACATGGTGGACATGCTGCGCGAGCAGGGCGTCGGGCACATCCGCGTGCTGGTGGGCGGCGGCGGCACGATTGCGCCCGATGAGATCGAGGCGCTCGAGCGTTACGGGGTCGAGAAGATCTACACGCCCGAGGACGGTCGGCGCGCCGGACTGGAAGGCATGATCGAGGACGTCTTCGAGCGCACTCGCCGTGCGCAGCGTCCGCCGTTCAGCTTCGGGCCGCTCAACGCCCGCGACCACGTCACGTTGGCGCGCGCCATTTCGGCGCTCGAGGACACCGCCGAATCGGGAGGCGCGGATCCCATCCGCCGGGCGATCGCCAAGGCCAGGCGACGTACGCCCGTGGTGGGGCTCACGGGCGTGGGCGGAGCGGGCAAGTCGAGTCTGAACGACGAGCTGCTGCAGCGCTTCGTGCGCAATTTCCCCGATCGCCAGATCGCCGTGGTCGCCATGGACCCGACGCGGCGCCGCTCCGGCGGCGCTCTGCTGGGCGACCGCATTCGCATGAACGCGCTCGCCGCCGAGAACATCTTCATGCGCTCGCTCGCCACCCGTCGCCAGCATCTGGCCACCAGCGCAGTGCTCAAGGACGTCATCGGCCTGCTGCAGCTCGCGAATTTCGATCTGATCATCGTCGAGACCGCCGGCATCGGTCAGTCCGACTCGGAGATCGCCGATCTGGTCGATCACTCGTTGTACGTGATGACCAGCGAGTACGGCGCCGCCAGCCAACTCGAAAAGATCGACATGCTCGATTTCGCCGACATGGTCGTGCTCAACAAGTTCGAGAAGCGCGGTGCGGAGGATGCGCTGCGCGACGTGCGCAAGCAGTGGCGGCGAAATCATCCCGAACAGGCTCAGCTGCCCGACGAGCAGATTCCCGTGTTCCCGACCATCGCCAGCCGCTTCAACGATCCCGGCGTGAACCGCTTGTTCGCGCAGCTATGCAAGGCGATCGAGGCGAAGCGGCCTGAGGGCGCAACACAGCTGTCGTGGACGCCAGAGCACGTCGGTCCGAGCGAGTTCGTAGCGCGCAATCCGCTCATTCCGGGCACGCGCGTCCGCTACCTGGCGGAAATCGCCGCCAACGGTCGGCGTGCGCGGCAGGATGCGGAAGCGGCCGTCGAAGCCGCCCGGACCGCTCATGGCCTGTATGAAGCGTTGCGCGCCTTGCGCGATGCGCGATTGCCCGCTGCGCTGGAGCGCTATCCGCAGGAGGCCCTCGAGGATTCGCAAGCGGACGAAACGCGTCGAGAGCTGCGCGCCAGCTACAACCGCGCGCTCGATCGAATGGGGCCGCAGGCGATCGGCGAGCTGCAGCGCTGGCCGCAGCGGCTGAAGGAGATCACGCAGGCGGAGTACTCGTACAAGGTGCGCGAGCGCGTAGTGCGAGGCGAGAACTATACGCAGTCGCTGTCCGGCAATCCGATTCCCAAGCTGAGCGCGCCGCGCACCGCCGAATGGGGCGAGATCCTGCATTTCATCCTCACGGAGAACCTGCCCGGCAGTTTCCCCTACACCGGCGGCGTGTATCCCTATCGTCGCGAGGAGGAGGATCCGATCCGCATGTTCGCCGGCGAGGGCGGCCCGGAGCAGACCAATCGTCGCTTCCACTATCTCGCCCGCGGGCACGGCGCTACGCGTCTATCGACGGCGTTCGATTCGACGACGCTGTACGGCGAGGACCCAGACCTGCGACCGGACATCTATGGGCGGACCGGCAACTCGGGCGTGTCGATCGCGACCCTCGATGACATGAAGAAGCTCTACTCGGGCTTCGATCTGTGCGCGCCGCTCACCTCGGTGTCCATGACGATCAACGGTCCCGCGCCGATGATCCTTGCGATGTTCATGAATGCGGCCATCGACCAGCGCGTCGAGCGCTTCCTGCGGGAGCAGGGGCGTTGGCCGGCCGCCGAAAAGCGCATTGCCGAGCTGCACGAGGCGATCCGCGCCCGCGGCTGTCCCGCGCCAAGCTATCGTGGCGCGCTGCCGCAGGGGCATGACGGTTCCGGACTCGCGCTGCTCGGCCTGACTTCCGATGAGCTCATCGCGCCCGGCCTGCTCTCCCGGGAGGAGTACGAGCGGGTGCGCGCCGAGGCGCTGTCGCAGGTTCGCGGCACCGTCCAGGCGGATATTCTCAAGGAGGATCAGGCGCAGAATACCTGCATCTTCTCCACCGAGTTCGCGCTGCGCATGATGGGCGACGTGCAGCAGTACTTCATCGACCACAAGGTGCGCAACTTCTATTCGGTGTCGATCTCCGGCTATCACATCGCCGAGGCCGGCGCGAATCCGATCAGCCAGCTCGCCTTCACGCTGGCGAACGGCTTCACCATCGTCGAGTACTATCTGGCGCGCGGCATGAACATCGACGAGTTCGCGCCGAACCTGTCGTTCTTCTTCTCGAACGGAATGGATCCGGAATACGCCGTCATCGGCCGGGTGGCGCGGCGCATCTGGGCGCGCGCGATGCGCGACCTCTACAAGGCCGGTCCGCGCAGTCAGATGCTCAAGTATCACGTGCAGACGTCCGGACGTTCGCTGCACGCCCAGGAGATGCAGTTCAACGACATCCGCACCACGCTTCAGGCGCTGTACGCGCTGTTCGACAACTGCAATTCGCTGCATACCAACGCATATGACGAGGCGCTCACCACGCCGACCGAAGAGAGCGTACGGCGCGCGGTGGCGATCCAGCTCATCATCAACCGCGAGCTGGGTCTCAACAAGAATCAGAACCCCTGGCAGGGCTCATACTTCCTCGAGCACCTGACCGATATGGTCGAGGAGGCGGTCTACCGCGAGTTCGAATCGCTCTCGGAGCGCGGCGGCGTGCTCGGCGCCATGGAAACGATGTACCAGCGCGGCAAGATTCAGGAAGAGAGCATGTACTACGAGCGGCTGAAGCACGATGGAACGCTGCCGATCATCGGCGTGAATACGTTCCTTCCGGAGCAGAGCCCGCCGCTCGAGAAGGTCAAGCTGATCCGCTCCAGCGAGGAGGAGAAGCAGGCGCAGGTCGCGGCGGTGCAGGCTTTCCAGGCGCGCAACGCCGAGCGCGCGCCGGCGGCGCTCAAGCGGCTGCAGGAGGTCGCCACTTCGGGCGGCAACATCTTTGCGGAACTGCTCAACAGCGTCAGGTGCTGCTCTCTCGGGCAGATTTCGCGCGCGCTCTACGAAGTCGGCGGACAGTACCGACGCAACATGTGAGCGCCGCGGGCATGATCTTGTCGCCTCATCGCTCTTGATCGAATCGTCACGTCAAACCATCTCATTGAACCGCCGCCATGTATCAGCCGCCATTGAAAGACATCCGCTTCACCTTGCACGAGCTGCTCGGCGATGAGCGGCTCGCGCGTTGTCCAAAGTTCGCGGACTACTCGCGCGACTTCGCCGATTCCGTGCTCGAGGAAGCGGGGAAGTTCGCCGCCAGTGTGCTTGATCCGCTGAACCGCGTCGGCGACCAGCAGGGTGCGCGCTGGACGCCCGAAGGCGTGCAGACGCCGGAAGGGTTCAAGCAGGCATATCGGCAGTTCGTCGAGGCGGGTTGGCAGCAGCTGCGCGCTTCGCCCGAATTCGGTGGACAGGGCGCTCCGGCGGTGCTCGGCACGGCTGTGGAGGAGATGTGGGCCTCGGCCAATCTGGCTTTCAAGCTATGCCCGATGCTTACGCAGGGCGCCATCGAAGCGCTGCAGCGCTGCGCCTCTCCGCAGCAGAAGAGCGCATATCTGCCGAAACTGGTGAGCGGCGAATGGACCGGCACCATGAACCTGACGGAGCCGCAGGCGGGCAGCGATCTTGGGGCGGTGCGCACGCGGGCGGTCCCGGACGGCGATCATTACCGTCTCTACGGCCAGAAGATCTTCATCACCTACGGCGATCACGATTACACGCCGAACACCATACACATGGTGCTGGCGCGCATCGACGGCGCGCCGGCCGGCACCAAGGGCATCTCCCTGTTTATCGTGCCCAAGGTTCTCATCAACGAGGACGGCTCGCTCGGCGCCCGCAACGACGTACGCTGCGTGTCCATCGAACACAAGCTGGGCATCCACGCGAGCCCGACGTGCGTACTGCAATACGGTGAGCGCGAAGGCGCGGTGGGCTACCTGGTCGGCGAAGCCAATCGCGGTCTGGAGTACATGTTCATCATGATGAACGCGGCGCGGCTATCGGTCGGCCTGGAAGGCTACGCGCTCGCCGAGCGCGCTTATCAGCACGCCCGGGAGTATGCGCGCACCCGCGTCCAGGGCCGCCCCGCAGGCGCGCCGCAGGAGGGCAAACCGGCGCCGATCGCCTACCACGCAGACATCAAGCGCATGCTGCTGGCGATGAAATCGCAGACCGACGCTGCGCGCTCGGTCGCACTGTATGGAGCGATGCAGCTCGACCTGGCGCGCAACGATCCCGAGGAGACCGTGCGCACCGCCGCGCAGGCGCGCGGCGACTTGCTGATTCCGATCATCAAGGGTTGGTCCACCGAGCTCGGCGTGAGGCTGGCGTCGCTCGGAATCCAGGTGCATGGCGGCATGGGGTTCATCGAGGAGACCGGCGCAGCGCAGTATCTGCGCGATGTGCGGATCACTCCGATATACGAGGGCACCACCGGCATTCAGGCCGGCGATCTGATCGGGCGCAAGGTCGCGCGAGACGGCGGCGGCGCCATGCAGGCGCTCATCGCCGACATGAAGGCCGAGCTCAACAGTCCGGTGGCGGACGATCCTGTGTTGCGCGAAGGACGCCTCGCAGCGCTAGCCGCTGTCGAGCAGCTCGAGGAAGCGACCGCCAGCCTGCTGCAGTCCTGGAAGAGCGGGCCGGAGCATGCCCAGGCGATCGCCGTCCCATATCTCATGTTGTGCGGTTTCGTGATCGGTGGGTGGCTCATGGCGCGGGCTTACGAGATCGCCGTGCGCAAGGTCGATGAGGACCGCGAGTTCTATCTCGGCAGACAGCAGATTGCACGCTATTACCTGCAGCACGTGCTGCCGGAAGCGGCTGCGCTGACGCGCATCGTCACAGCCGGTGGAGCAAGCGTGGTCGAGGCCGATCCAGCGCTGTTCTGAGCGCCGCGTGAGAAGCGGAAAGAAGCGGTTAGCGGTTAGCGGTCGGTTAGCGGTTAGTTAGAAGGCTGTTGCGCCACAGGCGCTAGCGCCCGTCGATGAATGGCGATGCACCCTCTGGATCTCCAGCAGGCACATCGTTCAAACAGTAGCCCACGCACATCGTTTACAGCGGCGCATCGCCGACGAGTAGGTGCTCCATGGAGCAGACGACCAAAGGCCATCGTGGATCTCCTCCATGCCCGACCCCCACTAACCGCTAACCGCCGCTAACCGCTAACCGCTGCTCCGGCAAGCTTCCGGGCGCGCGTCAGCAGGCGCTCAGCATCGAGGCGCGCCGCCCAGTCGGTGAACTCCGGCGTCGGGCCGCGCCAGCGGAGCTCGTCGACGTCGGAGAACAGCGCTGCGTCCGTTCGCAGCGTGGCGAGCGTCTTGAACAGCAGGGCGAGATCGCAACGATCTCCAAGGACGGCGGCGGGGAAATCCTCGATCGCGCCATGCTTCTCGATGAGGCGCGCCGCGGTCACCGGCCCGATGCCGGCGATGCCCGGATAGCCGTCCGCGGAGTCGCCGACCAGAGCAAGAAAATCGGCGATGCGCTCCGGCGCCACGCCGAACTTCTTGCGCACGCCCGCGGCGTCCCGCATCTGCTGCGTACGCCTGTCCATCTGCACCACGCGTTCTCCCTGTACGCACTGCGCCAGATCCTTGTCCGGCGTCCAGATGCAGACCTTCTGCACGCGCCGATCCGCTGCGGCGATACGCGCCGCGCTCGCGAGAGCGTCGTCGGCTTCCAGCTCGATCATCGGCCAGACCACAACGCCCATGGCGGCGAGCGTCTCCTCGAGCGGCTGAAATTGCGCGAGCAGGGCAGGTTCGACGCTGTCGCCGGTCTTGTAGCCGGGCCACAGCTCGTTCCTGAAAGACTCGATCACGTGGTCGGTGGCCACGCCGATGTGCACGGCGCCTTCGCCGATCATCTGCAGCACCGTATTGAGCACTCCGACTACGGCGCCGTATTCCTGGTCCTTTCCTTTGCTGAAGCGGCGCAGTCCGTAGAAGTGGCGGAAAAGCTCGTACGTGCCGTCGATGAGATGAACGACCATGTCGGAGTCAATCTGCGCTGTGCGGGTGAATTCTCTGGGCCGAAGCGTTGACTGTCCTCACACCTCGTGGGCGCGTGCGCACGCGAACGTCGCGCCGCACATATTAGTGGAACACGGCGGGCGTTCGGTCATTGATTGATTGAAGTGCGCCGCGCCGGCGCGAAGCCGAGGATAGAGCTATGGCCACTGTCGTTCACGAGCACATCGAAGTCGCTCCGACCGAAGGATTGCGAATTTCCTGGGGAGGCGTCTGGGCCGGAGTTCTCACGGTCATGGGCGTGCTGCTGTTCCTGAGCATGCTGGGGCTGGCGATCGGCGTCACGGCCGTCGACCCGAGTGACACGCAGGCAAGTACGATCGGGACGGCGGCGGCGATCTGGAGCAGTCTGTCGTTGCTGATCGCGCTGTTCGTCGGCGGGATGGCGGCTACCCGCCTCGGAATGGTGTTCGACAAAGCAGCCGGCGCGTTCGAGGGTGCGCTGGTCTGGGTGTTGAGCTTCCTGCTGATCCTGTGGCTGGCGAGCAGCGGCGTCGGCCTGGTGGTGAGCGGTGTTTCGGGACTGTTCGGCGGCGTCGCGCAAACTGCCGGGGCGGCCATCTCCGGCGTTGATGATCTTTCCAGCGGCGACGTGCAGCAGATCGTCGCTCGCCTCAACGATCCGCAGACCGCTCGCACGATCTCCGCCGCGACAGGTATTCCTGAGCAGGAGGTGCGCGCAACGCTCGCCGACATCGCGCAGCGCGTGCAGTCGGTCCGCAATGATCCTGCGCGGGCGGTGGCCGAAGTGCGCCAGGGCAGCCAGCGCCTGCTCGAGCGCGCGCGACAGCAGCTTCCGGCCACAGCGGAGCGCGTGCAGGAGGGAGCCGCCACGACTGCATGGATCGCCTTTGGCGCGATGCTGATTTCGCTCATCGCAGCTATCGCGGGCGCGATGGTGGGCCGGCGAAGAGCAGAGCGCACTGCGCAGCTGGCGCAGGCGCGCGCCGCGTCCCCACCTCCGTACACGCCTGATGATCGGCCAGTGGTGGATCGGCCCGTTGATCGGCGACACGCCGAACGACGTCGCATCTAGCAGCTATGCGGGACACTTCACAGCCAGCGAGAGTCAGTGGCGTGAAGCATCGGGGCGGAACGCCCAGGCCAGCAGGCACAGCGCGGCCAGGGCGGGCGCCCAGTACAGATCGCTTTTGGCCACGCCGCGGCGTGCGAACCGTCGGTCGCGCATTGCGTCGCTAAGCGATTTGGCGTCGGTTAGCCGCGCGTACTCGAATCCGATCTGTCCGGCGAGCGCCTGCAAATGAGCCTCGTGCAGTGAGGAGAGATGCTCCCGCGAGCCAGGCCGCTGGACGACTTCGAACGAGCGCCAGTAGCCGATCATCTCGCCGTCGACATTCACCTTTGGAATGGGGCGCGGCGCCTCTCCGCCTGCGCCGATCAACCAGCCCTGGATTTCGCCCGCGCGCAACTCGTCCAGTACCGGCGATGGATAAGCAGGATCGAGCGGCGGCGCTTCATGGCCGTCGGTGATGAAGATCACGTCCGGCTTCGACTGTAGTTGCTGCGCCTCTTTGAACGCCCAGTACACGCCTTTGGTCACCTCGCTGGTGTTCGACCAGCCCATTCGCCCGTCCAGATTGT
>Ga0079224_100009791_pt1 | contig 13112 bp, 11 predicted proteins | sample Stecom2015_FD_80414 | JGI IMG/M metagenome (GOLD analysis project Ga0079224, IMG submission 80414) | Agricultural soil microbial communities from Utah to study Nitrogen management - Steer compost 2015 | ecosystem: Environmental > Terrestrial > Soil > Agricultural land | place: USA: Utah... | reverse complement strand
TCCTCGCCCACCAGCTCCTTGACCAGCGCGTACTGGGCGTGGTTGGTGTCCTGGTACTCGTCGACCAGCACGTGCCGGAAGCGGCGCCGGTACTTCTCCGCGACCTGCGGCATCGCCCGCAGCAGGTGCACGGTGGTCATGATGAGATCGTCGAAGTCGAGCGCGTGCGCCTGCCGCAGCCGCTGCTGGTAACGGGTGTACGCCTCGGCGAGCACCCGCTGGTGCGGGCCGCGGGCGGTGGGCGCGAAGTCCTCCGGGTCGATGAGGTCGTTCTTCAGGTTGCTCACCTGGGCCGCCAGCGAGCGGGCCGGGTACCGCTTGGGGTCCAGGTCCAGCTCGCGGGCGACCAGCTGCATGAGCCGGCGCGAGTCGTCGGCGTCGTAGATCGAGAACGTCGACTTCAGCCCGGCGTGCGCGTGCTCGGCCCGCAGGATCCGCACGCACGCGGAGTGGAACGTCGACACCCACATCATCCGGGCCCGCCTGCCCACCAGCGCGGCCACCCGGTCCTTCATCTCGCCCGCCGCCTTGTTGGTGAACGTGATCGCGAGGATCTCGCCCGGGTGGACGTCGCGGGCGGCGAGCAGGTACGCGATCCGGTGCGTCAGCACCCGGGTCTTGCCCGACCCCGCGCCGGCCACGATGAGCAGCGGCGACCCCGTGTGGGTCACGGCCGCCACCTGCGGCCCGTTCAGGCCCTCGAGCAGCTCCTGCGGGTCCCGGGAGGGGCCGCGGCGGACGGCGTCGCCGCCGGTGGTGCGGCCGGCGTCCGGGGAGACCTCGAGCGTCGTGGAGACCTGGTGGGCGGTAGGCATCGCACCGGAGTCTACGGCGCTCGCCCGACGTCGCCGAGTCGCCGCACCCGCCCGGACCGGGCTGCCGCGCCGCCGTCCCACATCGTGGCGCGCCAGCTCCCGTGGCCTGCGGCGATGTGGCATACTCGGCGCGTGATCGGGACGCGGTTCTACTTTTTCTACGGCTCCGGGAGCCCGGCAGCCGTAGGTCGCGCCTGATCCACTGACCGACTGGCCCCCGGGCTCACCGCCCGGGGGTGTGGTGTCTCCGGGCGGCCGGGGCGGACCGCGGAGGAGACCCCATGACCGTCACCACGTCCGACACGGACCCGCAGGCCGAGATCGCCCGGCTGCGGGCGCGGATCGACGAGATCGACGAGGCCATCATCCGGCTGTGGCGCGAGCGCGCGGAGCTGTCCCGACGGGTGGGCGAGGCCCGACTGGCCGCCGGCGGCACCCGGCTGGTGCTCGCACGGGAGCGGGAGATCCTGGAGCGGTACCATGCCGCGCTCGGTCCCGACGGCACCCAGGTCGGCCTGCTGCTGCTCCGGGCCGGGCGGGGCACCCTCTGACGGATGGCGCCGCGCCGACCGGTACCGCCGGCGGTGTGCCCCGCCTCAGACGATGCGGCGGTCCGCCGCCCACCGCGACAGCTCGTACCGGTTGGACATCTGCAGCTTGCGCAGCACGTTCGAGACGTGCGTCTCCACCGTCTTGATCGAGATGTACAGCTCCCGGGCGATCTCCTTGTAGGCGTACCCGCGGGCCAGCAGCCGCAGCACCTCACGCTCCCGGTTGGTGAGCTGGTCCAGCTCGGGGTCGGCCAGGGTGACGTGGGGCCGGGCGGCGAACGCGTCGAGCACGAACCCGGCCAGCCGCGGGCTGAACACGGCGTCGCCCTCGGCCACCCGCCGGATCGCGTCGGCCAGCTCGCCCGGTGAGATGCTCTTGGTCACGTAACCCCGCGCCCCGGCCCGGATGAGGCCGATCACGTCCTCGGCCGCGTCGGAGACCGACAGCGCGAGGAACCGTACCGCCGTACCCGGGTCGAGCCGCTGGCGCACCTGCTCCAGCACCGCCCGGCCACCGCCCTCGGGCATGTGCACGTCCAGCAGCACGACGTCGGGGCGCAGCGCCACGATCTGCCGGACCGCCTCCGGCACGGTGCCGGCCTCTCCCACCACGTCCACGTGGTCGCGCAGCTCGGTGCGTACCCCGGCGCGGAACATCGCGTGGTCGTCGACGAGGAACACGCGCAGCCGGCGGGCCGCGTCCGGCGCCGTGCCGGAAGCGGTGTCCGCGCCTACCACCGGGTCGCTCATGGTGACTCCTTCCGGTCGGCCGCCAGCGGGAGCAGGAGCCGTACCTCGGTGCCCTCTCCCGGGGAGCTGACGATCTCCGCCCGACCACCGTGGCGCTCCATGCGTCCGATGATCGAACCACGGACGCCGTGCCTGCCCGGGTCGACCGCACCGGGATCGAACCCCACCCCGCGGTCGCGGACGAACACGCTGACCTGGTCCGGCTCCACCTCGGCGTACACGGAGACGCTGTCGACGCGGGCGTGCCGCGCGGCGTTGACCATGGCCTCCCGGGCGGCGGCCACCAGCGCCTCGATCCGCTCGCCGTTGTCGGCCGGATCCGATCCGACCACGACCACCTCCACGGTGACGGGGTACGCGTCCTCCACCTCGGCGGCCGCCCGCTCCAGCGCGGTCTCCAGCCGCTGCCCGGGGGTGCCGGCCGGCTTGCGGTACAGCCAGCCGCGCAGGGTGCGCTCCTGTGAGCGGGCCAGCCGGTAGGCGTCCGAGCCGGTCGGGGCGCTGCGCTGGATGAGCGCCAGCGTGTGGAGCACCTGGTCGTGGATCATCGCCGCGAACTCGGCCCGCTCCTGCTCGCGGATGCGCGCCTCCCGCTCCTGGCGGAGCACCCCGATCATGCGCCACAGCAGGGGCGCCGCCACCAGCGCCACTCCCAGCAGGGCGACGAGCGCGAACAGCAGCCCGTTGAGCACCGCGGTCACGCTGGAGCCGCCCACCGGGGTGTACGCGGCGGCGAGCCCCACGGTGCCGACGATGATGAGCACCCCGCCACCGATGAACCGCAGGAGGTACGCGCGCCGGCCGGTCTCGGTGAGGATCGCCCCCAGCCACGGGGCTCCCGGCACCTCGCCGGCGGACGCACCCCGGCGGCGCGGGTCCGGGTCACCGACCTGGTGCCAGATCACACCGGCACCGACCGCGATGAGGGCGATCAACCAGCCGGCCACGGCGGTGGCGTCGTTGAGGTCGGCGACGAACGCCCGGACCGCCAGGACCACCACCGCGAGGACCGCGAACAGCAGCAGCTTCGCCAGGTCACGGCGGGCGCGGGCCACGCCGGGCCGGGGCGGCAGCACGGCCCAGAACACCGCGTAGAGCAGCGCCCCCAGGCCGTTGACGCCGAGCAGCACCACGAACGCCAGCCGGACCGCCGTCACCGGCAGGCCGAGGTGAGCGGCCAGGCCGGCGGCCACGCCCGCGAGGACGCGGGAGTCGGGCTCCCGGTACAGCCGCGGGGCGACCGACGGGGAGCCGGCGGCGCCCGCCGGCCGCTCCCGGTCGGATGCGGCCGCACCCGCGGCGGCCGGCGTGTCACGTGCCCCTGCCGGCGTTCCGATCACTGCGTCCATGTCCTCCGACTGGTCGTCCCGTCGATCGTCACACGGCTTCCACGAGGCGACCAGGGTGCCAGACCCTGACGTTCCCACGAGCGGGGATCTCCGGGTGAGCTCGGGGTAGGTCCGGAGGCGGTGGCCGGCCGGGCGAGGGCACGATCAGAGCATGTCCAGCGAGCACGAGACGTCCACCCGGTCCGGACTGGCCCACGCCGCCGCCCGGTACGGGCTGGTGCGGCCCCTGCAGGGCAGGTACGTGGCGGGCGTGTGCGGGGCCGTGGGCCGCGCCACCGGCACCGACCCGGTGCTGTGGCGCGTCGTCCTGGCGGTGCTGGTGTGCTTCGGCGGCGTCGGCCTGCTCATCTACCTGCTGTTGTGGCTGGCGCTGCCGGAGGAGGGGGACACCGCCTCGCCGATCGAGAGCCTGTTCGGCCAGGGCCGCTCGGGCACCTCGCCGCTGCTGGCGACCGTGCTGATCGTGCTGATCATGCTGATCGTGGTGGTCGTCACCCCCCGGGTGATCGACGCGGTGCTGTTCGGCGCCGCGCTCGCCCTCGGCGGAGTGCTGCTGGTGCAGCACCAGGCGGCCAGCGCCCGCCGGCGCGACCCGGGCGCGGCCGGCCCGGCCGGTGGACCGCCGGGCGGCCCGCCACCCGGCCCGCCACCGGGGACCCCGGCCGGGCCGCCACCGGGGACCCCGGCCGGCCCGCCACCGGCGGCGCCGGCGGGACCGCCCGGCGACGACCAGCCCACCGGCCACGTCGCCACCGGCGCGCCGGCGGCCTCCGGTGCGGGGCATCCGGCCGCCGCGGCCGCCGGAGCGCCGCCCCCGCGGCCGGACGGGGCGCCGACGGTGGAGACCGGACCCGTGCCCGGCCCCCGGGCCGGGTCGCGCCGCCGGCCGCCGCTGCTGCTGCCGGTCGCGTTCTTCGCCACCCTGGCGGTGCTGGGAGCGTTGCGCATCCTCGAGCTTGCCGGCCTGTGGGACGTGCCGGTCGCGGGGTACGTGGCCGCCGCGCTGGCGGTGGTCGGTGCCGGCCTGGTCGCCGGTGCCTGGCTCGGCGGCGCCCGGTCGCTGGTCGTGCCGGGACTGGTGCTGGCGCTGGTGCTGCCGGTCGCCCACGCCTTCGACACCTACCGGGCCGACCACGTCGCCACCCAGGTCACCTGGTCGCCGGCGGACGTCGCCGACCTCGACGACCTCTACGAGGTGCGCTTCGGTGACGGGATGCTCGACCTGCGCCAGGTGGACTTCACCGGCCGGGACGCCGCGGTCCGGGTCCGGACGAGCTTCGGTCACGTGCGGGTGCTCCTGCCACCGGACGTGGCGGTGGAGGCCGACGCGCGGGTCCGGTTCGGTGCCGCCGACGTCCTGGGCGTGGAGCTCGGCGGCGTCCGCACCTCCCGGGGCGTGGTCGACCCCGGCCAGCCCGGGGCCGGGTCGCTCCGGCTGGAGATCGACGCCGACGTCGGCTACGTGGAGGTGACGCGGTGACGCGGCGGGGGGCCGATCCGGTGTCGCTCGGCACCGGCGCCCTGTTCCTCGGCATCGCCGTGGTCTGGCTGGTCGCCCGGCTGACGTCGCCCGGCTCCGGGGCGCTGAGCTGGGTGGTGGCCGCCGGCCTGGTGGCGCTGGGCACGGCCGGCCTGGTCGGCAGCGTCCGGGCGCTGCGGCGCCGCCACCCCGCCGACCCGGGCCGTTAGCCTCCGCCTGACGGCCTATGCTGGCCGGCATGACGCGACCCGCGCTTGCTCCGGTGGTCCGGCTGTCCATCGGTGACCGCGCCGCCCGGGCACTCGTCAGCGAGGTCGCCCGTCGGCCCGGCCCCAAGACCTGCCTGCTGGCGGGTGCCACGCCGGCCTCGGCGGTGCTCCGGGCGTCGCTGGAGGCGCTGGACCCGGCCGACACGCTGGCGGTCGTGCCGCCCGACCCGGCTGAGATGCGCGACCATCTCGACGGCCTGGGCCGGTGGGTCGCCGACCGGGTGCGGGTGGTCGAGTCGCCCTCGGAGGTCGACCACGCCGACGTGGTGGTGCTCGCCGACGCGGTGACGGGCCCCGCCGACCAGGCCCGACAGTCGCTCGAGGAGCTGGCGAAGCGCCTACGCCCGGGTGGGGTGGTGTGCGCGGCCACCCCGGCGGTGCCCGCCCTGGCCGGCGGTGCCGCGGCCGAGCTGGGTCGCATGTCGGTGCTCTACGGTGCCGGCTCGGACCTGGTGCTGCGCAACCTGCCGCCGGTGCGCGTCCACCGGTTCGCGTGGAGTGCGATCGACCCGAAGGTCCTGGACCGGCTCGAGCCCGTGGCCCGCCCGTCCAGCGTCGCGCTCTCCCGGGACCTCCACCTGGACTCCCACGGTGTCGTGGCGGCCGGGCTCGCCCTGCTCACCGCCGCGCTCGCGCGGCTGGCGCGGCCGGAGTCCCGCCGGTGGCTGCTGCCCGCCGCGGCGGCCCTGCCGGTGGCCGCGTTCTTCCGCGACCCGCACCGGGAGCCGCCGGCGGATCCGGACCTCGTCGTGGCCGCCAGCGACGGCCGGGTGCTGTCGGTGGAGCGGGTCACCGACGACCGGTTCACGCCCGACGGTACGCCAGCGGACTACCTGCGGATCGCCGCGTTCCTGTCGGTCACGGACGTGCACATCAACCGGGCCCCGGTCGCCGGTACAGTCGCCGACCACTTCCTCACCGAGGGTGGCTACGCCCCCGCGATGGTGCCGGAGGCGGAGCACAACCTGTCGGCGTACACCGTCCTTGAGACGCCCCGCGGCAGGGTCGTCGTCGCGCAACGGACCGGCCTGATCGCCCGCCGGATCGTCCACCGCGCCCCGGTCGGCACGGTGCTGGCGCGTGGGGAGCGGTTCGGCCTCATCCGCTTCGGCTCCCGCACCGACGTCTACCTGCCCGCCGACGCGGTGGAGCCGATGGTGGCACCGGGCGACCGGCTGTACGGCGGGGCGACCCCGGTGGCGCGCTGGCGGTAGGTCCACCCTGGCGGTGGGCACCGCCCCCGGTCTGGTCCGCGGCGGCGGTGGGGCGTGCCCCGCGACGGGCGCGCCCCGCTGGACGGTGGCGGCGGGCCCGCGTGGCTCACGCGGCCCGGCGCCGGTGCAGCCACACCAGCGGGCCGCTGGCGAGATAGACCCCGACCAGCGCGAGGAACGTCGCCTGCGGATCGAGCAGCAACCCGGCCAGCGGCAACAGCCACAGCCAGCCCGGCAGCCGGAGCAGGCGGCCGACCGTGGCGTACGGGAAGCTCGAGACCATCGCGACGGCCAACAGGGCCATCCCGAGCAGTTGCAGCGGCGCCGCGATGGGCGGCTGGATGAGCGCGGCGACCGCCAGCACCGCGGCCACCGCGGTGGTCGGCACGCCGTGGAAGAAGCGCCGGTCGTGGGGCGTGACGTTGAACCGGGCGAGCCGGATGGCCGCCCCCACCGCCACGGCGGTGCACGCCAGCGCGGCCGCGGGCCTCGGCACGCTGCCCAGCAGGGAGGCGTACAGCACGACCGGCGCGGCGATCCCGAACGCGCACAGGTCCGCCAACGAGTCCATCTGCGCGCCGAACGGGCTGGCCACGCCGAGCCGACGCGCGATCGTGCCGTCGAGCCCGTCGAAGATCACGCATGCGATCAGGCAGAGCGCGGCCAGGCGCACGTCCTCCCGCATGGCGAGCAGGATCGCCATGACGCCCAGCGACAGGCTGGCCACGGTGCACAGGTTGGCGACCACGAACCGCAGCCGGCGGCCGAGCGTACGCTCGCCCGGCAGCAACCCACCCGTCGGGGATGGCGGGGGCGCGTCCTCCGGCGCGCCCGCCACCCGGTCGCCACTGTCGGCGCCGACCGCGCCGGCGTGGCCGGCCCGCCCCGAGTCGGCACGGGCCGCGCGTCCCGCGTCACCGTGGTCGGTGGTGGCCGGTCCCTCCGGCCGCACCCCGGTCGCCGGCCGGGCCCGGACGTCCGGGTGCGGGGCCCGTTGGAGCGGATAGACCCGGTGCGGCTCGGTCGCGCCGTCGGCCCGGTACGGATGGGCGTGGCGCCCGCGCCGGGCGAGCACCCGGGGCCGGCGCAACCGCCCGGCCCATCGTCGCCCGGCCGGACGGGGGTGGTCGGTGCCGCGCCGCAGGCGCCACAGGGTCCTCGCCACGATGTCCTCCCGGGGCCGGGCCGGCACCCCGCCACCTCGGCGGTCCGCCCGGTTCTCGGCGGCCTACACCATCGCACACCAAAGTGGTTCTTGGCGATACCCGTCGGGCCCGGGCGTCAGCGCGTCGCCGCGACCGATCCGTTGGGGCCGAGCATCGCGGCGGCGATGCGGGTCAGCGGCAGGGCCGCCACCTGGTCGGGCGTGAACCAGCCGGCCGCGCTGGTCGAGCCGCCGACGCCCACCACCCGCGGCGCGGTCGGCGCGGGGACCTCCACCGCGTAGACCGCGCGCACCCCGTGCCAGTCGATCAGTCGTCCGTCGGCGTCGGTGGCGTCGCGGTTGTGGTACGAGCTGACGGCCAGCAGGCAGGCCACGTGACCGGACTGGTCGGTCTCCTCCCGGATCTCGCGGAGCAGGCCGTCCGGAGGCTGCTCCCCGAACGCGGTGCCCCCACCGGGCAGGTGCCACCGGCCGGCGCCCGGGTAGCCGTCGGCGTTGCGGGTCAGCAGGAGCCGCCCGGCCGGGTCGGTGACCACCCCGTACACGGCGAACCTCTGCCCCCGCGCCGGCCGGGGCGCCGGAACCGCGGCCGGGGCGTCCGGCGCGGCGGGCCCGGGTGTGTCCGGTGCGGTCGCGTTCCACGCTGGCACCGCGGGCGCGTCCGGCGCGGGAGGCCCGGCGGAAGCCGGCGCGGCCGCGGGCGACACCCGGTCGGGCGCGGCGACGAGCGAGGCGAGGGTCCGGGCCGCCACCGCGCTCAGCCGCAGGCGGGCCGCCTCCTCCAACGGGAACCAGGCCGCCAGGTCCGAGCTGCCGTCGACCTCCGGTCGCAACCGGCCCCCGACCCTCGAGACGTCGTAGACCACACCGTCGGTGTGCTCCCAGGCGGGCGGCCGGAACACCACCTCGGCCACCACGTCCCGCACACCGGTGACCTCCACCTCGAGCCCGGCCTCCTCGGCCAGCTCCCGCACGACCGCGTCCGCCGGGTCTTCACCGTGCGCCACGCCTCCCCCGGGCAGGGACCAGGTACCCGGGCGGGCAGACCGCCGTGATGCGCGCACCAGCAGCACCCTGCCGGCGTGGTCGAGGCACACCCCGTAGGCGCCGATACGACGCCGTCGCTCCACCAGACCTCCCCCGGCCGCCGCTCAGGCGCGGCGGCGACCCTGCCGCGACGATCACATCCACAGGCCGCGACCGTGACAAGCACGTCACGGCCGCGATGGTGATCTTTGCAGCGCTTCGGCCGTGACCTCCGTCAACGACAGCCCGGCCAGCTCCCGCGGGGTGAACCAGCGGGCGTCGTCGGTGGAGCCGCCGGACTCCGCCACCCGTGGCTGGGTGGGCTGGTCCACCCGCACCCGGTAGAACACCCGGACCCCGTGCCAGTCGATGGGGTAGCCCTCCGGGCCCAGCGAGGCGGGGTCGCGGTGGCTGGCGACGCCGAGGAGCGCCTCCACCCGTCCGCGCTGGCCGGTCTCCTCGACCAGCTCCCGCAGCAGCGCCTCCTCCGGCTGCTCTCCGAAGTCGGTGCCGCCGCCGGGCAGGTGCCACCGGCCGGCGCCGGGGAACCCGGGAGCCACCCGGGTCAGCAGGTGCCGGCCGGCCGGGTCGGTGGCGACCGCGTAGGCGGCGAACCGCTGGGCCCGGTGCAGCCCGTCCGCTCCGGGGACGGCCAGGAACGACGGCAGCTCCGGCGGCTTGTCCGGGCGCGGGTCCACGCTGTCGGGAGGCAACCCGAGCGCGGCCGCGGTGAACGGCCGCAACGGCAGCTCCTTCGCCTCCGCCAGGCTCACCCAGGCGGCCACGTCGGTGGGCTGGCCGACGCGACGGATCAGCCTGCCACCGCGCAGGGTTGCGTCGTAGATCAGGCGGTCGGTGTGGATGGTCATGCCCCGGTGAGGCAGCGCCCGGACGTCGCTGAGCACGTCGCGCAGGGCACCGGCCGCCACCGACAGCCCGGTCTCGGCCGCGGTCTCCCGCACCACCGTATCCACCGGATGCTCACCGTGGTCGACCGCGCCTCCGGGCAGCGACCACAGCCCCGGCGTGCCCGAGGTGGCCGACGCCCGCACCAGCAGCACCCGGTCGGAGGCGTCGAGGCACACCGCATACGACGCGATCCGCCGCAGCGGCTTCAAACCGGAGGTCACGACCGCCATTGTGCCGTACGGCCGGCGCCTCCGCCCGTTGTGGAAACCCACCGTGCCGTCCGGAGCCGCCCGGGTCGGCGGCGGCCCACCGTCCGCAGTGACCCGACGTGGTGCCGGGTCACTCCCACTCGATGGTGCCCGGCGGCTTGCTGGTCACGTCCAGCACCACCCGGTTGACCTCCGGCACCTCGTTGGTGATCCGGCGCGAGATCCGGGCGATCAGGTCGTAGGGCAGCCGGGCCCAGTCGGCGGTCATGGCGTCCTGGCTGGACACCGGTCGCAGCACCACTGGGTGCCCGTAGGTGCGCCCGTCGCCCTGCACCCCGACCGAGCGCACGTCGGCCAGCAGGACCACCGGGAACTGCCAGACGTCGCGGTCGAGGCCGGCGGCGGTGAGCTCCTCCCGCGCGATCCGGTCGGCGGCCCGCAACACCTCCAGCCGCTGCGGGGTCACCGCTCCGACGATCCGGATGGCCAGCCCGGGGCCGGGGAACGGGTGGCGCCAGACGATCGCCTCCGGCAACCCGAGCGCGGTGCCCAGCGCCCGTACCTCGTCCTTGAACAGCATCCGCAGCGGTTCGATGAGCTCGAACGGCAGGTCGACCGGGAGCCCGCCGACGTTGTGGTGCGACTTGATGGTGGCCGCGCCGGCACCGCCGCCGGACTCGACCACGTCGGGGTACAGCGTGCCCTGCACGAGGAACCGCACCGGCTGCTCGGCGTCCACCTCCCGGGCCGCCTGCTCGAAGACCCGGATGAACTCGTGGCCGACGATCCGCCGCTTCTCCTCCGGGTCGGACACGCCCGCCAGGGCGGCCAGGAACCGGTCGGCGGCCTCCACCACCTTCAGCCGCACCCCGGTGGCCGCCACGAAGTCCTTCTCCACCTGCTCGGCCTCGCCGGCCCGCAGCAGCCCGTGGTCGACGAACACGCAGGTGAGCTGGTCGCCGACGGCGCGCTGGACCAGCGCCGCGGCGACCGCCGAGTCCACACCGCCGGACAGGCCGCAGATCACCCGGGCGTCCCCGACCCGTTCCCGGATCGCGGCGACCTGCTCCTCGATGATCCCGGCCGGCGTCCAGGTGGGGGCGACCCCGGCCATCTCGCGCAGGAACCGGGTCAGGATGGTCTGCCCGTACGGCGTGTGGGCGACCTCCGGGTGGAACTGCACCCCGGCCAGCCGCCGGGCCGGGTCCTCGAAGGCCGCCACCGGCGACCCGGCCGAGGAGGCCGTGACGGTGGCACCCGGTGGGGGTGCGGTGACGCTGTCGCCGTGGCTCATCCACACCTGCTGCTCCGCGGGCAGGCCAGCGAACAGCACGCTGCCATCCGGCCGGGCGGTCAGGGTGGTGCCGCCGTACTCTCCCCGGCCGGTCCGCTCAACCGTCCCGCCCAGCGCCGCGGCCATCGCCTGGAACCCGTAGCAGATCCCGAACACGGGCACGCCGGCGGCGAACAGCGCCGGGTCGACCCGTGGCGCACCGGGAGCGTAGACGCTCTCCGGTCCGCCCGAGAGGATCACCGCGGTCGGGCGCCTGGCGAGAAGCTCGGCGACCGGCGTGGTGTGGGGCACGATCTCGGAGTAGACCTGCGCCTCGCGCACCCGCCTGGCGATGAGCTGGGCGTACTGGGCACCGAAGTCGACCACCAGGACCGGGCGGGGTGTGCTCACGCGCCAAGCCTACCGGCCGGGGTCGCCGCCTCCGCCCACCCACGCGCGGCGGCTCAGTACCGCCGCCACCACAGGTTGACGCCGTAGTCGACCTCGCAGCCGGCGTGGCCCGCGATGATCTCGTCGGCGAGCGCGGGCGGGAACTCGATGCGCACCACCGCTTCGAAGTCCTCCCGGCGGGCGAACCGCCAGCGGATCGTCAGCGGCTGTCGCGTGAACCCGTGGCCGCTCCAGAACCGCTCCACCCGTACGGGGTCCCAGCCCGGCAGCGACCGGCGGAACCACGCGCCGAACGTGCTGGTGGTGGCGTCGTTGTCGATGATGAAGGCCACGCCGCCACGCCGCATCACCCGCCCCAGCTCCGCCAGGCCGGGCTCGCACCCGGGGCCGAAGAAGTACGCCCAGCGGGCATGGGCGACGTCGACACACGCGTCCGGCACGGGCAGCCGCTGCGCCACGCCGGTGCGCACGGTCACGTGGGGCAGCCCGCGCACCCGCCGGGCGGCCAGCGCGGCCAGCCGGCGGTGCGGCTCCACGCCCGTCACCGCCGCGGCGTCGGCGGCGAAGCGCGGCAGGTGGAACCCGGTGCCGCAGCCGATGTCGAGCACGTGACCGCCCGCCCAGTCGCGGATGCCGCGCATCGCCGCCTCGATCAGCCCGTCCGGGTCGACCGCGCGGTTCTCGATCTCGTAGATGTCCGGGCTGTACCAGATGTTCGGGCTCGGGATCGCCCCGCTCAGCGTGGCGCTCACCCCGGCACGGTATCCGATCCGGCGGCCGGCGCCCGCAGCGCGGCGGGCGCCTGCGCGGGCACCGCCGGCCGCAGCGGAGGCACCGGCGCCACGCGCCGGTAGGGCTCGCCGAGCGCGGGTCGCGGGTCGGGCTCGCCGCGGCGGGGCCACATCGACATGGCGCGCTCGGCCTGGGCGGTGATGGTCAGAGCGGGGTTGACGCCCGGGTTGGCGCTGACCGCGGCACCGTCGAGGACGTGCAGGCCGGGATGGCCGAAGACCCGGTGGTACGGGTCGATGACGCCCTCGGCCGCGGTGGCGCCGATGACCGCCCCGCCGAGGATGTGGGCGGTCACCGGGACGTTGAACGCCTCGGTGATCGACCCACCCGGGATGCCGCCGATCTCGTCGGCCAGCAGCCGGACTGCCTCGTGGCCGATCGGGATCCAGGTCGGGTTGGGCGCGCCGTGCCCGGGGACCGCGTACAGCCGGCGCCGGCCGTACCAGGACCGTCGCCACCGCAGCGTGATCGAGTTGTCCAGGGACTGCATGACCAGGGCGATGATGGTGCGCTGCGACCACCGGCGCACCCACACCATCCGGGCGGCCACGTGCGGGGCCTTCGCCACCAGCGCCAGCAGCCGCAGGGGCCGGGCGCGCCCGCCGGGCACCAGCAGCGACTGCAGCAGCCCCATGGCGTTGGAGCCGGGCCCGTACCGGACCGGTTCGATGTGGGTGTGGGCGTCGGGGTAGAACGAGCTGGTGATCGCCACACCCTGCGAGTAGTCGGTCCCGCGGCGGCGGGCCACCCCCGGCGGGACCGACGCACCGAGGATGGCCTCGGAGTTGGTGCGGGTCAGCGCCCCGAGCCGGTCCGACAGGTGGGGCAGGTCGCCGCTGGCCTTCATGGCGTGCAGCAGCCGCTGGGTGCCCAGGGCCCCGGCGGCGAGGACGACCTGG
>Ga0079224_100009790_pt1 | contig 13112 bp, 11 predicted proteins | sample Stecom2015_FD_80414 | JGI IMG/M metagenome (GOLD analysis project Ga0079224, IMG submission 80414) | Agricultural soil microbial communities from Utah to study Nitrogen management - Steer compost 2015 | ecosystem: Environmental > Terrestrial > Soil > Agricultural land | place: USA: Utah... | reverse complement strand
GCCGCGATTGCCCTTCTGCTTGCTGGTCGTTCGGTGTGTGTGGTCGAGGCTCGGGAGGTCGCGGGCGGGGGATTGCACTCCATCGAGGAGCGAGGGTTCATCGTTGACGAATGTTCGGCAATTCATCCTATGGGTGTTCTCTCGCCCTTTTTTCGCACCCTCGAACTACCGCGTCACGGGTTGACGTTCTGCGCTGGAGATTCGTCCGTCGCCCACCCCTTTGTCGATCGTCCAGCTGCGATTCTTTTTCGTGACTTTGACCGTACGGCGGAGCGACTCTCTTCGTCCGACGGGAAAGCCTGGCGCCGCATCTTCGAACCCCTACTTCCACGAAGCCAAGATCTTCTGCTGGACCTCATGGGTCCCCTCAACCTTTGGCCCCGACACCTGCCCAGTTTGCTGCGATTCGCTTGGCTCTCGCGTCGATCGGCCCTGGGATTTGGTAGGGCGCACTTTGAAGGGATTGAGGCGCGGGCCTTGTTCTCTGGGCTATCCAGTCATTCGATCCTCCCCCTGGAGATGCCTTTGACTGCGGCGTTCGGAATGATTTTTGGACTGAGCGGACATCTAGTGGACTGGCCGTGTGCTCAGGGAGGATCGCAGAAGATCGCGCAGGCACTCGTGAGAAAGTTTGAGTCGCTGGGTGGCGAATTGCGTTTGGGTGAGCACATCCATCGACTGGCAGATCTGCCTCCTTCTCGTGTGGTGCTTTTTGATCTAGCCCCCAAGAACTTAGTGAGCATCGCTGGAGACGCCTTCAGCCCTGGATATCGACGTAGACTCTTGCGCTATCGCTATGGACCCGGAACCTTCAAAATTGATTGGACCTTGTCTGAGTCCATTCCGTGGAAGGATCCTGCAGTGCGCCGAGCAAGCACGGTTCATGTGGGCGGCTCTGATGTTCAGATCGCAGCGTCCGAAAGGGCAGCGTATCGGGGAGACGTTTCTTCCAAACCGTCATTGATCGTGTGCCAGCAATCAGAAATGGATCCTTCGAGAGCACCCACGGGTCGTCACACCGGCTACGCTTACTGCCACGTTCCGGGGGGCTTCGAGGGCGATTTGACGGAGGCAATGGAGGCTCAGATGGAGCGATTTGCGCCAGGATTTCGTCAAATCATTCTCACACGACGCGCAACAACCCCGGGAGACTTTGAGTCACTCAATCCCAACTATGTCGGTGGGGCGGTCACCGGAGGAGCGGCCGACTGGACCCAGCTTTTCACCCGTCCCGTGGCGCGCTTCGATCCTTACTCAACACCCGATCCGCGTCTGTTTCTTTGCAGTGCGTCGACTCCGCCAGGTGGTGGCGTTCACGGGATGTGCGGATATTACGCCGCTCGATCAGCTCTCAAACGACTTGGTGGTCGTCCGCCACAATTGAGTCAATCCACGTATGCAGGGTCTCTTTCCTGAAGAACGGGGGGAGGACTGAGACTCTTGTTGAGCCTGTGCTCACCCTGCTTTAGCTGAGTGTGAGAATGCTCAATTGATTGTTGAGCCAGTGTAGAAAGATGCATGGCCAAAGACTACGGGTGTGGACAAAGACCGCACCCAGCACCAAACCTGTCACCATCAGGGGCGGAGTGCTGGCAAGCGTGTAAGAAAGTCCTTTGTGGCTCAACCAATAGGGCCAGTGAATGAGTGTAAAGACCAGTGCCGCGGCAAGCTGTGCGCCCCAATAACGCAGCCGAAGGGTCAGCGCGCCCGTGGCACCTTGGACGGCTAGACGGCAGAACTCACCGACGAACACCCCTCGGAAGAGAAGCTCTTCCATGACAGGGGTTCGCAAGGCCGGGCGGGCTTCTGAGATCAATCGCTCGACAAGAAATCTAACCGAGACTCCTCGCTGACTCGCCGTTCCCAATACGAGTAAAAGGAAGACGGCGAGCGTTCCGAATACGATGGCCGCGAGATGGATTTTGTTCGGGTGAATGCGAAGCCAAAGGGGCGCGAGCCACTCGGCACCATAGACCTTGCGTAGGTAGAGGGCACCCGGCACAAGCCACAAGGCGAGTCGCGCTGCGGTCCCTGCTTCATTACCTCGCGCGACTTCGACGGGAAGGGCAGGAAGGGCAACCAAGGCCCACAGGGTCCAACTTGCTTCGACAAAGAGCACGAGCGCTCCAAGGTAAAGGCAGTGCGAGCGAAAACTGAGTGTCGAAGGTGGTGGGGCGAAGCTCAACGCTGGAACCGTTTCAACAAAGGCAAGCCGAATTACGCAGAGTTTGCGTATAGCAAAACGGCGCCATCGTTTGCACGGTGACGCCGAAGAATGCGACAAATGCCCTCGAGGGCAACTTTAGATGAGCTCTATCGCGGCATTCCGCCCATCAACGATGCGGAGCCGTCCGAGGAAACTCGCTCTTTGTAGTGGTAGGTGTGCCGTCTTCCGTGTCGCTCTTTGTGCTGTTCGCACCAGAGTTCCTGACCTCCCGAAGCCTTGCGCGCTTGAACACATTGCGGGCAGGCCCTGGCCATTTCTGGCACGGGGACCTCATCCACCTTAGGACGGACAACCAACACAGGACCTTCCGCCATCCGGACCACACCTTCGGCGACAGAACCCAACATGAAGCGTTTGAGTCCCCTCCGACCGTGGGTGCCGACGATGATCAGTTGAGCATCAAGATCGATCCCCAATTGGGTAATGCCAACGGCCGCAAACTCGGTACTGAGATGGGTGACACAGCGGGAGAAGGACTGGCCAGTGCGTTGCTGCCAGTCGGAAAGTCGTCCACCCACATGGGCCTCCAGCCTCTCTTGTGCCTCGTCGAGCGGCAATCGATAGGCAGGTGAATCGGGCAGATCCATCTGCACGAACTCATCAAGGTGTTGCACTGCGCTCAGAACATGCACTTCCGCACGTTCCTCGCGTGCGGCCAAATTGAAGGCGTTTTCTAGCGCTAGGTCAGCGATCTCGGAGAAGTCGGTACCGACAACGATGCGGTAAGTAGTATCAGTCATTGGATGTTCCTTTTGTTGAATGATGGGCGGGGGGCGAAACGCGTGGTATCTATTTGTGCATTCCTGTCATGAGCGGCATGCTCCCGTCCTGTGAAACTCGATCTTGATAGTGGTAGGTGTGCCGCTGTCCGTGCCGTTCACGGTGCTGTTCGCACCAAAACTCTTTTCCATCGGTGCGCTTTCGCTCCGCAACGCAACGAGGGCAAGGTGGTTCAATCCGAGGCGTCTCTTCGGGGTCTTCGTTGGGCCTCACGACTAGTACCGCGCAGTGGGCCATGCGCACGACTCGTTCAGCTACTGATCCCAAAAAGAATCGCTTCAGTCCTCGGCGACCGTGGGTCCCGACGATGACCATTTTTGCCTCAAGATCGGTGGCCAACTGTGCAATTTCTGCGGCCGGAGCGTCGACTCGAATATGAGACCGCACCCTGTCAAAAGGATGGGTTGACGACTCGTTGAAGTGTTGGAGGATTGCAGCGACCCTTTTCTTTAGATTTCCCAACGAATCATCGATCGAGATTGTCGGGCTGATCGGCACCCCGGCAACGCCGGACCCGGCGTGACTACCGAGCATGACAACGTGAACAACATGTATCTCGGTGTTCTCTTCCAAGGCGGCCATTGCGAAGGCTCTCTTGAGCGCCAAGTCGGAGATGGGTGAATAGTCGTAGCCGACCACGATTGTTTCATCGCTTGATGTTTTCATTAAAGTCCCTCCAGTGATCGAGATGGCGTGATCGTCACCTCTTTTGAATCTCTCAAAGAAGCCAGCGAGGCTCAAGAATCATATCGGCTCGGCAAACCCTCTTCCCACGAGTGTTTTCCCAGTTTTTCTGACTATGAGCGTCTGCGAGATGAGTGCACGGTACGCTCCGGCATCGAGCGATCGCCAGACTGACCGTCCTCATTTCGCGAGTGAGCATCATGATTTCAAGAATGCAGGAAGTGCGCCAAGAGTGCGAAGGCGAAACGGTCCAATAGTCAGGAGTTGAGTACCTGTGGCGTTGGATACGCGCAGATCATGCGTCGCGACCCTGCGTGGGCCGCAAATCCAGCGTCGGATACCTTCCGCGGGGTTTTAGCAATTGGGTGTGTTGAGAGATCTCAACACCTTTGCGTGAAGCTCGACGAGCACAGCTGATTCATCCGCACTCGTGGTGCAGATCCTAAAATCCGGTGTCTCAGGAGCTTCGTAGAGTTCCCCGACGCCAGGAAGGGAGGACTGGGTGGCGTCGGCCTGGCGATACAGGTTCTTGGGGTCACGAGCGTGACAAATTGCGGGCGGTGTATCGACGTAAACTTCCAAGAACTGACCGGAAAGCTTCCGCGCTCGGCGACGGTATTCTCTTTGGTGGGCTGTGGCAGCAACCAGGACAAGCTCGGATTGTTCAGCCAAGTAGGCAGCGAGGCGCGCTAGGACGAGATAGTGCTGGTCGCGATCTTCTTGGCCAAAACCGAGCTCAGGGTGGAGCCTGGCGCGCACATCGTCCCCGTCCAAGAGCAGGTGCCCAACCCCTTGTTTCTTCAGACTTGAGGAAAGGTGCCGCGCCCAAGTGGACTTGCCCGACGCTGGCAGACCGGTAAACCAGACCACCAGTCCAGGGTGAATCTCTTTGAACCCGTTCATCCGAGAGCCTCTCGCGCGAACGCAGGGTCAAAGTGTTCGGCCCCCAGGCAACGTTCTACGAAGTTCAGGATTGCCTCCCTCGTGTTGGGGTCGAGCCTCGGGTACCAGACCGGACTCGCTAGGACGAGCCCGCGCCAGGCAAAATACGGGGCGAGTGTGTTCAGGACTTCTTGGTCGTCCGTACAATTCAAATACTCGTCAAAGAAAAGCGAAAAAAGCCGAAAAAAGTCGTGACGGCAGGCCCCGTCACACTGCCAGCCAAAGAAGAGATAGTTGATGGAAAGACAAGCAACATCGTCCGCTGCGTCACCCACGCAACCTCGACTGGCGTCCAGTACGGTGATCGTGTCTTCATCAAAGAGGATATTGAATGGGTGAAAGTCGCCATGCGAGCGTACGAGCCGGGACTCCTTCGAACGAAGTTTCCAGCGCCACTCTTGGCATTGGGTCTCGATCGATTGCAGTCTTCGGCGGAGTTCTTCGGGTACATCTTCAGGGTAGCCGTCGATGATCCCCATGATGCCTTCTCCGCTTCCGACAAGATCACGCACGCTGCGCCGGTACAGGCCCAGCCTGTCGTTCTGCGGCCGATGGAGTTTCGCGAGGTAGCCCGCTAGCGATGCGCAATGGGAAAGGTCCTTCGGCTCGACCTGACCACGTCGCACTATCGCTCGGAGTTCATCGGCGTAAGGATGACCCGGGGCGTAGCGGGTCAAGAGATAGAACTCTCCGGTCTTCCGTAGGGAGACGAAGTCAGTCCTGTCGGCTGAGATCGCCCCCACATCCAGCGCGAGTGCATGTTGTGGGATCTGAGGCATGGTGTCGAAAGCGAGCAGCATGTCGGCAGCGCGGTCAGCACGTCGTTGGTGCCCAAAGGGGTTCTCGCTTGCCGTATGAAATACGTAGGTTTCAGGAACCCCGTCCGCGCGCTGCGTTTCCAGTTTCAGTGGCTTGCCGTAGCCGACCCCCTTTTCTGTATCGGTGTGCGTTTCAGCGTCAATCGCGAAGGGGCGCACCGCGACGAGCTGACTGCCCGGTAGATTCCGCTCTACTAGCAACGAAAGCTGACGAAAGGTTACCCCCCCGCCGCTCAACTCTTCTTTTCCAAACGTACTCATTGCATCGAAACTCCAAGCAATGATCGTGCCGCAATCTGCGACTGAGAGCCGTTTGAGAATCGTCAGTGCCCTTCGAACTGGCACAAGCAGTAGCTTTTGCAGTCCAGTTTTTGCAAACGTTCGACCCCTCCCAAATCAGGAAGATCGATCACGAAGCAGCACTCGTGGACGCTGGCGCCTGTACCTCGGACAAGTTCGACTGCAGCTTCCGCCGTTCCGCCCGTTGCGATCAGATCATCGACAATGAGAACGCGGTCTCCTTGCGCAAGTACTCCTTGATGCATTTCGATGCGATCTTGGCCATATTCAAGCGCGTAGTCCTTTCCCACAGTCGGACCTGGCAGCTTGCCGGGTTTTCGAAGGGGAACAAAACCGGCGTTCAGCTTGTAGGCCACAGCCGTTCCAAAAATGAAGCCGCGAGCTTCGACGCCCACGACAAAATTGATCTTTTGGTCCTGATAGCGCTCACAGATACGCTCTACCGCCATTTTCAACCCCCTGGGATCTTCCAGCAGTGAAGTGATATCGCGGTAGAGGATCCCCTCTTTGGGAAAGTTGGGAATGGTGCGAATGAAGTCCTTGATGTCCACGGCGCTAGTCCTCGTCCTTTTTCTGAGCCGTTGCTGCTGAATCCTTGTCGGAGGCCAAGTGTGGAGAGGTTTCTTGCCCTTTCAAGCGCTCTTCCAATACGGCGAGTGCTTCTTGTAACTCGACGGGTGAATGCTCCTTCAATTTGACGAAGGACTCCTGCAGATCGATCGTGCTTTCCGTCGCTATGGAGAGGGTCTTGAGATAGCTCTCAAAGCCCTTCTTATGGTGGTAGTATCCAGAGAGTTCGTAGCGAGCGACAAGTTCTTTGCAAGCGTGGCACTGCACCAGGATCACCTGCCGTCGGCCTGGCGCGCGCACGATGATGTTCACAAAGGTACGACCCCCACAGTCTTGACATCGTTGACGATGAACCTCCATCTCAGATCCCCAGGACATTCCACCAGAGTGGACCACACAGAATGGTGACCACCAAGGCAAAAAGGCTCACCACCGTTCCTGTACGGAGGAGGTCTCGGGTTTCGATTGTTCCTGAACTGAAGACCATTGCGTTGGGAGGAGTGCTGACGGGCAGAATCATTGTTGCCGAGCAGGTGTAGGCCACGACCACCAGTAAAGGCGCGACATTCGTCACGGATAGCCCTGCCACCACAGGGACAAGAAGGTTGGCGGTGGCCGTATTGCTCATGAAAGTGGTCATGAGGGCTGCGACCAAAACGACCGCTACAAGCAAGCCCGCCTGGCCCAACATGCTGACTGGTATCGCGGCGACGAGCGCGTCGCTCAAGCCGCTCACATGAACAGCCGCTCCGAGCGAGAGTCCCCCACCTGCTAGAAACAGCACGTCCCACGGAAGATTCTGAAAATCCTGTCGATCAAGAATGCGGGTGCCGAAGAAGACGATGACGGGGATCAACGCCACGGTGCCGGTGGTGAGATGATGAAGGCTAGAAAGAAGCCACAACCCGCCTACGAAGGCTGTGGTCGAAAGAACAATCCAGCTCTTGCCTCCGATTGAAATCACGCGGGAGGAGTCGAACTCCAGTCGAACAGTTTCTGGGGGATAGAGGCGTAGCACCAGCCACCAACTGAATCCCAGCATCAAGACCAAGAGCGGCAGGGCCATGAGCATCCATGTCGCAAAGCCAATTGGCACGCCTTGTTGGGCCAGCGCTTCCACCACGATGGCGTTGGGCGGGGTACCGATCGGCGTGCCTATCCCTCCTAGATTTGCTCCGACGGCAACGGCTAGCGGCAATCCACGTCGCAAGGGGTCGTCGGGTGGCGCCTTGTCGACGATACTGAGGGAAAGCCCCAACATCATGGCGGCAGTGGCGGTATTGCTCATCCACATAGAGAGAAATGCCGTGACAGCGATGACGGCCGCCACGACGAGTCGAGGTTTTCCTTGTGTTTTTGAGAGCACCCATCGTGCGATGAAGCGATCCAGATAGTATTTCTTGAAGGCGGTGGAGAGCACGAAGCCTCCCAAGAATAACAAGACAACATTCGAGAAGAAGGGCGCAAGGAAGACGTCCGGACTGACGGCTCGGCCCTCAGTGGCCATGGTGGGCGCGAGCCAGGCAAGTTCCAGAAAGAGGATCACGAAGCTGGTGACGAAGAGCGAGATGGCCTCAGTGATCCACAGTCCCGCGGCGATCACCACAAGCAAGAGAGCTACGTTCTGCGCGCTGTTCAACCCCGTCCAGTGGAGCATCCTGGGGTCAGTACCGTTGAGTGCGCCAGCTAGGGCGGAAAGAACGAAAGGCGTCGCTATCAGGCCCCGGAGCACGCGTCGTGGGCGTGCCATCTTGAGGACCTTTTGCCAGAGCTCATCGCGCGTGGGCTCCGGCTCTTTGGTTGAGTCCTTCGACATCGTGCAAGCACGCTACAGTCGAATGGGGTGACATGACAGGGGACTTTTCGGACGCTCTTGACCCCAGACGCCTTGATGGCTTCTGATCGAAGGAGGTGCCCTCCCTGAGCAGTCTTTCCGTCATCGGCCATGCCGTCTATCACACCCTCAAGATCAGTGTGCCGACGGTCATTGAAGCTCATCGAGGAACCCTCACCGCCAGCGTTTGCAATCAGCGTTTACGCTCTTGGGCTGAGGAGTTGTTGCGAAAGTCGGGTGTTCAAGTTCAGCTTGAGAACGAGGAGAACATCCATCTAGAGCAGGCACCCTTCGTGATCGTCAGCAACCATGCGTCGCTCTACGACATTCCCGTTCTTTTCGCTTCGCTCCCCCTCAACTTTAGAATGGCCGCCAAGCGTGAGCTGTTCTCAACCCCGATCTGGGGTCGAGCACTTCAATCATCCGGGTTTGTTCAGATTGACCGCAGCAGTCCAGGGGCGGCCTACGACGCACTGCACGAAGCAGGGAAGTTGTTGCGCGAGCGAGGGCTGAGTCTTTACGTAGCGCCTGAGGGAACACGAACTCCTGATGGGAGTCTGGGCAAATTCAAGAAAGGCGCTTTTGGTCTAGCTCGCGCGACGGGGTTCCCCATTCTTCCGATTGCGATCCTTGGAACGCGAGGCATTCATGCCCGGGGATCGGGCGTAGTTCATCGCGGGCAGCACATCCGTGTGCGGATTTTAAAGCCCATTTTCGCAGATGCAATCGGAGACCTCGCTCAGACCGCTGACGCTGTCCGGCGAGAGATCGAAGTTGCTCTTCTTGATCTGTCCCAAGAGTAGGTTCTCAGTCCAGCTGAGTTCGTTCGCGTACCCAGGCGGTCGGCCACGCGCAGCGTAGGTTTTTTTGGCTTCACCAAAGCCTGGGGTGGAAGCCGAGCGAATTGCCCTGACAAAGAGCAGACCTGGGCACTAAGGTGTGCGGCGCCATGGCTTCTGACTTGCGCCTGAACCAGCTACGCAACCTGATCACGCAGGCCAAGCAGGCCTATTACTACGGCGGTGAGCCCATCATGAGCGATCGCGAGTACGATGCTCTTGAAGACGAGCTGCGTCTTTTGCGACCCGATGATCCGGTGCTTGCGATTGTTGGAGCTCCAGTCCCACCCGATTCGATGCTCACAAAGGCCACCCATCGCATCAGCATGGGCAGTCAGGGCAAGGTCAATTCGGCAGATGAGTTCCTCACCTGGTACGAAAAAAGTTGCTCGGGTCAGGCCGTTCACGCCAGCCTGAAAGGCGATGGGGCAAGCGCCGCTGCCTACTATGAGGCGGGCAAGCTTTCGCAAGTGATCTCGCGAGGAGATGGATCAGTCGGTGAGGATATCACGGCAAACGCTTTGAAGTTCAAAGGCTTGCCCTCGTATCTGCCTGAAGAGTTTTCGGGTGCCGTGCGTTTTGAAGTGATCTTGACTGTGGCTGATTGGGGTGTGGTGGATCCCCAGCGCTCCAAGAACCCTCGCAACGCTGGAAGCGGCATTATGGGCCGAAAGAACGGAAGACAGTCGGAGCTTTTGACCTGTTTTGCCTTTGATATCGACGAGTCGAAAAGCGGCGAACTTGTCGAGTTTGAGACAGAAGAGCAAAAAATGCGACGCCTAGTTTCCTTAGGGATCAAGACCATTGAAGAGCGCATCTGCCAAACGAAAGAGGACGCGGTTCGCTATTACAATGAAGTCGCCCTCGGGCGCACTCAGCTCCCCATTTGGATTGATGGGATCGTCTTCAAAGTCAACGATCTCGTCGTTCAACGTGGGCTGGGTGTGACGGCGGGGAAGCCCAAGGGGCAAGTTGCGTGGAAGTTTGATTCAGCTGGGGCGGAGTCGCGCCTGCTCTCGGTGAGCATCACGGGCGGGCACACGGGTGCACTGATCCCGAACGCACAATTCGAACCGGTTCAGATTGGCGGCACGACGGTGGCCAACGCTTCTCTCTCCAATTGGGATGAAGTCGAGCGATTGGGTCTTTGCGTGGGCGATTCGATTTGGGTGATCAAGGCCAATGACATCATTCCAAAAGTCATTGCAGTCACTCAACCTGGTAGTGCGCGCGTTGCAATTGTCACACCTGAGAGTTGTCCTTTTTGCAACGGACCGGTGGGACGTCGCCTCAATTCTGCGGGTGGGGAAGGGGTCATCATCGAATGTCAGAACGAGGACTGCCCTAAAAAGTCGATTGGTAAGCTCAAACGCTGGATCAAGAGCGTCGATATCCAAGGGATCGGTGATTCGGTGCGCTACGCCCTGGTGGAGCAAATGGGGATTGAGGACGCCGCTGGTCTTTACACTTTGCACCAGCACAAACACGCTCTTTCTGCACTTGTGATCAATTCAGAAAAAGAATTGCGCCTAGGTGACAAGCGGGCCGAGACGATTCTTCAAGGGGTAGAGGCTCGCCGCGATTTGAGTCTTCCTTTGTTCTTGGGTTCTCTCGGGATTGATCGACTGGGTACACGCCGAGTCCAGCTTCTCATCAACGCCGCTCAGGGGAGACTGAGCACGCTGGAAGATTTTCAGAGCGGTCAGCTCCGGGATCCTCTGTTTGCTGAAGCCGTTGGCGTGCCCAACACGGGAGCCGCGCTCCAGGATGGGATTGATGATATGGCCGATCTCATTTTGCGCTTACGAAACGCGGGAGTGCGGGTGCGTGATGGAGTGGTTGAGTCAGAGAGCGCACCAACTGAGAATTCTCTCAAGAGCGTCTGCATCAGTGGTAAGTTGCCCAGCGGGCGAAAGAAGTCGGACTACAAGGAGGCGCTCCTTCTGAGTGGCTTTCAGTTGGTCGACCAAGTGAAGGACGGGCTCGACTATCTGGTTGTCGCAGATCCTGAGTCCGTCAGTGCGAAAGCAAAAAAGGCGAAAAAGCTCAACATTGCCGTCATTTCTGAAGAGGCACTTCAGGAGCTGCTTCGTCAAGTGCCTCAGTGAGGGACGCTCATGATGGGGTTTTCGTTTCGCATTTGAGGCGTTGTCAGCTCCGCGCTACGGTCGCCGAGTGGACAAGACGCGTTTCAAAGAGTTCATCCGGGCTCTCTCCGACAAGGATGTGATCAACACGCCCTGTCCTCGCTGTCGCAGCTCACAGATCGAAAAATCCGGCGTGAAGTACGCTATCCTCGGCGAGAGCTTCGTGTACCTGTGCGATCGAGTGGTCGGCAATGAATGTCGAGGGGACAAGACAGGCGGGCAGCCCGTGGCCGTCATCTTGATCGCGTGCAATCAGTGCGGTTATCTGATGACTCACGCTCAGGCTGCTTTGGGTGTGCCCCCCCCAGGCGCCTGAATCAGGACGCGCACTAGGGTTCCTGATTCATCAAAAGACGGTCCAGCGGTAGTCCACCGTGGGGATCCAATAGAAGCGATACCCAACCGGATAGTGTGCGACCGAGGTTGTGACGCCAAGCGACAAGCGTTGGGACGTTCCGATCCGTAGTTGCACGCGCAGGGCCGTCTCCTGTGCGTACACCCATGGCGCGGGGCCGTCGGGCCAGGCCAAATCGGCGTAGGGCCTGAAACCATTCATCCGGTAGATGACCTGATAGTCGAAGGGGCCGTGGAGGGGACCTTCAAGAGACAGGGAACCCCGGAGCACGTAGGGCGCATAGAGGGGAGCAAGAGTCGTGTAGATAAAAGGAAACTCGATCATCGGTAGATCGCCCGCACCTTCAATGGCCACCCCGATCCCCGCCGACAAGGAGAGTAGTTGGTCTGAGAAGCCCGCGCTCACGATCGCAGCGTTCTCCAATTGAAGAGCAAAGGGGATCTCGGTGTCCGCCGGTATGAGCCCCATGGATCCCTCGCGAGAAAGCAGAAAAAGAAAGGGTGTAGGGACGCTGACTCGATGAAGAGTTGAAAACCAAAAGGTTGAATGTCGGTGCCCCGAGGGCTTCGCGTCGTACCACCAAGAAATTTTTGCGCGCGCTGCTGGCAGCAGGAACATGCCAATGGGGTTGGCTCCGAGCTCCACGCGCTTGGTCATTCCCCATTTGCTGGCGCTGAAGACGCCGATTTCAAACTGTCCCTTTTTGATCGTCGGGGCGCCATCTACGGCGAATTCAGCGGCATGGACAGTTGAACGAGCTCCGATCGGGGCCACTGACAAGAGGACAAGAGTGCAAGCGAACAGGGCCCATCGAAGGGGGACGCTATGAGGTTTCATGGGAGCCGCACCTCAAAGCTGACGGCAGCATGATCGCTGAGGGGCATCGTGTCGATTCCAGCGCTCTCCCCATCTTGGTAAGTCACTCCACTGCCAGCGACTACTTCAAGGTTGGTGAAGAGGTAGTCGAGTTTTCTGTTCCAGTAACCATGCCCATCGGTCGTGTGACTGAAGTGGGCCGAATTGTTGGCCTCATATTCATCCAGAGGGATGGCGCTGTCGTAGCGTTGGTAGAGATCGGTGAGGAATTCGGTTTCTTGCGTGTAGTCGTCAGCCTGAAAATCTTCGTCCGTGCAAACCGAATCGTCGAACCCCCGCTGCTTTTCGGTTCCGGGTGGGAGCGTATTGAGGTCGCCCCCACCAATGACCAATCCAGGTGCTGCGTCCAGGCGGTCTTTGAAGCTATCGATGTGCTCTTTTTTTGTCCCATCCTGGGAGTAAGCCGCTGCATGGGTGGCGACGAGCCGTAGCTGAGAAGACAATTCAAGATCGGCTTCGAGTACGTTTCTCTTCAGATAAAAGTAGCGCTCCAGCCCCCCCTGATCTTCACGAAGGGTGAGCGCAATCCGTGTGGCGGCGTTGAGCTTGTATTTCGACAGGATCGCGTTGCCCGAGTCGACGGCTCCGATCCCATCGCTGGGAACGTAGTCGGCCTTCCATTGTGAGGCATAGACTCCGTAGTTGAGATCCGTGTGGTCCAGGATCCATTGCACTTGATCGACGTAGGCCGAGCGTTTGGAGAGAACGTCGGCCTCCTGCAGGAAGAGGACGTCCGGGTC
>Ga0079224_100009789_pt1 | contig 13112 bp, 12 predicted proteins | sample Stecom2015_FD_80414 | JGI IMG/M metagenome (GOLD analysis project Ga0079224, IMG submission 80414) | Agricultural soil microbial communities from Utah to study Nitrogen management - Steer compost 2015 | ecosystem: Environmental > Terrestrial > Soil > Agricultural land | place: USA: Utah... | reverse complement strand
GTAGTCTGCAAGGACAGTGCGGGCAATGTCAGCGAATCCGGGATATTTGAATTTAGGACAAACCTCTAAACCGTTTAGCTAAAGATGACCGTCTTGTTGTTGTAGACCATGGTTTTTCGGGCCAAGTGAAGCCGAACGGCCCGGGAAAGAACAATCCGTTCCAGGTCCCTTCCCTTGGCGATAAAGTCCGCAATGGAATGGGAGTGGGATACGGTGGTGACATCCTGTTCGATAATGGGTCCCGCATCCAATTGGGCCGTCACGTAATGGCTGGTGGCCCCAATGATCTTCACCCCCCGTTCAAAGGCAGCGTGATAGGGCTTCGCCCCCATAAAGGCAGGGAGGAAGGAATGGTGGATGTTGATGATCTTATTGGGGTACCTATCGATGATTGGTGGGGAGATGATTTGCATATAACGGGCCAATACCACAAAATCCACCCTATGGGCCTTCAACAGATCCAGCTGGGCCTGTTCAATGCCCTCACGGTCATTGCCCTCCATCGGCAGATGGTAAAAGGGAATCCCGAATTGTCGTGCCACGTATTCCAGATCCCCATGGTTGCTGAGAATAAAGGGAATCTCCACCTGCATCTCCCCGGCTTGAAATCGGCTCAGAAGGTCATATAGGCAGTGATTGTACTTTGAAACAAAAATGGCCATCCTGGGGATATGCCCATCGGTATGCACCGCCCATTCGATCCCAAAGTCCGATGCCAATTCCTTTTCAAATTCCGCTTTGAAGCCTTCGAGGTCAAGCGGACTTTGGAACTCGCCTTCGAGGCGCATAAAGAAGACGCCGGCCTGTTTGTCCACATGTTGGTCCAAATAGACGATGTTCCCTTCATGCCCATGGACAAAGGTGGTTACGAAACGAATGATTCCCGGGCGATCGGGACAATGGATCAGGATGGTGAGTTTCATAATGCAAAATTCCAGGTAAAATTAGGCTATGGGAACAGGGAAGTCCAGCCGCCCACCATTTTTTGTAAAATCCGAATCAAAATCATTTATATCTTGCATTTTCCGTAAATTGCAGGCTTAAATAAGCACTCTTATTGCCGATGGAACAAACTGCGCCCTATGCCCCCAAGAACAAGATCAGGATCGTTACCGCGGCTTCCCTCTTCGACGGTCATGATGCCGCCATAAACATCATGCGAAGAATTCTTCAAGCCACCGGGGCCGAGGTGATCCATCTGGGGCATGATAGAAGTGTGGCCGAGGTGGTGGACTGTGCCATTGCCGAGGACGTTCAGGCCATTGCCATGACCTCGTACCAAGGGGGGCACAATGAGTATTTCAGGTATATGCATGACCTGCTGCAAGAGCGGGGCGCGGGCCATATCAAAATATTCGGCGGAGGGGGCGGGGTCATCCTTCCCCAGGAGATCAAGGCCCTGATGGGCCACGGGATCGAAAAGATCTATACCCCGGACGACGGCCGGGAATTGGGCCTGCAAGGGATGATCAACGACCTGATGGAACGCAGCGATCGGCCGGTCCCCGATTTGCACATCCCCAAAGGAAGGGATTTGGTGTCCCTGTTGGGGGAAAAGCATGCCGGGACCATTGCACGCCTGATATCCTTGGCAGAAAACCGCCCCGAACAATTTGAGGAATTTCAAAAGCAGATCGACAGTGCACAGGGCCGAGTTCCTGTTTTGGGCATAACGGGTACCGGAGGTGCGGGCAAATCCAGTTTGGTGGACGAATTGGTCCGCAGGTTCCTGGTCGATTTCCCCGACAAGCATTTGGGCATCATTTCGGTGGACCCCTCCAAAAGAAAGACCGGGGGTGCCCTTCTCGGCGATAGGATCCGAATGAACGCCATTGACGATCCCAGGGTCTATATGCGCTCCCTGGCCACAAGGCAGTCCAACCTGGCCCTTTCCAAACATGTGTCCCAGGCCGTACAGATCCTAAAAGCGGCCCATTATGACCTGATCATCCTGGAAACCTCCGGGATTGGACAATCCGATACCGAGATTGTGGAACATTCCGATGTTTCCCTTTATGTCATGACCCCTGAATTCGGTGCTGCCAGTCAATTGGAGAAAATTGACATGTTGGATTTTGCGGATCTTGTGGCCATCAACAAATTTGACAAACGCGGGGCCTTGGATGCCCTTCGGGATGTGAAAAAGCAGTACGTCAGAAATCACGGCCTATGGAATGCCAAGGAAGGGGAACTGCCCATTTTTGGAACGATTGCATCCCAGTTCAACGATCCGGGGATGAACAGGCTCTACAACCAGATCATGGAAACCCTGGTGGAGAAAACCGGGGCCGCACTGAACCCGCCCCATGGATCTGATCCGGAAGTGGACGGGAAGGTCCAGGTCATACCCCCTTCGCGCACCCGCTACCTCTCTGAAATTGCGGAGAGCAATCGGTCCTATGATGTAAAGGGCAGGGAGCAGGCGGATATCGCCCAGAACCTGTACGGCATCTTTGTGGCCCTATCCGTCCATTTAGGTCTGGACCCCGTGGAAGCGGAAGGGTCGCTTTTGGGGCCAAAGGGACTCAGGGACGAGATAATACAGGCCCTTTTGGCCAAGGGGGACCTAGGGGAACTGCCCGGCTTGTTGGCGAAGGAATTCGACAGACAGTTTGCGCGTTTGCATTCCCCGCATTGGAAAAGTCTGATCCAGTGGAGGGAACTTCGTTCCAGATACCGGGCGGACACCTATCATTTCAAGGTAAGGGGCAGGGATATCGGGATACAGACCCATACCGAGTCCCTCTCCCATAGCCGGATTCCCAAGATCGCCCTTCCAAAATACAAGGCTTGGGGGGAGATCCTCCAATGGACCATGCAGGAGAATGTTCCGGGATCCTTTCCCTTTACAGCGGGCCTGTACCCCTTCAAAAGGGAAGGGGAGGACCCCACCCGGATGTTTGCCGGGGAGGGCGGGCCCGAACGGACCAACAGGCGGTTTCATTATGTAAGCCTTGACATGCCGGCCAAAAGACTTTCCACGGCCTTTGATTCGGTCACCCTCTATGGGAACGATCCGGACCACCGCCCCGACATCCATGGAAAAATTGGGAATGCCGGGGTTTCCGTCTGTTGTTTGGACGATGCCAAGAAACTCTATTCGGGATTCGATCTTAGCGATCCCATGTGCTCGGTGAGCATGACCATCAATGGGCCGGCACCCATGCTCTTGGCTTTTTTCATGAATGCGGCCATCGATCAAAACTGTGAAAAATACATCCGGGAGCAAGGCCTTGAACAGCAGGTCCGGGCCAAGGTGAAGGCCATTTTCAAGAAGAAGGGGGTGCAGGCACCCCAATATTACGGGGAACTCCCCAATGGAAACGATGGTTTGGGGTTGATGCTGTTGGGCGTCAGTGGGGACCAGGTGCTTCCAAAGGAGGTGTACCAAAAGATCAGGACAGAGACCCTGGGCCAGGTCCGGGGCACGGTACAGGCGGATATCCTTAAGGAGGACCAGGCGCAGAACACCTGCATTTTCTCCACGGAATTTGCCCTTAGGCTGATGGGGGACGTCCAGGAGTATTTCATTGAACACGGGGTCCGTAATTTTTATTCGGTTTCCATTTCAGGCTACCACATTGCCGAGGCCGGCGCAAATCCAATTACCCAATTGGCCTTTACCCTGGCCAACGGCTTCACCTATGTGGAATACTATCTGTCCCGGGGGATGGACATTGACCAATTCGGTCCCAACCTCTCCTTTTTCTTCTCCAATGGGGTAGATCCCGAATACGCCGTCATCGGACGGGTCGCCCGAAGGATATGGGCCAAGGCACTTAGGGACAAATACGGGGCCGCTGCACGGGCACAAATGTTGAAGTACCATATTCAGACCTCGGGCCGTAGCCTTCATGCCCAAGAATTGGACTTCAACGATATCCGGACCACCCTTCAGGCCCTCTATGCCATTTATGACAATTGCAACTCCCTGCACACCAATGCCTATGACGAAGCCATTACCACCCCTACGGAGGAATCGGTCAGAAGGGCCATGGCCATTCAGTTGATCATCAACAAAGAGCTGGGGTTGGCCAAGAACGAAAACCCCCTTCAGGGATCCTTCATCATAGAGGAACTGACCGATCTGGTGGAAGAGGCCGTATTGTTGGAGTTCGACAGGATCACGGAGCGGGGCGGGGTGCTCGGGGCCATGGAAACCATGTACCAACGGTCCAAGATCCAAGAAGAAAGCCTCCATTATGAGACCTTGAAGCATACCGGGGAGTATCCCATCATCGGTGTGAACACCTTTCTGAGCTCCAAGGGATCTCCCACCATCCTGCCCAAAGAGGTGATCCGGGCTACCGATGCGGAGAAGGAAAACCAGATCAAGACCTTGAAGGCCCTCCACGCAAGGGAGAAGGAACGTGGGGAAAGGGAATTAAGGGAAATGCAACAAACGGCCATTCAGGGGGGCAACATCTTCGAAAAACTGATGGAGGTGGCCAAGTACTGTTCCTTGGGACAGATCACATCGGCCCTGTTCCAGGTCGGCGGTCAATATAGAAGGAATATGTGACGGATCCTAATCGTGTCTGTTGATCAGGGACTTGCGCCACTTTTTAAAGGAAACCCTAAAAATCTTGATTTCCCTTCTGAGCAGGTTGAGGTATTCTTTTTCCTTGACCCCGTCCCGTTCCAGACCATTGCAATAGGAGAGGATGTTCCGGGTCATGATGTTCACAAAGGTTAGGCTCCTCATACGCACCGAATGGGAATTGCTCAAGGCCGCCTGTTCCACTTCTTGGGTGATCAGGCTGGCATCGGTCCTCATGGACTGTGCAATGTCCCCCCGGAAACAGTCCATGTTCTGCATGGAAAGGAATTCCCGGTTCGGGGAAAAGTAGGATGCGACAGCTTCGCTCATTTCGCGTAGCGCCAAAGATCTCCGATAAACGGATAGGGAATTTAAGGAGTGTCTCTCCATTTTTCAAAAGCAATTTTCACCTATAAAATTACACAGCCTCATAAAATTCACGCTTTTTAATTTAAAGTATAAATAGTATTTTACCTTTGAATGTAAATATTTAGCTATAATTTTCCTTGTATATGAAAATAGATGATCTAAACTGGCAAATCCTCGGCCACCTTCAACGGAACGCGAGGGAATCCTTTGCCCATATTGGGCGAAAGGTCGGCCTTACCCCTCCTGCGGTAGCGGAGCGGGTGAAGAAGATGGAGGACCTGGGAATCATAGAGGGGTACGGGACCAAGATCTCCTATGTGCTCACCGGCCACCAATTGAACGCGATCATAATGCTTCGCGCCTTTATGGGAAAGCTCAAACCCTTTTTGGAAAAGGTAAAATCCTATCCCGAGGTGGTGAACTGTTACCGGATAACGGGCAACGAGAACATCATTATGGAAGTGATCTTGAGAGATCAGGGTCATTTGGAAAAGTTCATCGATGAATTGATCATCTACGGGGAATGCCGTACCCATATTGTCCTGTCCAATGTGGTTTCGGAGGCTCCGATCGGAAAGGGAAGGACCATACAATAAAAACCCTTAATTTTAAAGGGGCAAGTCCGAGCTTTAAAGCGGCTTTCCCAAAAAGTGATGCCACAACTATGAAAAGAATTTTGCTCATTGCCGTTTTCTGCTGTATCGGGACCCTGGTACGGGCACAACAATTGGTCCTCAAAAAAGGGGAGATCATGGACTCACTTCCCATTCGGGATACGATCTACAATGGGTTTTCCCTTTATTTGCCCGGCAGTTTTGACCTGGAGAAAAAATGGCCTTTATTGATGGTCCTCGACCTCAAGGGAAGGACAAGACAAGCCCTGTCCATGTTTGTGCAGGCCGCGGAAGAAAAGGGTTATGTATTGATGTCCCCAAGGATTTCGGACAGCCTCTCGGTAACCGACAACATGATCAAGGTCGGGGAATCCCTGGATCGGGCCATGGCGATTCTCCCCATACAGGGGAACAGGGTCTATGCGGCCGGGGAGGGGCTAAGTGGCCGCTTTACCAGTTTGCTCCCCACCTTTTTCAAGGAGGTCCAAGGGGTGGTGTCCATTGGTGCGAACCTGGCCAATCTGGAAGTGCTCGATAGAAACCGACCCTTTCATTTCATTGCGATCGTAAGCAAGGGGGACCATGACTATACCACTTTGTTGATGGATGCCAAATTTTTGAATACCTTGGGATTCCCGAACCAGATCTTGCTTCATGACGGTTCCGGGGACTGGCCCAGAACAAGCTATCTCGAGAAGGCCCTTCAGTTGTTCGACCTTTCCGCCATGGGCAGGAATCTAATTCCGAAGGACCCCTCCTTTGTGGCCAGGGCCTATCGAGAGGACCTGGCCAAGTTGGACCAACTCAAAAACAAGGGGGATCTTTTGGGAATGGATCAATATATGGGGGAAATGATGTCCGTTTACCGGGTCCATAGGGACACGGATTCCCTGCGCAAGGCCAAACGGGAACTGGGAAGGGACAAACGGTTCAGGGCCATGGAAAGAATCCAGGATACAATAAGGGCAATGGAAACCCTAATGCGACAGGACTACCGCTACGCCATGGAGGAGGATGTACTTGCCCACAATTTCAACAATTTAGGCTGGTGGAACCATCAGATGGGACTGATCGACAACTATATAAAAGGGACCGATCCCTATGAAAGACAAATGGGCAAACGCCTGAAGGGCTTTGTCAACGCCCTGGCCGAGGACCATATCGACCTGGTCCAAAGCGAGGCATCGATTGACGAGGATGCCCTGGCATTCCTCTATATGGCCAAGACCATTCTGGAACCGGACAATTTTGAATATTACTTGAAGACCATTGCCCTGTCCTCCAAAAATGAGGATTACGGCACCGCCCTGTTCTATTTGGAGGAGGCCTTCAAAAGGGGTTTTGAAGACAGCGATAGGCTCAACGGCCTGGAGGGCACTGCCCTGTTGAGGATAAGACCTGAATTCAACGAATTGGTATCCAAATATCTGGGCGTATCACGCTATGGGATACAAGGGAATTGAATTTCGTAAATTTGTACAAATGCACCCCATGAAATACTTCGCACCGGTTCTTATGTTATTGCTGATGGCCTGTGGCCAGGGCAAGAAATACCATCCCCAAGGGACGGAACTCCCGGACTCCCCTTTATTGGCCGATATTATAAGATTCCAACAGGAATTGGACGAAAGCTTCCGGGACCCCGAGACCTCGCCCTTGCCCGATAGGTTCCGGAAGGACTTTGAGGGCCTGGACTTTTTTGAGGCCGATACGACCTATGTGGTCAAGGCACGATTCGAAAGGACCCCGGAGGCCAAGCCTTTTTTTATGCCCACGACCACAGATAGAAAGACTTGGGAAGTGGTCTATGGAATTGCCCATTTCACCCTCAACGGCAGCCAGTACCAATTGGAGGTGTACCAAAGCCTGGACCTTATCGACCAGGAGGAGTTCAGGGATTATCTCTTCCTTCCATTTTTGGATGGGACCAATGGGTTGGAAACCTATGGAGGGGGGCGTTATATCGACCTGAGCATTCCAAAGGGGGATACCCTGATCATCGACTTCAACAAGGCCTATAATCCCTATTGCGTATACGACAAAAAATACTCCTGCCCCTTGGTGCCCCGGCAAAACTATTTGAGGACCGAGGTGAGGGCAGGAGTGAAGGATTCAATCCTTGACCGATTTTAAAAGGAATATATAGCTGCAAAGAGTACGGAAGCCAGGCTTGATGTCGGCGCCAAATCGGTATCGATGAAGGCTTCCTCGGAAGAACTGTCCAAACGTATTTCAGGTTTCAGGGTCAAATCGCCTATGGTCGCACTGCCGGTCAGGGTCAAGGCCAACACATTGGCATCCCCCCCCACATCGGAACCGATGCCCGAAACATCCCCAAAGAATTCGGAGGTCATAAAGTACTCGCCCCGCAGGCCAAGGCTGAAGTTTTCTGAAAGGGAATATTGGGGATAAAGGGCCGCCCCGCTAAAGGAGCCCCCATTGTTTTCGGCACTGAAATGGGCCGCATTGATTCCCAGGTAGAGCTCTTCGGACAGTGCGAAACCCCCGGTATAATCAATCTCGATGCCCCCTTCGTTGTACAGAAAGTTCAAAAACTGTCCGGAATATCCCAATTGGGCTCCCACGGCATACTCCCCGACCGGATTGAACTCGGTCAGGTCCGAGGGATTCATGACGGCCAGCATGGCGGTCCAATCGCTGCCAAGATCAAAATCCGCCTTCAATCCGGTATGGCTGAAGGGACCGTAAGAAAACAGGTAGGAGGTGCTGTAATTGAAATTGGCGGTGGGGGCTATGACCTCATAGCCGATAAAGGTATTGAAGTTTCCAAAGGTCAGGGTGACGGCATCGGCCACCTTCCAATAGACGTACAATTGGTTCACTATATTTCCTGTTGCAGAGTACATGGGGGAGGCAAAAATGGCATCCGTACCCCTGGGACCAAAGACCAGGTCGGCCACAAAGCCCACTTTTTCCCCTTCATAGGCCGCGATAAGGTTTGCCATGCCCAAGGAAAAACCGGGAAGCTGGGCAAAGGATGAACCCGGAGCGATGGCATCCCCGTCGTTGGGTGCCGTGATATTGGCCCGGTAGTAGGCATCCACGGATCCGGCAAAACTGAATTTTGGCTTGGAGTCCCCCTCCTGTGCCATGGACCCCATTGGGGAAAAAGTCAAAAGGACAAGTATTAAATTTTTTCCGAAATTTGTTTTAATGATCGTTTTCATATCATAATGGTTTAAGTGATCCCCTTTTGGGGGACGGTTGAATGATTATTGTTGTTCCAATGGAAATGATCTACAACGGAGCGTTCTGCAAAACGCTCCGTTTCATTTCCTTTTAGGTGCTCTGGAACGGGATGTGTTCCGGATAGGCCTCCATTCCGTGTTCATGGATATCAAGACCCTCGATTTCCTCTTTTTCCGAAACCCGGATTCCAACGGTCTTTTTCAAGATGATCAGGATGACAAAGGAGGCCAGGGTGGACCATAGGATATAGGATAGGGATCCATAGAACTGCACCCAGAGCAGCTTCAGGCCTCCTCCGTAGAGCAATCCTCCATCAAGGGCAAACAATCCGACCAGCACCGTTCCAAGGAAACCACAGACCCCGTGAACGGAAATCGCACCGACCGGATCGTCCACTTTGAGTTTTTTATCGATGAACCCGATGGAAAGGATCACCATAACCCCACAGGTAAGGCCTATGGCAATGGCCCCCCATGTATTGACGGCCCCGCAACCGGCGGTAACGCCCACCAGACCGGCCAAGGCCCCATTAAGGGTCATGGAAATGTCCGATTTGCCAAATTTGTAATATGAAAAGAGGAGTGCGGCAATGGCACCGGAGGCTCCGGCGAGATTGGTATTGACAATGACGCTCCCCACCGCAATGGAATCCGCTCCACCCCAGGCCAATTGGGATCCCCCATTGAACCCGAACCAGCCCAGCCAAAGGATAAAGACCCCTAAGGCCCCAAAGGCCATGTTGTGCCCGGGAATCACTTGCGCCTTCCCGTCCACATACTTTCCAATCCTGGGGCCGACCAAGAAGGCGGCCACCAGGGCGGCCGATCCCCCTACCGCGTGCACCACGGAAGATCCCGCAAAATCCACAAAACCTGCCTCGCTCAACCAGGCATTTTCATCAAAGGGCCAGTACCAACTTCCTGAAATGGGATAAATCAGGGTAGTTAGGAAGATTGAAAAAATAAGATAGGTGGAAAATTTGGTTCTTCCGGCTATGGCTCCCGATACGATGGTAGCGGCCGTGGCACAGAAGACGGTCTGGAAAAAAAGATTGTACCAATCCGTTGCACTGAAGAAGAAATAGCCCTGTTCGGAAGGACTGGACCTGAAAAAGCCACCCGCGACCAAATCACTGCCATACATGATGGCATATCCCAGGGCCCAGAACGTAATCGATCCAATGGTGAAATCCACAAAATTCTTCATGATGATGTTCCCCGAATTCTTGCTCTTTGTAAATCCGATCTCCAAAAGGGTGAAACCTGCCTGCATAAAAAACACCAGAATGGCGGCTACGGTGATCCACAGGATGTCCATATCGGTGTTGATGGCCTCAATGGCCTGTAATACTGTTTCTTGTTTTTGTAAAATCATAATCTAAGTTTCTTTGGTTGATGTAATACTGTTTCAGTTGATTGCTGCACTGCCCTTTTCCTTGGTCCTGATCCTATAGGCCTCGATCATATCGGAGACGAATATTTTTCCGTCGCCTACATTGCCCGTACTTGCCGTATCCAAAAGGACCTTGATGGTGGGTTCCAAAAAGCCGTCGGAGACCACGATGACCAAATACCTTCGCTGTATGTCACTTGTACTGTATGAAATACCGCGATACTGTTGCCCCAAGGTTTCATTGCCGACCCCGGTCACATCCCAGTAACTGAAAAAGTTGACCTCGATCTGATGAAGGGCCCGCTTCACATCATCGAACTTGGATTTTCTGATAATTGCTTCGATTTTTTTCATAGTGAATGAATTAATAATTGAATCAAATATATATGTATTGTGCCATGACCCCTATAAAAAACTGGGTATAGAGGTAAAAAATTATTACTATAAAAAAATATACTATGAATAAATAGGGGTATATAATAAAAATAACATATAAATTATAAATATGTTTTTATGAATCAAATAAATTCATTTAAAAATGAGTATATCATATATGAATCGACTTTAAATATTATATATAATAATAATAAGATGATAAACAGTAAATAAAATACATAATATCTAAAATAAATTATTTGTTTTCCAAGAAATGGATGTAGGGATGGTGCCGACCTGTTCGGAAGGGTGGGGGAAGTATGGAAAAGATGGCCTGGAATTTCGGGACTGAATCACCCATTGGGCTTCGAAATCAAAAATAGGGGGTCCCCTTCCCTGGTATGGACAATAAATTTAACAGCTGTTTTGGGCGTGGAACCCAATGGGAGCCGGTAAACTTGCCGGGGGACAATGTAGAATTTGGGCCAAAGTTTGACCCAAAGTCGGAATGCGGTCGCAACGGGGACAAGGAAACCCTGGGTCCGAAAATCAAGACAGCACACTGCCCGATAACGGTCCTTAAGATTGAAAACTGTAACACGCCCTTTTAGGGACGTAGGTCAGACAGCTTCTTTGTACTTGGTTTCAGTAGACTCTCGGGGGAGAATTTTGTTGTTTGAGCCTTCAGAAAGTTTTTTAATGGGTCCCTTAAACCTTTTGCCAGCACCATTGACGCTGAAAATCAACAGTATTGCATTAACCGCGAGCAAAACGAATAAGATGCTAAGAAATAACGCCATTATTTACTGCTAAATTAATGTTAAACAAAAGTACGTGTTTTCTTATGAACCACAACCCCTATCCAATAGAAAGTTTTTGGGACCGTGATTTTTATTGCAAAACCAAAAGGAATGTTAATTTTTAAGAAGAAACTTGATCAGGAAAAGGATAACGATGAATATCATAAAGGAAATCAATACGTTCCTTACCCCTTTATAGCTTCTGTTGTGCCATTTCTTGTCCTTTTTATAGGTATACGCAATGACAAAGACGAAGATGATGAAGAATACCACTGCGAAAATGAGCTGGCCGGTGCTGAACATATTTTCTATTTTTATGCAAATTTAATTTAATAAGGGAGCAATGAAAAGTAAAATCAAGGCCGTGGAACTTTTCCACAATTCTTTTGGACTCGGGGTTTCCCAGAAACCCTTGGCGGATCTTGGAGTGGCAAAGAACCGGCTGCGGTTCGATTTGATGGATGAGGAGAACAGGGAGTATCTGGAAGCGGCCAACGCTGGGGATATTATTGAGGTTGCGGATGCCCTGGGGGATATGCTCTATATTCTCTGTGGCACCATTTTGGAGCACGGCATGCAATACAAAATCGAGGAAGTCTTTGAAGAAATCCAAAAGAGCAATATGAGCAAATTGGGAGCGGATGGAAAACCGGTCCACCGACAGGATGGGAAAGTGCTGAAAGGGCCCAATTACTTCAAACCGGATATCCGTTCCATTATGGAACGATGAGAAAGCGGCAGACGTCCACTACTGGTATAGTGCCAGCTCTATAGTGCCACCTCCTGTCTCCACCCGAATTTGTCCTCCGCCCGATTGTATTGGATGTCGGTGATCCGTTTTTTGAGCCTGGAGGCATAACTGTCGGGGAATTCGGGAAGTTCATAATCCTCGCCTTGGAACCCAAAACCGGAAATGGGGGATATCACTGCAGCGGTACCGGCCCCGAACATTTCCTTTAGGGAGCCATTTTTGGCGGCCTCCACCACTTCGTGAACGGAAATTTTGCGTACTTCGGTCGCAATGCCCTCGTCCTTGGCAATGTCCAGAATGCTCTTCCTGGTGACCCCGTCCAGGATACGGTCGTTTGTCGGCGCGGTCAACAGGGTGTCGCCGATCCGGACAAAAACGTTCATGGCCCCGGCCTCCTCAATGAATTCATGGGTGTTGTCGTCCGTCCATATGATCTGTTGGTACCCTTTTTGGGTTGCCAATTGGGTAGGATAGAACTGTCCGGCATAGTTTCCCCCGGCCTTGGCAAAACCAACCCCGCCATTGGCGGCACGGGAATATTGTTGCTCGATCAAGACCTTGACCTTCCCCCCGAAATAACTTCCGGATGGGGCACAGGCAATGATGAATTTGTATTCGTCCGCGGGAGAGGCATGGAAGCCTCTGCCCGTGGCGAAGACAAAGGGTCTGATATATAGGGAGCTTCCGGGGCTTTGTGGGACCCAGTCGGATTCCAGACGGATGAGGGCCTGCAGCCCGTCCATAAAGTGGGCCTGGGGAAGTACGGGAATCGCCAGACGTTCCGCCGAACGGTTCAGGCGCTTGAAATTTTCCAGGGGACGGAACAGCCAGAGTTTCCCATTGACATCCTTATAGGCCTTCATGCCCTCGAAAATGGATTGCCCATAGTGAAAGATCTTGGCGGATGGGTCCAGGACAATGGGTTGGTAGGGAACGATCTTTGGGGTGTCCCAACGCCCCTCCCTGTAATCGCTGACCAACATATGGTCGGTAAATACGCTTCCAAAGGAAAGATTGTCAAAATCAACTTCCCCGATTTTGGAAGTTTTGGCCCTTTCAAT
>Ga0079224_100009788_pt1 | contig 13112 bp, 15 predicted proteins | sample Stecom2015_FD_80414 | JGI IMG/M metagenome (GOLD analysis project Ga0079224, IMG submission 80414) | Agricultural soil microbial communities from Utah to study Nitrogen management - Steer compost 2015 | ecosystem: Environmental > Terrestrial > Soil > Agricultural land | place: USA: Utah... | reverse complement strand
GAATATGCCGTTGAAATGAATAGATTGATCAAATTCGAAATGGAAGGCAGTATCGGTTAATTTGCACAAAAGACCGCCAAGGTGGGTACCTCCACCGCTGGCGGTCTTTTTATGTAACGAAAGCCTTTCTTTTAACTCTTCAGCAGCCCTTTTGTTATACTTATACATATATTGATTTTAAACTCTTGTAAAAAGAATGCATTGCCAAAAAATGGAAAGCTTAAAATTATATTCAACTGTTGTATTCACATAAGGGATTGGAGCAAGAACGATGATATATATCGGTTTAACCGGTTGGGGAGACCATGATTCCCTATATGAACATACGAACATCCGGAATAAACTAGAAGTATATGCCGGCCATTTTCCTATTGTTGAAGTCGATTCGAGCTTTTATGCAATCCAGCCCCAAAAAACAGTAGAAAAATGGGTACATGAAACACCAACTTCTTTCCAATTTGTCGTCAAGGCATACCAAGGGATGACCGGTCATTCTAGAGGGAAACATCCTTTTAAGTCAAAGGATGAAGTATTTGACGCCTATATTGAATTTCTTCAGCCGTTTATCATGTCAAACAAACTTGCAATGGTATTATTTCAATTTCCGCCGTGGTTTGATTGCAAAGTGGAACATGTTCAATATTTGCGCTGGGTGAAGAAAAAGATGGGCGATATCCCTTGTGCCCTTGAATTCCGGCATCAATCGTGGTACTTGCCGGAATGGAAAAATTCCTGCATTCGTTTTATGAAAGAAGAGGGCTGGATCCATAGCATTTGCGATGAGCCCCAGGCCGGGATTTATTCGATTCCACTCGTACCAATCCCAACCCATCCGGAAAAAACATTAGTCCGAATGCATGGGCGAAATGTAGCCGGCTGGAATAAACAACGGGATGAAAATTGGCGGGTTGTTCGTTATCTTTACGATTATCGGGATGAAGAACTATTGGAGTGGAAAAACCTTTTACATAAGCTGCAAAAAGAATCAAAAGAGATTTATATGGTTTTTAACAACAATTCCGGCGGGCATGCGGCAAAAAATGCCAAGCGCATGATTGAGTTATTAGGAATTGAATATAAAGGATTGGCACCAAGACAAATGGACTTATTTTGAACAAGAGGGACGATTTATGCTGGAAAAAATTTGGATTTATCATACGAATGACATTCATAGTCATTTCGATTATTGGCCTCGAATTCATCAATTTTTAGTATCGGAAAAGCGAAAACGAGCCGGGCAAATGTTCCTTTTTGATATCGGCGATCATGTGGACCGGTTTCATCCCTTTACGGAAGGAACGTTAGGGAAGGGAAATGTGGAACTGCTCAATAAGGCGGGGTACCAAGCGGTAACTATCGGGAATAACGAAGGAATTACCCTATCCCATCAAGATTTGGCCGAGCTATATGAGAATGCTCAATTTGACTGTATATTAGCTAACTTATACGAAGAAGATGGAACAAGACCATTTTGGGCTATCCCGTGGAAAATGTTCGAGACTCCCTATGGGACGAAACTCGGGGTTATAGGGGTTACGGTGAATTTTAGTAATTATTACAACCCGCTACAATGGAAGGTAACCGACCCTATTGAAGAATTGGCACGGTGGCTGCCAAAAATTCGGCAAGAAGCGGATATTGTCGTAGTCCTTTCCCATTTAGGTTTGTCGGATGATGAACGAATTGCAAACCTTTTTCCGGAAGTTGATATAATCCTTGGGGCCCACACCCACCATATATTGGAAAATGGTTCTACTATTAACAACTGTTTGCTCTGTTGCACCGGTAAATACGGTCAAAACGTCGGGAAGGTAGAATTGGTTTATGATCAGGAAAAAAACGCTATCGTATCTAAAAAAGCGACGTTAATACCGTCGGAAAAACTTCCTGAAGCTCCTTCAGAAAAAGAAGAACTGTTGAGTCTATTTGAGCGAGGAAAAAGCTTGTTAAATAATCCGGTAGCATTCCTTCCAAAAAACTTGTCGGCAAACAGCTTTGAAGAGTCTGAGCTGTCTCAACTGTTATGTTCGGCTTTGACGGAATGGTGTTCGGCTGATTGTGCTTTCATGAATGCAGGCATTTTAATTGAAGGGCTAGATCAGGGGATTGTTACCGAATTTGACATTCACCGGATCTGTCCCCATCCTATCAATCCGATTGTTGTACCATTAAATGGGCAAAAACTGAAAGAAGTCCTTGTGGAAACGATGAATGATCAATATATGACGTTGGAAGTAAAAGGCTTTGGCTTTCGCGGCAAAGTGTTTGGCAAAATCATTTATGACAATATCCAGTTTGCGGGGAAAGGTGCCGCAATGAAAATCCGAATTGGCGGAAAAGATTTAGAGCCGGACCATATATATCGTGTTGCGACTATTGATATGTTTGCCTTTGCCCGTTTTTATCCGGTCATTACCCGCAGTGAAAAACAATTTTACCTGCCGGAATTTTTGCGGGACTTGTTATCATGGAAACTTGCCGAATTATTCCCGGTTCCTAAAAATGTTCAATAAGATAAATTCTCACCCTTCCCTCTCTATTTCCATAGGATAGAATAAGGGGGTAAAGGGAATGATTGAGGTAAAACCACTGGAAATTCAAGGGCGCCAGTTTACCGCCATTACAGTTCGTTTGCCGAAAACGAATCTCCTTGCGGTTACCAATGAGCGTGGTTATATAATGTGTGGTGCTTTAGATGTTGGATTATTAAATGAAAAACTCCGGGATCGGGGAATAATTGCAGGCAGGGCTGTAGGAGTCCGAACCATTGAGGAATTGTTGGAGGCGCCGTTAGAATCGGTAACCTATTCAGCCGAGGAGCGGGGGATTCGAGCAGGGATGAAGGGGATGGATGCCCTATTAAAAATGTAAAATTGTATGCACCTTCTTGTGAAATTTTCATATATTGGCTTTAAATCCTTTCTTCGAGCATACATTGGCTTGTAAGGGGGGATTTTTTTGTGGAGAAAATGGCGCTTCCGTCGATATAGATATAAACGTTATAGACCAAGAACAAAGCCGCTGCCTTTCCGGTATGTACTTTTAATATCCTTTGCTTTTTTTCTCATATCGACGATGATTGGCTTATATATTGTCAATACAGGGATAAAGCCGACATTGCAAGCTTATGCTAGATCAAAATCTATTAATATTGCAACATCGGTTATTAATCAGGCAATTAAAGAACAAATTGGTGAAGGTTTGAGTTTGGAGGACGTAACACGGATTACAACCCATGAAAATTTGACAGTGTTGGCCTTGGAGACGGATAAAATTTTAAGATATGGAACTGACATCGCCGGTTCTGTTATCCGTCATATCAATTCAGTGGAAAAGGGCGAAGATATGAGTCAAATTATCATTGCCGAAGGGGAAGCGGAAAATATAAAATATACGGATGGAGAAGGAATCGTTTTTGAAGTTCCCTTTGGGCGAATAACCAATAACGTACTATTAGGGAATTTAGGTCCAAACATCCCGATTCGCTTTCAAGCAGTGGGGGACATTCAATATGATACAAATATTGTCAGGGAAAATCATCATATAAACAGTACTTGGTATGAAATTTGGCTGGAATTGAAAATTGGCATTCAAGTAATTGTTCCCTTTTCTTCGGATTTGACGATGGTATCGCAAAAGGTTCTGCTTGCAGCTGGTGAAGCAAGGGGAGATATTCCGCTCTATTATTCTAATGGCGGGTATTTAACACCCTCCTTTATCGTTCCGGACCAGAACAATAGTGAGAAAGATATTAATAAATAAAAAGGGAAGGTGTTCGAAAATGAAGCCTTCCCTCCTTTTTGTAATATTGGAAAGAACTGTCTATAATCCCCCTAAATAAGCTTCGCGCACTTGGTCGCTTTCTCGCAATTCTTGGGCAGATCCGGAAAGAACGACTTTTCCAGTTTCGATGACGTAGGCTCGGTTGGCAATGGTTAACGCCATATGAGCATTTTGTTCTACTAATAAAATAGTCGTTCCTTCATTATTAATATCTTCTATAACTTTAAAAATGGTCTTGACAAGGAGCGGGGCTAAACCCATGGATGGTTCGTCCAAAAGAAGCAGCTTCGGTTTCGCCATCAGTCCCCGTCCGATGGCTAGCATCTGTTGCTCGCCGCCGGATAATGTTCCGGCCTGTTGTTTTTTCCGTTCATAAAGGCGGGGGAATAATTCATACACATGCTGCAAATCTTTTTCGATTTCCTTTTTATCTTTCCGCAAATAAGCCCCTAATTCCAAATTTTCCTGGACGGTCATGTTTGGGAATACCCGCCGGCCTTCCGGTACATGAACAATGCCGGATTTTGCAATATATTGGGGCTTTTTTAAAGCGATGTTTTCTCCATTATACTGTATTTCTCCATTTTTTGGTTTCAAAAGCCCGGATATTGTTTTTAGTAAAGTCGTTTTTCCCGCGCCGTTCGCTCCGATTAAAGTAACGATTTCTCCTTCCTCAACTTGTAAATGGACCCCTTTTAAAGCATGGATATTCCCATAATAAACATCCAAATTATCAATTTTAAGCATGCTTTGCATCCTCTCCCAAATAAGCTTCAATAACCCTAGGATTGTTTTGGATTTCCTCCGGCGGTCCTTCGGCGATTAATTGGCCGTGATCTAGCACGGAAATACGTTCACAAATCCCCATCACCAATTTCATATCGTGCTCAATTAAAATAATTGTAAGATTAAATTTTTCCCGGATGAAGGAAATTAACTCCATTAAGTCCTCTGTTTCTTGCGGGTTCATGCCGGCGGCGGGTTCATCTAACAGCAACAATTTCGGTCCACAGGCTAAAGCTCTTGCTACTTCCAGTCGTCTTTGTAAACCGTAGGGCAAATTTTTCGCCTTTTCATCCTTTAAATGGCTGATTTCAAAAATATCTAAAAACTCTATTGCCTGTTGCTCCATTTCTCGTTCGCCCTTTAAATGGGACGGCAAGCGAAGGATGGAGCTAAAAATGGAATGTTTTGCATGGTTATGATAGGCAATTTTTACGTTATCCAATACCGATAATTCCCGAAACAAACGGATGTTTTGGAACGTCCGGCTAATCCCCTGTTTTGTCACTTCGTAAGGCGGGAGGCCATTTATCCGTTTTCCATCAAAGATAATGTTGCCGATTTTCGGTTTATAGACGCCGGTAAGCATATTAAAAACCGTCGTTTTTCCAGCACCGTTTGGGCCAATTAAACCGACGAGTTCCCCGGGGGCAACGGTTAAGTTAAAATTGTCAACGGCTTTTAATCCTCCAAATTGGATGCTAATTGCTTTTACTTCAAGCAAGTTTTCATTATGCGCCAATTCCTTCGCCCCCCTTGGATCTCCGACCTTTTTTGAATAAGTCCCCAATTTCCATATTTCCCATTAAACCTTGTGGGCGATATAACATGATCAGGATTAAAACGAGACTGTATAATATCATCCGAATATCGGCAAAGCCTTGGAAAAAGTTTGACACAATCGTCAAAAAGGCTGCGGCAATGACCGATCCCGAAAGGCTTCCCAATCCGCCTAAGACGACAAAAATGAGAACTTCAAAGGATTTTAAAAAGCCAAAGTCCTTTGGTGCAATGACGTAAAAATTGTGGGCATATAAGGCACCGGCAATTCCGGCAAATAGGGAACCGATTGCAAAGGCAATGACTTTATAGTAGGTGGAGTTAATGCCCATCGATTCCGCCGCAATTTCATCTTCCCGAATAGAAATACAAGCCCGGCCATGTCTGGAATTTGTAAAGTTATGAATGACGACAATCGCCAATACGAGGAAAATAAAAACATAGGTCCATGTTGTTTTATGGGAAACAGGCATGCCGGCAGCGCCCCGGACGTATTCAATATTTAAAAGGATAATCCGGACAATTTCACCAAATCCAAGGGTTGCAATTGCCAAATAGTCTCCCTTTAAACGAAGGGTCGGAATACCGACGAGAAGTCCAGCAAGGGCTGCAGCCAAACCGCCGACTAAAATTGCAATCGGAAAGGGAAAGGAAAAATTCATTGTAAGAATGGCCGACACATATGCCCCGATAGCTAGAAAACCGGCATGTCCAATGGAAAACTGTCCGGTGACTCCAATAATGAGATGGAGGCTTACAGCAAGAATAATATTAATGCCAATTGTAATTAATGTAACGGTGTAATAGGTGCTTAACATGCCAGTCATAATCATGATTTGAAAAAAAGCATATAATAAAATGGCTCCTAACCCATATAACCAAACTGTCCGCGGAATTTTCATTCAGCTTCACCTACACTTTCTCCCGAACATTTTTGCCAAAGATACCGGTTGGTTTAAAAATTAAGATTAAAATGAGAATGAAAAAGGCAGCGGCATCTCGGAAGTTGGAAAAACCGATGGCACTAACGGCCGTTTCGACAAGACCAAGGATAAATCCTCCGACCATTGCCCCAGGGATGATCCCAATTCCCCCTAAAACCGCAGCAACGAACGCTTTAATACCGGGTAAAAGCCCCATGAGCGGTTCGATTTTTGTAAAATAAATTCCAATAATGACCCCGGCAGCCCCGGCCAGTGCCGAGCCAATGGCAAAGGTCGCTGAAATGGTCCGGTCGACACTAATGCCCATCAACATCGCTGTCTCCGGATCGATGGAGACCGCCCGCATCGCTTTTCCGATTTTTGTTCGATGGACAATCAGTTGCAATATAATCATTAATACAATTGTTATGACAAAAATCAGAAGGGCCTGACTGTTAATTTTTGCGCCGAAAATATTGATCGATGTTTCCGGTAAGACATCCTTTGGATAACTTTGCGGTTGGGCCCCGCGAAAATATATAAACGTATATTCAATAAAAAAGGAAACACCAATCGCAGTAATTAAAGCCGTTATTCGGCTCGAGTTCCGTAATCTACGGTACGCGACCCGTTCAATAATGACCCCTAAAATGGAACAAACAGCCATCGCTAAAAGGAGTGCAGGTATAAAGGATAAATGTAAACCGACAATGGCATAAAAACCGGTGAAAGCCCCAATCATTACAACGTCACCGTGGGCAAAATTAATCAATTTGATAATTCCATAGACCATTGTATAGCCAAGAGCAATGAGAGCATAAATACTGCCGATGGAAATACCGTTCATCAGTTGTTGCAGCCATTCCACATGATCCACTCCTCTCTTTCATAGAGTAATTTGAAAATGGGAGGTTAGTCCTCCCATTTTCACTTTCAAAACTTTATTAAGGATCAATTTTTGCCCTATAGACTTGCTCTCCGTCTTTATATTCGAGAATGGTTGCCGATTTAATCGGGTTATGGTTTTCATCAATGGTGACTTTTCCTGTTACTAACTGCAAATCTTTTGTTGAAGCGAGGGCATCTTTAATTTTTTCAGAATCTAAACTGCCAGCCCGCTTAATAGCATCCGCCAGCAAATAGACGGAATCATAGCCAAGGGCGTTAAAGGCATCCGGCGATTTGCCATTATATTTTTCTTTAAACTTCTCGACAAAGTTTTGAATGGTGTCATCCGGGTCACCGGAGGAGTAATGGTTTGTGATAAAGGTATTATTTAAAGCATCTGCTCCAGCTAGTTCAACCAAGGTCGGCGAATCCCAGCCGTCCGCACCCATCAACGGAACATCAATGCCAATTTCTCTTGCCTGATCGATAATTAAGCCAACATCCCCATAGTAGCCCGGAATAAAGACGAATTCCGGATTGGCAGATTGAATCCTTGTTAATGTGGATCGGAAGTCGGTATCATTCTGCATATAAGATTCGTTGGCGACAATTTTCCCGCCACCAGCTTCAAAATCTTGAATAAAGGCTTCCGCTAGTCCTTTTGAATAGTCGCTGGCACTGTCAATGTAAACGGCAGCAGTTTTGACACCCAATTCTTTGAGGGCGAAGTTGGCAGCGACTGTGCCTTGGAAAGGATCAATGTATGAAGTCCGGAAAATATACTCATTAACAGAACCGTCATCATTTACCGTCAATGTTGGGCTTGTACCAGAAGGTGTCAGCACAATAACTTTTTCTTTATTGGCAATATCAATTTGCGCAGCGGTGTTTCCAGTAGTAGCAGAACCGATAATTGCAAGAACTTTTTCCTCACTAATTAATCGAGTGGCGACACTAACCGCTTCAGCACTTTCTGATTTGTTGTCCATTTCAACAATTTCAATTTTCTTTCCATCAATACCGCCATCATTATTAATTTCTTCCACTGCCAGTTTGATACCCTCCAATATGGACTGCCCGTAGGAGGCAACGTTACCGGATAGCTCTAGGTTTGCGCCGATTTTAATCGTATCCCCGTCACCCGACGAACCTGTAGAGCATGCCGCCAAGAGAAGGACCGATAAAAGACCGACGACAAAGGCTTTCAAACAGCGTTTCCCCATGTAAAAAACTCCCCCTAAAAATAGTAATTATAATTGAAGATTGAAAGTTTTCTGAATTAGTTAATATTTTAAAACAAAAAATATTCAAAGTCTACTATATTTTTAAAAAATATTTTAATAAAGCAATATATTCAAAAGAAAAAGGAAACCTATTTATTTTTTGGTTTCCTTTAATAATAATGTGAGAATCATCTCTTATTTTTTCGGAGTTTTTTCCAAGTTTCTCTCTCCCAATTTTTTAAATGGGGAAAGGGATTGAAGGACCATTCTGTTCGTCCATTGTCTTTATACATACCGTAATGAAGATGGGGAGGAAATTTCCCTGATGTTCCCGGAGGACCGTAGCCGGAACTGCCTACCGAACCAATGAGCTGCCCCGGTTCGACAATATCGCCAACTTTTAAATCTTTCGCAAATCCATTCAAATGAGCAAAATAATGATATGTATTGTTAATATCTCGAATTCCGATTCGCCAACCGCCGTAGCGATTCCAACCCTTTATTTCGACAATGCCGTAACAGGTTGAATATACATTGACGCCATAACCGGCAAAAATATCTGTACCTTCATGAATGCGAACCCCTCCCCAGCCTCGGCGATCCCCCCAAGTATTGCGGTAGCTATAATTGCTATAAAGGGGTAAAGGAAAATGTTTCTCATACAAATCTAAAGTACCATAGTTTTTATATAATTTGGCAATCCCCATAATAATGCCGATGGTTTTATCTCTTTTGTAATAGTCCCAAAGGGCAATTTTTATATTTTCTTCATCGGTCCCGTAATTTAATAAATATTGGGCAAAAGTAAATAATACATCCTCGTCGTCCTTTGGGTTGGCCTTGCCGTCGCCGTTCGCATCTACGCCCATTCCGCCGAAAATTTGTATGGAAAATGGATTTTGATCTTCCGGATTTGGGTTTGTCATTCCACTCCATTTTTCCGGGGAAAAGTAAATGCCAGTATTTCCTTCAGGTTTTGGCAAATCTTTTCTTACTTCGCGAATATTTCTTTCATATTGGTCGACAGCTGCGATATAATACCAAGGAATATTTGTTACGGTTTCAATGTTCTTATATAATTCCATCCGTTTTTCGTACTTTTCTGTTTCTGTATTATTTTTTGTTTGTGCTACTTGAGGATTTGGTATAATGAAAAAAAGGATTAGTAGCACTGTAAAAGCCATCTTCCTCCAAAACAAAATTAGGTCCTCCTTTCCAATAACTAGCATTAGTTTATGAGGTTCCTATCATTTCATAAATGATATTTTTTGGAAGTTCTTTTATGAAGCGTTTTATTCCAAAAAATTTTCAGATTGTAAGGAAAGGCGGTAGAACTATGGTTTGCATTCAAAATACTTGTTATGAATTGATTGAAGAACGAAAAAATGGTTTTAATGAGCAAGCCTTCAGAGAACGATTCAGCGATATATTGCTTCGATACGATTATATTGTGGGGGACTGGGGTTACGGTCAGCTCCGTCTAAAGGGCTTTTTCGATGACTATAATCAAAAGGCAACTCATGACACAAAAATAAGCACTTTAACTGAATACTTATATGAGTATTGCAATTTTGGCTGCTCCTATTTTGTTTTAAAAAAGGTCGATAAATAAGAGGAAGATCACAAAAAATCAGCAAAGAATTTTTGCCGATTTTTTGTGGAAAATTTTAATTAAAACATTTCTTGGAGAACATCCCTTAGTTCATCCGCTTCTTCTTTGGAAAAATGGAATGTTTCTTCTAAATAATTTTCTTCTTCCAAATCATCCGGGCCGATGATGGCAAAGCGACTTCCTTGCATATCAAGAATTAGCAGTTTCCCGAAAAACTGATCTGTAATTACAATTCCTAAGTCGAAGCGGCGCCGTTTTTTGGCAATACCGATAAAGCGAATGTTTGCCGGACTCGTATAGTCGTATAATTGAATTTTGTCACCCAAATACACCCCTCCCTAACTGAAATGGGCGATTTCCCCTTTGCTTTATGATATTATTTGAATTAGACAAGCATGCGTATTTTCATACAAATCGGGAGGGGATAGCATGTACTTTGTGGATAGAGAAAAGATCGAGAAGACGTTGCAATTTATTGAAGGACAAGTAGAGGTTTTCCAGACGCTTAATGAAATTAATGACGATGTAAAAAAGAGAGCCCTGGAGCGAGTTGCACATACGTTAATTGATAGCGTATTGACGGTTGGGAATGCTATGATTGACGGATTTATTATGCGGGACCCGGGCAGTTATGAAGATATTATCGACATACTATTGGATGAAAAAGTGATCACGGAGGACATGGCTGAGCAATTTAAAACCTTTCTTCCGTACCAAAAGCAGCTCGTTCACGACTATATTCAAATCGAGCATCAACAGCTTTTTAACGCATTGAAGAATTGTTTAGAAGCTTTTATTCACTTCCCGAAAAAAGTTCGTCAATATTTGGAACAGGAATTGACTGGTGTAACAGCATTCAAAAAATAACAGCGAAGAGGAGTTAACATGAAGTATAAAGGTTATTTAATTGATTTAGATGGAACGATGTATAAAGGCGAAGAAAAGATTGACGCCGCCGAGCATTTTGTAAAAAAGCTGGTTGAAAAAAATATTCCTTATTTATTCGTAACAAATAATTCCACCCGCACCCCGAAGCAGGTAGCTGAAAAATTAAGAAACTTTGGCATTCCGGCTGAGGAGGAACAGGTGTTTACGACAAGTATGGCAACAGCAAATTACATATATGAGCAGAAACCGGATGCCTCGGTTTATTTTACCGGCGAAGAAGGACTTAAAACAGCCTTAGAGGAAAAAGGCTTCCGTTTTGCCAAAGAAGATGCTGAATTTGTCGTCATAGGTTTAGACCGCAATGTGAATTATGAAAAATTTGCCATTGCCTGTCTCGCTATAAGAAACGGGGCAACATTTATATCGACGAACGCTGATATTGCTCTTCCCACCGAAAGAGGATTTATGCCGGGGAATGGTTCATTAACCGCCCTCGTTCAAGTATCAACGCAAGTGGATCCGATTTTTATCGGGAAACCGGAACCGATTATTTTAAATCAGGCATTGAAAAAACTTGGTACTAAAAAGGAAGAAACATTAATGGTCGGTGACTTTTATGATACCGATATTTTAGCCGGAATTCGGGCTGGAATGGATACTTTACTTGTTCATACAGGAGTCACCACGAAGGAACAATTGAAGAAGTATGAACAGCAACCGACCTATTCGTTAGATTCGTTAGCCGAATGGGAATTTTTGTAAAATACCAAAGGATGGCCAATGTGCTAAAAAAGAGCGAATGAAGGAAAACTTTTTGAGTTTTCCCATTCGCTCTTTTTCCATTTTCTTAAAATTAGCTAAGTAATCCTACGCACACATGGAGGTTTTTTTATTCAACATTGGCTGCCCGGTGTGCTAGCCGGCTTGAAGCAGCAGCGGCAATAGCCCCGACAATATCATCTAAAAAGGTATTGCATTTGCCGGTCGATTTATCGTTTAAATATTTGAGTATGCCCGGTTTAAGCTTATCAATATAGCCGTAGTTGGTGAATCCAATGGAACCGTAAACGTTAACAATTGAAAAGGCAAGAATCTCATCAACACCGTACAACCCTTCGTCGGTCTTTATAATGGATTGAAGCGGTTCTTCCAGTTTTCCGTTTTCAGCCAAAATATCAAGATGAATCCCCGTTAGTACTGCATTTTGAACTTCTCGTTTTGATAAGACCGCTCGCACATTCTCTTCACAATCTTCCAGCGTTAATTGAGGATGATAATTTTTTTGCAAAAAATAAACAAGTTCGGCAATATCTTTAATGGTCACACCCCGATTTTCCAAAAGTTCTAATGCTTTAGAACCAATATCGGGAAAGGAATTTTGTTTGTTAATCATTTCTTTCACACCTTTTCAAAATATTTAGAGTGAATTCTTTTTCCCAACTCCTAAAATATATGTTGTTACAGAGACATAATCTAATTATAGCAACTATTATACCCCTGTTAACACGTTTGATAAAGCGAAAGAGGTTTTTTAGGGGAAGGGGAGAGGACATATGAGTAAAGAATTTTTGCAGATGCTTTATGGTCTTGAGCCAGATCAAGTTTTCAAAATGGGGTCGTATTCTGCATACAAAGTTAAAAATTTTATTTATATCATGGTTCCTGTCGAACGACATGAACAAAGGGAAATTGAAGAGCGTTTTTTGCTGGCGAAATTATTAAGATCAAGGGGAGAAAGATACGTTCCATCCTTTGTCCTGTCGAAAAAGGGAATGTATGTCAATCGTTGGGAACATCAGTTTTATATCTTGCTTCGTTTGGAGTTTTGGCAGGAGGTTCCTTTAATATATCCTGCCCGACACCTTGCTTCTTTTCATATGCAAGGGTTTAGTGACCATAATAAAATTCGTGCATTAAAAAGATACGGCCAATGGCAAGAATTATGGGAACGGCGAATTGAACAGTTAGAGTCAACGTGGCATAGCGTTGTAATGAACGGGCCGGGAAACGAGTTCGAAACATTATTTGCCGATTCCTTTCCATATTACGCAGGTCTAACGGAAAATGCCCTCCAATATTTCCGGGATACGTTAATTGATGCTGCCCCGAGTACGATCGATGGGCCGACTGTCTGTCATGAACATTTTACAGAAAAAACATGGGGTGGGCCCATCGTTTGGGACAATCCTTTTGATTGGGTCGTGGATCATCCTGTAAGAGATTTGGCGGAAT
>Ga0079224_100009787_pt1 | contig 13113 bp, 11 predicted proteins | sample Stecom2015_FD_80414 | JGI IMG/M metagenome (GOLD analysis project Ga0079224, IMG submission 80414) | Agricultural soil microbial communities from Utah to study Nitrogen management - Steer compost 2015 | ecosystem: Environmental > Terrestrial > Soil > Agricultural land | place: USA: Utah... | reverse complement strand
TCCGCCCACCCCGATCCGCCCTGCAATCCGCCCGGTCCGCCCACCCCGATCCGCCCTGCAATCCGCCCGGTCCGCCAGACGGTAGGTGCGGATATGCCGGTGTTTCCGCAGCTACTGCGGCGGCGGGGTTGGTCGGGGCTGTGGGGCCAGACGGCGGCCGGCGTCGACGTGGGCCTGGCGCCGCTCGGCCCGGGCCCGGGCGAGGGCGGCGGCGTGGATGGCCGCCGAGGATCGCGGGGCCACGGTGGCCGGCTCAACGGTGGCCGGGGTGGTGGGCGGCGGCGTTGCGCCGGCTGGTGCGGCCGACGTGGGCCACCAGCCCCGGGCGGCGCGGAACTGCTGGACGGCGGGATGGCCGCTGCCGGGGACGGGCCGGCGCTGCTGCCGGTCGCGGCGACGCTGGGCGGCCCGCTCCTGCCACCGGGTCCGTTCGGCGACCGCGGCGGCGCGGGCGGTAGTGACCGGCGGCTGCTGGGCGTCGGCGTTGGCCAGGAGCAGGGCGAGGTACTTCACCGGGGCGATCACCCACGGCGGCATGGTCCAGCCACGGTCGCGCAGCGTGGCCTCCACGTGGGCGTGGACGTCATCAGCGGTCCACCGGTCAGCGAGGCGCCTGACGGTGGCGGCGAGCATGTACCGCGGCGAGTCCGCCAACCAGGGGAAACGGGCGTCTGTGGCCAGCTGAGCGGCCAGGGACACCGCTTCTGGCGGCAGGGCCCGACCTCGACCCGCGGGCACCTTCCTGGTTGGTGAGAGCCGCGAAGCGGCGCCAACTTCTGCCCGGCCGCCAGGCCGGTTCGGGGGTCGACGTCGACCGGGCCGGCGGCGGCGAGCTGAGGCTGCGGTGAGTGAGAACTTGGTTCGTTTTACAGGGAGATACAACACCAGATCAGCTCCGGATGGAGGGTAGACAGATCCTGTGTCAGGCAAGCTGGCGCCATGATCGTCGGCCTGGTCGGGTGCGATCACCCGGGCGAGCACGGCCCGGGCTCGGGCCAGCCACGGGGCCAGCTCCTCGTCGCTGACCTCTCGTACCCAGTCGGGGATGAGCAGAGCGAACTCGTTCCGGTTGCGCCACCGGTCACGCTGGTCGGGGTCGGCGTGGACCTGGTGGCGTTCGTCGGCGGTGAGCCATCGCCCCCGGTCGGTCAGCTGGAGCACGCCGAGGCTGGCCAGGGTGGCCCAGTGGCGGGTGATGGTCCGCTCCGCGCGGCCGGTCTGGGCGGCGCTGTCTTGCAGGCCGGGCATGGCGTGGCGGCCGGTGCCGAAGTCGGCGACCGCGGCCGCGATCGCGGCGGTGTGGGCGAGGTTGGCGCGGGCGTCGACTCGGCGGGCGCCAGCCGGGCGGAACCGGTCCAACCCATACATGACCATGGCCAGCCATTCGACGGGGCGGCCGTGCCGGGCTGCTGCTCGGGCTTGCCGGCTGACCCGGCGGGCGTTGCGGTCGAGCAGCTGCACGCTGAGTACGCGGGTGCTGCATGTGATGGTGGGCAGGCGCCGGATTGCGGCGCTGTGCCGGGGAGACTGCCCGGCGCCGGGACGGCGGGTGGGACGCACGCGATGGGGGGAAGTGCTGCGTTGTGGTTGGGCGTGCGCACCGGGCTTGGTACCCTGATGCACGTAACTCCTTTCCTTGAAGGGACGCAGAGATGCGCTCCGTGATGCCGGGAAGCTCACAGAGGGGGGTCACAGGCCCAGCGAGATCGGCAGTCTCGATCTGGGCATAGACGCGAGGCGGTCTCCCCGGCCAGGGAGGCCGCCGACGTCGTTTATGCGGTGATCTTCGTCAGCGGCAGTCGCTCCTGTCCCGGTAGGGGGTAGTTGAGCCGCTCGGCCAGCGTCTCGGTCACCCAGGTGTTGACGTCCAAGCCGTCGAGGTCAGCAGCACGACGGACCGCCTCGGCCAGCGGGATGGGAACTCGCACATCCAGCCGCTTGCGGGGGCCTTTGCTCGGCCGGCCGCCCTTGCCACGATCAGCCATGCCCACCGTTGTACCTGTTTCACCCGCCAAAAACCAGCCGGCGTGCCGTGCGGTGTGAAGGAGGTTTCTGTCGGCGTGTCGGGGTTGTCGTACCCGGCGGGTAGCCTGCTGGTGGCTGTAGGTGTGATGTTGGGAGGTCGCGGTGAGCGCGTTGGAGGTTCGCCAGTGGCGGCGCTACGGGCATGACCGGCTGTACGTGTCGACGCGATCGGGCCTGCGAGTCGGCTGGGTCGACCTGACCTCGGGCCAGCGCCAGCTGGAGATCCCCGACATGTGGGCGGAGGTGGAGGCGGCGGTTGCCCAGTGGCGCCACGAGCAGGGCGAGGCCACTCCCCCGGCTCCGCCCGGCCCGGTCGAACCGGCCCGGCCGCGTCGGGTGCCGGCACAACGGGTCAGCGAGGACCTGGCGAGCCGCCGGCCGGGACACAACACCACAGCGATCGCTGAGCGGCTCCAGCCGGCGCGGCGAAGCGTCCGGCTGCTGGCCCGACTGGTCGGGTGGCGTACCCGTGACTACTCCTGGCGGCTGGGCGCGGCCGGCGAGGCCGCGGTCGGGGGCAGGCTCGACCGGCTGACCCGCCGTGGCTGGCGGGTCCTGCACGGCATCTCCCTCGGCGCCGGCGGCGACGTCGATCACCTGCTCATCGGGCCTCAAGGGGTGTTCGTGGTCAACGCGAGGCATCACCCGGGCGCGCGGGTGGAGGTGCGGCGTAGTGCGGTGCTGGTGCGGGGCAAGGCCACGGGGTATTTGGGCAAGGCGCACCGGGAGACCGAGCGGGTCACGCGCGCTCTGACCCTGGCTACCGGTCGGGCGGTGGCGGTCGCTCCGGTGCTGGTGTTTCACCGCGCCCGTCGCGTCACCGGCTGGTTGGCCTGGCGGCCACGGGCGGTGCAGGTGCTCCCCTCCTGGGCGGTGACCTGGTGGTGCCGTCTACCGGGCCGGCGCATCCTGAGCCCGGCCGATGTCGAGCAGCTCTACGCGCTGGCGCGTACACCGGCTACCTGGGCGCGCGTCTAGTCGGTCTCTGCCGGTGAGATCTCCGCCGGTTGTCCCGACACGCGGAATGAGATACCTCGTGAGATAGCGCGCGCGATAGTTCATGAGGTAGGCTACGCATGTGATCGCCCGTTACTGCCTCGGTGGATACGCGGCGTGCCGTACGCGGCATGTCGCGCGTAACCGTTCGGGACGTGGTATGGAGACTGTGCAGCAGTCTCGCGTGGGAGGATCGCCGTGACAGACCAGACAGCATCGCTTGAGCAGGCACGCGGGTCGTGGCTACGAGGCCAGGGCCTGGAACCGGCGGATCTCGCCGGGCGGATCATCGTCAACGCCGCCTACAAGGGCGGGGTGGGCAAGACCTTCTTGGCGTTGGAGCTCGCGTATCTGCTCGATGCGGTGCTGGTTGACCTGGACTGGGACAAGGGCAACGCTTCGCGAGCGTGGGGGTTCCGTGAGGAGACCCGGGCCGGCGCGCCGCTGTTGGACGCGCTCGACCGGGGCCGCACGCCCCGTCCGCTGGCTGGTGGCCCTTGGCGCGCGGACCTGATCCCTTGCCACGCCGACTTCGTGGACAACCAGCCACCTCCTGAGCAGCTCACCACCGCGTTGGAGAGCTGGGCGGCCGATCTGAAGCGCCCGGTGGTGATCGACACCCATCCGGGCGGGGTGCCCAGCACGTACGGCGCGGTCGCGGCCGCGCACGTGGTCGTGGTGCCGACCGTGCTGGCCGAGCGTGAGATGGAGGCAACCGAAGGCATGATCGCGGAACTGAAGTCGTATCCGCTGCTGCTGGTGCCGAACCGGGTGGGCGTGAGCCCGCAGGAGCGGTACATCAGCTGGTTGGAGCGGATCACCACCACCACCGGGGTTCCGGTCGGACCGGTGGTGGGCCGCTACGACTGGCTGATGACCCGCAAGCGGCGCATGGCGGTGTGCGCGACCACACCACCACCGGCCCGGGCTCGGCGGCTGGTCGAGGAGTTGCACCGCGTGGGAGAGGTGGTGGTGAAACATGCCCGCGCCGTCTGAGCCCGGCAACGGCCTGGGTGAGCTGCGGGGGCGCCGCCAGCAGCGTCAGCGGCGTCAACCGCCGCCACCGCGGCATCCCCGACCGGAACCGGCCAAGCAGCCAGACACGCCGGACACCGAGCAGGGCCAGCCTGAGCAGGTAGAGGCCACCCCAGAACCAGCGCGTGAGATACCTCGTGAGATACCTCGCGAGGTAGCGCCAGAGGCGGCGGGGGAGGAGCCGCGCCCGGCGCCGGTCGAACCGGCGGGGAAGGACAGCCAGCAGACCGGCCGTCAGCTGCCGAGTCTGGAGGTTGACCTGAACGACCCGGCGGCGATGATGGTCACTCCCACGGTGCTCAGCATCCCGGGCTCGATCCTTCGCCGATTCGAGGTTGCCCGCCAGCGGGAGCCAAGCCACACTGCGCTGGTGCTGGACGCGCTGCGGGCGCACGCGGCGGACCTGCCGGATCTGGTGCTGGCGCTGCGGCCGGGGCCTCGGCCGGGGGACCTGTTCCCGTACCGGGCCACTCCGGGCGCGCGGACGGAGGACAAGCCGGGTCCGCTGCGGATCCGCCCGACCGCCGGCGAGCTGGCGATCATGGATGCCCTGACTGGCTGGGTCAACGAGGAGATCAGCCGGCGGCGGCCGGGATCGCGGAAGGTGAGCCGGTCCGAGACCGTTGCGGTGGCGCTCGATGCCTACCTGCCACGTCGCAAACGACAGCCAGCATAAAGCCGGACCCCGCCGGGCCTCGCCTGCTCAGCTGCCCGCCGGGGTCCCCAACAGAAGGGACGAATCCCCAATGTCTCTGCACCACGATAGGGCCCGGCCGCTGGCCAGTGCCACGACATCCCGGCCGGTCACGGCGGGGCACGTGCGCGGGCGGTTGGCGCCGCGCGGGGAGGTGACGGTGCGATGAGCCCCGACGTTGACCGGATCACCTCGGAGATCAACGCGTTCTGGGACAGCTTCGCTGGCTGGATCTTCGTGGCCGGGTTCGTAGCGCTGCTGCTGCTGGCCGCGCTGGCGGTGCGCCAGTGGCGCCGCCGCGACTTCAGCGCCAAGGCGTCGCTCGGGTTCGGCCTGGTGCAGGCCGGCGTCACCTACGCGGTGGTCCTCGGGGTCTACGAGTTCGCGGCGATCCGGTTCGGGATGCCGGTCGTTGAGGCGGTGGTCCTGGCGGTCATCGTTGAGGCCGCTACCTGGGTCGCCGTGGGCTTGGTCGCCTCGCACGCCCGCAAGGGCGGGGTGGGGTTCGGACCGGGCGGACCGTTCTTCTGGGTCGCGGTGCTCGGCGGCGGCACGCTGGCGGTGGCCGGGTCGACCTCGGCGGCCACGGCGGTCGGCCGGGCGGTGATCGTCGCTCTCGGCGCGTACATGTGGTACCTGCGGCTGTTGCAGATCGTCAAGCGGCCGGCGAAGCCGGGGGTTGTCTGGACGTGGACACCGACCCGGCTGTTGCAGGCGCTCGGCGCGATCGAGCCCCGCACGGATGACGCCGCCACCCAGAACGACGCCGCGCGGGAGTACCAGGTCCGCCGGTTGGCTCGGGCGATCCGCTGGGCCAACAGCCGGCACCCGTGGCGGTGGTTCGGGATGTGGGCGCTGGCGCGGCGGGCGGAGAGCGTCCATGAGGACGTCATCAGCGAGGCCCGGCGGCGGTGGGCGGTCGCTCACGTGCTGCGCGACCAGTCGTTGGTGTCGTCGCCGGTGATGTCGGCGATGGTGGCCGCGGTGGAGCGGGCCGAGCTGGCGCGAGCTGGTGAGACCCCGGCTGCGGCTGCGGCGGAGCAGGAGGAAGGACCGGAGGAGGCGGCGGACGTGCCGGTCGAGGAGCCGGTGAGCGTCGCGGCGGCCACGCCGGAGGTCGAGCGGGACGCGGTGCCCGACACCCCGGCCGGGCTGACCGACCAGTGGGTTGCCGATCCTGCTGTGGCGTCGGCCGCGCCGGTGACTGGCGCTTCGGCGCCGGTGTCACCGGCCGGGCCAGAGGTGCCGCACCGGGCCAACGGCTGGTCGGCGCCGCCTCGGCCGCGTGCGCAGGCCACCACTCGGCCGGCTCCGGCCCGGCCGGCTACGCCGCCGGCGCCGTCTGCTCAGGGGGTGCTGGCGCTGACCGCTCAACCGGCGATCGAGGCTCGGCCTGCCACGGTGGCGGGTGAGGGTCAGGAGCTGCCGCTGAAGGTTCAGGCGTACGCGCTGCTGGACGCCGAGGTGCGCGTCGACGACCCGCGCGGCACTCAGGAGCTGGCCCAGTACGTGGTTGACCAGCTCGGCGGGAAGGTCGATACGGCCAAGCGGTACATCAGGGACTGGCGGGCTGAGGTTGTGGCCGGTCAGCGCCCACAGGCGATCGCGAAGCGGTTGCGAGTCGTGCCCGGTCACTGATCGGGGACAACCCGGGTGGCCAGGGGCACTCCTGGCCACCCGGGTTCCGGAAAAGTCCATAAGGAAGGCCCACAGAGCGGCAACTCCGTGGGCCTGACGTACACGGAGGGTAGATCTCCATGTCCTACACCAAGGGTAAGGGTGCCGACCGGCGCCGTCAGCCCGCGGGCGGTCGCAACGCCGCCGGTGGCCATAAGAGTAGGGACACCGGCCTCGGGGTGCGGGTCCTCGCCAGCGCGGTGGCGTTGACCGTGCTGGTGGTCACGCTGTGGTGGCGGTGGCGGCTGAACGACCCGGACAGCGTGCCGTCGACCATCACCTACGACGTGTGGCCCTGGGCGCGGTGGCTGCTGCTGGTCCTGGGCTTGGTCGCCGGGGTGCTGCTGATCCGCCGGTGGCTGGTGCGTCGGTCGCCTTCGGCGCTGGTGGCGAAGTGGTCCAAGCGGTCGCAGCGTAGCTCCGGGCTGGCCAGCCGCTGGCAGGTCATGAACCGTACGGGGTGGCTGTGGCTGCGGTGGAAGGCCACCAAGCTGCGGCCGGCGCTGGCGGAGCTGCCGTGGTGGCGCCGCTGGCGGGTGCCGCTGACCGAGCTGGGCTACCGGCTGTGCCGGATCAACGGCAAGTGGGCGTACGCCTCGGTAGAGGAAGTCGTGGGTCTGATCGCGCCGCCCCGGAGGGGGAAGACCGGCGAGCTGGCCTGCAACATCATCGACGCGCCGGGCGCGGTGGTCGCCACCTCCACCAAGTTCGACATCGTGGAGCTGACCGCCCCGCTGCGCTCGCAGCGCGGCGAGGTGTACCTGTTCAACCCGGAAGGGCTGGCAGGGGCAGAGTCCACGCTGCGGTGGAACCCGGTGATCGGCTGCGAGCAGGTCAACGTCGCCACCGAACGGGCCGGGTATCTGCTGGCGGGTGCGCCGACCATGGCCAACGTCAGCGACCGCGACTTCTGGCAGTCCCAAGCGGTACGGGTGCTACGGGCTCTGATGCACGCCGCCGCGATCAAGGGCGGCACCATGCTGGACGTCCTCGCGTGGGTGTCGGACATACAGGGCTCGGGCCGGGAGGTGCTCAACCTGCTGTGGCAGTCCCCGGCCGGGGACTCCTGGCGGCAGGACTACGAGCAGTTCCTTGACACCAACAGCAACACGGGCACGAGCATCACGACCAGCATCATGCCGGCGTTGCAGTGGCTGTCCGACCCGAAGGTGGCGGCCGCAACCACCTGCACCCCGAAAGAGCAGTTCGACGTGGAGGAGTTCATCAACAGCTCCGGCACGCTGTACCTGCTCGGCGAGGACAAGCCCCACGGCGCGATAGCGCCCCTGTTCACCGTGCTGACTGCCCACATCCACACCACCGCGAAGTCGCTGGCGTCGCGGAAGCGGTCGGGGCGGCTGGACCCGCCGCTGACCCTGGCGCTGGATGAGGCGCCGCTGCTGGTGCCGGTGCCGCTGGAGCGGTGGTCGTCGGACTCGGGTAGCCGGGGCATCGCGATCATCTGGGCGGCCCAGTCCCGGTCGCAGCTGCGCTGGAAGTGGGGCATCGAAGCCGCCTCGATCATCTGGACCAACTCAACCGGAAAGCTGATCTTCGGCGGGTGCGACGACGAGAACGACCTCGCGGCGTACTCGGCGCTGACCGGTACCCGGCGCACCGAGGAAGGTGAAGTCGTGCCGGTGCTGTCCCCGGCGGAGATCCGGACCTTGGAGGACTGGCATGTGCTGGTCCTGCGGGGCGGGATGCGCCCGGCCATCGGGGTCGTGCGGCCGGCGTGGAAGCGGCGCGACGTCAAGCAGGCAAGCCGGGAGGCGGCGCGGGCGGCCAAGGCCGCTGACCGGGCCGCGCGGAAGGCGGCCAAGGCGGCCAAGGTAGCGCCGACCTCCCCGGCCCCGACCGGCGCCAGCTCGGACAACCGGCCGCTGGCGACACAGGGGAGCAGCAGGTGACCAAGCCGGATGACGGCCAGGCGCGCACCTCGGCGGTGTTGGCCGCCGAGGTGGAGCGCCTGCGCCGGGCCATTGAGGCGGTCGAACGGACCGCCAACGCCGCTTCGGTCACTGCGACCGGCGCGAAAGCGGTCGGCGACACGTTGGCCGAGCAGCTCGCCGCGCTGCGGACCGAGGTGGCCGGGCTGGCCGCCCTCGGCGCCCAGGTCGGGGTCCTCGCCGACCGGGTGACCGAGCTGGCGGCCGGCGTCGCCGGCGAGGATGAACAAGGCCAGCAGGTCAAGCTGATGTCCTGGTTCGACGCGAACCCCGACCAGTCCCAACAGCTGCTGCTCGAACTCGCCCAGTGGGTGGGCCAGGTGCTGTCTCGGTACATCCAGGTCAACAAGACCCTCACCAACTGCTGGCACCGGCACCCGCCGGTGGTCGACGGGCTCAACGCGCTGCGGGCGACATGGCACGCCGCCTACCGGGTCGGCAAGGGCGACCCGCGCGGAGCGGTCGACTGGCATATCCGGCTGCTGCCGGGCACGGTCGACCTGCTTCGGGCTGAGCTGTCCCGCTGCGACGAACTTCAGCACGCGCCCGGCGGCGCGGTCGAACAGCACGCGCTCCAGCACCCCCGGCTTCAGCCGGATCCGGACCGGATTCTTGAGTACGCCGACTGGTGGGCGACCACCCGCGGCGAGGGCCAGGCAGAGCCCGGCCTACCCGCACGGGCGCCGGACACCAGCCAGCGACCCGCGCCGGTCACCAGCTACGGCGGGTACGGCTCGGCCCGGCCCGGCGGACCACCGAACGGGAGGACATCATGACCACACCAGACCAACCGCGCCAGCTCGGGCAAGAGGTGGCCAACCGGCTGCGCGGCCTCGCTGCCGACATCGAAGCCGCTACACCCGACCCGGGCGCCGTGCCTGACCTTCCTGAAGTCGTCGCGAAGCTGCGCAGCTCCGCCGCTGCGGCGGAGAACGCTCCGGAGCGGTCCGCGCGGTACATCGCGCTGCGGGCAACACACAACGTGGCCCGGCTGGGTACGCCATTCCACCAGGCGTACGCCGGCACCGACCTGGGCGTGTACTCCACAAACGCGAACCCGAACTACGCCGGCCTGGCGGCCGAGGCCCAAGGAGACTTCGGGCCGACCGAAGGGCTCGACCCGGGCCCGACGCCTGCTCGGCCTTCGCCGCGAAACGGGCACCCGATCGAAGCCCTCGGCGACGTGGCCGACGCGATGCGGGAGGCCCTAGCCGAGCAGGAGGCCAGAGGTTACCGCGCCGACATGGCGGTGATCGAACACACCACCCGGGTCCTGGCGGACCGTACCGCGGCCCGGCAGGCCCATGACGAGCCCTCCCACGAACCCGACGCAGTGCGTACGCTGGCGGCCGAGTGGGGACACCTGCAAGCTGAAAGCCATGTGCCGTGGCCGCACGGCCGCGACCCGATCGATGACGAGGAAGCCGCACTGATGGACGCTCCGACCGGCCTCAACGATCTCAACCCCACTCAGAACCAGCTCTACCGGCAGATGCTCGAACAGGTCAGCGCCACCGGCACCGACTACTGGACGACGCTGCGGGGCCTCGACGCCCCGACCGAGGACAAGTACGCGGTCGCGGCCGCGCTCGGCGCGACGGCCGAAGCCCGGCAGTACGCCGAGGAGGGCGGCATCGAAGTGAACCGCACGTTCGCCACTGGCCAGGGCGAGCTGACCACCACCGACGTGCCGATGGGCGAGCTACGGACCGGTGACCGGTTCGTCGGCCCCGATGAGCGGACGGTCTACGAGGTCACTCAGGACAGCACCAGCCACGAGCTGGGTTGGGTCTTCGTCCGCAACCTGGATGTCGACCCGAACGAACAACGCGCCGATGGCACCCTCGCCGCTGAAGGCTTCTTCGACTACTCGGGCGACACGCCGATGCACAAGGTCCGCTCGCACGGTCAAGTGGCCGAAGCAGGAACCGGCGGGATGCCGGCGGCGGGCGGGTCGCAGACCGGGCCGGAGCTCGAACCGGCATCCGGCCACACGGCCGAGCAGGCCACTACCGCCGCGACTTCAGCCCCGGCTACGGAAGCCCACCTCAGCCAGGGCGAAACGGCCGCTGCGCCGGCGGTGATCCGGGGGGACACCTCCTCGGCGCTGGAGAAGGTACAGCGCGCGCAGGAGGCGGTAGCGGCGAGTCGACAGCCCACACCGGCAGCTGAGCCGGTGATCGACCCGGCTTCGCCAGCGGCAAGCCTGACCGGGCCGGAGCTGACTCGCTAGCTGCCCGACCTCGATCAAACGGAAGCGGCACCTCTCCACTGCGGGGAGGTGCCGCTTCCGCATTCCAGAGACCCCAGGCCGCCCGGAGTCACTCGCCTTCGGCGGTGGCCTGTCCCAGCGCCTGGGTGACGAGGCCCATGGTCAGGTCCCTCATCCCGGCAACGACACTCCACTCCGGCAGGGTGGCCGGGTCCAGCCCTCGGGCCTTGGCGTCCTCCCACAGCGCGGTCACGTAGTCGTACAGCGCCTGGCGGGCCCGTAGCTGCTCCTTCAGCTCGGCTTCGGTGAGCGTCCGCAACCTGGCAGCGTCGTGGGCCTCGAAGGCACCGGAGACTTCGAGTGCCATGTTCTGGTGGTCAAGGTCGTCCTCCAGGGATTCCGGCGCCGGGGCGGGGTGGGAACGGAACATGCCCATGCATCCTCCATTGACGTTGGCTGCTGTTGCGCCACCCTACGTGACCACGATGGAGCAATCACGCGATGGCAGCGGAGAGAGGATCTGGGGGTCCGCCGGGCCGGCTGGAAACTCCATCACCGACCAAGCGGCCGGCGCCGTACACTGGTCAGGCTTCGCCCGAGATCGATAGCCCCCACCCCTCACGATCTTGTTCGCGGCGAGCTACCACGGACATCTCTGTATAGGCGTGTGGCCGGGGGAGGAAATGCAAAACCGGCAGCCCGACAGCGGCGGCCTGGGCCTGCGGGGCCTCGACCGTGCCGGCTGGGTGGATCTCGCTGAACCAGCGGTGCTAAACCTGGTCGAGACCTACCTCGCCGTCCCTCACCTGGAGGTAGAGGCACGGCTGTGGGACACCGGCGTCACCGACGTTCCGGGAGCGCGCGGAACAGTCCGCTTCTTCCCCCACATCCTCAGCGAGGCGACCAACCGGTTGATCCGGTCCGGCACCATCCAACGCGTCACCCACCACACCAAGGGAGCGGCCACCGCCGAGCTGCTGACCCCCGCCAATACCAGGCTACGGAAAACGGCGATCATCACCGCCACCAGGCGTAAGGCCATGCTCTACGCGCGGTTCATCCGCTTCAGCACCACCTTTGGAGCGGCCGGGGAACTCGTGCTCCGCAGCTCACTGGCCGACGCAATGAGGGCAGGGCACGGCTACATGCCGATCACCAGCTCACCCCTCTTCGGCGAGGTGGCCCGCATCGGCACCGGCGACCGACTACCAGGCGCGCTGGACTCCGGTGCTTGGGTGATACCCCTCGACTCTGCAACAGGAATGCCGCTGCCCCCGCACGCCCTGCTGGTCGAGGTCAAGAACCGGCGCATGACTCTCTACCCGCGTCACAGCGAGGTTCACCAGCTCCTGGCCAAGGCGGCGCTGGTTCAGCGCCAGCACCCGGAACTCCGTGTCGTCCCGCTGCTGGTATGCCGGCGAGGGCACGACCGGCTGTTCTGGATGGCCAAAGACCTCGGCTTTCTCGTACACGCCACCCGCCACCAGTACATGACCCTGCCCAAGAAGACCCCAGAGGAACACGTCGAGCAGCTCCGCAACGAACTCGGCCTGGCCGACCTGACACTCATCCGGACGGACAAGCCTGCCCGGATCAACAACCTGTTCGCATCCATCATCCCGAAACAGGCAGCCGCCACCGCGGCACGCTGGGCCGCGGTGGGTTCCCAGCTCGGCGAGCACTTCGACCAGCTCCGACGCGAAGACATCACCGATGCGGTGCGCAACCAGACCCTAGCCGAACTCCACGATGACGCCGAAGGGCTTCTAGATGAGGCAGGCGTCGACGAGCCCATCTTGGTCTGGGCCCTTGGTGAGGACCACGACGAACCCTCCTACGACCCTCTGTGAAACCCTGCTCCCTCGTCATGCGATGTCGCCGGCCAGGTAGGCGGCTAGGGCGTAGCCGGGTGAGCGGTCGAGCCTGGTGGCGGCTCGGTCATAGCGGCGGGTGGTGGCGATGGATGCGTGCCCGGCGCCGTCCTGGATGTCCTCCAGCCTGACCCCGGCGTCGCGGGCCAGGGTGACGTAGGTGGCACGCAGCACGTGAGGGCTGAGCTGGCCGGGGATGCCGGCGCGCCGGGCGAGACTACGCAGCAGCCGCCAGACCGCTCCGCGGTCGAGCGGCCGGCCGGTGGCGGTGGCGATCAGTGGCCGGGGTGGAGTGCGCTCGCCGTGCCGGGCCGGAAGCCGGTCTGCGGCCAGGTCGGAGCGGGAAGCCAGGTAGGCGTCGACGCGGGTGGCGGCCGGTGCCGGCAGTACCACGTCCCGGGCTCGGCCGCCCTTGCCGAGCAGGCCGAGCAGCGCCCGGTGGCCTCGGGAGTGGCCGAGTTGGTCCACGGTGGCGGCGGTCAGCTCGGAGACGCGGACCCCGCCGTAGAGCAGCACTGCCACGATGGCGGCCGCGCGTTCCGGCCCGGCCCGGCCGGTGAAGGTGTCGGCAGCGGCCAGCAGCTCGGCGGCCTGGTCGCGGGTGAGGCTGGGCAGGGTGGACTCGCGGGGCCACTGCGGCCGCAGCTCCGGTTT
>Ga0079224_100009786_pt1 | contig 13113 bp, 9 predicted proteins | sample Stecom2015_FD_80414 | JGI IMG/M metagenome (GOLD analysis project Ga0079224, IMG submission 80414) | Agricultural soil microbial communities from Utah to study Nitrogen management - Steer compost 2015 | ecosystem: Environmental > Terrestrial > Soil > Agricultural land | place: USA: Utah... | reverse complement strand
CCGGCGGCGCGGTTTTGCCTGGCCGACCTGTACGGCGCCCACGACGTCAGCGGACGCGACCGCGACGTCGAGCGGGTGATGCCGCTGATGCAGCGCCTGCTGCCCGAGCAGATGCTGCACATCGCCGCGGACGCGATCGAGCTCGCCGTGCTGAGCCACGCCTTCGACCTGCGGATGGCCGCGGCGCTGGAGCGGGACGGCGGCGACGGGGCCGTGGACGAGGCCCGCTACGGGCGGGTGTGGCGCGCCGTCGGCCTGCCGCGCCTCAGGCGCCGCCAGCTGGCCTTGATCGAGCACGTCGGCCTGGGCCTGGCACGGGTGGTGCACACGCCGGCGGTGGCGCAGCTGCTGCGGCTGGCGCGGCTGCCGGCGAAAGTGGCCGGACTGGGGGAGCTGCAATCGTTCCTCGAGCGCGGCTTCGATGCCTTCGGCCGGCTGCCGGACCCGGCGGCCTTCGTGGACGGCATCGTGCGGCGCGAGCGGGTGGTGATGGAGCGCCTGTTCGCGGCCCACCCGCGGCCGTTCGCCACCTAGCCGGCAGCGCTCAGGAGAACTGCTCGTCGAGGACGCGGTGGATCTCGGCCTCGATCGGGCCCTTCAGCGCCGTCAACAGGAAGCCGAGCTGGGCATGCACCCGCACCGCGTCGGCCGACAGCGCGATGTGCCCGTCCACGCCCGGGCGCTGGAAGTGCAGGGTGTCGCCCTCCCAGGCGCATTGCACGGCGAACCGCTCCGCCATCTTCCCGGCCAGCCGCTCGACCGCCGCGCGGGCGTCCGCGAGCGGCTTCTGGTGCGTCCTGCAAACGTCGATCGTCGCCATGGATTCCGGATCCTCGATTCCCGGCGGCATTGTGCCGCAGCCACGCGCCCGGCCGCAGCACGGTCGTCGCCGCGGCGCGGCTTGCTATGATCGACCCGCGCGTTCCGCGCCCGCACGGGGAAGCCGGGGTGGTGGACTGGAGGGCTTCAGGGGGAAAGGCCGTCGCCTGGACGGCCCTGGCGTTGGCGGCTTTGATGACGCCGGATCCGGCGCACGCCCAGGTCGCCGGCAGCGTTTCGCTGCAGTCGCAGGGAAAGCCGCTGCGGCCGGAGGCCGCCTCGGAGGCCGTCGTCTACTTCCGTCCGGAGCAGCCGGTCGCGGTGCAGCCGCTGCCGGCGGCTGACATGCGCACCGAGCGCAAGCAGTTCCTGCCCGGCGCGCTGCCGGTGACGGTGGGAACCGAGGTCCGCTTCCCCAATGTCGACCCGATCCTGCACAACGTGTTCTCGCCCGGTCCGCGTGGCCGCTTCGACCTCGGCCTGTACGGCCGCGGCGAGGCCCGCACGCACGTCTTCGACGCCCCCGGGCTGTTCCGCGTCTACTGCAACGTGCACCACGACATGATCGGCCACGTACTGGTGCTGGACACGCCCTGGTTCGCCCGGCCCGATGCGCGCGGTCGCTTCCGCCTCGACGTGCCGGCGGGCGTGCGGGGCGAGCTGTTCGTCTGGCACGAGCGGGCGCCGCTGTGGCGCGGATCGCTGGCGTCCGGCGTAGACGCCAGCGTCGACGTCACCCTGCAGCTCGACCGGCCCAAGGTGCCGCGGCACATGAACAAGTTCGGGAAACCCTATGGAAGCGGACGCGACCGCGGTTACTGAGCCGGCAGCGCCGCCGGACGCGCCGGCCGCCCCGGCCCCGGCCCCGGCCGGCTCGCGCCTGCCGCTCGCGCTGCGGCTGTTCCTGCTCACGGCGCTGCTGGTGGTGCTCGCCGTCGGCGCAGCGGTGCTGGTCACCTGGCTGGTCGGCGAGCGCATCGCCCGCGAGGCGGTGGTCGCCGCGCTCGACGACAGCGCCGAGGCGCAGCGCTCGCTGGGTGCGCAGCGCCTGGGCATGCTGGAGCGCACCATCCAGCTGATCGCCGCCGACGCCGACCTCACCAATTACGTGGCCGCTGCCTACGGCGACGATCTCGGACTGGGTGCGGCCGCTGCCGCCGACCCGGCCTCCGTGCGCGACCTGCTGCTCGAGCGGCGCGACCAGTTCGGCTTCGACCTGGGGCTGGTACTGGACGCCGCCGGCGCGGTGCTGGCGCGCACCGACGAAGCCGAAGCCTTCAGTGAGTCGCTGGCAGACGATCCGCTGGTGGCGCCGGCGCTGGCCGAGCTGTCGCCGCTGAGCGGTTTCTGGCGCCACGGCGACCTGTTGTACCAGGCCGCGATCATGCCGCTGTCGCAAGGCGGCGCGCTGGTCGGGTTCCTGCTGCTGGCGCAGCGGGTGGACGACGCCTTCAGCCGCGACATCGCCCGTGGCTCCGACGCGGAACTGGCGTGGTGGTTGCCGGGCGACGGCGAGGGGCCGCGGCTCGCCGCCAGTTCGCTACCGGGCGAGCACGCCAGCGAACTGGCGGAGCGCTTCGCCGCCACGCCGCAGCTGGTGGATGCACTGCAGCTCGGCCACCCGGTCGACGGCCTGGCGCTGGATGTCGGCGGCGAGCGCTGGCTGGTACGGGCCACGCCGGTCGCGCCTGGCGAGGCCTCGCTCGGGCTCGCCACCGCGCTGGCCTCGGCCACGGCGGCGGCGAGCGGCTACCGGCAGATCCTCGACCTGGTCCTGCTGGCCGGCACCGGCTCGCTGCTGCTCGCCGTCCTGCTGTCGCTGTGGCTGTCGCGGCGCATCCTGCGGCCGGTGGCGCGGCTGGCCGACGCCGCCGAGCGCGCCGCCGCCGGCGACTACCACGCCCAGACCGTGGTCGCCGGCCAGGACGCGCTGGCGCGGCTTGGACGGGCGCTTGATTCGCTGCTCTCCGACCTGCGGGAGAAGCGTGACATCGAAGGCTACGTGGCCACGTTCTCGCGCTTCCTGCCGGATCCGCAGGAAGCCGAGCCCGCCACGCCGGTGCCGACGGTGGAGCCGCCCCCGCCCCCGCGCCGCGACGACTGCGTGCTGCTGGCGCTGGAACTGCCGGCCACGCTCGACGGCGACGCCCGGGACGCGGTGGCCGCGGCGCAGGACCTCTGTACACAGCTGCAGGAGCTGGCGCACCTCTGTCGCGGCCGCATGGCCGGCGGCGATGGCGAGCGCTGGATGCTCGCCTTCGACGGCCCCGACCGGCTGCCGCACGCGCTGCAGGCTGCACGCGCCGCCGTGCAGGAGCTGGGCAGCGCCTCCGCACGCCCGGCCGCCGCGCTGGCGGAAGGCGACAGCGTCGAGGCGGGATTGCAGCTCGGCCGGCGCCAGCTGCCGGCGCTGCTCGGCACCGCCGGGCGGCAGCTGCTGCGGCTGCTTTGCGAGTCGGCACCGGGTCGCGTGCTGGTGGCGCGGCCGCTGGGCGAGCGCATCCGCGAACAGTTCGGCGCCGGCGCGCTGGACGTCGCCACCGGCGCGCTGGCGGGGCGTCGCTACTACGCGCTCCAGGCGGACGGGCTGGCCGCGCTGGCGGATCCGGAACCCGACGCCGTCGGTGCCACCCAGGAACTGCCGGTTGCCGCGATACCCTCGGACCGCGACGAGCTGCAGCCCGGCGCCCGGCTCGGCGGCCGCTACGAGATCCTCGCCACGCTCGGCGCCGGCGGCATGGGCATCGTCTACAAGGCCCGCGACCTGGAGCTGGCCGACGTGGTGGCACTGAAGATGCTGCGTCCCGGCGCCCTGGCCGACCGCGAGCAGCTGGAGCGGTTGAAAGACGAGATCCGGCTCGCGCGCCGCATCACCCATCCCAACGTCCTGCGCACCTTCGACTTCGTCGAGCTCGAGGGCCGGCCCTGCATCTCGATGGAGTACGTGCGCGGGGTGACGCTGCGTGCGCTGCTCGACCAGTCCGGGCGGCTGCCGTACTCGGCGGGCCTGCGCATCGCCCGGCAGCTCTGTGCCGGCCTCGGGGCGGCGCACGCGGTCGGGGTGCTGCACCGGGACATCAAGCCGGAGAACCTGATCCTGGAGGCCGGCGGCAACGCGCGGCTGATGGACTTCGGCATCGCCCGCCGCACGCGCCGCGAGCGCCCGGGCCCGACCCAGCCCGGCATGTTCGTGGGCACGCCGCATTACTCGGCCCCGGAGCAGCTGGCCGGCGAGGAACTGGACGAGCGCGCCGACGTCTACGCCTGCGGCGCCTTGATGTCGGAGATGTTCTGCGGCGGGCTGCCGTATGGCGGCAACACCACCATGGAGATCTACCTGGCGCAGGTGCAGCAGGAACCGGTGCGTCCCTCGGCGCTGTGGCCGGAGATCCCGGCGGGGCTGGAACGGGTGATCCTGCGCTGCATCGCGCGCCGGCGCGAGGACCGCTTCCAGTCGGCCGCCGAGCTGGCCGCCGCGCTGGCGGAGTTGCGTGCGTGAAGCGCCGGGCCGGCGCAAGCCTTGCGGGATTGTGGCTGGCCGCGACCGCGGCCTGGGCGCAGGATTCCGCCGGGCTGTACCAATGGGCGGAGGAGCCGACGTCGGCGATCCGCTGGGAGTGCGAGCTGCTGCTGCAGGGCGATCGGGTCACCGGCCTGCCCGGCGGGCGCGACGACCTCGAGCGCGCGCGCGGCCGCCTGCGCGCCGGCCTGCTCTGGGACGACGGCGACCGGTTCGAGGCCGGCGCCGCGCTGCTGCTGTCCCAGTCCAGCGACAGCGACGCCGCCAGCCTGCCCAACAACGACAATGCCCGCGCCGACCACGCCGGACTCGATGCCCTCTGGCTGGCCTGGCGCGGCGCGCACGGGCGGGTCCAAGTCGGAAAGCGCGCGCTCGGCCTGTCGCTGACGCCGCTGCTGTGGGACTCCGACCTGCGCCCGGCCGGCTTCGAATTCGGCCTGGACCGGGCCGCGGGATTCGACCGCTGGAGCCTCGTCGGCGGCGCCTGGGTGCTGGAGCATCCGCTGGGTGGCGACGCCCGCCTGCAGGCGCTGCAGGGCGGGTTCCACTGGCGCGAAGGCGCGACGACCAGCGCCAGCGTGCTGGTCGGCCTGTTGCGCTTCGACCAGCTGGACGGGCTGGCGTCGGCAGGCCTCGGACGTGGCAACGGCGTGGTCCAGGGACGCTACCTGGAAGACTTCCGGTTGCTGGACCTCCAGATCGGCCTGCGCCGGCAGCTGGCCGCGGGGACGCTGGACCTGCGCCTCGACCTGGTGCGCAACCTGGGCGCCGACGAAGCCCGCAACGGCGCCCGCTTCAGCGCCGTGCTGGGCGACCGTTTCGTGCCGGGCCAGTGGGAGTTCGGCTACGCCGTGCAGCGCATCCAGCGCGATGCCGTGCTGGCCGCAGTCAATGCCGACGACTGGTGGTTCCATGCCGGGGCGCGCGGGCACATGCCCTGGGTCGGCCGCGGCTTCGGCGACTGGTCGCTGCGGCTGGCCATGTTCCTGGAGCGCAGGGACGGGCTGGACCGGACCACCCGCAGGCTGCTTCTCGACCTGGAGCGCCGCTGGTGATCGCCCGCGCGCGCCGCCGCCGATCTGCTACAGTTTCGCGGCACCGCGGCAGGGGCCCATGATGCGACTCAGCTTCCCCAACGGCGAGCACCCCGACGTCGTCGTCGACCAGGGGCAGGTTCGGCTGGGCGCTGCGCCCGACAACGACATCGTCATCGAAGGCGCCGGCATCGCCGACCACCACGCCTGCGTGGCGGTGGACAGCCAGCGCGGCATCGTGCTCCGGCTGTACGCCGCGGCGCACGTCAATGCCCGCCCCATCCAGCGCCTGGCGCTGTTGCGACTGGGGGACGTGCTCAGCCTCGGCAGCCTGCAGGTGCTGGTGAAGCCGGATCGCGATGCCGACATCCGCTCGGACGTGCCACGCGACCCGCCGCCGGTGGACGCAGGCGTGCATTCCGCCGCCGCGCGGGTCGTGCTGCGCGGCGTTGCCGGCCCGCTGTTCGGCCGCAGCTTTCCGCTGACCACGCCGATCGTGCTCGGCCGCGGTGCCGACGCGGACGTACGCCTGGACGACCCGTCGCTGGCCGAGCACCACGCCCGGCTCGAGCACTGGTCCGACCGCATCGTGCTCCGCGACCTGGGTTCCAGCGAGGGCTCGGTGGTCAACGGCGTCGGCGTGCGCGACGCCGTGCTGCATCCCGGCGACCAGATCGCACTCGAGCACCACCGCTTCGTGCTGGAAGCGCCCGGCCTGCCACCGCGTGGAAGCGGCGGATTCACGCCGACGCCGGGCGCCGGACGCGGCATCACCCAGACCATGCAGGCGGTGGGTGCCCAACCCGGCCTCGCCGACGGCGGCGGCGCGCCCAGGGCGCGGGGCAGGGTGGGCAGCCTCATCGCCGTGGCGGTGCTGATCATGCTGCTGCTGGCGGCGCTGCTGTTCTATGCCCCGACCCTGCTGCCCTGAGCGAACCGGCCCGGCGTCCACGCGGGCGTATACTCCCGCCGACTGACCGCGATTCCGGGGACCGGGGGCCATGAGGATTGCCGGCGCATTCCGCCGCTCCGACACCATGGTGTCCGTGCTGCGCGCGGAAGACGGCAGCTTCGTCGACGTGAACCCGGCCTTCGAGGCGGTGCTCGGCTGGCGCATCGAGGAAGTGGTCGGGCGCCGCCCGATCGAGCTCGACCTCTGGCCGGACCTGGGCGCGCGCTCCGGCCTGCTGATGCGATTGCAGGCCGAGCAGGCGCTGCGCGACGAGCCGGTGTCGCTGCGTACACGGGACGGCGCCACGGTGCAGCTGTTGGTGGACGTCGAGCTGCTGGACCACGAGGGCGCCCTGTACGTGCTCTGCATGGGCCGGCGCGCCGACGGCCCACCGGCCGCCCCGTCCGGCGACAGCGGCGGCTACCGCGAGCTGTACCTGGCCGCCGCCGAGGGGCTGTACCGCTCGCTGCCGGGGCGCGGCTTCGTCGACGTCAACCCGGCGATGGCGCGGATCCTCGGCTTCGAGTCGGCCGAGCAGCTGCTGCGCGAGGCGCCGCCCAGTGCCCACTCCTTCTACGTGGATCCGGTGCACTCCCGGAAGCTGCACGAGGACCTGCTGCGCGACGGCCACATCGAACAGGTCCGCAGCCAGGTCTATCGCCGCGACGGCAGCGTCATCTGGATTTCCGAGAACGCGCGCGTGGTGCGCGACGAGAACGGCCGGCCGCTGTTCTACGAGGGCTCGGTGGTGGACATCACCGCCGAGGTGGCGGCGGAGGCCGCGCTGCGCCAGTCCGAGGCCCTGTACCGCATCTTGGTGGACAACTGCCGCGATGGCGTGTTCCTGATCCAGCGCGGCACCGTGGTCTTCGCCAACGAAGCGCTGGCGCGGATGCTGGGCTATCGACCGGAGGAACTGTTCGGCACCGAGTACATGGCGCTGGTGGCGCCGGAGGACCGCCCGGCGCAGATGCAGCGCCGCGTGCAGCGCGAGTCCGGTTCGCAGGCGGTGCAGCAGTACGAAGTGACCATGCTGCGGAAGGACGGCTCGCTGGCCCTGTTCTCGGTGCATGCCGATGCAGTGGAGTTCGAGGGCGACATCGCCTCCGCCGGCGTGATGCGCGACGTCACCGAAGAGCGGCGCCAGCGGCAGGCGCTGGAGGAGGCCGAGCGACGCTACCGCGAGCTGTTCGAGGAATCGCCCGTGGGCCTGTTCCGTACCCGCCGCGATGGCGCCGTGGTGGAGGTCAACCCGGCCATGGCCCGGCTGCTCGGCTTCGCCTCGCCGGCGGAGCTCAAGCAGGAACTGCCCAGCATGCACGGCATCTACCTGCGCGTCGGCGACCGCGAGGCGCTGGTCGAGCGGGTGCTCCGGGAGGGCCTGATCAACGACCACGAGCTGCAGATCCGCGCCAGGGACGGGCGCCGGCTGTGGGTGCGCGCCAACGTGCGCCTGTTGCCGGGCGAGGGCGGCCGCGCGCCGCACTTCGCCGGCTCCATGCAGGACATCAGCGCTCACCGCGAGGCCGAGCAACGGCTCAAGTTCCACGCCACCCACGATCCGCTGACCGGCCTGCCCAACCGGCTCCTGTTCCAGCAGCGGCTGGGCGAGGCGCTCCGCACCGCGCGCGCCACCGGCGACTACGGTTACGCCGTGCTGTTCCTGGACCTGGATGGCTTCAAGCTGGTCAACGACAGCCTCGGCCATGCCGCCGGCGACAGGCTGCTGGTCAGCCTCGCGGAAAAACTGGCGCATGCGCTGGAGGGCGAGGCGCTGGTGGCGCGCTACGGCGGCGACGAGTTCACCATCCTGCCGTCCGGCCTCTGCGACCGGGCGCGCGCCGAAGCGATCGCCGAGCGGGTGTTGCGGCTGTTCGCGCTGCCCTTCGACATCGGCGGCCAGCAGGTGTTTTCCGGCAGCAGCGTCGGGATCGTGCTGGGCCGGCCGGAGTACCGCAGCGCCGACCAGGTGCTGCGCGACGCCGACACCGCCATGTACCGGGCCAAGGCCCTCGGCAAGTCGGCGCACGTGGTGTTCGACGAGGCCATGCACCGGGCCGCGCGCGCCCGCTTCCGGCTGGAGACCGACGTGCGCCTTGCCTTCGAGCGCAGCGAGTTCCGCGTCCACTACCAGCCGATCGTGGACCTGGCCAGCGGCCAGGTGCGTGCCTGCGAGGCGCTGGTGCGCTGGCAACACCCGGAGCGGGGCCTGCTGCCGCCGTCGGAGTTCCTCGGCGCCGCCGAGGAGTCCGGGCTGATCGCGGCGCTCGACTGGTGGGTGATGGAGGAAGCCTGCCGCCAGGTGGCGCGCTGGCACGAGCGCTTCCCGCGCCATGCCGGGCTGCGGCTGAACGTCAACGTGGACGAGCGCCAGCTGGCCGGCCGCAACCTGTTGCCCTCGGTGCGCGCGGTGCTGGACCAGACCGGCATCGACCCGCGGCGGCTGATGCTGGAGGTGACCGAGACGGTGTTCCGCAGCGGCCGCGACGGCGGCGCGGCGACGCTGCAGCGGCTCAAGGAGCTCGGCGTCGGCCTGGTGGTGGACGACTTCGGCACCGGCTACTCCTCGCTGGACTCGTTCGCGTCCTCGCCCTTCGACGCGCTCAAGGTCGACCATGCCTTCGTCCGCGACGTCGAGAGCAACCTCCGGCACCGGGCGATCGTGCGCACCATCATCCGCTTCGCCGAGGACCTGGGGCTGGCGCTGACGGCCGAGGGCGTGGAGACGCCGCAGCAGCGGCGCCTGCTGCTGGACCTTCGCTGCACCGAAGGGCAGGGACACCTGTTCGCGCCGGCGATGCCGGCGCAGGCGTTCGAAGCACTGCTGCAGGGATCGCCGCTCGCGGCCAGCGCCTGAGCCGCGTTCCGCGCCGGGGGGACCGCTCGCGAGAGCGTCCCCATTTCGTGTTGCAGTGCGTCATGCTAGCCTCGACGGCAGCGTCCTCCGGGGAACCCTCCATGCGCGCCCACAACTTCAGCGCCGGTCCTGCCGCGTTGCCCGAACCCGTCCTTGCGCAGGCCCGCGAGGAGCTGCTGGAATGGCGCGGACAGCGCGCTTCGGTGATGGAAGTGAGCCACCGCGGCAAGGCGTTCGAGGCCTGCGCGGCGGAGGCGGAGGCGGACCTCCGCGAGCTGCTGGCCATCCCCGATGGCTACAAGGTGCTGTTCCTGCAGGGTGGTGCAACGCAGCAGTTCGCCCTGATCCCGATGAATTTCGCCGCCGGGCGCGAAGCCGCCTACGTGCTGAGCGGCCACTGGAGCGAGAAGGCCGTCGCCGAGGCGCGCCGCGTCACCGGGGTTCGGATCGCTGGCAGCAGCAGCGAGGGCGGTTACGCCGACATCCCGGACCCGGCGGGCTGGCAGCTCGACGACGACCTCGCCTACCTGCACTACACCCCCAACGAGACCATCCACGGCGTCGAGTTCCACGAGGTGCCCGACGCCGGCGCGGTCCCGCTGGTGGCGGACATGTCCTCGACCATCCTGTCGCGGCCGCTGGACGTCTCGCGCTTCGCGCTCATCTATGCCGGTGCGCAGAAGAACATCGGCCCCTCCGGCCTGTGCGTGCTGGTCGTCCGCGACGAGCTGCTGGAGCGCTGCCCGGCGTCGCTGCCGAGGATCCTGGACTACTCGGCGCACGCGGCCAACGGCTCCATGCTCAACACCCCGCCCACCTTCGCCTGGTACCTGGCCGGCCTGGTGTTCCGCTGGCTGAAGCAGCAGGGCGGGCTGGCCGCCATGGCCGAGCGCAACAGCGCCAAGGCGAACCTGCTCTACCGGGCCATCGACGGTTCCGGTGGCTTCTACCGCAATCCGGTTGCGCCGCGTGCGCGTTCCTGGATGAACGTGCCCTTCACCTTGCACGATCCATCCCTGGACGCAGCCTTCCTCGAGGGCGCCGATGCAGCCGGCCTGCTCGCGCTCAAGGGGCATCGCGCCGTGGGCGGCATGCGCGCCTCGCTGTACAACGCCATGCCGATCGAAGGCGTGCACGCGCTGGTGGACTACATGGCCGAGTTTGCACGGAGGCACGGCTGAGCATGGACGTGTTCCGCATCCGCACCCTCAACAACATCGCCCGCTCGGGGCTCGAGCGGCTGCCGGCCGACCGCTACCGCGTCGGCGGCGAGATCGAGCACCCCGATGCCATCCTGGTGCGCTCGGCCGACATGCACGCCATGGACATCCCGCCCTCGGTCAAGGCGGTGGCGCGCGCCGGCGCAGGCACCAACAACATCCCGGTGGCGGCGCTGAGCGAGCGCGGCGTGCCGGTGTTCAACGCCCCGGGCGCGAACGCCAACGCGGTCAAGGAACTGGTGGTGGCCGGGATGCTGCTTGCCGCGCGCAACGTCGGCGAGGTTTTGGGCTTCGTCGCCACGCTGGGCGGCGCGCCCGATCCCAAGGCGGCGATGGAAGCGGAGAAGAAGCGCTTCGTCGGCTTCGAGCTCGAGGGCAAGACGCTCGGCGTGGTGGGCCTGGGCGCGATTGGCGTCAAGGTGGCCAATGCCGCGCTGGCGCTCGGCATGCGGGCGATCGGCCATGACCCGCACATGACGGTGGAGGGCGCCTGGCAGCTGTCCTCGCAGGTGGCCAAGGCCGGCAGCCTCAACGAGCTGTTCGCGGCCTCGGACTTCATCAGCTTCCACGTGCCGCTGAACGACGCGACCCGCGGCCTGTTCGGCGGCCAGGCACTGGCGCTGGCGCGGCCCGGCGTGGTGCTGCTCAACTTTGCCCGTGACGGCATCGTCGACCCGGCGACGCTGCGCGAAGGGCTGGCCGACGGTCGCATCGGCCGTTACGTCACCGATTTCCCGCCCGCGGGCCTGGACGGCCACGAGCGCGTGGTCGCGCTGCCGCACCTCGGCGCCTCCACCCGCGAGGCCGAGGAGAACTGCGCGCTGATGGTGGTGGACCAGCTGCGTGATTTCCTCGAGCACGGCAACGTCCGCAACGCCGTCAACTTTCCCGATACGCGCATGGCGCGCGAGGGCTCGTGCCGGCTGTGCATCGCCAATCGCAACCGCCCGAACATGATCGGCCAGCTCTCGCACGTGCTGGGCGAGGCCGGCATCAACATCCACCAGATGCACAACGCCTCCCGCGGCGACCTGGCCTATACCCTGGTGGACGTGGATTCGCCGCTGGACGAGGCCGCGCTGGCGGCGCTGCGAGCCATCGACGGCATCCTCTCGGTGCGGGTGGCCTGATGGCGACGCGGCGCCGGGGCAGCGGCAAGCCCGCCCGGCCCGAGCTGGCGGAGGTGCGCCGGCGCATCGACGCCATCGATCGCGCGATCCAGGAACTGATCAGCGAGCGCGCCCGTTATGCCCGCGAGGTCGGTCGCGCCAAGGGCAAGCTGGCCGCGGCGGTGGACTACTACCGGCCGGAGCGCGAGGCGCAGGTCCTCCGCGGCGTGGTCGACCGCAACCAGGGCCCGCTCGGCGACGAGGAAATGGTGCGCCTGTTCCGCGAGATCATGTCCGCCTGCCTGGCGCAGCAGGAGCCGCTCAAGGTCGGTTTCCTTGGTCCGGAGGGGACCTTCAGCCAGCAGGCGGTACTGAAGCACTTCGGCCATTCGGTGCGCGGGCTGCCGCTGGCGAGCATCGACGAGGTGTTCCAGGAGGTGGAGGCCGGCGCCGCCGACTTCGGCGTGGTACCGATCGAGAACTCCGGCGAGGGCACGGTCGATTCGACCCTGGACCTGTTCCTGACCTCGCCGCTCCGGATCTGCGGCGAGATCGAGCTGCGCGTGCACCAGTACCTGCTGTCGCGCGCCGGCCGGCTGGACCAGGTCGAGCGGGTGTACTCGCACCCGCAGTCGCTGGGCCAGTGCAAGGCCTGGCTGCGCCAGCACCTGCCGCAGGCCGAGCGCATTCCGGTGTCCAGCAATGCCGAGGCCGCGCGCCGCGCCCGCAATGCCGACGACGCCGCGGCCATCGCCGGCGAGACCGCCGCCCACGTCTACGGCCTGAAGGTCGTGGAAGGGCCGATCGAGGACCGGCCGGACAACACCACCCGCTTCCTGGTGGTGGGCCGGGAGCTGTTCCCGCCCTCGGGGCACGACAAGACCTCTCTGCTGCTCGCCGTCCGCGACCGGCCGGGCGCCCTGTACGAGCTGCTGACGCCGATCGCCCGCCGTGGCATCAGCATGACCAAGATCGAGTCGCGGCCCTCGCGCACCGGCAAGTGGGAGTACGTGTTCTTCGTCGAGGTCGCGGGCCATGCCGACGACGGTCCGCTGCGCGAGGCGCTGGAGGAAGCCGGGCCGCTGGCCGCCGCGATCAAGGTGCTGGGTTCCTATCCGGTCGCGGTGCTGTGACCGCGGCGAGCGGGGTCCCGGACTTCGAAGTCCTGGCGCAGCCCGGCATCCGTGCGCTGCGCGCCTACGATCCCGGCCACGACCTGGTCGCCGTGCGCCGCCGCTTCGCCGGGCGCTTCCTCGCCGAGCTCGGTTCCAACGAGAGCGTGCAGGGCCCGAGCCCGCGGGCGCTGGCCGCAATCGAGCGGTCGCTGCCGGTGCTGCACCGCTACCCCGATCCGCTGGGCGGCGACCTGAAGCGGGCGCTCGCCGCGCTGCACGGGGTGGAGCCCGGCGAACTGGTGCTCGGCAACGGCTCGCACGAACTGCTGGTGATGCTGGCGCAGGTGTTCGCGGGCCCGGGCACGGGCGTGGCCATGTCCCGCCACGGTTTCGCGGTGTACGCGCTGGCGGCGCAGGCGGTGGGCGCCGAGCTGCGGGTGGCACCGCCCTTGCCGCGCACTGCGGCCATGCCGCTGGGACACGACCT
>Ga0079224_100009784_pt1 | contig 13115 bp, 11 predicted proteins | sample Stecom2015_FD_80414 | JGI IMG/M metagenome (GOLD analysis project Ga0079224, IMG submission 80414) | Agricultural soil microbial communities from Utah to study Nitrogen management - Steer compost 2015 | ecosystem: Environmental > Terrestrial > Soil > Agricultural land | place: USA: Utah... | reverse complement strand
GGTGGGCGGCTCGGCCACCGACCTGGCGCCCGGGTCGGGCATGACGATGATGGTCGCGTTCCCCGCGGGGACGTTCGGGGACATCGCGCCGATCCTGCGGGACCGCCCGTCCCCGTTCGCCGGTCGCAGCGGCCCGACGGCGGCCGCCGCGAGCGTCGTCTGGGACCACGCCGGACCGCTGGCCGCCCTCGTCCTCGCCGGCGCCGCCGCGTTCGGCGGGTGGCGGGTCGTGCGGGGCCGCGACCTCCGGTACGCCCACCTGCCGCCGGGCGTCGTCGCCACACCGGGCAGCCCCGCCCGCGTCGAGACGGTGTGGCGGGCACCCACGGTCGCCGTCCGCTTCACGCCACCGGACGGGCTGCCACCTGCCGCCGTCGGCGCCCTCGACGACGCCCGGGTCACCACCGCTCACGTCTCTGCCACGATCGTCGACCTCGCGGTCCGCGGGCACCTGGGCATCCGGGAGGCCGACCGGGACCGGCGGGGCCGGGTGACCGACTGGACCCTCGTGGACCGTCCGCGAGCGGCCGGGCGTGACCCGCTGAGCCCGGTGGAGCAGGCGCTCCTCACCGGCATCTTCGGGGCACGGCGCGCCGTGCGCCTCTCCCAGCTGCGCCACGGCTTCCATGCCACCGTGGAGGAGGCGCGCCGCGGCATCGCCGCGGACCTCGACGAGCGCGGGCTCTTCACCCGTCCCGTCCCCCTCGCGCGGCGGGTGCGGTTCAGCGTGCCGAACATGATCTACGCCGTCGTCCTCGGCGGCTTCGCGGTGAACGCGGTGCTGTCGGCGGACCTCCACGCCGAGCTGTTCCTCCTCGGTGTCGCGGCGCTCGGCGCCGCCACCTGGTACGCAGCCGCGGTGGTGACGCGACGGGCCGCCCGCCGGCGGACCGCCCTGGGCCGCGCCCTGCACGAGCAGTCGCGCAGCTTCCGTCACTACCTCGCCACGGCGGAGGCGGGCCGGCTGCGCGTCGAGGACGCGGAGGACGTATTCTCCCGCTACCTGCCCTACGCCATCGTCTACGGCGTGGCCGAGCGGTGGGCGAGGGTCTTCGCCGAGCTGGAGTCCCGCGGCGCACGGCTCGCGCACCCGGAGTGGTACACCGGGAACGGCTCCCACGGCTTCGCCTCGACCGGGTACACCGACCTCGGCCGGGCCGTCTCCGACTTCTCGGCGTCGGCGACGAGCACGCTCTCCGCCACGCCCGGCTCCGCGGGTGGCTCAGGCGGGAGCAGCGGAGGCGGCTTCTCGGGCGGCGGCGGAGGTGGCGGAGGCGGCGGAGGCCGCTGAGACACCGCGACGCCGGCCGGTCGCAACCGGCCGGCGTCGCGCCCCCCTGGTCGAACGTCTGCCTCAGCGGCGGCGGGCACCACCCTTGTTCGTGATCCCCAGGTAGATGCTGATGAAGAGGATCGCCGCGACGACGGAGATCGCCCAGCGGATCCAGTCGACGCCCCCGGTGTCGTCGACGCCGAGGAGGCCCGCCAGCCAGTAGCCGACGAGGGCCCCGGCGATGCCGAGGATGATCGTCCACAGGATGCCGAGGTTCTGGTCGCCCTTCATGAACAGCCGTGCGAGTGCTCCGATGACGGCTCCGAAGATGATGAGGCCGATGATCTCCATGGCGTTCCTTCCTTTCACTGGCGCCGGGGCCGGCGCCTCGTGCTCGTCCGGAATCGTGGCACGCACCCCGGGGGCCCGCACGTCGGGACGGCGTCAGGTGCGGACGACCTCGACGGCGAGCGCCCGGTGGTCCGACACGGCGAGCCGGACCGCGCTCGCCTCGGCCCCGGCCGCGAGCCCCGGACCGGCGAGCACGTGGTCGAGCTGTCGGGCGGGCCGCCACGCGGGGAAGGTGAGCGCCCGTGCGAGGTCGCTCATCCCGGTGACCTGCTCCGCGTCCTCCGGGCCGAGGTTGAGGTCCCCGAGGAGCAGGTGGGGGCCGGGCAGGGTGCGCAGCGCCCAGGCGGACTCGGCGAGCTGACGCCGCGCCGTCGGAGGGTCGGTGGAGAGGTGGGTGCACCCCACGGTCACGGGTCCGTCGGGCGCCCGGACGACGGCGGCGAGGAGCACCCGTGGGGCGTCGAGGCGAACCCGGAACCCCAGCCGGGTCGGGGCGCGGGAGACCCGGGTCGGGCCGGGCCGCAGCGGCCGGACGTGCCACGAGCCGACGGGCCAGCGGCTGAGGATCGCGACGCCGTACCCGGCGCCGTCGGGCACGTGGGCGGGCACGGGACGGCGGCGCAGGCCGCCCGCCTGCCCGGCGAACGCCGCGGCGAACCGGTGCCACCGGAAGCCGAGCGCCTCGGCGAGCAGCGCGGTCTGGTCGACCCGGCCGCTGCGCGCCTGCCCCTTGTCGACCTCCTGGAGGGCGAGGACGTCACCCGGGACGTCCCGGACGGCGACCGCGAGACGCTCGGCGGGTCCGCCGTCGCCGGCGAAGGGCTCCCCGTGCTGGAGGTTCGACGAGACGACCAGCACGGGGCGCGCCTCAGCTCTCCTCGAAGGTGAGAGCCACGGAGTTCATGCAGTATCGGTCCCCGGTGGGGGTGTGCGGGGCGTCGTCGAAGACGTGCCCCAGGTGGGAGTCGCAGCGGGCACACCGGACCTCGGTGCGGACCATGCCGAGGGAGCGGTCCTCGATGAGGGTGACGGCGTCGGACTCCGACGGGGAGAAGAAGCTCGGCCAGCCGCAGTGGGCGTCGAACTTCGTCGAGGAGCGGAACAGCTCCGCCCCGCAGCCGCGGCAGCGGTAGACGCCCTCGCGGTTCTCGTAGAGGAGCTCGCCCGTGCCGGGCCGCTCGGTCCCGGCCTCACGCAGGACGTGGTACTCCTTCGGGGAGAGGCGCTCGCGCCACTCCTCGTCGCTCAGCGCCACCTTGGTGAACGCCACGCGCTGGTTGTCGGTACTCATGGCTCCATCTTGCGCCTGCCCCGGCCGAGAAGTCACGTCAGGCGCTCGGCCGGTCGTGGACCAGCTGCTTGCCGAAGAAGTGGGTGACGTGGGGGTTGTCCTCGAAGCGCTCCACGGGCTCGTAGCCCGCGGCCACGTACAGCCCGCACGCCTCGACGAGCGACTCGTTGACGCCGAGGATCACGCGCTTCCCGCCGCGGGCGCGCGCCCGGTTCTCCAGGTGCTTGAGGAGGAACCTGCCGAGCCCCCGGCCACGGACGTCCGGCTTGAGCCACATGCGCTTGATCTCGACGACGCCGGGCTCGAGCACGTGGACGGCGCCGAAGCCCACGACCTCACCGGTCGCGACCTCGCTCACGAGCATGAAGTCGCCGCGCGGTGGCGTGACCTCGGCACGGTCGGCCGCGTGGGTGAGCGCCGGGTCCGTGTCGGTGTCGAGCCGGTCGGTGAGCTCGTCGAGATAGGCGCGCATGGCGGTGGCGGCCGCGTCGCTCCCGGCCTGCCCCTCGAGGATGCGCACCGGCGGCGCCCCCGCCGGCTGCTGCCGTGCCGTTGCCTTCATCGCCACAGTGTGCACCCAGGTCCTGCGGCTTGTCTCCCCCGGCCCTACGCTCTCGGCATGGAGCAGCAGGCCGGTGCGCAGCGCCCGAAGATCTGCGTCCTCGCGCCCACCCCACTCCTCATGGTCGAGATCGAGCCCGGGGACGACGAGGGCTATCCGCAGGCCGCCGACCTCCACCTCCACCCGGGGGGACAGGGACTGTGGGTGGCGCGGATGGCGATCTCGCTGGGCGCCGAGGTCACGGTGTGCGGGCCGTTCGGCGGGGAGGTCGGCGCCGTGCTCATCCACATGCTCGCCGAGGAGAACCTCACGGTGCGGGGCGTGCCGTACAACGCGGGCAACGGCGCCTACGTCCACGACCGCCGCGGCGGGGACCGGCAGACCCTCGCCCACATGGTCCCGCCCCAGCTCACCCGGCACGAGCTCGACGACCTCTACGGCACCGTCCTCGTCGAGGCGCTGGAGGCCGACGTCCTCGTCATCACCGGCGCGGAGCCGGACCGGGTGCTCCCGCCGACCTTCTTCTCCCGGCTGGTCCGCGACGTGCGCAGCGTCGACAAGGCGATCGTCGCCGACCTCTCCGGGGAGGCCGCGAAGGCGGCGGCCGCCGAGGGGCCGACGGTGCTGAAGATGAGCCACGAGGAGCTGCACGCCGCCGGTCTCGTCGAGGGCGACTCCCTCGAGGAGCTCCAGCAGGCCGGCCACCGGCTGGTGGCCCAGGGGGTCGAGGCCATGCTCATCTCCCGCGCCGGCGAGCCCACCCTGCTCGTCACGGCGACCTCGACCCGGCTCCTCGTCGGCCCCGTCGTCACGCCGCTGGACCACCGCGGGGCCGGGGACTCGATGACCGCCGGGGTCGCCGTGGCGCTCGGCCGCGGAGCGACGGTCGGTGAGGCGGCCCGCCTCGGGGCCGCCGCCGGCGCCCTCAACGTCACCCGCCGGGGCCTGGGCACCGGGCGGCGCGAGCAGATCGAGCGCTTCGCCGGCCGGATCGGGATCGAGAACGTCAGCGACACCGGGGCGGGTGCCCCGACGGAGGCGAAGGACTGACCATGCGAGTGCTCATCACGAACGACGACGGCATCCAGTCGGCGGGCCTGGTGGTGCTGGCCGAGGTCGCCCTGGCCGCCGGGTGCGAGGTCATCGTCGCGGCGCCGCACCGGCAGTACTCGGGCGCGAGTGCCTCGCTCACCGCCCAGGAGGTCGACGGGCGGCTCGCACTGGTCGACGAGCGCCCGCCCGGGCTGCCCGACGGCGTCGCCTCCTACGGCGTCAAGGCGGCCCCCGCGCTCATCGCCTTCGTCGCCGCCTACGGCGCCTTCGGGCCGCGCCCCGACCTCGTGCTCTCCGGGGTGAACCTCGGGGCGAACACCGGCCGGGCGACGCTCCACTCGGGGACGGTCGGGGCGGCCCTGTCGGCAGCCACCCAGGGGATCCCCGCACTCGCCGTCTCGATCGCCTCGGCCGAGCCACAGCACTGGTCCACCGCCCGGCTCGTCACCGAGCACGCGTTCGCCTGGCTGCGCGAGCAGCCCGACGACGAGGAGCGGGTGCTCAACATCAACGTCCCGGACATCCCCGCCGACCAGCTCCGCGGCCTGCGGCCCGCCCACCTCGCGAGCTTCGGTGCGGTGCAGGCGCGGGTCCGGGAGAAGGGCAAGGACTACGTCATGCTCACGTACTCGGGTGTCACGGCCCGGGAGGAGCGCGGCTCGGACCACGACCTGCTCACCCGCGGCTGGGCCACTGCCACCCTGCTCACGGCGCCGTACGACGACCCGGGCGACACCGAACTGCCCCAGTTCGAGGGCAGCGGTGACGCCACTGTGGCGGTCGACGTCAGCGCCGGCACGGTGATGAGCTCCGGCGACGACAAGCCCTCCGGAGAGATCACCGACGAGCAGCCCGCCGACGAGGGCGAGCCGGTGGGCTAGCTCAGTCCTCGTCGTCGACGGCGGCGTCCGCCGTGCGACGCCGCCGCCACCGGGACCCGACGGTGGCCGCGACGAGGCCGATGATCGCGCCCCCGGCCGCGCCGATGACGGCCCCGCGGACCATGCTCGCCGCGAGTCCGGAGGCGTCCGGGCCGACGACGTCCACGGAGGGGAGCTCGACGAGACCGTGCCCGGCGAAGACCGTGTACGCCATCGCGCCGAGGGTGAGCAGGATGCCGCCAAACGTCACGGCGATCGTCCCGGCCCGCTCACGGAGCGAGACGCGCCCGACGAGGTCGGTGACATCGACGCCGCGGCGCCTCGCGTAGAACATCGTCGCCCAGCCCGGGACGCCCGCGAGCACGATGAGCACCATCGGCAGGAGCAGCGAGCCGAGCACGGCGGCGACGAGTGCCACCGCGAGGCTGGCGAGGACACCGATCGTCATCCCGAAGGTCGCCGCCTCCATGAACACGGCCCGTTCGCGCTCGTCCCCGTAGACCGAGCTGTCGAGCGCCATGATGCGCTCCACCGTGCGGTCGAACCGCCCGTTCGTGCGTGTCATCGCCCTGCCTCTTCTCCGTCGTCGGGGTGGGTGAACAGCTGCTCCACCGTCGCCCCGAGCACGCGGGCGATCCGCAGCGCGAGGTAGACGGACGGGGCGTAGTCCCCCTGCTCGACGGCGATCACCGTCTGGCGGCTCACCCCGACGGCGGTGGCGAGCTCGGCCTGCGTGAGTCGCTGCTCTCGCCGACGCCGGCGGACCGGGTTGTCGGTGCCGCTCGTCGCGGCGGTGCGGGGGACCATGAGTGGCATGTTAAGGATCCTCGACATTTCATGTCAAGGATCCTTGACGCCGCCCTGCGCCGCCGCGCGGCCCGCGTCCGTCAGTCGTGGAGCCGCAGCTCCGTGGCCTTGTGCCCGCGCGGCTCGAGCTGGAGCGTGGAGTGCTCGACGTCGAAGTGCCCCTCGAGGCAGTGCTGCAGCTCGTCGAGGACGACGCAGAACCGGTCCGGGCGGAGCACCTCGTCCTCGACGACGACGTGGGCGGAGACGACCGGGACGCCCGAGGTGATCGTCCAGGCGTGGAGGTCGTGGACCGTGACGACGCCGTCGACCTCGCACATGTGCTCACGCAGAGTGGCGAGGGACATGTCCTCCGGGGTGCCCTCGAGCAGCACCCGCGCGACGTCCCGCAGGAGGAAGCCCGCTCGCGGGATGATGAACAGCCCGATGGCGATCGAGGCGATGGCGTCGACCGGCGTCCAGCCGGTCACCGCGATGACGAGCGCGGCGACGAGGACCGCAACGGACCCGAGGAGGTCGCCGAGCACCTCGAGGTAGGCGCCGCGGACGTTGAGGCTCGCCTCCCGTCCACCGCTGAGCAGCCAGAGGGACACGAGGTTGGCGACGAGTCCGACGACGCCGACGGCCACCATGACGGTCGTGTGGATCTCGGGCTCCGCGCCGAGTCGACCGACCCCCTCGACGACGACCACGACGCCGACGACGAGCAGGATGACGCCGTTGACGAGCGCGGCGAGGATCTCGGCACGCTGCCAGCCGAAGGTCCACCGGTCCCGGGCCGGCCGGGTGGCGAGCCAGGTCGCGGCGAGCGCGAGCCCGAGCGCCGCGGTGTCCGAGAGCATGTGCCCGGCGTCCGCGAGGAGGGCGAGCGAGCCGGAGAGCCAGCCGCCGACCGCCTCGGCGACCATGACGGTCGCCGTGACGAGGAACGCCGCGAGCAGGCGGGGCCGGTGGGCGACGGCCGCGGTGTGGTGGTGTCCGTGCGACACGTCAGGCCCAGCCGAGCTCGTGGAGCCGCTCGTCGTCGATGCCGAAGTGGTGGGCGATCTCGTGGACGACGGTGACCGCCACCTCCTCGACGACCTCCTCGACGCTCTCGCACATCCGCAGCGTGGGGCCGCGGAAGATCGTGATGCGGTCCGGGAGGGAGCCCGCCGCCCACCACGAGTCACGCTCGGTGAGGGGCGTCCCCTCGTAGAGTCCGAGGAGGTCCGGGTCGCCGGCGCCCTCGGGGGGCTCGTCCTCGACGAGGACGACGACGTTGTCCATCTGGGCGGTGAGCTCCGGCGGCACGAGGTCCAGGCCGTCACTGACGGCCTCCTCGAACTCCGCGCGGGACATCTCGACCATGCCCCCATCATCGCCCATCCGTCCGGGGCCCGGGCCCGGGCGCCGGCCACCGTGCCGGGAACTCCGGGAGTCGGCCCGGCGTTGAAGTTGCGAGTTCAAGTCAATGGTCGACGGAAAGGACGAGGACGGTCGAGATGTCAGCACAGAGCCCCCGCCGGAGACGCCGCACGGCACTGCTGGCCGGCGCTCTCGCCCTCGCCGCGGGAGCCGCGGTCACCGTGGGGTCCTCCTGGTTCACCCAGGCCCAAGCGGACGTCGAGTTCGGGACCGGGGAACTCACCGTCGAGGTCCGCGCGGGCGAGGGCCAGGCCTGGCGCGAGGCCGAGCGGGGAGCCCGGGCCAACCGGCTGAACTACGCCGTCACGGTCACCGGCCTCCGGCCCGGCACCACCGTCCACGCGCCCCTGTCGCTGCGCACGGCCGCCCAGTCCTCCGCCGGCACCGTCAGCCTGGAGCCGGGCGTCAACCGCGGCAGCGGCACCCTCTTCCGCCTCCTCGAGTACGGCGTCGTGCGCCTGCCCGACGCGGACGACGAGTGCCGGCCCGGCGCGGACGGGACCGTGCTCGTCCCCGCAGGGTCACCGCTCGACTCCGCCACCCCCGGGCACGTCGAGCTGGGACCGGACGGCACGGACACCGCCCACCTGTGCTTCACGGTGACCCTCCCGGAGGAGGTCGACGGCGTCACGGACATCGAGTCCCTCCCGGAGCTGCAGACCACGATCCAGTGGCAGCTCACCGCCACACCGCCGCACGGCACGCCCTGACGGCTGCACGTGCTGCACGCCACACCGGGGCGTTTTGCCCGCGAGCCCCTTCTCCCCCTATGCTGGTGGAGGTCTTGGGGCGCCTCGGCGTCACGGGCGTCCAGAACGGGCCCCCATCGTCTAGCGGCCTAGGACCCCGCCCTTTCACGGCGGTAGCACGGGTTCGAATCCCGTTGGGGGTGCGAACCACAGCAGTACAGCAAGAAAGCCTCACCACGAGGCCCCGTAGCGCAGTTGGTTAGCGCGCCGCCCTGTCACGGCGGAGGTCGCGGGTTCAAGTCCCGTCGGGGTCGCGGCGGAAGGCCCGGTCAGAACACTGGCCGGGCCTTCGCTCACCAGGCTCTGTAGCTCAGTTGGTAGAGCGTTCGACTGAAAATCGAAAGGTCACCGGATCGACGCCGGTCGGAGCCACAGTCACGAAGCCCCCGGAGGGACCCCTCCGGGGGCTTCGTCGTTCTCCGGGCCGGCCGCAACGGGGCCGGCCCCACAACGGGACGGAGCCCCGCAGCGGGGTGCTGCGGGGCTCCGTCCGTCGAGCTGTGACCTACGGGAGGCGGCGGAGCCCGATGGTGTCCTTCCCGTCACCGTCCCAGTCACCCACGTAGACCTCGTCACCCGGGCGACCGAAGGCCATGACGATGTCCGCCGGGCCACCCGCGAGGGAGTTCTTCACGTGGAAGGCGATCCCGCGGCGGACGGCGAAGGTGTCCCTGCCGTCCCCGTTCCAGTCGCCGGCGTAGACCTCGTCGGTCGCGCGGCCGTAGACGAACACGGTGTCGGCGTTGCCGCCGGCCAGCGAGTTCTTCACGTGGTACTCCGCGCCACGGCGGACCGCGAAGGTGTCCTTCCCGTCGCCGTTCCAGTCACCGACCAGGACGTCGTCGCCGGTCCGCCCGTACGCGAGGACGACGTCGGCGTTGCCGCCCGACAGCGAGTTCTTCACGTGGTAGACGTTGCCGCGACGCACGGCCAGGGTGTCCTTGCCGTCGCCGTTCCAGTCGCCGACGAGGACGGTGTCGCCCGGCCGGCCGTAGGCGAACACGCTGTCCGCCTCGCCGCCGCGGGGCGCGTTGTTCACGTAGAACACGCTCCCGCGCCGGACGGTGATGGAGTCCGTGCCGTCACCGTCCCAGTCACCGATGAGCACCTCGTCGGTGAACCGGCCGTACATGAAGGCGTGGTCCGCCACGCCGCCGTCCCAGCCGTTGGTGAGGAAGAAGCCGTACTGCGGCTGCGGCTGGGGCTGCGGCGTCGTCCGGGTCACGGTCACCGGCACCTGGACGGTCGTGCCGCTGGGTGCGGCCACCATCTCGAGGGTGTACTCGCCCGCGGCGAGCCCGGCCGGGACCGTGAAGGTCACCGTCGCCGCGCCGTCGGCGACGGTGGCGGTGTGGACGACGGTCCGCTGCCCGCCGGCCGTCACGAGGGCGACCGCGAGCTCGGTGTTGTCCGGGCTGCCGAGCGAGGTGAGGTCCAGACGGGACACCTCGAAGGAGACCGACTGGCCGGCCCGCAGCGTGGTGGGCAGCGGGTCGACGACGGTCGCGCGGCGCGCGAAGTCGGGCGACAGCGGCGAGTTCTGCCGGATGTACTCGATCCACGCGTCGCGGTCGATGAGACCGGTCTGCTGGACGTCCGTGCCCTCCTGGAAGACGGTGAAGTTGTCACCGCCCTGGGCGAGGAAGGAGAACGTCCCGATGCGGTAGTCCGCCGCGGGGTCGAGCGGCTCTCCGTCGATCGTCACCGAGGTGATCCGCTCACCGCGCGGCGCGTCCGGGTCCATCGTGTAGGACACGTTGTCCGACAGGCCCAGGTGCAGGAAGGACCGCGAGGCGCCGTCCGGCTGCCACTGCTGCTCGAGCATCTGGACGAACTGCTCACCCGTGAGGGTGACCGTCCACAGGTCGTTGAGGAACGGCAGCACGGCGTTGGCCTCCGCGAAGGTCACCTCACCGTCCTCCTCCTCACCGGTCGCCGTGTAGAGGAGCTCGGCCCGCAGGCCGCCCGGGTTGACGACACCGATCTCGGCGGCGCCCAGCCGGTCCTCGCTCAGCGTCTCGCGCAGCGCGTCGGCGACGAGGTTGCCCAGCGTCGACTCCGAGCCGCGGTCGTCGCGGGCTCCCGCGGCGGTGTGCGCCGTCGTGATGTCGGCGGTCACCGAACCGACGACCTCGCTGCCCTTCTCGTCGGCGATCTCGAGGGCGGCGTCGAGGATGCCCTGCACCTCCGCGACGCGGGGGTAGGTGTCGACGAGCTCGTCCATCGGCGTGCTCGACGCCGGGACGTTGCGGTGCTCGTAGGAGACGACCTCACCGGACGCACGGTCCACGGTGAGCACCACCTGGGAGACGTACTCCCCGTAGCTCTCACCCTGGATCACGGGACGGAACTCGCCCTCCGCACCCGGGACCGGGCCGTCCCACGCGTACACCTTGTGGGTGTGGCCGTTGAAGATCGCGTCGACCTTCGGGCTCGTCTCGTTGACGATGCGGGCGAAGATCGGGCTGGACGCGACCTCATCCTCGAGCGTCGAGGAGTTCTCGTCGAAGCCGGCGCCCTCGTGGTAGGACGCCACGATGACGTCGGCCTCGCCGTTCCCGGTGTCACCGTCGGTGAGCTGGTCCGCGACCTCGTTCACCGCCGCGACGGGGTCCCCGAACGCCAGCTCGGCGATGCCGCCGGGGCTGACGAGGCTCGGGGTCTCCTGCGTGACGGCGCCGATGATGCCGACCATGACGCCGTCGACCTCGACGAGCTCGAACGCCGGGAGCGCAGGCTCGCCACTGTCCTCGAAGGTGACGTTGGCGCCGAGGTACTCGAAGTTGGCCCAGTCGCTCACCTGGCCGGTGAGGTTGTCGTAGCCGCCGTCGAACTCGTGGTTGCCGACCGACGAGGTCGCCAGGTCCAGCGCGTTGAGGATGTCGATCGTCGGCTTGTCCTCCTGCAGGGCCGACGTGAAGAGCGAGGCGCCGATGTTGTCACCGGAGGAGAAGAGGATCGTGTTCTCCTCGCCCTCCTCGGCGCGCAGCTCCTCGATGGTGCCCGCGAAGGCGAGCGTGTCGTTCCCGAGGATCGTCCCGGTGCCCTGCTCGCGGGTGTAGTCGAACAGCCGGCCGTGGAAGTCGTTGAAGGCCAGCAGGTTGATGTCGACCGTCGTCGGCTCGGCGTCCTCGACGAGGTCGATGCCGACGAGGATCGGGTCGTGGTCGCTCGAACGGTACGGCGACGCGTCGTGGAAGTCCGTGACGTTGTAGTTGTAGCGGCTGTACTCGAAGGCGATGGACTCGTAGGCGTTGATGTTCCAGATGTCCGCGCCGGTGACCGCCGCGGCCGCCGCCTCGCTCCCGAGGACGTGGTCGAGGGAGCCGACCCGGGAGTCGAAGGAGTAGGTCGACTTCTCCGTCATCGTCTGCGCGATGTTGACGTACCCCTCCCCGTAGAAGACCTGCATCGGGTCCTCCTGGGTGTAGGAGTTGAAGTCACCCGCGAGGAAGACGAGCTCAGTCCCCGCCTCCGCGGCAACGGTGTCGGCAAAGGCGACGAGCGCCTCGGCCTGCCGGACGCGGTCGGGGTTCGACGCACCCTGCCCGTCGCCCTGGTCGGCGTTCTCCCCGGTGCCGGACCCCTTCGACTTGAAGTGGTTGTTGATGACGACGAAGGTCTCCGCGTCCTCCATCGGCACGCCGTTCTCGTCGACGAGCGCGAACTCCTGCGCCATCGGCTCACGGGCGTTCGCGAACGCTTCCTCGTCCAGGAGGATCGTCGTACCGCCGTGGGGGGCGACGGACTCCACCTGGTAGATGAAGGCGTTGCGGATGACGTCCTCGTTCGCCGGGAACTCCTCGGCCGAGCGGACGTAGTCCCAGCGGTCCTCGCCGGCGCCGGCGTTCAGTGCCTCGACCAGCCCCGCGAGCGCGTGGTCGCGGTCGGCGGGGGCGTTGCCCGGCACGAAGGTGATCGAGTTCTCGATCTCCTGGAGAGCGACGACGTCGGCGTCGAGAGCGTTGATCGCCGTGACGATCTTCTCGGTCTGCCGGTCGAGGTTCGCCTGGTCGAAGGCGCCCCGGACGTCGCAGTTTCGCGCCGTCGTCGGCTGACCCGCGCGGTCACCGAAGAAGCCGCAGCCGGCCTCGTCGGTACCGAGGCTGGTGAAGTAGTTGAGCACGTTGAAAGTCGCGAGCGTGACGTCGCCGCCGACCTCGGCGGGGGCCTCGGGCCGCGTGCTCGTCCAGCTGATCGGCTGGACCTCGTCGGCGTTGTCACCGGTCAGGCGTGCCTGCGGCTGGAAGTTCCACGTCGAGTCCTGGTTGGCGATGGTGCGCCGGAAGTCCAGGATGACCGGGCCCTCGAACTCGACCGGCGCACCCACGCGGACCGGGTTGTCGGGGGTGAGGTAGGCGACCGGGGTCTCGTGGTCGTTGAAGCTGAAGTTGGTCCAGTCGTGGCTGGAGCCGTCGTCCATCCGGATCTCGCGGTCGGCGTTGGCCGCGACGAAGGCGTCGTAGACGGCGGGGTCCTCACCGCGAGGCCGGATGACGTCCGTCGGCTGGCGCAGCGGCTCGTCGCCGGCGGCCAGGCCCACCCAGCCGAAGCGGTTGGTGTGGTACGTGTCGGTGACGGTGAAGTCGCCCTGCGGGGCGAGGAGCATGCTCTCGAAGGCCTCGCGCTCGGCGACTGCGGGGAGCTCGATCTCCGCAGGGGTGACGGGCTCGACGGTCTCGTCGAGGACCGAGTAGGTCTGCGCCGCGATCTGGGTGAGGCCGAAGTACTCGCTCGCGGT
>Ga0079224_100009783_pt1 | contig 13116 bp, 12 predicted proteins | sample Stecom2015_FD_80414 | JGI IMG/M metagenome (GOLD analysis project Ga0079224, IMG submission 80414) | Agricultural soil microbial communities from Utah to study Nitrogen management - Steer compost 2015 | ecosystem: Environmental > Terrestrial > Soil > Agricultural land | place: USA: Utah... | reverse complement strand
TTCTCATCGGCGTTGAAAATAACCATAATAGACTAGGATTTATAGGATGTTGAGGATGGATAGGATTGGATTGGTAGGATTGGACCAGGATTTATTGGATGTTATAGAGAGGTAGGATTAGAATTGCCAGGATTTTAAAGATTTTTGGGGGGAGTTTTTGGAATGACGAAAAAAGAGGATTTGGAGATACGGCTGCGTGAGGCAATAGAGGATGATGCCGAATTGCTGAGGTTCTGGGATTCGCAGCCTCATGTGGTGGCATCAGACCCGAACGACGACTGGCACTGGGAGGAAGAGTTGGGGCGGAAGCCGCCCTGGCGCGAGATGCTGATGGCAGAACTGGACGGAAAGCCTATTGGCTTCGTGCAGATTATCGACCCGGCGCTTGAGGAGTCACACTATTGGGGTGATGTTGAGCCCAACCTGCGCGCGATCGACATATGGATTGGGGAAGCCGCCTACCTTGGAAAGGGCTATGGGACGCGCATTATGATGAAGGCGATTGCCCGATGCTTCGACGACCCTGCGGTTACTGCCATCCTGGTTGACCCGCTCGCATCCAACGTCAGGGCACACCGGTTCTATGAGCGACTGGGTTTCCGGTTCCGCGAGGCGCGCACGTTCGGAAACGATGATTGTCACGTATACCGACTTGAGCGGAGCGTGGCGGAAGGCAGAAAAGAAAGGCCTCATTTGTAATTCCCTGATTGCTATTGTTAATTGCAAGAATCCTGATTTAACGGACACCGGGTGTGGAATTTTATAGGGCTTTCGGGACAACAGAACTGGTTTTCGTAGGGGCGTTCGCCTTGTTTTATTTTCTCTACCTGGCACGCGTTATCCGCATAGCGAGGCAGCTGAACACGCCGTTTCACTCCGTATTCTTCAAGCTGTTCCTGAGAACCGCGCTGTTCGCGCTGCTCATCTTCGCGCTTCTTGGTCCTTCCTTCGGCGACGCCAGAAAAGAAGTTCAGTCCGTGGGCAAAGATATCATGATCTGTGTCGACCTGTCGAAGTCGATGGATGCGTTCGACATCCAACCCACGCGACTGGAGAAAGTGAAATTCGAACTAAAGAAAATTGTAAACGCGTTTAATTCAGATCGCATCGGCCTCATCATATTTTCTTCGGAAGCATTCATGCAATGTCCGTTGACGTACGATCAGAACGCGTTGAACCTATTCATCGAGACCATGAACACCGGCTTGGTTCCCCCCTCGGGAACGGACTTCGGTCCCGCCCTGGAACTCGCGATCAAGAAGATCGAGTCAGACGATGCAGCAAGTGTGCGGCAAGCGAAGTCGAAAGTGCTGATCCTGATCAGCGACGGCGAAGACTTCGGTGAGAACACGCAGGAGATCGCCCGCCGGATCGAAAACAAGGGCATCGCGTTGTTTACCCTGGGCGTAGGCACCGAAGAAGGTGGGCGCATTCAGCTGAACGGTGGGTACAAGAAAGACCGCCAGGGAAATATTGTCGTATCGAAGTTGAACTCACGTTCGCTGCGTTCGCTTGCGAGTCAGACCGGCGGTCAATATTTTGAGATTAACGCATCAAGGAATGATGTTGCACGGCTCATCAATACCATCGGACAGATTGAGGGTGAGTTTCGCGAAGCGCGGTTCATTGACGTGACCGCAAATCGTTACTTTTACTTTCTCGGCCTCGCCATCATCCTGCTCGTTCTGGATGTTCTGATACCCGTACATACTTTTCGTATATGACCGACGACCGCACTCTTCGGCTACTGGCTTATTCCCTCGCCCTTGCGGGCGTTGCCCTGCTGCTGTTCGCGATCATTTACGGAACGAGCACACGGGCTGTTCAATCGCACACCCTGGCGCAGCAGGCACGCGCAGCATATGTGGCAGCAGAATATCGCGATGCACTTTCGTCGCTTCAATACCTCGTCGACACGCTGGGCTTCGATAACGAGAGTGCACGCCTCAACGTTGCACATGCAGGCTTTCTGGCGGCGCGATTTGATTCCGCGGGTCGGGCGCGCGACGGCCATCCTGTCGACTCGATGGCACTCAACCAGATGAGGGAACTGATCGGTGCGAACGGTGTGATAGTGAACTACGACAAACTCACCACACCGGGGTCGGACCCCTATTTAGGTTCGCTAGCCTATAACCAGCTAGGTGTGATCGCTTATAACCTGCGGAATCCGCAGGACGAGACAGCGGGGATGGCAGAGGCGGCAGAGCATTTTCGCAATGCCCTGCGGATGGACCCGGAAAACGACTTTGCCCGGTATAATTATGAACTTATTCGCCTCAGAATCGATTATCCGGAAATAGTCATGAGCCGCGTACGCGAACTGATCCACCGTCGGAATTACAAGGCGGCCCGTGATTTGCTGAAAAAAGCCTTTGACCGCGACGCTCAGATCAGGAGAGGGTACGAAGATTTTGCGGTGAGGCTGGAGAACATTATAAGAATCGATAGTCTGTCGCGTTCATGAAACAGGTAACCCGTATGGTACGACTCGTCCTACTATTCGTCCTTATCACCCTGACAGCCCATACTGCGAGCAGTCAGACGCTTGCCCGTGCGGAAGACAAGTTTCATACTGCGTCTGCACAGTACATCGAAAAGAAATACGATGAGGCGCTGACTACGGTCAAGGAAGGCTTGAAGATCAAACCGGACAGCGAAAAGCTTGAGGCGTTGAGAAAGTTGCTGGAACAGGAAAAGAAGAACCAGCAACAACAACAAAATCAGGAGAAACAAAAGCAGGACAAGGAAAAGCAGGATCAAAAGCAGGATCAGAAAGATCAGCAACAACAAGACCAGCAGGAGAACTCTGACGAAAAGAAACAGGAAGAGAACGACAAAAAGGAGGATCAAAAGGAGGACGAAAAGAAGACCGACAAGGAGCAAGAGGATGCCGAACCTTCAAAGCCTGAGGAAGACGAACGGAAGGATGAAGAAAAGCCTGCTCCTTCCCAGCGGCTGGAGGAGTTGAAGATGTCCGAGGAAAAAGCGCGAATGATCCTCGAAGCGATGAAGAACCAGGAAATGCAATACCTGCAACAGAAAAAAAGGAAGGCTACACAGCCACGGGATAGAACGAAACCCGACTGGTGAGCCCGTAAAGTACGCCAGCTATATTGTACAGGTTGACATTAAGGTGCGAGATTGGTTCGCGCGATGGTGTAGCCCTGGCGACTTTACAGTTGCAATGAGAAACAATGGAATGATCACCAATCCAGGATCGCCGTGAACGTGGCCCGTGGAGAACTTTAACAACCGTAAAGCGGCCTTGGCCTGCTTTACGGCAACACTAAACAATGAACACGTGAATGAGGTTGTAATACTCTCCGCAGTACGCACTCCAATTGGAAGTTTTGGCGGCAGCTTGTCTTCTGTGTCCGCAGTTCAGTTAGGCAGTCTGGCTGTCAGGGCTGCGCTCGAACGCGCAGGGGTCGAGCCTGGTCTCGTTCAGGAATTGTTTTTTGGAAATGTATTGTCGGCAGGTCTCGGCCAGGCGCCCGCCACGCAGGTTGCGTCGGGGGCAGGCCTGGGGTTCGGAGTGCCCTGTACGCTGGTAAACAAAGTATGTGCTTCCGGAATGAAGGCTATCATGATGGGCGCACAATCCATAATGACAGGCCAAAACGACGTTGTGGTAGCTGGCGGAATGGAGAGTATGAGCAATATTCCCTTTTATTTGCTCAAGGCCCGCTTTGGCTATCGGTATGGCAACGGAGAATTGATTGACGGCCTTCAGCACGACGGATTGACGGATGCGTACGATGGATGCGCCATGGGCGTATGCGCCGACAACACGGCACGCGAAATGTCCATTTCAAGGGAAGACCAGGACGCATATGCGATCGCTTCCTATCAGCGAGCCGCCGCGGCGTGGTCGTCAGGCAAGTTTGCCGACGAAGTGATCCCTGTTGAGGTCAAGGACCGCAAGGGAAAAGCCATACCGGTGGTTGAGGACGAAGAGTTCAAGAACGTACAGTTCGACAAGATACCATCACTGAGACCGGCGTTCAGCAAGGATGGAACAGTCACCGCGGCCAATGCGTCAACGCTCAACGACGGTGCTTCGGCGCTTGTCCTTATGAGCCGTGAAAAAGCTATTGAACTGAAGCTTTCTCCGCTGGCGAGGATACGCGGCTTTGCCGATGCTGCACAGGAGCCGCTATGGTTCACTACAACACCGGCGCTCGCCATCCCGAGGGCGCTGGCGCACGCAGGGGTGGATGCGTCGAAAGTGGATTTTTACGAGATTAATGAAGCGTTTTCGGCGGTTGTGCTGGCCAACAACAAGCTCCTGGGCCTTACGCCGGACAGGGTGAATGTAAACGGAGGCGCTGTGGCGCTTGGCCATCCACTGGGTGCTTCGGGCGCCCGGATCGTGACAACGCTCATAAACGTACTCCGGCAGAACAATGCCTCGATCGGCACCGCGGGCATTTGCAATGGTGGCGGTGGTGCATCCGCCATCGTTATTGAGCGACTCTGACATCCGCACAACAATCTTTTTTTGCGTTCGTTATGGTAAGTCCTTATCGTCGTACTTATTTTTTTATGACAAGACTCAGCCTAATCCTGCTTTTTACAACCCTGGTCCTTCCTGCTAAGGCACAGCGTGAGGTTAGGACGTATTACGATCCTGCCAAGGAACATCTGCAGGAGATCTATTACGTGGAGGCCGACAACGAAACCTTTGCCGGTCCGTACAAGCGGTTTTACGAAAGTGGTGGAATCATGGTGGAAGGCTTTTTCGAAGGAGGCCTAAAGAACGGGATATTTGTCGAGTACTACGAGAACGGTAAGCGGGCGCGCGAGTTAACCTACGTCGATGGTGTCCGCGAAGGGCCGGTGCAAGTCTTTGACGAAGATGGTAAACCCGTACAACAGGCGTACTATCGCAACGACGTGCTCACCGATTCGGTGCAATTGTATTTCGACGATGGCTCGGTAAAGCGTTCCGCATTCTTTGCCGGAGGCAAACCCGATGGCCAGGTAAAAGAGTTCTATCCGGGCGGCAGCATCCGCAAGCTGGTAAACTATGCAAACGGCAAACCCAATGGCGTCGCGCTGACCTATTATCCTAACGGGAGTGTTGAGACGGAGGCCTTTCTTCGCGATGGTGTTATCACAGGCTATTACAAGACGTACTACGACAACGGTCAACTGGAGACAATATCCACAATGGAAAACGGCACCAAGCAGGGACGCTTCAGAACGTATGATCGCGACGGTGCTTTGATCCTTGAGGGTGGCTTCGTCGACGGCAAACTCGACGGCCCGAACACCGGATATTATCCCGACGGAAAAATACGGCATCGGTTCACTTACAAAGAAGGACGAAAGACGGGCGCCAATTTTGAGTACTATCCTGACGGCACGGTTAAGTCCAAAGAACAGGTCGCCCTCAACGGCCAGGACAGAACAATTGAAAACTTCGACGAAAAGGGAGTCAGGTTATCGGAGAAACGATACAAGAACACGCTGCCTCACGGCACCTGGACAATATATTTTGAAGACGGAAAGACTCCTAAGATCAGGGAGACCTACTCGGGAGGAAAACTCACCGGCGAACGATATGAGTATTTTCCATCGGGCAACATTGCCGTTGTCGCGACCTACAAGTTTGGCTTGCTGGCTGGTTCTTACAGAACGTACTACGAAAATGGAACGCAGGCAACGTCTGTCGAGTATCGCAACAACCGCAAGACCGGACCATTCGTATCCTATCACCCGAACGGCAAGGTAAAGGAAGAGGGTCAATACATTGCCGACAAGCGGCACAATGAATGGAAGGAGTACGACGAATCCGGACAATTGATCAAGACGGTCGTATACAAGGCAGGCGAAGTGGTGGGCGAAAAAGGCTCCAAATAAGTTTAAGTGATAGTGAAACTATTGGACTTGAAATCCAGGTGGATATACACGAGTAGATAATGGATGAATAGCAGCAAGCCAATCATTTCCAACGCCTCCTCGACGGTAGCCAGGAGCGCATACCTAAGGTTCGAAGTACCTTCCTGGGAAGCGACTTGTCCACCAATTACCTCGAATACGACAGCGCCACACAAATACACGGCGCCGGATATCATCAAGCCCGTAAAGAGGGCCTTTGGCAACCTTAACAATGATGGCACAAGGTAAAGCGCAAGAAAAACTGTCCCCAACCCATAAACTATGATCCAGGTATAACGAAAGATCCCTTGCATGCCGAAGCCCAGATGCCTGGGTAATGTAACAAAAAACTCATGGACCGAGGCGCTCTCGTCAAGGGACAGGAAAAGAAACACCACTGAAAGAAGCAGCCACTTGAAGCGTAGTCCTGTCGACTCTTTTTCCAGCCTATGGATGAGGCCGGTAAGGATGCTGCCAATCAGGAACAGTAGCGAATTAAAATACGAAGGCAGATTCTGTTCGTTGTCGACATAAAGCTTCTTCAACGCCTTTTCAAATATCGCTCCTTCGATGCCGGCTGCGAAATGCAGAAATATTACAGTGAGGTTTAAGGCCATGATTACCACAAACGCTACAGTAAGGAACTGTAGCACTCGCCGGCCACTGATTGTCAGACGCACGTATGTTGGGGGTGTTGAATGGCCAAAATAAGTAATTCAATGATTCTGCCGTAAAACACGACATAAAAAGTATTCAACCGCGTAATGTTTGTGTATCCTTCGCAAAAAACGACAGCAAAATTTTGCATTTTGCACGGAAAGCCAGAGTTATGGACATCGCAGACGCTATACGTCAAACCGACTTTGCCTTTGAGGGACAGACCGGATTTTACCGGGGGAAGGTACGGGATGTGTACTACTTCGGCGATCTGATGGCCATGGTTGCCACAGACCGGATCTCGGCATTCGATGTGATCCTCCCCCGCGCCATCCCGGACAAAGGGCGGGTATTAAACATTATCGCTGCACGCAATCTCGGGGCCACCCGTGACCTCGTGCCGAATTGGGTGATCGACACACCCGACCCCAATGTAACGGTTGGTTATCGCTGCGAACCCTTTGCCGTTGAAATGGTCGTCCGCGGTTACCTGGCTGGCCACGCCTGGCGGGAATACCGTGCAGGAAAGCGATCCCTCTGTGGTGTGCCCCTCCCCGACGGCCTGAAAGAGAACGACCGCTTGCCACATCCCATAATCACGCCCACTACAAAAGCAAAGACCGGACACGACGAAGATATTTCCCGGGATGAAATTCTGGCCCGCGGAATCGTAAAGGAGGCCGACTACCTCCGACTGGAGGATTACACCCTCAAGCTGTTCCAGAGGGGCACGGAGCTGGCCGCGCGCCGTGGGCTGATCCTGGTCGACACGAAGTACGAGTTTGGCACATATAAAGGTGAAATCCGTCTAATCGACGAAGTACACACCCCCGACTCCTCCCGATACTTCTATGCTGATGGATATCGTGAGCGTCAGGACAAAGGCGAACCGCAACGGCAGTTGTCGAAAGAGTTTGTCCGACAGTGGCTCATAGAAAACGGATTTCAGGGGAAAGAAGGACAGGCGATTCCGGAGATGACCGACGAGGTTGTCGAGCGCATTGCCTCCCGTTACCGGGAGTTATATGAGCAGGTACTCGGCGAACCCCTGCCCAAAATCGACACTCAGGGGATTTTGGGTCGTATCGAGCGAAGCATCGTGAATTCGATAAAATCTCTTAATTTAGAGGCCAGGATCTAAGGCAAACAAGGCCCTGATTACCACTCCCAAAACCACCGTGAATGAAATATACGATCGACAAGCAGGAAAAGTATAGCTTATTGCGTCTGCACGAAGAAAAGCTGGATTCATCTGTTGCCCCTAACCTCAAGTCAGAATTGATTACCCTCCACGCCGAAGGCGTAAAAAATATTATTCTCGACCTCTCGGATATCAAGTACACCGACTCTTCGGGGCTCAGCGCCTTGTTGGTGGGCAACCGGATTGTACAGGAAGAAGGCGGCATATTTGTACTTGCCTGCCTGTCTGAGCATACTATGAAGCTTATCAAGATCTCGCAGCTGGACAGCGTTCTCAACATACTCCCTACCGTAGAGGAGGCCGTAGACGCCGTGTTTATGCACGAGATTGAGAAAGACCTCAAAGGAGGTGCCGACTGACAAAAACATAGAACTACCTGACCTGACCGCGAATGACCAGAGCAACCCTTTGGTCATTTTCATTTTGTTCTTTATTTGCACGTTAAACCGAACGTAGCTGCATTGTCATTTAAAGTAACTATTCTCGGATCCAGCGGGGCGGTACCGGCCTACGGACGCCATCCCAGCGCCCAGTATGTCGAAGTTCAGAATCGACATTTCATGATCGACTGCGGAGAAGCAGCGCAGATGCAGATGATGCGATACCAGATCAACTTCCACCGCATCAGCCACATCTTCATCACACACCTGCACGGTGATCACTACCTGGGACTTATGGGACTGATCTTTACCATGCAATTACAACACCGCACGGGCCCATTGCACATCTACAGCCACGACGGCCTGGATGAAAACCTAACCGTCCAGTTCAGACACAGCCGGTTCATGCCGACGTACGATATCCACTTTCACCGGCTTCGACCCGGTGTCAGCGAAGTGATCTATGAGGACGACGCGCTAACCGTGCACACCGTCCCCCTTATCCACGCCATTGCATGCTCGGGTTTCGTATTTAAGGAAAAGCCTAAACCGCGAAGGATCGATAAAAACGTCCTTCCCCCAGGATTGCCCGTCCAGCAACTGGTCGACCTCAAGGCCGGCCGCGACGTTGTGGATGACGAGGGACGAGTTGTATATCGCAACGAAGACCTTACCCTCCCTCCGCGCCATTCCCGATCCTATGCCTACTGCTCAGACACAGGATACACAGACTCCTTCCTGCCCAGTATTCGGGATGTCGACTTGCTGTATCATGAAGCTACCTTCATGGCCGATGAAGAAGCCAAGGCGCGCGAGACATTGCATTGTACGGCGCGCGACGCTGCCGGGATAGCAAAGTCGGCCGGAGCAAAAAGGTTGTTGCTCGGCCACTTCTCAGCTCGATATAAGGACCTCGATCCGCTCCTCCAGGAAGCACGTGATGTATTTCCTGAAACGGATCTGGCCACCGAAGGGGAGACCTATGTGATCCCGGAATAACACGCTAACCTATGACCTCCACCATTGAACAAAAGAAGGGACGGCTTTTCATTGTCCTTTCCGGCATTTTTATTACCAATGCACTGCTGGCCGAGATGGTGGGGGTAAAAATCTTCTCCGCCGAATCAACCGTTGGACTTACGCCGGCCCGGCTGATGATCCTCGGATTCGAAATGAGTTTCAACCTGACTGCCGGTGCGCTGCTGTGGCCCGTCGTCTTCATCACTACCGACCTGATCAACGAATACTTCGGAAAGCCCGGCGTGCGATTGATCAGCTATTTTACGGCCTTGCTTATTGCCTACGCCTTTCTCGCGATATTTCTTACCATGCAACTCGCACCCGCCGACTTCTGGCTTGAAACCAACAAGACCGACAACGCCGGCAACCCGTTCAATATTCAGTACGCATACACTAAGATCTTCGGACAGGGTTTACGAATCATCGTCGGTTCGCTCGCCGCGTTCCTGCTCGGTCAGTTCGTAGACGTATTTGTATTCCAGCGATTGCGGCGGGCTACCGGAGCACGTATGATTTGGTTACGCGCAACAGGGTCTACGCTCGTCTCCCAACTGGTCGATAGCTTCGTCGTTCTCTTCATCGCATTTTATGGAACGTTTACCAACGCACAGATCGTCGCAATCGGCGTGACCAACTACATATACAAGTTCTTCATTGCATTGCTCCTTACACCCCTCATCTACCTGGGACATTACTGGATCGACCGGTACCTGGGTGAGGCTGAGGCCATGAGGATTTCGGATGAAGCATCGGAAAAAAGTCAATCTTTCTTCTGAAGGCGCCGCAGGTTGTCGAGGATAACTGCCGTCGCCGCAGCCGCGTTGAGGGATTCTGCACCGCCGTATCCGGGAATCGTTACCCGCAGCGCAACACATGCCGCGACTTCCTCCGATATGCCATGCGACTCGTTACCGATCACCAGGATCCCACCGTTACCAAATGGTGCGGCATGCACGCTTTCGCCATCCAGAAAAGCACCGACGACAGGAACCTGGAGTTGGCCGAAATAGCCCGAGAGCTCCGCATAGCATAGGTCTACTCTCAGGAAAGAACCCATAGATGCGCTGATCGCCTTCGGATTGTACCGATCGGCCGTATGTGGCGAAGCGACAATCTTCTTGATACCATACCAGTCGGCAATGCGGATGATGGTGCCCAGGTTGCCCGGGTCGCGAATGTCGTCAAGCGCAACCATCCACTCACCTTCTGCGGGAAGCAGCAAGCGCTCCGGTTTCATGCGGGCTACCGCCAGGGCGCCATCGTTCGATTCAAACGTTCCCAATGATACCAGTTCCGATTCACTCGCCTCAAGAACCTCGGTGGTTGATTTGGGTTGAAGTTCGGCGAGAAAGGCTGGGGTACCCAGCACCATGACGACATCGTAATCGCTCGTCAAAAGTTCGGTTACGCTTTTCCTGCCTTCCACCACAAAACATTGTTCCTGTTTGCGGTATTTCTTTATTTTGAGGGATTTGATGAACTTACTTTTCGCTTTACTGATCATCGTCCGGGCTTGAGGGCAAAGAAAAATAAATATTTCCTCTTATTCTTACTTGCTCCCTTGATACTTGGCGGCTGCAGTGGGACGAAGTACCTCCAGCCCGGCGAAAAACTGCTCAAGCAAAAGATCGAGGCACCACGAGGAATAAGCCGGGAGGCGCTGAAAGGGTTATATGTGCAGCGTTCCAACCGCAAATTGTTTGGCATAATACCCTACTTTTGGTTTTACTACACCGGCAGAAAACATTACGATCGCGAAGCATTCATACAAAAGAAAGCAAAGGCAGAAGCTGATTTTGACCGACGAATCAGTGCGGTACCTGAAGAAAACACGCGCAAGATCAACAATCTCGAATTCAGGAAGCAGCGCAAACTTTCGCGGATCGAAGACAAGATTCAGAACGGCAATACGGTGATGCAATGGGGCGAGCCGCTCTCCATTCTTGACACAACCAATGTAAGGCAAACGCGCGAGCGCTTCAGCGGTTACCTGGCCTCTAAGGGCTACTTCCGTAATAAGGTTGCCACAACAATCGACACGGCGGGCAGTCGCGCCACCGTAACGTACGTACTCTATCCCGGACGTGCCTACTTTATCGACACGGTGTTTTATGAAGTGAACGACACTGCAGTGAGGAACATACTGTTGAGGGAACCTCAGCGCAGCCTGATACGGAAGGGCGACCGCTACGACCAGGAAGTTTTCGCCAACGAACGGGAACGGATAGACTTTCTTCTAAAGGATGAAGGCTATTTTGAATTCAGTCGCCAGTACGTAGAGTTCGATGTCGACACTTCGTATCGCGCCGACCGCAGAGTGGCGGTAAAGATCATCGTGGGGGATCCTGTCCAGCGAAGTCACCATAAGAAGTTCGTCGTCAGCGAGGTCAACTTCATCACCGACGCAACGGCCACTCCACCTGCACCGAACCAGGTTCGCCAAACCCGTACCGTACGCGACATCAACTACAGATTTTATACAGACCGGTACAATCTGAAGCTACTGAGCCAACGCGTCTTCATCAGGAAAGACGAGCTGTACAGCCGCACCGACGCATTCACCACGCAGCGCCAGCTCGCCAACCTTGACGCGTTCAAGTTTGTGAACATCAACTACGACACAACAGGCGGGAGGTTTGTGGCGAACCTTTACACCAGTGCCCTCGACCGTTACCAATGGTCGAACGAAGCGGGCGTCAACGTGACCCAGGGATTCCCGGGACCTTTCTTCAACACAAGTCTCCGAAAACGAAATGTCTTTGGCGGCTTCGAGACACTGGATGTGTCCGGCCGGTTCGGGTTCGAGGGCGTCGCGTCAGCCACAAGTGATCAGAACATATACAAGAGTACAGAGGCAGGTGTTAACCTGACGATGACTTTCCCGCAGATCATCTTTCCGCTCAGCGGCCGTACGCAATTTCGGCTTGGCCGGTACAATCCTACAACGAAGTTGCTCGTCGGCTATTCGTACACGGATCGGCCGGAGTACAGGCGCACATTTGCAACGTTCAGCGGAACCTATACCATGGAAAATGCCCGAACCACACAATATTCTCTCACGTTCGCCAACATTAACGTCATTGATACGCTAAACACTTCCCAGGCCTTTCGCGATTTCCTTTCGCAGCAGGACAGTGTCGGAAACTTTCGGCTCGTCAACTCATTTTATCCCTCGTTTGTGACCAGTATGATCTTCGGGGTCACATGGAATCACAACAACTACGGACAGGCGGACCGCAATTCGGTTTTCATCCGGGCACAGGTTGAAAGCGGTGGTACCATATGGAATTTTGTCGATCCCACTTTCATTACCGAGAGAGACCTTCAATACTACAAGTACCTGAGGTTCGGCTTCGACTTCCGCCAGAATAAAGTAATCGACAGGAATACCGTGTTGGCCTATCGCATCAACACAGGGGTGGCCTACGCGTACGGTGAGAACAACACGGTGCCTTATGAAAAATTCTTTTTCGCAGGAGGCAGCAGCAGCGTCCGCGCCTGGAGGCCACGGCGGCTCGGACCGGGATCCTTCAAACCCAACCTCAGCGCCGACGCCGAAGCCAACGGATTGTTCGACTACAGTCTGGAAAAGCCAGCCGATATTCTCATCGAGGCCAGTCTCGAACTTCGGCAGAAACTATTCGGTTTCGTCAATGGCGCCGTGTTTTTGGATGCGGGGAACGTCTGGACGTTTCAGCCGTGGGTAAAACGCGTCAACGAAGAGACGGTCCCCAATGGCAACTCCGAATTCAAATGGGATCGGTTCTATCGGGAATTCGGTATTGGAACTGGGTTCGGATTTCGCTTTGACTTCACGTTCCTGATCCTTCGATTCGACGTAGGGATCAAGGTGTATGACCCCGCACGCGATGAGGGCGATCGATTCGTGCTGCGCCGCGCAAAATTCTTCAGGCCTTTCGGCATAGAAAAAGAACCTGTAATATATAATGTGGGGATAGGATTCCCCTTCTG
>Ga0079224_100009781_pt1 | contig 13116 bp, 13 predicted proteins | sample Stecom2015_FD_80414 | JGI IMG/M metagenome (GOLD analysis project Ga0079224, IMG submission 80414) | Agricultural soil microbial communities from Utah to study Nitrogen management - Steer compost 2015 | ecosystem: Environmental > Terrestrial > Soil > Agricultural land | place: USA: Utah... | reverse complement strand
TACCAGGGTGTCGGCGACCGCGTCGGCCAGGCCACGCACCAGTGGTTCGGCGAGGGGCAGGCGGGGCGGGTCGGTGTCGGGCAGGGGGACGGCGCGGGCTGATGGCGGCATGGCGGCGGCGAGGGCCTGCAGGGTGCGGGCGTGGTCGGCGTCGAGCGGGCCGATCCGCCAGGTGTCGTGGTCGGTGTCGGACAGGACGGGCAGGAGGCGGCCGCGCGCGACGAGCCCCAGGGCCGTTGCGGCGACCGTTCCCCAGAACGCGGCGGCCGGGGGGGTGTGCGGGCTGCTCCGGGCTGCGAGCAGCACCGGCAGTGCCTCGGTGACGCTCAGGCGCAGCGCGGGCACGGTGGCGGTGCGGACGCCGTCGCCGTGTGGCAGGGCGACGGTGACCGTGTCGGGTTCACCGGTGTCGGCGTCGGGTTCGGTTCCGTCGGGGTTCCACAGGACGAGGGTGGTGGTGCGCGGCGGGTCGCCCGGTTCGACGGTCACGGCGCAGCGGGCCAGTCGGCGTGCCGTGGGTGGTGCGATCGCGGTCATCCGGTGTGCCCTTCTCCTCGGTGGGGCTGCTGCGTTGGGACAACGGGACCCGCGGGTGTGGGGATTCCCCTCGCCCGCGGGCCTCCGGTCAGCGGCTGAGCGACTGGTGGGGTCGCGGCCGGAATGCCGGAGACGGTGGTGAGCAGCAGCCAGTTCACAGCCGTGCCGGCGGTGTGCTGGTCGGTCCGGGTGACTCCCGGCCGTGGTCTCACTTGTTCCGTTGGGCCGGGCAGGCCGCGGACCGTTCGGTTGGGACGTCCGGGCCGAACCCGTCCAGGGCTCGTGTGTGGCGGTGGTGCTTGACCAGCCCTCGGGCGGTGACGGCGTGGTCGGTGGGGTGCACGGGGTCTCCTCGACGTCGTTCCGCTTGGTTCCGTACAGCGTACGGTACAGCATACGGCATTGAGGAGGTCCTCTCCTCGTGTCGTACGCGACCGGTTGTCCACACCCCGGCCGGTCCCCCTGGAGCCGCCTGCCCGGGGCCGCCTACTGTTGCGGAACGAGTGAACCCGACCAGAACGCCCCAGCGCAGGGCAGCACACAGGTCGCCCATGCCCTCACACCGATCCACGGGAGGCCTTGCCGTGTCCGACGCTCCGTCCCTACTCACCGTCTCCGACCTGCGCCGCCGTGGTTGGTCTCCCGCGATGGTCCGCGACCTGCTCGGTGAACCCGACTCGCTGCTCCCCAACCCGTACTTCCGTTCCTCCGGGCCCATGGCCCTGTACCGGGCGGAACGGGTCCGGGCCGCGGAGGCCGACGCCGGTTTCGTCCGCAGGGCCCAGCAGGCCGCCCGCCGGTCCGCGGCCTCCCGACGGGCGGCCGAACGGCGCCGGAGGCAGACCCTGGAAAGGGTTCACGCCGCTGCGCCCCGCCCTCCGGTTCCGGACGAGCAGCCCCCGCCCTGCCGCACGGTCCGGCGCTGCGGGGTCCAGGACGAGGCCCCGTCGCTCCGGAACGGTGGCCTCCCCCACCGGGGACGTCCTCGCGGTTCGTCTGCCGAGACGCTGTGCCGCTGGGAGGCCGACTGCCTGCGCTACGTCCTCACCCGTTACAGCGCCCTGGTGGGAGGGCCGCGCGGCCGCGTCGGCCTTCCCTGGATCGCGGAGCTGCTGCGCCGTCGTGTCCCCGCGGCGATCCTCGATCGCTGCCTTCGGCCGCGTACGGGACGCGGGCGCCGGTCGGCGTCTTCCGACGCGGCCCCTGCTGTTCCCGCCGGCCTCGTAGGATGGCCGGGAGATGACCACCGACGACCACCACACCGGGACTCCCGACCCGACCCGCAGTCTGGCACTGCTGTGGCGTACCGGGGAGCACAGCGAACGCAGGGGCAGGAAGCACGGCCTGAGCGTGGAGCGCATCGTGCGCACCGCGATCGAACTGGCCGACTCCGAGGGCCTGACCGCGCTGTCGATGCGCCGGGTCGCCGAACGGCTCGGCGTCGGCACGATGTCCCTCTACACCTACGTGCCGGGTAAGAGCGAACTGCTCGACGTCATGATCGACACCGTCCACGGCGAGCTGGGCCGCCACCACGAGGCTCCCGGGGGCTGGCGGGCCCGGCTGGAGCTCATCGCCCGCGACAACTGGGCGCTGTGCCACCGTCACCCTTGGCTGCTGCGGGTACTCACCAGCCGCGTACCGCTGGGGCCGAACATCTCGCTCAACTACGAGTACCAGTTGCGTGCCATCGAGGGCATCGGCCTGAACGACCTGGAGATGGACTCGGTGATCACTCTCGTCACCGACTACGTGCACGGCGCGGCCCGCAATTCGCTCGACACCGCCCGGACCCGCCGCGACTCCGGGATCACCGACGAGCAGTGGTGGCACGCGCAGGCGCCGTTCTTGGAGAAGATCATGGACCCGGCACGGTTCCCGGTGGCCGGACGGGTCGGCACGGCCGTGGGCGAGGCGTACCGCACCTCCTACGATCCCGACCGCGCCTTCGAGTTCGGCCTGGCTCGTGTGCTCGACGGGGTTGCGGTGTTCATCGAACGCAGGGGTGGCGTGTGAGCGCGGTTCAGCGCAGCTCGGCCACCGCCCGCACGGGTGCGCCGTCCGCTTCCAGGCGCAGCGGCAGCGCGTAGACCCGGAACTCCCGTCCCGCCAACCGGTCCAGACCGGTCAGGTTCTCGATGATGAGCACGTCGCCTGCCAGTAGTGTGCGGTGCGTCTCGAACGGCTCGTGGTCGACGCTGCACATGTCCACCCCCACCATGGACACCCGACGCTCCACCAGGTACTCGGCGATGTCCAGGGGGAGGGCCGGGTGGTCGGTGAAGTAGGACGGTTCGTGGTAGCGGTCGCCCATACCGGTGTGGAACAGCACGATGTCGCCCGCGGCGATCCCGGCCCGCCGTACGGCGTCGAGGGTGAATCCGCCGCGTGCGTCGACGTGGCGTCCTCGTCCGACGAAGCGCTCCACCGGATAGCGGTCCAGTCCCGCCCCGTCGGCCAGCATGTGGCTGGGCGCGTCCACGTGTGTGCCCGCGTGTGTGCCCATCGAGACGCGGTGGCAGCGGTAGCCGTGGACCGTCAGGTCGGCCGCGGGTTCGATCCGGATCCGCGGGTCGCCCGGATAGACCGGTGTCCGTTCGGTGACGGGCACCGACAGGTCCAGGAACATCTTTCCCTTACTCCGTCTCCACGACTTCGGTTTCCGTGGTCGTCCCGACCGTCGACGGCGACCGGGCTGGGGGTCCTCAGCGCTGCTCCGCCGACTTGCGGTGGAACCTGCGCTGCAGTTCGCGTACCTGTTCGGCGAGTTCGGGTACCGGTCCCTCGACGGTGACGCCGGGGACGACCTCGTGGACCGGCAGGGGGCGCACCGGAGGGGCCGGCACTCCGAATTCGGTCAGCCAGTCCATCAGCTGAGCGGAGGAGCTCGCGTACACGATGCGGCCCAGTCCCACCCAGCCGTGTGCAGCAGCACACATCGGGCAGTGCTCACCGGAGGTGTAGACGGTCGCCGCGGCCCGTTCCTCCTGGGCCAGGTGTTCGGCTGCCCAACGCGCCAGCGCGAACTCGGGGTGGCGGGTGCGGTCTCCGGAGGCCACCCGGTTGTGGTCCTCGGCGAGAACGGTGCCGTCGCCCGCGACGAGGACCGATCCGAACGGTTCGTCGCCCTCCTCCAAGGCCTGGGCCGCCAGTTCCACGCAGCGGCGCAGGTGCCGCATGTCGACGTCGTTGACCATCGTGACCTCCCCGGGACCACGGCGCTTCGCGGTGGTGTCTGTCCGTCGGGAGTGACCCTAGCCGTTTCCGTTCCCCGTGTCGGGGATGTCCTCCGCGGCTTCGAGAAGGTCCAGGTAGCGGTCCAGGTGTGCCGCCCCGCGCAGGGCGGCTCGGCTGCGGTGGGCGATCCGTTCCCGCCAGTCCGCCAGGAAGGCCGCGAGTTTTTCGGTGCCGCCGGTGTGGCGGACCTCGGCGACGAACCGGGCCACCTGTTCCAGCCGGGCCCCGCCCCGCCGCAGCCGCAGGGCGATGTGGGCGTCCCGCTCGTCGTCACGGGTGTAGAGGCGGTAGCCGGTGGCGGGGTCGCGCCGGGGGCACAGGATGCCGGCGGCCTCCCACTTGCGGAGGGTCGCCGGGTGCACCCGCAGCCGGTGCGCCAACTCCCCCACCGTCAGCGCGTGTCCGCGACCGGTGTCGGGTCGGGGGAGCGTGGACAGTTCGGTGAGCGTCTGGGCGACCTCCTCGTGGACTGCGCGTTCCCGCTGCGCGTCCGCGTGTGCCCGGTCCACGAGTCGGAACAGTTCGGCCAGGTCTCCGCTGTTCGCCGCACGCATCAGCGCGACGGCGGTCCGGTGGCCGTGCCCGGCGCGCAGCGCGAGGAACGTCCTGAGCGCTTGGGCGTGCAGGCGGGTGTAGCGGCGGTATCCGCTGTCGGTGCGCTCACTGGCCGGGAGGAGGCCCTCGTCCTCGTAGTTGCGGATGCTCTGGGTGGACACCCCGTGCTCCCGGGCGAGGTCGACCGGCCTGAGGTACTCGGTCATGTCCCCTCCCTTCGGCTTCGTCGCCACCGGCGGTTCCTCCGCGCCCAGCGGCATCACCTCAGCAGTCCCTGATGCCCACCGGTCGGCTCCGGTGCCGTGTCGCCCGCCGGGCCGGCCCCGTTTCCGCCCCCGATCCGGGGGCGTCGCGCGGCGGCCGTGGAGGGGCGGCCGCTGCCGTCCTCAGTCCCTGCCGAGCAGGGGCCGCAGGTCGGCTGGGTCGGTGACGCGACGCAGGGCGGTGAGCTCGGCCGGCTCGGCGGGGGCGAACAGGCGCACCACCCAGTCGGCGTCCAGCACCGCGGCGGCGACCCAGGAGTGCGCGGTGCGCAGCACGGTGAACGGACGCGCGGTCCCGTCGACGGTGAGCCAACGGTCCGACCAGGCGGCGTCGGGGGCGGGTGCGGGCGCGGTCCAGTCGGCCGCGCCGACGGTGCAGCGCTGCATGACGTCGCGTTCGGTGCAGAACGCGCGCAGCCACCGCTCCTGCGGCGGGGTGTCGGCCTCCCAGTGGCGGACGGTGATCTCCAGGTCGAGGTGGGCGTCGGCCGAACGCCACCCGAAGTCCACCACCACTTTGTCGGGCAGCGCGTGTCCGGGCGGCACCGTGGCGGAACTGACCCGGCCGCGCTCGGTCCGGCCGACCGGCGCGAGCACGGGGACGGCGGCGACCAGCGCGGCCGGGGGAACGGGTGTGCCATTCATCCTGTGCAGCTTAGCGCTGTCACAGGCGTTCAGGGCCGGTAGCGCAGCGGGTGGTCCTCGGGGACCTCGACCACACAGATCCGCAGTCCGTCGGGGTCGGCGATCCACATCTCGATCAGCCCCCACGGCTCGCGGCGGGGTTCACGCAGGATGGTGACGCCGCGTTCGGCGAGTTCGGCGTGGGCGGCGGCCGCGTCGGGCACCTGCAGCCACAACTGGACGGCTTCGGGGTCGGGGGGACGTTCGCAGCCCCCCGACAGTTCCAGGAAGCCGCCCCCCAGGAAGAACACCGTGCCGCGCTGCTCGTACGGTCCGAACTCGCGGTAGATCGCCAGCCCCAGCACGTCCCGGTAGAAGGCGCGGCTGCGCTCCAGGTCGGTGGGACGCAGCAGGACACGGCTGCCGAGGACGTTGAGCATGCTCCGATGCTACGGGCCGGCGGCTCCTGCGGCCGGATGGGACACGGGACGCTACTCGAAACGCATGGTTTCGGCGTTCTCCGCGCGGCGGGCGAAGACCTGGTCCTTCATGTCGTTCATGGTCTTGAGGACCTTCTTGCGTTCCCGCTTGGACAGCCGGTCGATGTAGAGGCGGCCCAGGGTGTGGTCGGTCTCGTGCTGCAGGCAGCGCGCGAAGTAGCCGCTGCCCTCGACGGTCACCGGGGTGCCGTCCCGGTCGAAGCCGGTCACCCGGGCGTAGGGGGCGCGGGGCAGTTCGGCGTGCGGGCCGGGCACCGACAGGCAGCCTTCGTTCTCCACGGCCAGGCCTTCCTCCTCCACGCCCCAGGTCTCCAGTACGGGGTTGATGATGTGGCCCACGTGGCGCACCCCGTCGTCGTCGGGGCAGTCGTAGACGAACAGCCGCAGGTCCACGCCCACCTGGTTGGCGGCCAGGCCCACTCCCTCGGCGACGTACATGGTGCGGAACATGTCGTCGACGAGCGCACGCAGTTCGGGGGTGCCGAACTCGGTGACCTCGGCGTTGCGCCGGTGGAGGACGTCCTCTCCGACGACGGTGACCCGCAGCGTCCTGCCGCGGGCGGCTTCGGGGGCCCACTGGGGGTAGGAGTCCACGGGCTGGCCCTGGACCCGTACCCGGGTGTCGACGGGGGTTTCGGACACGTGCTGCTCAGACATCGCTTGACTCGTCTTTCCAGATGAATCGGGCGGCCGGCCGGTTTTCGGACGGGTGGTCGGCCGCGCCGAGGGCTCCGTGACCGGAACGGCTCCTGCACGGTACCAGCGCCGCGCTTCCGGTGTTCCCGACGATAACGGACGTCTGAGCGTGGGTTTCACGGGTGCGGGTCACGGCGTACGGGTCTCGCGTCCCCGGTCGGGGTCGTAGCTGGTGGGTTCGGCGGGCAGGGTGTAGTGCTCGTCGACCAGTCGCGCGATCGCGCGGCGGCTGTCGGCGGGTGCGAGGTCCGCGTCCTGTTCCACCTGCCGTACCGACTCGGCGAGTTCGTCGTCGCGCACCGAGTCGCGCAGCCACCGTGAGTAGTCGTGGCGGCGCAGGTGGTGGGTCCAGGTGTCGTCGTCCACCCCGTCGGCCAGTTCCACGAACGCGTGCAGGTTGCGGGCGCGCAGCCGCAGTCGCTCCTGCGGTCCGACGAAATAGAAGCTCTTGTCGGGCGACAGCGTGCCCGCGGCGTACTTGCGGCGGTGCCGGGTGCGGTGCGCCTCGCCGGGGGCGAGTCTGACCCGGTTCGCCTCGGCTCGGCCGACCCGCCACACGGCGATGTCGGAGACGATCGACTCCCGCTGCTCCTCGGGGCCGGTGGGGGCCGCAGCCAGCCGCGGCGGGGTGCGGCCGGTGGCCGAGGCGAACGCGCCGAGGGTGTCCTCGGGGCGGTCGCCCACCGCGACGACGGTGTCGACGAGTTCCAACGCCAGCGGGCTGAGTGTTTCGGGGTGCACGGTGACGAGCATCAGGCCGCCGATGTCGGCGGGGACGCGCAGGGGCAGCTGCGCCAGTTCGGCGGGCATCAGGTGGTGGGCCTCGTCGACCACCAGCCAGGCGGGGTGGCCCAGTTCGGCGTGCAGTCCCACCAGGCGGGGCAGCAGGCCGGCGAAGAAGGCGGGCCGGTCGCGCAGTGGGACGGCGAGCATGGTGACGGCGACGTTGGTGTCGGGGTCGCGCAGCGCGGCCAGCACCTCGTCGATCGACGGGGCGCGGGTGGCGTCGCCGAACGCGGTCACCCCCTCGAAGTCGGCGTAGTCGCCTTCGGGGTCGATCACGCAGTACTGGTAGCCGCTCTCCCCGAGCCGCTCCAGCAGTGCGGTCGCGGCGGTGGACTTGCCGCTGCCGGAGGGGCCCGCCACGGCCACGGCCGTGCCGTACGGCGCGATGGCCGAAGGGGTGCTGCCCGCGGTGCCGAAGTGCAGGTCGTGGCGGGTGACGGGCACGTCGGCCAGGTCGTCGGCGAGGATCCGGTCGGCCAGTTCGGCCACTCCCCGGCCGTTGGGGTGCTCCAGGACGAGGTCGCTGGTCTTCTTGACCGACTCCAGGGCGTTGGCGACGGCGGCCGCGCACTCGCAGCTGTGCAGCATGGCGTGGTCGTTCTCGGCGTCGCCGACGGCGACCGCGGAGTGCGGGGAGCGTTCCAGTCGGCGTAGCGCGGCGGCCAGCCCTGACGCTTTGTTGACTCCCGGGGGGAGCACCATGACGGCGCCCTTGTTGTAGACGACCTGGAGTTCCAGGCCCAGTTCGCGGATGCTGTCCAGGATCGTGCGGTCGTGCGGTCGGCGGGTGGCCACGATCACCTCGCCCGCCGCGAGCGGGTCGACGCCGTGGGAGCGCAGCCGGGCCGTGAACTCGGCGGGGGGCTTTTCGGCGAGCCGCCAGTGCTCGCGCTGTCCCGGGTCGTAGAGCACGCCGCCGTTCTCGGCGACCACCAGGTCGAACAGGTCGGCGTGGCCGAACACGCCGAGCAGGTCGTCGAGGCGGCGTCCGGTGACCATGACCAGGCGGCGTCCGGAGCGGGACAGCCGCTCCAGTGTGTGCACGGTCGCGTCGTCGACTCTGCCGCCGGTGGCGAGCGTCTCGTCGTAGTCACAGGCCAGCACGTGGTACCGCATGCCCACCTCCACCGGATCGGGATCCTGTGGGGGCTTCTGTCCGGATTCGCGGCGGCCATGCTTCGCGGAGCGGTTCGGGTTCGCTTTCCCTGTCTCGGTCGCCGCCAATCCTCCGCGGGCCGAAAGTGGCGGCTCTCACAGGCCCCGGTTTTCCCGGCTGTTCTGCGGGTTCGGGACGGTGTCTCAGGTCACACCCGTGAACCGGATTTCGCCGGATTACTGACGCCTCGCGGGTTTGTTGTCAGGCGCGTATCCCGAAGGTCATGGTCCGACCTCGTCGGGGACCTGGTTCCGCAGCGGAACCGCCTCCGTGTGGGGGACACGGCGGAGGGGACGCCCCCGAGCGTCCCGAGCGCGACCCCAGCGGACTCTCCCGCGCCTTTCTCTGTGTGGCGCACCCTCCCTTGTTCCCTTGCTTCCACGTCCCTTCGACGCGTCTCGGAGTATGCAGTTGTCTTTGACCACTCTGCGTCCCCGCATGTCCGCCGCCTCCGCCGCGCTTCGGTCGTCCGTCGTCCGGCGCCCGGCGGCCGGCACCGCGCCCCAGGGCCGTTCCCGGCAGGCCGCGGCTCTTCTGGTTTTCGTGCTGAGCCTGCTGACCGCCACCAGTTCGCTGGCCACCGACCTGTACCTGCCGGCTTTCCCCGAGATCTCCGCCGATCTGGGGGCCACCGAGGGCCAGGTGCAGCTGACCCTGACCGCGATCATGGTGGGTCTGGCCGTGGGCCAGCTGGTGCTCGGCCCGCTCAGCGACCGCTGGGGGCGGCGTGTGCCGCTGCTGGTGGGCGCGGGCGTGTTCACTCTTTCCTCGCTGGCCAGTGCCGTGGTGCCCACGGTGGAGGCGCTGAGCGTGCTGCGGCTGCTGCAGGGCCTGTCCGGTGCGGCGGGCGCGGTGATCTCCCGCGCGGTGGTGCGGGACGTCTTCGACGGTGAGGACGGCGCCCGGTTCTTCTCCCGGCTGTCCCTGCTGACCGGTCTGGCTCCGATGCTCGCCCCGATGCTGGGCGGTCAGCTGCTGCTGTTCGGTTCGTGGCGGATGCTGTTCGGCGTGCTGGGTCTGGTGGGCCTGGTGGGTCTGGCTCTGGTGTACTTCGCGCTGCCCGAGACCCTGCCCCGGCGCGACGCCGGGCGTGCCGGGCGGCGCGGCTCGGTCCTGGGTGTCCTGCTGCGGCTGCACCTCGACCCGCGTTTCATGGGTCCGACTCTGGTGATGTCGTTGAGCTTCGCGATGACCTTCACCTACATCTCCGCGTTCTCCTTCGTCTCCGAAAGCGAGTTCGGCGCCACCCCGCAGCAGTTCAGCCTGATCTTCGGGATCAACTCGCTGGGCATGGTGCTGGGCAACCAGGCCAACACCATGCTGATCGGTCGGATGGACGGCCCCCGTCGGCTGCTGGCGGGTCTGCTGGGCGCCCTGGCCGCGGTCGCGGTCCTGGTCTACCTGGCGGTCTCCGGTCAGGCGGGGCTGGTCTCGGTGACCGCCGCGCTGTTCGTGATGATGTTCTTCACCGGTCTGATCTCGCCCAACGCCACGACCCTGGCCATCGCCAGCCAGCCCTCCTCGGTGGCCGGAACCGGTTCTGCGCTGCTGGGCGCGTTGCAGTTCGCGATCGGCGGGGGTCTGGCCGCGACCAGCGGCATGGGCGAGGGCGGTGAGGCGAGCCTGCTGTCGATGTCCGTGGTGATGCTGCTCACCGCCGCCGCTGCCGGAGTGGTCTTCGTCGGCTGGGCGTTCCTCGCCCGTCGTGTTCCGGCGCCGCGTACCGCCTGAGTCGGCGTCGCCGCGCCTCCGCCCGTCCGGGAGTCCTCGAGGTTCCCGGGCGGGCGTCGCCGTCTCCGCACAACGGGTCGTACCGCGATAAACCAGCATCGAGATGTTCATAGCGGGCGATCCTGGTTAGGGATAGGGCGCATGCCACCGGGGCTTTCGTGCCCCCGTCCGGGGTCTTCCGGGCGGTCCGACTCCCGCCGCAACCGTGAGGAGTTGCCCATGATGCCAACCCGCACCCGCCAGTGGCTGGCGAACCGGATGAGTTCGCATCTGGACTGGCCCGCCTCCCGCGTCCTGGCTCTCAAGAGGGACACCACGATCAGCGTCGTCCTGCCGGCCAAGGACGAGCAGGAGACGGTGGGGTCGATCGTCACGACCATCCGGGAGTCCCTCGTGGAGGGGGTGCCGCTCGTCGACGAGGTCGTCGTCATCGATTCGCGTTCCACCGACAACACCGCGAAGGTGGCGGCACGCGCGGGAGCGGCCGTCTACGCCCAGGACGACATCCTGGCCGACCTGCCGGGCCTGTGGGGCAAGGGCGAGGCGCTGTGGAAGTCGCTGGCGGTGACCGGCGGGGACGTGGTGGTCTTCGTCGACTCCGACATCCGCAACTTCGGGGCGCACTTCGTCACCGGGCTGGTCGGTCCGCTGCTGGCCGATCCGGACCTGGCCTACGTCAAGGGCTGTTACAGCCGTCCGCTGCGCGAGGCGGACTCCTTCAGCCCGTTCGACGGCGGGCGGGTCACCGAGCTGCTGGCGCGTCCCCTGCTCAACATGTGCTGGCCTGAGCTGTCGGGGTTCGTGCAGCCGCTGGCCGGGGAGTACGCCGGGCGGCGCGAGGCTCTGGAGGCGGTGCCTTTCGTGTGCGGCTACGGCGTGGAGTTCGCGCTGCTGGTGGATCTCGCCGACCTGGTGGGTGTGGACCGCATGGCGCAGACCGACCTGGGCCGCCGGGAGCACTCCCACCAGTCCACCGCGGCCCTGGGGCGTATGGCCGGGCAGATCCTCGACACCGCGTGGTCCCGGATGCACCGGCACGGTATCGTCGCGCCGGAGCATCCTCCTTCCCGGGGGATCACCCAGTTCGTGCAGACCACCGACGGCTACGAGTCCCTGGACTGGGACGTCGAGGTCAGTGAGCGTCCGCCGATGCGTCAGGTGCTGGACGGGCGCGGCGTGCCCCGGCCCCGGCGGCACTGAGCGGGGCTCCGCCGCTCATCGGAACCAGTCGTTGCCCTGGGTGAAGCAGCGCACCAGGTAGTCCCGCAGGGACACCACCACGAGTCGGCGCTCGTCGGTCTCGTGGTCCCAGGAGATGATGCCGGGGCCGTAGCCGGTGTGGACGTAGGCGAACTGGGGGCCCATGTCGCTGTCTCCGAAGAACAGCAGGTTGTCGAAGGGCGCGTACAGTTCCTGGTAGTCCGGTTCCGAGCGCATCGCGAGGTTGTCCTCGACGATGCGTTCGGCCGACCACACCACGGCGTCGCCGTACTCGTTCCACACCCCGTTGGTCTCCCGCAGCAGCTCCACCAGTTCCAGGGGGACGGGCAGGCCGAGCGTCTCCTCGATCCGCCAGAACAGGGCTTCCTTGGCCGGTTCGAGGAACTCCACCTCGGGGTACAGTTCACCGATCAGTAAACGCCACACGGTTGAATCATCACAGCTGTGCCCCTGTCACCGGAAATCGACGGGCGCACACCGGGTGGATCCGTTCCGGAAAGCCGCCGGTGGCGGCCGGCCGCGACGTCTCGGTTTCGGTGGCCGCGGGGGTTTCGTCTCCTCGTGTGGCGGCTTTCCCCCGCCCCGGGAGGCCGCCGGGGCGGGGTGTTCTTCCTTCGTCGTGCTGCCCCGAGTCCCGGTGTCCGGGGTCTGTTCAGGTCAGTGCGGGTTCGGCCACGCTGTCCGCCGGGGGGCGTTCGGTGATGGCGGTCTCCCTGGGGCAGGGCACGTACGCGCCGTTCGCGGTGTCGCTGCGCACGTACTGCACGAGCGTGGTGGTGACGCCGCCGGTCTCCACCAGGCGGCCCGAGCGCAGCAGGCGGTTGCGGGCGGTGTGCTGGATCTGGGCCGCCATCACTCCCAGGTCCGGGGTGGTCTGGTGGGTGTGTTCGCGCACTCCCAGGTCCACCTGGGCGAGCGCGTCCAGCCCCACGGTCTCCAGCAGGTCGATGAGCAGTCCCAGTTCCACCCCGTAGTGGGACACGAACGGCAGGCGGCGCAGCACGTCGGCGCGGCCGGCGTACTCTCCGGCCAGCGGCTGCACGAATCCCGCCAGCTGCGGCCAGTACTGGTTGAGGAGGGGACGTGCCACCAGTTCGGTGACCCGCCCGCCGTCGTAGGTGTCGCCGGGGGCGCCGTTGAGCGGCCGGTCGTAGCAGGCCTTGGCGTAGACCACCTGCGGGTCGGTCAGCAGCGGGCCGAGCAGTCCGGTCACGTAGTCGGGGGTGAAGCTCAGCAGGTCGGCGTCGATGAAGACGAGGATGTCCCCGGTCGCCACGAACAGCGACTTCCACAGCGCCTCGCCCTTGCCCTCCCCGGGGGCCAGGTCGGGGCGGATCGCGTCCTGGTGGTAGACGGTCGCTCCCGCCCGTGCCGCCACCTCGGCGGTGTCGTCGCTGCTCCGCGAGTCGATGACCACGATCTCGTCCACCAGGGGGACCCGTTCGCACAGGGCGGTGCGGATACCGGACACGATCGTGCCGACGGTTGCGCTCTCGTTGCGGGCCGGAAGGACCACGGTGACCCGCTGTCCCTGTTTGTTGTCGGCAAGGACGCCGGCGTCCCAGTCCCGCGCGCGGCTGGTGCGCCGGTCGAGCCATGCCTCTACCTCTGGTAGCACGGTGCCTCCCCCTGGATCGGCTCTGTGACGCGGCGGGGACGCCGCGTCCGGCGATCCGTTATAGCGTCCGATTTTTTCCGGCGCGTCGCCACCGTGTGGCCGGCGGGTGACGTCGCAGCGCGCACGCTCGTCCACGCTCCGCCACTTTCTGCAGGACGCACCGTTTTCTTCACCGGTGTCACCGTGTCACGG
>Ga0079224_100009780_pt1 | contig 13117 bp, 6 predicted proteins | sample Stecom2015_FD_80414 | JGI IMG/M metagenome (GOLD analysis project Ga0079224, IMG submission 80414) | Agricultural soil microbial communities from Utah to study Nitrogen management - Steer compost 2015 | ecosystem: Environmental > Terrestrial > Soil > Agricultural land | place: USA: Utah... | reverse complement strand
GCCACCAGGTGGGCAATGTGCACCGCTGCGATCAGGAACACATAGGACATTTTGATGTTGCTGGTCGGACCGGTAAAATAGTATCCGCTCTCCAACATTTGGGAAAAGCCCACAAACTGCAGTACAACAAAACAAATACCCAATGCCAGGGTGCCGCCCAAAAGGATGCTTCCCGTCCTTTGGTCATCCCGGCCCACGGCCCTTTTGGCCAAAAAGTAGGTGATGGAGCTCAACACGATCACCGCCGTACTATAAAAGAAGGCGGAGGGCAGATCAAGATCGGAGATCCAATCCTCCCGCTTGCTGCTCACGATATAGGCGGAGGTCCATCCCGCAAAACCCATGATCAGGCTCGCAATTCCGAACCAGAGCATCATCTTTTTCGCCCTTCTTAGCTTCTCCTTATCCGTTCCTTGGGTCAAGTCCATGGTCAACCTATATATTTATCGATTACGTAAATGATCTGTATCAGGGAAATGTAGGTGACGCTGGCCAGCATGAGTTTACGCGCCGTGGGATTGTCCATCCTCACATAGAGGGCCAGGGCGTACCACAGCATCACCAGGCCGGCGATCAGCACCAATAGGGCGGCCACCACCGATAATTGGAGCTCTCCGGTGATCCCAAAGGCCGGCACCACGGATATCACGATCATCCAGATGGTGTACAATATGGTCTGCAAGGCCGTTCCCTTGTCCTTTTTGCCGGTGGGCAACATTTTAAAGCCCGCCCGTTTATAATCCTCGTCCAACATCCAGCCCAGGGCCCAGAAATGGGGGAACTGCCAAAAGAACTGGATCATGAAGAGGGTGCCCGGTTCGATCCCGAATTCCCCGGTGGCCGCCACCCAGCCCAACATAAAAGGGATGGCGCCCGGAAAGGCACCCACAAATACGGAAAGTGGGGTCTTGGTCTTGAGCGGGGTATATACGGAAGTGTACAAAAAAAGGGAAATCGCCCCGAACATGGCCGTTTTGGGGTTCAGGGTGTAGAGGGCCAGCAGGCCCATCAAGGTCATTCCCACCGCAATGGCAAAGGCGGTCCCCACCGTCATCCGCCCAGCGGGAATGGGTCGGTTCCCGGTCCGTTTCATCAGGGCATCCAAATCCCGTTCCACGATTTGGTTGAAGGCATTGGAAGCCCCCACAAGACAATATCCCCCAAAAATCAACATCAAGAGGGAAGGCAGATGGATCTGATCGGCGGCCAGGAAATAGCCCGCAATGGAGGAAAAGACCACACTGATGGACAGTTTGGCCTTGGTGATTTCCTTGAAATCATAAAGTATCAGGGAAAGAGATCTATTTTTTATGGAGCCTACGGCAGATTTCATCCAAAAGACTATTGGGCGCAAAGATAAGGTCGGGAACCCGCTTTTCCAACCTGAGGGATACTTTTGTGCCATGGGCCAAAAAAAAAGCCCTGAAGCGAACTCCAGGGCTTTTCCCGTTCCCGACTCATCGGAAATTGTGTTTCTTATTGCAGTTTAAAGGTAATCGGAATACTGAATGGAACCTTCACCGCCCTTCCCCTTTGTTTTCCAGGGGTCATTTTGGGCAATCTTTCGATGATTCTCAAAGCTTCGGCTTCCAGGTTTTTGTCCGGTCCCCTCATTCGGATGTCCCCTATGCTCCCGTCCTTTTGGATCACGAACATGACACTCACCCTACCTTGTATCCCCATTTCCTGGGCAATTTCAGGATAACGGAAATTCTTGACGATATGGGCCTGGATCTTTTCCTGAAAACAGGCTTTCTTGTCCTTGGCGTTCTCACAGCCGGGGAAAACGGGCACGTCCTCGATTACGGCAAAGGGAATGGAAACATCTTCCTCAAATTCCTCGACCTCAACCTCCTCGATTTCCACGACTTCCTGTTCCTGACTTGACTCGGTGGATTCGATCACGGTCTCCTCAACCTCTACCTCATCCTCCACTACTTCGATCACCTCGGGGGCGGCCGGGGGCGGTGGGGGCGGTGGGGTCTTGATCTGCTCAGTCATGGGTACCTCCTCATCCAACGTTTCCTCCACGTTCAATGCGATGTCATATTCGACGTCCGCATCGTATTTTTTCCACTCTATGGCACCGTAAACGATAGCCATCGTCGCGGCCAGCCCAATCACAAAATAGATGGAGCTGTTTTTGCCCACATCGGCTTTTGGATTCTTCTTTAATTCCATTGTACTGAATTTAGTGATTGCTAATTTATATATTAATTCCGCAATTAAACAATTAAAATTTCCATTTTAACTGCTTTTTCCCCGAAAAATACCAGCGGACCAGCAATAGTCCCACAAATGCGCCCAGGGTATTGGATACCATATCCATAAATTCCATCATACGGTCCCAGGTCAAGGTATATTGCAAACCTTCAATAATCATGCCATATACAATGGCTGAAATGGTGACCCCCCAGGTTGTCCTGCCCATGGGAATACGGCCTCCACTGCGTTCCCGAACAAACATACATCCCAGGACGACAAAGACCAAATAAAAGACGAAATGGGTGATCTTGTCCGCATGGGGAATGTTCAGGGTCCCGGTATCCAGACCAATGCCCCTGAAAGAAATCAAGCTGAGCAAAGTGATGAAACCCGCCCAGCCCAAGAACAAAAAAGTATAAATATTCCTTCTAAGCACCGATCAAGTCCTTGTAACCCCCGGCGTCCATCAGGTCCTCCAATTGGGATGGATCGCTGATCTTGATCTTGATCATCCAGCCCTCCCCATAGGGATCGGTGTTCACTTTTTCGGGTTCGCTCTCCAAGGAATCATTGAAGGCCACGATCTCCCCGCTCAAGGGCAAAAACAGATCGGAAACCGTCTTGACCGCCTCCACGGTGCCGAAGACCTCCTCCCTCTCCAGGGTCTCGTCCAGGGTCTCGACCTCCACATAGACGATGTCCCCCAATTCCCCTTGGGCGAAATCCGTGATTCCCACTGTTGCGACCCCCCCTTCCATACGGACCCATTCGTGGTCCTTGGAGTATTTTAAATCCGATGGTATGTTCATGATATCAAAGTTTGAATATGACTATGGACAAATGTAACGGATCGGGATTGGGTATTCAAAAAAAAAGATCCAACAAAATCGGGGAAAGTCCACCTCATTGGATCCAATCAGTTCCCAAAATTGTACCTCAGGGTAAAACCCGCGTTGATTGTGGTCTGCGGGAAGGCCGTGGAAACCGCGAACTCGGAAAAGGAGTGATCGTAGAAGAACATGGCGTTCAGGCTCTGGCTCAGGGCGTAATCCGCCGTGAATTTCAGGGACATCAGCTTCTGGCCCGCAGTGATTTGATTGGAATTGATGTCCAGGTTACGGATGATGGTGAGATTGTCCCTTAGGGAGAGGTCGGCCTTGAGGTTGAGGTCCCCTTTCATCCGGGTCCGCTCCCCTCCGATATTGGTCACAAAATTGACATCCTTGAACCGATAGCCCAATCCCAAGGTATACTCCTTCCCGTTGATCTCGGTGAGCAGGTTGTTGTCAAAACTCAGGGACAGCGTCCTGTCGGTCCTGATCTCGGCCAGGACGCTGAAGGAGTTCACCATCTCAAAATCAACCCGGATCAAGGGGTTGAACTGATCGGTGAGCACCACGTTGTTGATCAGGGTCTCGGGCAGCAGGTCCCCGTTCTCCGGGTCTATGGTCCCGTTCTGCCGTTGCAGGTTGGTCTGGAAGGAATTGATGCTGTAGGCGGCCCGATAGCCATGGCCCAGGGAAAAGCGTTTGAACTTCCGTTTGAACCAGGGGTTCTTCATCAATCCGGTATACTTTATGTTCCAGTTGGGGATGGGGATTTCCCGGAAGGCATCCAGGTTCACCCGCTCGGCATCCTGCCCGGTATAGGCCGCAAAGAAGGCCGGCAGCAAGACTTCCTGTTGGGTCTTGCCATAACGCTCGGGAAAGCCATCCCCGTCCAGGGTCCCCGGGTTCTGCCCACGATCGGACACCAGGCGGTTGGCGATGATGATCCGGTTTTGTTTGAATTCCTCAAAGGTGCGGGAATCAAACTCATCGCTCTTGTTGAAGATCGTACCGATCATCAGGGTGGAAATGCTGAAGTTCCCCATTTCGTTGACCAACCCGTCCTCAAAATTGATCCAACGCTCCGGACTGTAGTTTTCCTGGGAGGACATGCTGTATTGCCGATCGGCGCTCAAATCAATGGTCAGGTCCTGGGTGGGCTGGGCCGTGGCCGTGATGTTCAGCGTTTTGTTGGTGTTTCGGATGTATTGGGAATTGTATTCGGGATAGGTGGTCAACCATCCTTTGCGCGCCGCCTCATAGCGCAAATCGGACTGGCTTCCGAACACAAATCCCAAGCTGGGCCGGGTGGTGCCTATAAAACCGACGGACTGGGTATAGCCCGGAAGCACGGTCCCATTGTTCTCACTGTAGTTCACATTGACCCGTTTGACCATGGTCAGCACGTCCACCAAGGTGTTCCAGCCCTTGGAGGTGGCCTTGGGGGCGCTCCCCGCCTGCCCGGCAGGTGGGTTCCCCGCCTTGTCCGTTCTCAAGGGGGAGGGGGCGGCCAGGACTTTCCCGTCCCGCTTTTTCAGGCCCAAAAAGTCATAGAACCGCTGCATGCCCAAATTGGCGGTGATGTTGTGGGTATTTGCGTTCTGAACGATGTTGATGTTTTCCCCTGAGACCTCCAAGAGGGCGTCCCCGCCGCGTTGCCAATCAAAATTGCTCGTATAGGTATATTGGGCGTTGATAAAATCCAGAAAGGGGATTTTGGACAGGGGCAGTTCGTAGTTCAACTGCAGTTGCTGGGCGTGCCTGTTGGGTTCCCCGATATCAAAGAAGCCATCCCAAAGATCCAGGGAGGGGTCGATTCCCGAATCCGGGTCCCGATCGAGGTTGAAATAGTTACGGACGATATTGTTGTTGGAGGCCGTCAGGTTCACCCTCATGGATTTGGTAATGCTGTAGTTCAGGGCATACTGCCAGTTGAACAGATAATTGCGCTGTTGCAGAAGCGGGAGCTGCAGGGCATCCACCCCGGGTTCCAGCACATCCCTGAAACGCTGTTGGTTGAAGGATCGGTTGTAATTGGCATTGACCGACAGGCTGGTGGGCAGGAGGTTGAAGTTCAAATCCTTCAACCACTGCCAATAGCGTCCGGTGAGCAGGGAATCGCTTTTGGCAAAAGGGGCCACGGGGGCGGGCTTGAAATTGTGGTTGTACACAAAACCGGTGACCACATTGCGATCCTGAAGATCGGCCACCTCAAAATCCCTGTGCTTGGTCTCGTTATAGGAATAGTTGAAGGTAAAGTTCTCCACGTCGAAGAAGTTCGCCTGGGCCTCGGCCCCCCGGTTCTTGCGTACCCCGATCAGGTTAATGCTGGTCCTTTTGGTATAGTCCTCGGCCTGTTCTTCAATGGCCCTCGCCTCTTCGGGGGTCGAGGCCGCCGCAATGCGGTCCTTTAGTTTGAGATCGTCGTAAACCGGATCGAATTCCGGGCTGATCAAGATCTCTGAAATTCCGTAATTGAAGGGCAATTGAAGGTTCCAGGATTTGGGCAGCAGCTGTCCCACGTTCACGTTGGTGACCAAATCATAGGATATGGCATCCTCCCTGGACCTTTCGTTGGGCATTTGGTCCAGAGATCCAAAACCGGAAGTGCTCCTGCTTCCGGTGGCCGAAAGGTTCGCAAAATCCGCCATGTTCGCATCCATTGCGGCAATGGCGGCCCATCCCCCTTTATTGTCCAATCCGGCCATGCGCAATTCGTTGAACCACACCTCTCCACGGGCCGGAAGGGCATCTGCGTTCTTGACGCCCACCATCATGCCCCGGATGCTCCCCAAGGAAGGATTTCCACGGATCCCGATACGCAGGGTCCCCGGGGTCCTGGGATCAAATTCCCCGACCGGGACCGGCTGCCCGTCCACCATCTCATAATAATTGACCGTATTGAGGGTCCCTTGGGCGATTCCGAGGGATTTCACCTTGTTCAGGTCCGAGAGCAGCACGTTGAGTTCGTTCACCTGGGGCCATACCTGGGTTGCGGAGCTGGACCCAAAAGGGGTGAACTGCAAGGGGAGTTCCAGTTGATAGAAGTTTTCGGAGAAATCCGTCCCGATACGCAAAAAGCCCACCAAGGGGGTATCGTTGTCCGAATAGTCCCCATTGAACATTTTCTCCGCGTGCATGAACATCTTGATGCGTTGGTATTGCCGCACATCCACGTTCACACTCTTGAACACGCCCCGGGAATCCCGGGGTTCCAGGTTCTCCACCTTAAAGGATAGGGAGCGTTCGTTCTGTCGGATGATCGTGTTGTTGTTGTTGAGCTGTTCCCGTTCCACCCCGGGGGGCATGACATAGGGAATGGGCTGCCTGCTGTAGTTCTCCTCGACACTCACGGTGTTCACATCGGTCAGTGTCCCGTCATCCGCAGGGTTGTTGTCCACATCGGGCTGCAGGGAATTGGTATAGGTCCTCCAATCCCCTCGGACCAGGTCCAGGGTGGCAAACCGAAGGACCACCTCCCCGGAGAAGCCCGTGAGGTACATCCTCATAAAACTGATGGACCTGAAATCCGCGATCCCGCCCACGGCATCCGTGAAATCGCTCAGCGGGATCTTGTACTGGATCCACCTGCGGTTCAATTGGGTCCCATTGGGCAGGGAGGGGGTCATCCCTTCCCGAATGTCGGTCACGTATTTGTCATCGATCGTGGCCCCGGGACCTATGGGGATCCTATACTCGTAATAGGAGTTCACCGTGTTCATGGTCAAGTCCCGATCGATGTCCTCCACATCGGGCAGGGTGGTGGATCCCCTGTTGGTGTTGGTCACCTCCACCGGGGAGTTCCCCTGGGTGTTGTTGAAGTCCAGGTAACGCTGCAATATCCCCCCATCGCGGTTCAGATAGTATTGGTAGTTGTCCAGGGCGGGGTCCTCCGGGGGACCGTTGTATATGGCCGCTTCCGCAGCATCGTCCAAGCCGTCAAGACCAAGGTCCTGTAGGGCCCTGTTGGCCGGATCCGCATCAAAGGCATAGACCAGGGACTGGGTGGAGGGCACCCGGCCCCACTCGGTCTCCCTGGGGATTTCCGTATTGTTCCTTGCGGGCAACCCGTTTTCATATTGTTTGCGGCCATCCCTGAGAATGTCCTCTGAAATGTTCCCCAGATTCAGTACCAGTTCCCCAACATTGGCCGTTGTGGTCTGCCCGTCCACATAGGGGTCCAATACCCAGAACTGCACATATTCCACATTGGATTGCTCAAAATTGGTGCTGCTGAGCGGTCTCATGATCCCCGCCCATTTGTTCTCCGGAGGCTCGGTCCCAAAACTTGGATTGGCATTGTAGGGCCCCTTCATATCGGGATAGTATGCGATATCCAGGGTGCTCTGGACCTGGGTCTGGCCCTGGGCGATATCGGTCTCGGTGAACACCTCATCGATGAATATCCTTCGGGTGGCGTTCAGGGAAACATCGTTGTCGGACAGCCCGGAAGGCCTCTGATTGGTATAAAAGATGGGGTCTATGGTGTACCAGGCCAGCTTGGCCCGTTCATGGCCCACTTCGATCCCCGTCCGGTCCCGGAGGAATTCCACCGGCGGGCTCGCCAGGGTCCATCCCAGGGAAGATCGGATATCGATCAGGGCCTGGGCACCTTCAAAATCATCCAGGTAGGTGGTGGTCTCTCCCCTGAAATCCGCATGTTTGGGAGAGTTGGGCTGCAAAAAGGCCACCTCCCCCCTCAAGGAGAGGTTGGAGGGCACATCGGTATCCACATTGGGAAGCTTGTTGGCCAAGCGGGTCAAGAAGGGAATCTCCGTACTGAAGTTTCCGTTCAGCCCGAAGATGGTATTGTTGACCGGCTCCACCCCGTAATTCGACTTTTGGGTCAGGGGTCTCTCGTTCAGGTTGAGCATGGTGCCCCCCACCACAAAGTTTTCGTTGAAGCGGTGTTCCACATTGACCCCCGTAAAGCGCCGGGTCTGTTGCCCGAAGACCGCATTGTTCTCCACGGAAATGTTGATGGGGGTGTTCGAGGCCGCCAGGGAGGGGTCCAAGATCTGCACCGTCCCGGCCTGGTAGTTCACCGTATAGTCGATCCCTTCCTGCAACTGCCTTCCCCCCGCGGTGACCCGCACCGAGCCCCTGGGCACGTTGAAGGCCCCGATGGGGATTCCGTTGTTTCCCTGGGACTTGTAGCGTCCCTTGAGCTGGAAGCGGTTCTTTTCGGCATTCTGGAGGGAAGCCGCCTTGGTCTTGGCGTACATATTGCGGAACACATAGCGCCTTTGGTTGGCATTGTAGCCCTGGTCGTCCTCCACATCATATACCCCACCGCCCAACTGTTCGAAGAGGTATTCCCCAAAGGGCTCCACCTTGGTGAAGATGATCCTCCCGGACTGGGAATCCACGGTAAGGCCCTCGACATAATCGAAAAAACCGTCCCCCCCGGGCTGCACATCATTGTACACATTGAGGCGGTCCAGGTTGAAGATGTCCAATAAAATACGCTCTTCATAGCCCGCCGGCCATCCCTGGTCCGGGTCGACCGGGGTGATATAGTTCCTGGGGGTGGGATCCGAGTACAGGATGTTCAGCTTAAAATCCTCCTGGCTCAATTGATAGGCCCCGGTGGCATAGATGTTCTTCATCATCAGGTCCCAGATGGGATCGGCCACATTGGTGATATTGCTCTTGAGCATTTTAAGGATCAGCGTATTGTTCTCGATTATGGGGTTGACCCCCCCGGATACCGTGGTGGCGTCGATGCCCCCATTGGCAAACTCCCCCACTTGGAAGACCTGTCCCCCCAGGGTGTACTGGAAGGCCACCCCAAGTACCTCATCATTGCCCAGGCTCTGGCTCAGGGAAATATACCCCAATTGCGGGTTGAACTGATAATCCCTGCCCTGCACCAGTTTTCGGGCATTTTCCAAAATGGCGTAATCGAAACCTTGGTTTACGGGATAGCCCGGCACGTTGAAGCCCGATTCCACCGTGGCGATGTCCCGAATGGCAGGGGTCAGGGCCCCACTGCCTATCTGGGCCGGATCATAGGCGTTGGCCACGTTCTGGGGATAGCCCGAAGCCACGGTGGCCGGATTGAAGAATCCGGGGGGATTCCCGTTGTTGATCCCGATCCGGGTCCGGTCGCTATGGGGTTCCCCCAAATCCTGAATGGCCACCACATTGCGGACGTTCTGTGTCTGTTGGTTCCGATTGGTCACCCAGACCTCCAAGCGGGTGATCTGGACCTGACTCTGTATAAAGGGGTAGTTCTGCAGGGCCCGATCGTAATTGTCCCTAAAGTAATGGGCCAGGAAAAAGTGACGGTCCGCATCGTAATCCAGGGCGGTCAGGGAAAACTCGTTCAGGGTCCCGCCTCCCTGGGCCACCACGGTATTGTTCTGGGAGCGTTGTTCGGAGAAGACGGCCGTGACGCTGGTCTTTCCGAACTGCAGCTCGGTCTTGACCCCGAACAGACTTTGGGCCCCGTTGATCAGGGAGCTGTTCAGGGGCATGTTCACGTTCCCGATCTCTATCTTGCGAAGGATATCGTCCTCCGTGGGGGTGTACTCCAACTTGACCAGGTTCTGGAAATCAAAGGTGGCCTCCGTATCGTAATTTGCCGAGACCTGTAATCGTTCCCCGACCTTTCCCAAAAGGCTCAGGCTGATGCGCTGGTCAAAATCAAAGGAGAGGTTGGTCCTGTTCCTGGGGGACAGGGCCGGGTTGTCGTTTTTCTGCCAAAGGATTCCCAGGTCCATGGCCACGGAGCCCTTGGGAATCACCTCGATGGTATTCCCCCCAAAGATGGATTCAAAGAAATTGCTGTTCACATAGAAGTTGGGGAGCAGGTTCCTTCGGGCCTCCTCACTGCCCGCCTTTTGCCCGCTGAAGGCATCCATTTTCTGTTTGAAATAGGATTTCATCCCCTCCTTGCGGACCAGCTCGTAATACTGCTCCGGGGTCAAGATCAAGGGGTGGTCGATATTGAAGTCCCCAATGCTCCGGGTATAGATGTACTGGTCGGTCAGGGGGTCGTAGGTGTATTTGGAAACAATGCTTTCGGGGTCCTCCAGCAACAGACGTCCCAGTTCAACACCGGTCTGTACGGAATCCTGGGCCTGTCCATCGATCTGTTGCCCCATCAGCAAACCGATGGGGAGCAAAAAGACCATAAAGGTTAGGTACTTAAAACGCGATGGTCCAAGTATTGGTTTTGCCCCTCTTTTCAAACTTCTTACAAATTTTTAAGCGCCTGTTTAATAATGTTCTCCACGCTTAGTGAAGGTTCCCCGGTGAGCACCTTGTCGACCACCTTCTCGGATTGCCTCCTGGGGAAACCGAGAACCTCCAATGCTGATAACGCTTCTTCTTTATTTGTATTGTTCGATCGGGGGGAAACTTCCCCATTGATTTCAACCTTCAAAATCTTGTCCTTGAGATCGAGGATAAGCCGCTGGGCAGTCTTGGCCCCAATGCCCTTGACCCCTTGTATGGTGGGCACATCCCCCTGTACGATCGCATCCCTGACCTCTGTGGGGGAAAGGGAGGAAAGCACCGTCCTCGCAATACTGGGGCCCACTCCGGAAACCGAGATCAAAAGCCGGAACACCTCCCGCTCCGAAGGCTCACAAAAACCGTAAAGGGTATGGGAGTCCTCCTTGACCAAAAGATGGGTATAGATCAAGAGGTTTTCCCCATCCTTCAAAAGGGAAAAGGTATGCAGGGATATGTTCACAAAATAACCCACGCCCTGGCATTCCACGATCAGGTGGGTCGGGTACCGTTCTATCAGTCTTCCTCTCAAATGGGCGATCATAGGTCAAAAGTTTGGTCAGTGTTCGGCCGTTTCCGGAGCTTATTCCGTTCGGGCCAATCTCCGCTTTTCACGTTCCTGGGCGTCGATGACGGCCACGGCCGTCATGTTCACCATTTCATCCACACTGGCGCCCAATTGCAGGATATGTGCCGCCCTGGGAAGGCCCAACATGATGGGCCCGATGGAATCCGCCTTGTAGAGTTCCTTCAGCAGCTTATAGGTGATATTGGCCGCCTCCAAGTTAGGGAAAATAAGGGTATTGACCTTTCTGCCCGCAATTCTGGAAAAGGGAAAATTGTTGTTGCGCAGTTCCTGGTTCAGGGCAAAATCGGTCTGTATCTCCCCATCCACCACCAAATCCGGGTCCATTTCGTGCAGGATTCCCACGGCCTCCCGTACCTTTTGGGCATTGGGGTGCTTGGAAGAACCAAAATTGGCATAGGACAACATGGCCATTACCGGGGTGAAGCCAAAGGTCTTGGCCACGTTGGAGGTCATTTGGGCAATTTCCGCCAGCTCCTGGGCGGTTGGATCTATATTGATGGAGGTGTCCGCCAAGAATAGGGGACCCCGTTCTGTGATCATGATGTTCACCGTGGCGGCCTTCTTTACCCCTTTGGCCCGGCCCAGGACCTCAAAGACGGGACGAAGGACCCTGGGATAGGCCTTGGAATAGCCCGATATCATCCCATCGGCATCCCCTTGCTGGAGCATCATGGCCCCAAAATAATTGCGCTTGCCCAAGTCCCCCAGGGCCGAATATTTGGTTTCTCCCTTGCGCTTCCTGGATTCCCAGAATTTCTGGGCATATTTTTTCCGTATTTCACGGGATTCATCCGATAGGGGATCAATGATCGTGACCTCGGCATCAAAGTCCAGTTTCTTCTTCAAGCGTTCAATAGTGGCCTTTCGTCCCAAAAGGATGGGAATGGCGATTCCCTCGTCGTGGACGATTTGGGCCGCCTTGACGACATCGAGCAGATCCGCCTCGGCGAAAACAATCCGTTTGGGGGCCTGTTTGGCCCGGTTGTGCATCAAGCGGACCACCTTGTTGTCGTTCCCGGAGCGGGCGTAGAGTTCATCCACATATCTGTCCCAATCCAAAATCGGCTGTTTGGCCACCCCGCTCTCCATGGCCGCCAAGGCCACTGCGGGGGGTATCTTGGTGATCAGGCGGGGATCGAAGGGTTTGGGAATGATATATTCCCTTCCGAAGGTAAATCGGGTGGTGTCATAGGCGATATTGACCTGTTCGGGCACCGCTTCCCGGGTCAGGTCGGCCAAGGCCCGGACTGCGGCCATCTTCATTTCCTCATTGATCTTGGTGGCCCTGACATCCAAGGCACCCCTGAATATAAAGGGAAAGCCCAATACATTGTTCACCTGGTTGGGATGGTCGGACCTGCCGGTGGCCATGATGATGTCCTTCCGGGTCTTGCAGGCCAGGTCGTACTCGATTTCGGGATTTGGATTGGCCATGGCGAAGACTATGGGGTCCTTGGCCATGGAAAGCAGCATGTTGGGGGTCACCACGTTGGCGATGGAAAGGCCAATAAAGACATCGGCCCCTTGCATGGCCTCTTCCAGGGTATCGATCTTGCGCTGGGTCGAGAACTCTTTTTTCTCCTCGGACAGGTTCTCCCGATCGGCCCGGATCACCCCTTTGCTGTCCAACATCACCATGTTTTGGGCCTTGGCCCCGAAGGCCTTGTACAAACGGGCACAGGAAACCGCAGCGGCCCCTGCCCCACTGACCACGATCTTTACCTCTTCAATCTTCTTGCCGGCCAGTTCCAGGGCGTTCAACAGGGCCGCCGCTGAAATGATGGCCGTCCCGTGCTGGTCGTCGTGCATCACCGGGATGTCGAGTTCTTCCTTGAGCCTCCTTTCGATCTCAAAGGCCTCCGGGGCCTTGATGTCCTCCAGGTTGATCCCCCCAAAAGTGGGAGCTATGATCTTGACGGTCTCTATGAATTTTTCCACATCGGTGGTGTCCAGCTCGATGTCCATGCCGTCGATGTCCGCGAAGATCTTGAACAGAAGGCTCTTTCCCTCCATGACCGGTTTTGAGGCCTCGGGCCCAATATTGCCCAGGCCCAAAACCGCGGTCCCATTGGAGATCACGGCCACTATGTTTCCCTTGGCGGTATATTTATAGACGTCCTCCCTGTTCTTGGCAATCTCCAGGCAGGGCTCGGCCACTCCCGGGGAGTAGGCAAGGGCCAGGTCTCTTTGTGTTGCATAGGGTTTGGTCGGTACGATTTCAATCTTTCCCGGTTGGGGTTTTGCGTGGTAAAGCAGT
>Ga0079224_100009778_pt1 | contig 13119 bp, 9 predicted proteins | sample Stecom2015_FD_80414 | JGI IMG/M metagenome (GOLD analysis project Ga0079224, IMG submission 80414) | Agricultural soil microbial communities from Utah to study Nitrogen management - Steer compost 2015 | ecosystem: Environmental > Terrestrial > Soil > Agricultural land | place: USA: Utah... | reverse complement strand
CTGACGTCCATCGATTTCGAGGACGTGCTCCGGTGCGCGGGGCCCGGGGACGTGGTATACTGTGACCCGCCGTACGTGCCGCTGAGTCCCACCGCGTCGTTTACGGACTACGCCTCCGGCGGGTTTGGTCCCGCCGAGCAGGAACGGCTCGCGGCGGCGGCCGCGGACGCGGCGCGCCGCGGGGCGCTGGTGGCCGTTTCGAATCACGACACGGAATGGACGAGAGCCTTGTACCGCGACGCGGACGTCTATCATGTCCAAGTCCGGCGCACGATTTCCTGCAATGGCCGGTCCCGCGGGGTTGTCGGCGAAATCCTGGCCGTCTATTGGCCGGACCCGCGGGCGGCCGGCGGGCGGCGGCAGGGAGGGGAGCGGGCGGCGGCCGCGGCAAGAACGAGCTGCGCGTGAGCGGCAGGAAAAAACAGTAGTCGCCAGAATAACCATTAGCGGACTTCACTGTTCAGCGGGCTTAAGCTGGTTGGAGGAGATGCCGATGGCCAAGAAGGCAACGAAAAAGTCGAGGTCGGGCGCGTCGTCCATGTGGGTGACGGTCGGGGCGGCCGTGGTCCTAGCCCTGGCGCTCATCATCGCACAGAACTGGTGGAATGACCGTCAGGCTGCCCAGTCCATCCGGGCGGCGTCCTATTGGGCCCAGTTCCCAACGGAAGGCACCCGCATCGGCCCGGCCGACGCGGTCGTCCACGTGGAAGAGTACTTCGACTTTCAGTGCCCGCATTGCCAGACCGCTTCGGACCTAGTGGTGAAGCGATTGCTGGATGAGTACGTCGCGGAAGGGAAAGTGGCCTTCACGTACCGCTTCTACCCCATCCTGGGACCCGAGTCGGTGCTCGCGGCGCAGGCCGCTTACTGCGCCATGGAGATGGGCGCGTTCTGGCCCTATCAGGACCTGCTTTTCGCCAAGAAAGGCATGGGCAACCGCGGGACGTTCAGCCGCAACAACTTGATTTCGTACGCGCGCCAGATCGGGCTGGACGGCGATGCCTTCGCCCAGTGCCTCGACAGCACGCGCGCGGCCCAGTACGTGCAGCGGCAGTATGACCAAGCCGTTCGCCTCGGTTTGCTGGGCGTGCCTACCTTCTTCGTGAACGGACGTCAGGTGAACCTGATGACCTGGGAGGACTTGTTCCGTGTCATCGATCAAGAGCTTCAAGCCGCAGGCCGCTGAGCACACCGCCGGGCGCCAAGCGGATCAGGCGCGCTGGCCTCTGGGCTTGGCCGGGTTGAGCCTGGGAGGAGCCGGGCTGTCGGGATACCTGTGGCAGGCCAAGGTGGGCGAGAGGGAGCTGACGTGCGGCCCGTGGGGCGACTGCTTAACGGTGAACGCCAGCGTGTACTCGGAAGTGATGGGCATTCCCGTGGCGCTGCTGGGCATGCTCATGTACCTGACGCTGGCGGTCGTGGGGACGCTTCTGTACTGGCGGCCCAGCATGCTGCTGGCCAACGCGGGGTTCGCGGTGGCCTTGGCCGGGGCGCTGTTCTCGCTTTACTTGACGGGGCTGGAGGCGTTCGTCATCGGCGCCTTCTGCATCTGGTGCCTTACGTCATGGGTCCTGATCACGTACATTGCCTGGCGGTGGGGCCGGGCGCTGCGCCGCCAGGCGGCCTGAGGGCGCCGGCGGGCGCCGGGACGATCCCGGATTCTGCGTTCAAGTTGACGTAGGAAAGCCGCGCTTAACCCCTCGCGCGCGACGAAGAAGGAGCGCGCGGGGGTTTCTTTTTCTCAAGCCAAGCCTGTCCGCCGGGTACCCAGCCGTCGCCGTTCTTTATCGCTTCGGCGCCGCGGCTTCCAGGAAACGTTATGTATGGCTAATTTTGTTAAAGAACGTGATTGACAAACTTTCATGCTCGCGCTTTACCTGTTTTCGAACTTGGTCGATCAACATAGGGAAGGAAAACCTCGGTTACGCTTTCGTCCCGCCCGAACGGTCGGGCCGAGGGGACGGCGCTCAGATCGGCTTTCCCGGAGTGCTCTCATGCCTACCAGCCCGATGATGTGCGACCGCAGTGGTTCTTCGTTCGTGACTGCTCTCGAAACAAGGCACGCTCGTCCGACGGCAGAGCCAGACCGTTCCGCCAACAAGGAGGTTATGCCTCTGCCGGCCCACATGCCGGAAGCGAGGCGGTCGGCGCCCGGGCCGCCGCTGTGTGGATTTCCCTCATCTTCCCCGCAACTGGGCTAGAGCGCTTTTGCAGCGGCCAGAAAGGCAGGGAACGATCGGATGTGGACGCAGGACTCCCTAATTGTGCGCTCAGAGTACACAGACGCAAGGAAAATATTCTCTGACATCGTCGACATACTCAAGACGCGGATGCGAGCCGACGTGGTCTGGCTCCAGTACGTGTCGCGCGCCGGTCAAGTCTTCTTTTTTCAAAGCGACGAGCTGTTCAATTTACCCCCTCTGAAGTGGTCTCAGTCGGTGTGTGGTCGGGCTCTGGCGAGCCGGCGCCTCGTCTGCGCCACCAATTGCGAACTGACGCCCTCGGAGCTGGTGAATAAGCGAGTCTTTTTCTCGCTCGTGGCGGCCGATCCCGTGGAACTGGGCGACGGCTGCGCGGTGCTCACCGCGGGGTGGTTCCGGGAACACGTCCTGACGGAGGAAGAGCGCCGCACCATCGACTTGTGCGCCAAACTGGGCGGGGTCGCCCTCGAGAGCGAGGCCCGCTACCGGCAGCTGCTGGACTCCTACCACGGCCTTATCAGCGGCTTGGTGCTGGCACTGGAGATGCGTGACTTCGAGACGGTGGCCCATTCCCGCCGCGTGACCACGTACACGCTGCTGCTGGCCGAGCGACTGGGCGTCGATGCGAGCCTCCACGACGAGCTCGCGCTGGGAGCGGCGCTGCACGACGTGGGCAAGATCGCGTTGTCGGACGCCATCCTGCGCAAACCCGGAAAGCTGACGAACGCGGAATACGCGCTGGTCCAGCAGCACCCGGTGCTGGGCTACAACATGCTGCGCTCGTCGCTGCGGCCGTTTCCCATCGCACTGGAGATGGTGCGCCACCATCACGAGCGGTTCGACGGTGCCGGTTATCCCGACCGGCTAGCGGGCGAGGACATTCCGTTCGCGGCCCGTATGCTGGCGCTGGCCGACGCCTTTGACGTAATGACCAGCGATCGCCCCTACAAGCAAGCCATGTCCATTGAGGAGGCGCTGAGGGAAGTGCGGGCGTGCCGCGGAACGCAGTTTTGCCCGCAGTGCGTCGACGCCTTCCTGGCCATTGAGCCGGCGACCTTGAACGCCGTCCGGGAAGGCGAGCTGGACCTCTCGCCCATCGTGGACATGCGCTCGTAAAGCATCCCCCGGGCCGCAGCGCGCCTTGAGGGCTCACCGTCGCGGCCCGCCGCGGGACCACGCTCGTTGGAAGCATTTGACTTCAGCAGGTTTTTTGTCCGGTTTGTCGAAGTTATGAAATACAACCGGTTGTACATCCCTGGCGGGAAGTCTTGGCACGGACGAAAGTCGTTTCGCGCGCCGGGTGAAAGGCTCAAGGAGGGCCGATTCGTTGCGTCCTACGATGGACGACGTGGCGGCGGCGGCGTCCGTTTCGAAATCCACCGTGTCGAGGGCGTTGTCGGGCGACCCGCGGGTGAAGCCCGAAACGCGCCGCCGCATATTGCAGATCGCCGCGGAGCTGGGCTACACGCCGGATTACAGCGCGTCCGCGCTGGCGCACGGCCAGACGTGGATGATCGGCGTGGCGACGCCCGGCGTGCCTCGCGGCTTTTCGGACCCGTTCTACCTGGAATTCCTCGGCGGCCTCGGCGACGGGGCCATGCGCGCCGGCTACAACCTGCTCATCGCGGCGCCTTCTGAGCGGGAGCCGCAGGATGCGCCCAGCGATGAGGCGGCACCGAGCCGGGCCGCGCGCACGCGCGGCGTACACTTGGCAGGGCTCATCGCCCGGCGGGCGGTGGACGCGGTGGTGCTGACGGAGCCGGCGGAAAACGATCCGCGGTTGCCGCTGCTGCGGCGCTACGGTCTTCCCTTCGCGTTTCTGGGGACGTGCGAGGAGAACGGGCAAGTGGCCGAAGGCGTGTCGTTCGTCGACGGCGACAACATCGGCGGTGCCCGGGCGGCCGTGGAGCATCTCATCGCTCTGGGGCACCGCCGTATCGCGTGTATCGCCGGCGCCGCAGGCTTGGTTTCGACCCGCCACCGGCTGGAAGGGTTTCGGCGGGCCATGGCTGCGGCTGGCCTGCCCGTGGACGAGCGCTGGATTGTCGACGGCGAGTCGACGCGGCAGGGCGGCCGACGGGCGATGCGGGCGCTCATCGAGATGGGGCTGGGCCGGGACGAAGAGGCGCCGACGGCCGTGTTCGCGTGCAACGACGTCATGGCCATTGGGGCCATGGTGGCGGCTCGGGAGGCCGGGTTGTCGGTGCCGGGCGACGTGTCCATCGCCGGCTTTGACGGCATTGCTCTCTCGGAGCTGGTGGATCCGCCGTTGACGACGGTGCAGCAGCCCATCTACGAGCTGGGCAAGACGCTGGCTGAGGTGCTGCTGGACGTCATAGAGCACTCGCGCAAGACGCGCAGACGGGCGCGAAAGACGGCCGCGGCCGTGCCGGCCGAGGGTCCGGGGCGCGGCCGGACGCAAGGGCACGCCGACGGGTACGTGCGGCGGGAAATCTTGCCGTGCCGCCTGGTAGTGCGTGGAACGACGGCGCCGCCGAAAGGCGCCCTGGAAGGAGGTGCTGCGGCAGGAGCCGGCAGCCTGCCGCGCAGCGCGGCGCTGTGAAGCGGCGGGCAACCGGCCGGGAAGATTCGTGTCGCGTCGCGTCGGGAAAGCGAACGGAGTCCGTGAGCATCGGGTTTCACGAGAATCCGGGAAGGAGGACACATTCGTGCGGAAAACGCATCGTTTGCTGGGCGTGCTGGTTATGGTCGTAGTCCTGAGCCTCGCGGCGCCGGCTTTGGCGCAGTCGGGGCGCGTGTCCGTCGTGGGCACGTGGGGCGGCCAGGAGCAGGAAGCGTTCATGCAGCTGATGTCGGTGTTCACGGCGGAGACCGGCATCCAGGTGGACTACACGGGCACGCGTGACCTGCCGACGCTGCTGACGACCCGTGTGGCCGCGGGCAATCCGCCGGACGTCGCGGCGGTGCCGAATCCCGGCCAGATGTGGGAGTTGGCCGCGGAGGGCGCGCTGGTGGATCTGACCCAGGTGCTGGACATGGATCAGATTCGCCGGGACTACTCCGAGGCGTGGATCGATCTGGGCAGCTATAACGGGAAGCTGTACGCCATCTTCATCAGCGCCGACCTGAAGAGCCTCGTCTGGTACAGCCCGAAGCAGTTCGCGAAGTACGGCTATGAGGTGCCGAAGACCTGGGACGAGCTGGTGGCGCTGACGGAGCGCATCGCGGCCGACGGGTTCACGCCGTGGGCGATTGGCCTTGAGAGCGGCGCGGCCAGCGGCTGGCCGGGCACGGACTGGATCGAGGATATCATGCTCCGCACGGCCGGTCCGGAAGTGTACGACCAGTGGGTCAACCACGAGATTCCGTGGACGCATCCGGCCGTGAAGCGCGCCTTTGAGATCTTCGGGCAGTTCGCGCGCAACCCGCGGTACGTCTACGGCGGCACGGCAGGCGTGCTGTCCACCAACTTCGGCGACTCGGTGAACGCGTTGTTCACGGAGCCGCCGCGGGCGTTCCTGCATCGGCAGGCCACGTTCATCCGCAGCTTCATCGACACCAACAACCCGGGCCTTGTGCCGGGCGAGGACTATGACTTCTTCATGCTGCCGCCCATCGACGAGCGGTGGGGCACGCCGGCGCTCGGCGGCGCGGACATGGTGGCCATGTTTAACGACACGCCGGAAGCGCGGGCGCTCATGCAGTTCCTCGCTTCGCCGCGGGCTCAGGAAATCTGGGTCAGCCTGCTGGGCAAGCTGTCGCCCAACCGGAGCGTCAGCGAGAGTGCTTACCCGGATGACCTGACGCGCAAGGCGGCGCGGCTCCTGGTCGAAGCTGACTCGTTCCGCTTCGACGGTTCGGACCTCATGCCGGCCGCGGTCGGGTCCGGCGCGTTCTGGGAGGGCGTGCTGAACTACGTCGCAGGCGAAGACCTCGACGACGTGCTGATGATGATTGAAGCGGCGGCCGAGGAGGCGTATGGCCGCTAAGGCTCGGCCGTAAAGCGGGGCGGGGCGCCGCGGGCGGGCCGGTCGGCTCGCCCGCGGCCGCCTTTCTTGCCCGCAACCGGCTCGAAAGAGGAGGCGTGCCCCGTGCATGCAGGTCAGCGCTCGTTGCGCATTTGGTCGTGGCTGTTCGCCGCGCCCGCGCTCTTGCTGCTCGGCTTTTATCTCGTGTATCCGGCCTTGCACACCACGTACCTGAGTTTTCTCGACCGGCGCCTGGAAAACTTTGTCGGCTTCGAGAACTACGTTCGCCTGTTCACGACGGAGGCGACGCGCACGGCCATCCGCAACAACCTGCTCTGGCTGGTGACCTTTACCGTTTTCTCGGTGGGCATTGGCTTGCTGATGGCCGTCCTGACGGACCGGGTGCGCTACGAGAAAGTGGCCCGCTCCATCATGTTCATGCCGATGGCCATCTCTTTCGCCGGGGCCGGCGTCATCTGGAAATTCATGTATGCTTACATGCCGGCGGGGGCTCAGCAAATCGGGCTTCTGAACGCTATCGTCGTGGCGCTGGGCGGCGAGCCCATCGCCTGGCTCACGGAGCGGCCGTGGATTAACAATTTCGCCCTCATCGCGGTGGGCGTCTGGATCTGGGCCGGTTTTTGCATGGTGATCTTGTCGGCGGCGTATAAGGGGATTCCCCGAGACCTGCTGGAGGCCGCGCGGGTCGATGGGGCCAACGAATGGCAAGTCTTCTGGCGCGTGAGCCTGCCGTGCATTCTGCCCACCGTGGTCGTGGTGGCCACGACGATGGTCATCAACGTGCTCAAGATTTTCGACGTCATTTACGTCATGACGAACGGCAGCTTCGGCACGGAAGTGCTGGCCAACCGCATGTACAAGGAGATGTTCCAGTTCCGCAACCCGCATATGGCCAGCGCCATCGCGGTCGTGCTGTTCGTGGCCGTGCTGCCGGCGATGATCATGAACGTGCGGCGGCTGCGGGAGGAGAGCGGGCCGGGCGAGCCGCGCCCGTCGCTGTTCGAGCGGCTGCGTGATCGCCGGCGCCGCCGGCTGGAGGTGGCGCCCGCCGCGGAAGGTTCGCGCCCGATTCTCAACGTGCGGGCTTCCCGGGCGGCCGCAGCGGAAATGGCAGCGGCGACCGAGGCGTCCCGCCGCGAGGGGACCGCGCCGGCGCGGCCGCGGCGGAACGTCCCGCCGGTCTTCGCCAAACTGGGCCGCGTGCTGTCCCACTCGCTGGTGCACGTCGTCGTCATCGCCGTGTGCCTGGCGTGGATCTTGCCCACGCTGGGCCTGTTGGTGAGCTCATTCCGGCCCGCGGCCGACGTGGCGCGCAGCGGCTGGTGGACGGTGCTGGCCGATCCGTTCAACCCCGCCAATTACACGCTGGACAATTACCGGCATGTCCTGTCGGCGCAAGGCATGTGGCGGGCGTTTCGGGACAGCTTCCTCATCACGGTGCCGAGCACGCTGCTGCCCATGGCCATCGCCGCGCTCGCGGCGTTCGCCTTCGCTTGGCTGCCCATGCGCGGGCGCGGCACCTGGTTTGCGCTGGTGGTGGCGCTGCTGGTGGTGCCTCTCCAGATGACGCTCATCCCGATCTTGCGCATCTACAGCAACGTCGGCCTCGCCGGCACGCTGCCGGGCATCTGGCTGGCCCACACCGGTTACGGCCTGCCCTTCGCCATCTACCTGCTCCGCAACTTCTTCGCCTCGCTGCCGCGGGATCTCTTTGAGGCCGCGGCCATCGACGGCGCCTCGCCCTTGGGGATGTTCTTCCGGCTGGCGCTGCCCATGTCGGTGCCGGCGCTGGCCTCGCTGGGCATCTTCCAGTTCTTGTGGGTGTGGAATGACTTGCTGGTGGCCTTGATTTACCTCGGGGGCACGGGCGGGCCGGCGCCGCTGACGCTGAAGCTCAGCAGCCTGGTGGGCTCTTTCGGACAGCAATGGCACGTGCTGACGGCGGCGGCCTTCGTCACCATGATCGTGCCGCTCATCGTGTTCTTCGCGCTACAGCGGTACTTCGTGCGCGGCATCTTGGCTGGGGCGGTGAAGGGATAAGTTGCAACTGCTGGAGCAAGCATGGCGGACTATCGACGAGAAGCATCTGTACTACGGCGTCGTCGGCAACGGTGAGACGGCCGCGCTCATAGGCCCCGACGCGGCGGTGCGCTGGCTTTGCTTGCCGCGCTTTGACGGCACGCCGTTCTTTGCGTCGGCGCTGGACCCGGTGCGGGGCGGCCAGTTGTCTCTCGTGATCGAGCGCGCAGGCGGCGGAATGCCGGGCGCCGCGCGGGTTGACCAGGAGTATGTGGGCCGGACTAACGTCCTGGCGACGCGCCTGGAAGGCGACGGCGTGCGGCTTGAGGTCGTAGACTCCATGCCGTGGGGCGGCAAGTCGCTGGTGCGGCGGATCGCCATAGCCAACACGGGTGATGCGCCGGAAACGCTGCGCCTGCGGGTGCGCATCGAGCCGGTGCGCTCGGCGCACTGGTCGTTCCAGGTCGGGGAAAAAACGGTCGCGTTGCCGGCGGGAGCCGGCGAAAGCGCGCAGCTAACGCCGCGCCGCGTCGTGCTGGTCGAGGAGAAGAGCGCGGCGCTGGCGGCGGGCTGGGTGTTCGGCGCCGGGGCCGGCGATGTGAGGGACGAGGGGCCGGAGGCCACGGCGCTGCTCGACGTGGCGCCAGGCGAGGAGCGGCGGATCGTCCTGCTCATCTCGTACGGCGTGGACGCCGCGGAAGCCGAGGCGCACTGGGTTCGCGCCGCGGCGGAGCTGGAGGCTGCGCCGCCGGGCGATCCGGAAGGCCTGGAGCGAGACTTGCGCTTCTGGCGCGACTGGCTGGCCGGAGCGCGTTTTCCGCAAGGTGTCCCGCCGGAGCTGGAGGAAGCGTACGCGCGCGGGCTGCTGGCGCTGAAGTTGCTCATCCACGAGCAGAGCGGCGCTATCCTCGCGGCGGCCACGGCGTCGTTCCCCGCGACAGCGGGCGGCACCGACAACTGGGACTACCGCTACTGCTGGCTGCGGGACGGCTACTACACCGCCCGCACCCTTGACGCGGCCGGGCTGCACCGGGAGGCCCGGGCTTTCTATGAGTTCGCGCTGCGCTGCCAGGGGCCCGACGGGCGCTGGCGCCAGCCGTTGTACACCCTGGACGGCGGCGAGCCGAAGGAGCTGATCGCGGAGGATTTGGCCGGCCCGGGCGGCGAGCGGCCCATCCGCTTCGGCAACGCGGCATATGATCAGCTGCAGATCGACAGCGAGCCCAGCATACTGCACGGGCTTTGGCTCCACGCGCAAGCCACGGGCGACCGGGAGTGGTTTGCCGCGCGCTGGGACAACATCCGCCGCGCGGCTGAGGCGATGATGCAACTGTGGCACCAGCCTGAGAACGGCATCTGGGAAATCCGCGAGCGGCGGGACCACTGGGTGTACGGCAAGGTGCTGTGCGCGGCGGGCTTTCGGGCCGCGGCCGCGCTGGCGCGCTGGCTCGGCCACGAGACCGACGCGCAGCGCTGGGAGGCCGAAGCCGAGACCGTAGCGCAGCAAGTCATCGCCAACGGCTGGTGCGAAGAACGCGGGGCGTACCTGCAGACGTACGACAAGAACTCGCCCCTGGACATTTCGGCGCTGGCGCTGGTGCTGTGGGACTTGCTGCCCGCGGACGACCCTCGCATTCAAAGCACGATGGCGGTCTTCGAGCGGCCGCTGCGGCGGCCGGACGAAGTCTTGACCGGCGGCCCGGCGGAGGACGGTTCTGCGGCGCCAAGCGGGCACGCGCCCGCGGGCGAGCCGGCCCGGACGGCCGCTCGGCGGCAGCCCACCACGGACGACCCGTACTGGGGACTGCATCACCTCAAGGGCGGGCTGAACATGCACGGAGCCTTCGCCCGCTACGACTACGCGGCGGCGCCGTTCTACCTGCCGACGATTTGGATGGCTCGTTGCTATTTGCGCGCGGGCCGGCGCGACCGGGCGGAGGAACTGGTGCGGCTGTGCCTCCGCAGCGCCACGAACCTGGGCTTGATGGCCGAGCATTTCGACCCGCGCACCGGCCGGCAGTGGGGCAACTTCCCGCAAGCGTTCAGCCACGAGGAAATGGTGCTGACGATCCTAGAGCTGGCGCAGCAAGCGTAGTTAGCGCAGTAAGCGCAGCAAGCGCGGGCGGCCGCGGCGAGCGCGGCCGCCCGCGCTTTTTCGCGTCTGGGCGCGCTCACCCGGGCTTTTTCGGGTCCGGGCGCGCCCAACGGAGAAGGAATTGGCGCTGGGTTTGGACAACTATCTTGCCGTGTGTTGGGACCAATCTGACAACGAGGAGGGCTGCTTGTGCTCGTTCGACGCATCACGACCCTCGTGCTGCTCGCGGCGGCCGGCGTCGCTGTGTGGCTCTTTGCGGGACCGCCGCCGACGGAGTCGCAGGCGCAGTTTCAGCTGGCGCTGGTGGCCGACGGGTTCAACTCGCCGGTTCACCTGACCTCGCCGCCCGACGGCACGGGCCGCCTGTTCGTCGTGGATCGTATCGGCGTCGTTTACATCATCGACGCTGAGGGGCGGCTGCTGCCCGAGCCGTTCTTGGACTTGCGGGACGCCCTGGTGCCGCTGCGCAGCAACTTCGACGAGCGGGGACTGCTGGGTCTGGCCTTTCATCCCGGCTTCGCGCAAAACGGCCGCTTTTTCGTGTACTACAGCGCGCCGCGGCGGCCTGAGGCCCCGGCCAACTGGGACCACACGGCGCGCATCGCCGAGTTCCGGGTCTCGCCCGACAATCCGAACCGGGCGGACCGCGCCTCCGAGCGCGTCGTGCTAGAAATCGACCAGCCGCAGTTCAACCACAACGGCGGCGCGTTGGCGTTCGGCCCCGACGGGTATCTGTACATCTCCCTCGGCGACGGGGGCGGGGCCAACGACGTCGGCGTCGGGCACGGGCCCATGGGCAACGGGCAGGACATCAACACGTTGCTGGGCAAGATTTTGCGCATCGACGTGGACGGCGGCGACCCGTACGGCATTCCGCCGGACAATCCGTTCGTGGGGCAGGAAGGACGCGACGAGATTTACGCCTGGGGGTTCCGCAACCCGTTCCGCATGTCGTTTGACCGGGGCGGCGACCGCGAGTTGTTCGTGGCGGACGTAGGCCAGGCGAACTTCGAAGAGGTCAACATCGTGAACCGCCCGGGCAACTACGGCTGGCGCATCAAGGAGGGTACCCACTGGTTCGATCCGGACCGGCCCGACGAAGTTATCACGGAAGGGCCTACGGTCGGCCCGCGCGGCGAGCCGCTGATTGACCCGATTATCGAATACCGCAACCGCGGCAGCTCGCCCGACGGCGTCGGCGTGTCGGTCATCGGCGGTTACGTGTACCGCGGCAGTGCGATTCCGGAGCTTTACGGGCGGTACGTGTTCGCCGACTGGAGCCGCGCCTTCAACCGCGGCGCGGGCGTCATCATGACGGCCGAACGGCCCGCGGAGCCGGGCGCTATGTGGCCGTGGCAGGTCGTTATGGAGCTTGAGGAGTTTATCCTCGGCCTGGGCGAAGACGCGGACGGGGAGTTGTACGTGTTGACCACCGAGCAGACGGGCCCGGTGGGCAATACCGGTAAAGTGTACAAGATTGTCCCGGCGTCGCCGTAAGGCGGCGCCCTTTTTTTGTGCTCGTTTCGAGCCGCGCGGGCCGTCAGCCGCCCGCCGCCGCCCGCGCGGCTTCCCCCCTCGGGGCGGTGGTGCCGGCCACCCGCAGCGCGGGCGCCATGACGATGCCGCGGGGAGGCTGCCCTTGCAGCGTTTCCACCAGCAGGCGCAGCGCCGCGCGGCCGGCCGCCCGCAGCGGCCGCACGACGGTCGTCAGCGGAGGATAGGTCGCTTCGGCGATGGCGCTGCCGTCGAAGCCGACGACCGACAGTTCCGCCGGCACCTCCACGTTGGCGCGGCGGGCAGCCCGCAGCACGCCGACCGCCAACCGGTCGCTGGCCGCGAACACGGCCGTCGGGCGCGGGGAAATTTCCAAGAGCCGCTCGCCGGCGTGGACGCCCGCCGCGATGTCGGACCCTTCGGCTTCCAGCACGGTCACGTCGAAACCGGCCGCTTGCAGCGCCTGGGCGAAGCCGCGCACCCGCGGCTGGAAGGCCTGGGGCGGTTCGGGTTCCGCCACCAGCGCGAAGCGCTGGTGGCCCAATTCCAGCAGGTGCCGGGCGGCCAGCGCGCCGCCGGCGCCGTCGTCCACCAGCACGTGGTTTACCTCTGCACTTGGCGCATCCCGCACCACCAGCACGAACGGATAGCCCCGCTCGCGCAGGTCCGCCAGCAGCGCCTCGTCGTACGCCGGCAAGGCCAGTACGACGCCTTCGATGCCCTTGCGGCGCAAAACGCCCACGGATTCCGCCTGCCGGGCACGGTCGTCGCCTACGCTGCAGACGACGCACTGGTAGTTGAGCTCCGCCGTGGCGTCTTGCACGCCGCCGGCGATCTCGGCGTACGTGGGGTTGGCGATGTCGGGGACCAGCAGCGCCACCAGGCCCGTGCGCTTGGTCATGAGGGCCGAAGCCACCAGGTTCGGCTGGAAATGAAGGCGTTCGATGGCTTCCTGCACTCGCTGCCGCGTGGCCGGACGCACGTGCGGATTGTTGTTGAGCACGCGAGAGACGGTGGCCAAGGAGACGCCCGCTTCCCGGGCGACGTCGTAAATGGTGACCCGCATCGAGACGTTCCTGTCGACGCCTCGCTTTCGCGTTCGTGAAGTTTAGCACCATATTCTCCGGGGCGCCGCCCCATTCCTGCGGAAGGAACTGGGAGCCGGGCGTAGAAGAAGATAGCCTTGGTAGCGCTTCCAAGTTCGGCGTGCCTTGATTTCGTTTTGACCATCCGCGCAGGGAAGGAGATGACGCAACGCCGCGAAGTCCTGGGCGGAGACGCAAATGTCTCCGCCGCGGCCAGACGCGCCGCCCGGGTTGTTGCGCCGAGCGCGCGTCGGCACTCTCTGCAGGACGTTAGT
>Ga0079224_100009777_pt1 | contig 13119 bp, 10 predicted proteins | sample Stecom2015_FD_80414 | JGI IMG/M metagenome (GOLD analysis project Ga0079224, IMG submission 80414) | Agricultural soil microbial communities from Utah to study Nitrogen management - Steer compost 2015 | ecosystem: Environmental > Terrestrial > Soil > Agricultural land | place: USA: Utah... | reverse complement strand
CCCCCCTCATAGTCCGTTGCAAGTTGGTTCGGCTCCGTGTCGCGTTCGTTGTATCTATTATGTCCTTTCTGGCTCCCGCCCGGGCCCCGTATGCCCTCCTCCTTCCATACGGGCGGGATGCTAAGCCGGTAATATAACGGAACGGTATGCGTCAGGATTACATCGAATGGGGGATAGCCCAGGTTGGGGCGACGCCCCTATACAGCTGCCGTCGGACCGCAAGTAACGGGGGGGTAACTGTTAAATTTCAAAAAGTATTTGAATATATTAACACTGTTAAGTAAATTTGCTCCGTTAATTGAAAGCAATGGGCATAAAAGAACGGAAAGAACGGCATCGGGAAGATTTAAAGGCTAAGATTCTGGAAGCAGCGAAGAAGCTTTTTGTAACCCAAGGCTACGAGGCGACCTCCATCCGGAAGATAGCGGCGGCGATCGAATTCAGTCCGACCACGATTTATTTATACTACAAAGACAAAACCGATATTGCTTACGCGCTCCACCAAGAAGGTTTCCGTTTGCTTCGGGAGCGCTTTTCAGCGCTGGTTTATGTGGATGACCCGTTTGAACGGTTAAAAGCCATGGGTAAGGGGTATATCCAGTTTGCGGTTGATCATCCTGATTTTTATGAGCTGATGTTTATTATGAAGGAACCCATGCAATATCTGCAGGCCCATCATCCCGAAGAGGAATGGCCGGAGGGCGAGCGCGTATTCGAAGCATTGATCCAAACGGTGGGGGGATGTAAGGCGCAGGGCTACTTTGGCAACATGAATACTGAGGAAATGGCCATGCTGTCCTGGAGCGTGGTGCACGGCTTGTGTTCGTTGCACATTACCAGCCATTTTAAACACATCGCTGAGAAATGCAGCGATGTGCTCATCGTTAAACAAGACACGTTATTGGAAAACGTTTTCCAGGCGTACTTGCAACTGCTGGAACGGTTCAAGTAATTTTTTTCATTTATAATAAACACTGTTAATAATGAGAACAGTATTAATCTGGGTGTTCTGGATGGGGTCCCTAACTGCGTCGGCACAGGAATCCCTTGCCGCCTACATCGATACGGCGTTGCGGCATAACCTGGTGTTGCAGCAGCGGCACGTGTCGCTCGAGAAGGCCATTACGGCTTTGAAGACGGCCAAGAGCTTGTACCTGCCCTCGGTGAGTGTGGAAGCGGCTTACCAGACGGCGGACGGCGGACGTAACATTCCGTTGCCAATAGGCGACCTGCTCAACCCGGTATACACAACCTTGAACCAGCTGACTGCCTCCGACCGGTTCCCTGCCATCGAGAACGAAACCATCAACTTTCTGCCCCGTAATTATTACGATGCTCACGTCCGGACTACATTGCCGCTGATTAACACCGAGATTGGCCATAACAAACGTATCCACGAATTTCAGGTGCGGTTGAGCGAATTAGACGTCGAGACCTACAAGCGTGAGCTGGTCAAGGAAATCAAGGTGGCCTATTTCGGTTATCTCAGCGCAGTAAAGTCCGTTGCCGTTTACCGATCCGCATTGGCATTGGCCGAAGAAGGCAGGCGGGTGAACGAGCGTCTGGTCGAACATGGCAAGGGGTTACCGGCCTATGTGTTGCGTTCGGAAAGCGAAGTCGCTGCTGCCGAGGCGGCGCTCACCGGTGCACAGCAGCAGGCCGAGAATGCCGCGTATTATTTCAACAGCCTGCTGAACCGCGATGCGACGGCCGGTATCGACACGGTTTTCCATCCCGATGGCGCTTTGCTGGAGGTGGCGGGTCTGTTGCACGGCGAACGCGAAGCTACAGCAGCGCGCGAGGAACTGGAGGCGTTGGCCACGGCGGTCGATATCCGCGAGACGGCCTTGAAGATGGATGAGCAATTTGCGGTGCCGAAATTGAACGCCTTCCTCGATTTGGGCTCGCAATCCGAAGGGTTCCGTTTCAACGGCCAGACGCGCTACTACATGGCCGGGCTGCAATTGACGTTCCCTATCTTCAACGGCAATCGGAATCGGTATAAGGTCCAGCAGTCGCAGCTTGACTTGCAGCATGCCCGGTTGCAACTGGCGGAGGCCGACCGCCAGCTACAGCTTTCCCACTCCGTCGCACGTAATGGTCTGCGGTCGGCCTGGGAAAATTATGAGGCGGCGAAGCGACAACTCGCCGCTGCCCAGGCCTATCAGCGGCTCATTACCAAAGGCTACCAAGCCGGGGTCAACAGCTATATTGAAACTGTAGATGCCCGAAACCAATATACGTCGGCTAAGCTGATGCTGACCGTTAGCACCTACCGGGTACTTTCGGCCGCGGCCACTGTTGAACGCGAGCAAGCCAGCTATCCACTCACCACAACGAATAACTAAGGTTTATGAAGACATACAGCTATAATTCCCTTGGCGCCTCTGTGCTTTGCGCGGCCCTGATGATTGCCGTAGCAGCCTGCAATTCAGGCAGCCGTGACTCCGGCCTCCAGGCCGAAGATACGGTTATCCCCGTACGTGTGCAGCCGTTGGCGGCAACGGACACCGCCGGCACCGTCACCGCTACGGGCACGTTCACTACCGACGACGAAACCGTGTTGGCATTCCGCAGCGGCGGTATCATCCAGCAGTTGCGGGTTAAGGAGGGCGAATCATTCCGCAAAGGACAGCTGCTCGCCGCCGTGGAGGCGACAGAAATCAATACCGCGTTGGAACAGGCCGAAATCGGACTGGAAAAAGCGGAGCGCGATTACCGCCGCGCGAGGCAACTGTATGCCGATAGTGTAACCACGCTGGAGCAGTTAGAGAATGCGAAATCGGCTTTCGATGCGGCCAAGCAGGATGTGCAGCGGGCATCCTATTTAGTGGGCCACACGGCAATCACCGCGCCGTTTGATGGCTATGTGCTGCAGCGCCCAGCCAATATCGGGCAGGTGGCGGGCCCGGGCGCGCCGGTGCTGGTGGTAGCCAGCCGCGCAAAAGGGGGGTGGGTGCTCAAAGTCGGCGTGAGCGACCGCCAATGGTCGGCCATCCGGTTGGGCAATACCGCTACGGTAACCACCGATGCCCTCCCGGGAAGCGTTCTCCCGGCGGAGGTCGTCCGCAAGTCCGAAGGGGTAGACCCGCAGTCGGGCGTGTTCAACGTGTACCTGAAGCTAACGGAGGCGGCGCCCTCGGCGCTAGCCTCGGGTCTCTTCGGAAGAGCCGCGATCCGTCTCTCGCAGACCTCCGGCATTTGGCTCGTCCCCTTCGATGCGCTGATGGATGGCGACGGCAGGAAGGCCTATGTTTTCGTGACGGCCGACGGTAAGACCGCCCGCCGCGTGGAGGTGGAAGTATCCGGTATCCAGAAGGACCACGCGGTGGTAACCGTTGGGCTCGAAGACGGCGGTTCACTTATCGTTTCCGGCAGCCCTTACCTGCGCGACGGTTCCCCTATCACCATCAAATAAACAACCATGGGTCTGATCAAATATCCGATAAAGAACTACCAGTTCACGTTTATTGTTATCCTGATGGTCGTGGCCATCGGCGTCAGCAGCATTTTTACGATGCCCCGCGCGGAAGATCCCGAAATGCAGCCGCCCAACTTCCCCGTGGTGGTGGTTTACCCCGGTACCAACCCCAAGGATATGGAGCAGCTGGTGGTGAAGCCTATTGAGAGCCGGCTTTATGACCTCGATGACATCAAACGCATACGTACGACGACCGTCAATGGCCTGGCGGTACTGTTTGTCGAGTACGAGCACGGTGTGGATTACGACAACAAGTACCAGGAGCTCATCCGGGAGGTGAGCGGCCTGCGACCACAGCTGCCCCAGCAGCTGTATAGCATCGACGTGCAGAAAATAGACCCCACGGGGGTGAACGTCCTGCAGGTTGCCCTCATCTCCGAAAACGCATCCCGCAGCCAGTTGAAAGCTGTTTCCGACCAGTTGAAAGACGAGCTGCAGAAGGTAAAGGCACTCAAAGACGTGACAGTAAGTGGGCTTACCGACCAATTGATACGTGTGGATGTGGAGCCAGCTAAACTGGCCCAACTGGGCATACCCCTTAACCAGGTGATGGAGGCTATCCAGAGCGAGGGGGCCAATATCCCCGGAGGTAGCGTATTGGCCGGCGGGAAGGTATTCAGTATCAAAACAAGTGGTAACTATCAGAGTATCGATCACATCAAGCATACGATCGTATCCAGCGCGCAGGGGAAGAACATTTTGCTGGATGATGTCGCCGAAATCTACACTGATTTCGCGCCTGAGACCCATATCACCCGCCTCAATGGCCACCGGGCGGTGTTTGTCAATGCCGCACAAAAGGCCGGTGAGAACATCAGCCGCACGCAGGAGGATTACCTTCAGGTACTCGATCGGTTCGAGCAGCGGTTACCGGAAAACATCGACATGGTGCTTCATTTCGACCAGGGGGAGAATGTAAACAAGCGGCTCAGCGGATTGGGGGTCGATTTCCTCATCGCCGTTACGCTTGTACTGATTACTTTGCTGCCGCTGGGTACGCGTGCGTCGCTGGTGGTGATGATTGCCGTGCCGCTGTCGCTGGCCATGGGCGTTATTGTGTTGAACATGTTTGGCTATTCGCTCAATCAGCTCAGTATTGTGGGGTTTGTGGTAGCCCTAGGGTTGGTTGTAGACGACAGCATCGTGGTAGTCGAGAACATCGAGCGCTGGATGCGGGACGGGGTGTCCCGCATTGACGCGGCCATCAAAGGCACCCACCAGATCGCCTTGGCCGTGGTGGGGTGCACGGCCACCTTGGCGATTGCCTTCATGCCGCTCATGTTTATGCCCGAAACCGCGGGCGACTTCATCCGCAGCCTTCCCATGGCGGTGATCGGCTCGGTCATCGCCTCGATGCTGGTAGCGCTGCTAGTGGTGCCCCTGCTTTCCAGCCGCCTGCTGAAGCCCCATGCCCATCCCGACGGCAACGCCGTGCTGCGGTGGCTACAGCGTGCCATCCATGGCACTTATGCCGTGTTGTTGGATAAAGCGCTGAAGCGTCCCTGGCAAACGGTGGCGATTGCGGTGGTGGTGTTCGCGGGTGCGTTGGCTCTAATCCCGGTTGTCGGGTTCAGCCTGTTCCCCGCTTCCGAGAAACCACAGTTCCTTATCCGTATCAGTGCACCACTGCAGGCCAACATTTTCACCACGGATAGCATTACGCGGCAGGTGGAGAAAGAACTGGCCGAATTACCACAGGTGCAGTACTTCGCTTCCAACGTAGGCAAGGGCAATCCGCGCGTATACTATAATGTGGAGCAAGCCAATGAGCATGCCGATTTCGCCGAGATATTCGTTCAACTACAGCCCGAAACGTCCGCCAAGGAAAAAGAGGCGCTTATCGAAACACTGCGTCAGCGGTGGACGCCCTACCTAGGGGCCAAGGTGCAGGTGAAGAATTTCGAGCAGGGTGTCCCGGTGATTTCGCCGGTGGAAGTACGGCTCTTCGGCGATAACCTCGATACGTTGAAACAGCTAGCGGGACGGGTAGAACGCTTGCTGGAAGAGACTCCCGGTGCGTTGTATGTCAACAATCCAGTGCGTAATGACAAAACAGACATCCAAGTGGACATCCACCGCGACAAGGCACTGGCACTAGGTGTGCCCAGCGCGCACATCGACCGGACCATACGCATGGTGCTGGCTGGGATTGACGTGACCACCTACACCGATCCGCAAGCCGACGATGACGACTACTTCGTGCGCCTCACTGTGCCGCGGGGCGCCTACCCCGACCTATCGGTGTTCGACCAAATCTATGTCGACAATGTGCAAGGACAGGCGGTACCGTTCAGCCAGCTGGCTACGCTGGAATTCGTGCCTTCGCCACCGGCGATATACCACATCGACCGGCAGCGCACCGTATCGGTAAACAGCTTCGTTTCGGCGGGGTATACGAATGATGAGGTGATCCAAGACGTGATCCATCAGATGGATGCGCTGCAGCTGCCCACGGGTTACTATTATGAGATGGGCGGCGAGGTGGAAAGCCGCGAGCAGTCGTTCGGTGGATTCGGCACGGTTATCCTCATTACCGTTTTCATGTTCATCGCCGTATTGGTGTTGGAGTTCAAGACCTTCAAGAGCACCCTCATCGTGCTGTCGGTCATCCCATTAGGTATTGTGGGCGCCGTGCTGGCCCTATTGGTTTCGGGCAACACCTTGTCGTTCGTGGCTACCATCGGCCTGGTCGCCCTTGCCGGTATTGAGGTAAAAAATACCATCCTGTTGGTCGATTTCACGAACCAGTTGCGTAGGGAAGGGGTGCCGCTCGACGAGGCCATCGAGAAGGCTGGTGAGATGCGGTTCCTGCCGATCATCCTCACGTCGCTGACGGCTATCGGCGGACTGCTGCCTATCGCTTGGTCAAGCAACCCGCTGATTTCGCCGCTGGCCATCGTGATGATCGGGGGCCTGATCAGTTCCACCCTGTTATCGCGCGTGGTTACGCCGGTGGTGTATAAGTTGATGCCACCTGCTATTACAACCGGGGATTAGCTTTCGTTGCTTTGCCCGTTGTCTATTTTGGTTTTCCCGGTGCGCACGCCGCCGGCATTGGGTAAGCCCTGATGACGCTTCATTGTGCGCGTGTCTTTGAATGCTTTATCAGACGTGGGATGTCCCATCGCCCTGTTGCGGTTCTGGTCGGTTAATTCGCTGATCGTTTTTTTCTTCATGATGCCTCCTTGTGTTATAGACGATAACAGCGGAAGGGCGAGATTGTTCGTCCTTTATTTGCCCTTTCGCCCGTAATGCATGCTGGATGCGTGCCGGATACGTCATGCGAGATGGTAGAAGATGGGGCGAAGAAAGTACGTTGTTAGTCTTCTTCGGGTGGCTCCTCTTTTCTCGTGTTTTTCTTCTTATCTCTCGCCTCTAAAAGATCCCGCAACTTCCATCGCTTGAGCAGTATCTTGGTAGAATATCTTTTGAGATGGTATTTTTCCGGTTCGCCGATTAAGAAGCCAAAAGCATTCATTGAAGGGACCGCATCGAATATAACCTTAACGGTGGCCGTGAGGGGCAGCGCGAGGATCAAGCCTGCCAGGCCGAATAGCATACCGCCCAGCAAAATGGAAATAATGGCCATCAACGGATTGATGCTGACCTTACTACCCACAATGTTGGGGGTAATGAGGTTGCCTTCCAGGAACTGCACCACCTGGAACCAGATAATAACACCCAAGGCATACCAAGCCGTATCTTTTGTGGCAAGTGCAAAAATGGCGGGGAGGATGGATCCGATGGCAATGCCAATATAGGGCAATAGCATCAGCAGCGAAGCAAGCGTGCCGAAAAACCATGCATACTGGATGCCCAATATCCACAACCCGACGGTGTTGAGTATGGCCACGATGCCCATTACGGTAACGAGGCCGAGCAAGTAACTCTGTACAACCTGATAAATCTTGTTAAGCGTGTTGTGTACGGTCTCTTGTGGTGTGGATTTGAAAACGCGGAAAAAAAACTCGCGGAAGAATACCCGGTAATACAGCAGGAAGAAGGAAAATAGTGGCACCAATATGACCCCAGCCAATACATTGCCCAATGAACCGAATGCGGCGGTGATATAAGATGCTGCATTCGACAGAATCTGGTTGGCCTGGCTTCGGAGGCGTTCCACAATCTGTGTGGGCTCCAGGCCGAATTGTTCATGTAGCCACTGTTGTATGGTGTCGAATATCGAAAGGAATTTTTGCTGGATCTCGGCGCCGTCTCGACCGATGACAATCACCTGGTGGATGATGAACCAAACCAATCCTGAAAGTATGGCAATGGCTAGTGTAACCGCCAACAGCGCGGAGGGGGCTTTGCCGAATCGCAATCGCTCGAATGTGCCTGCCACCGGATACAGTGAAATAGCGATAAGAATGGAGAACATAAGCGGCAGCAGCACGCCTTGCAGCACGTAGAGCAACGCGATGATAAGGGCCAACGAAATCAAACTGGCTGCCAGTTCCACCGAATAAGGTCGTTTAGTAGGGTTTTCTTGCATATAAATGATATTAATTGCGCTGTTATGTCGTCTCACTCAAAGATAATGAAATAATCGTGATAACATCACCCTTGGTGATTGTTGACAATGGAACAATAATTTACGCAGAATGTTTTTGAGGGCCTATTTCATTGTTGATTACCGTATTAGCAAATAGTAATGGATTATTTTGTATTTTTGTGCCATCTTTAGTATAGATTAACGAGCATACTTTGACATTTAGCGATTTTAATTTCGATAGCACCCTCTTTGAAGGTTTGAACAGCATGGGCTTCAAAACGCCCACACCGATACAGGCTGAAACCATCCCCATTATCCAAGACAAACATGACCTGATTGCCTGTGCCCAAACGGGTACGGGGAAGACCGCATCCTATCTTCTGCCGGTAATGGACTCGATTTGCCGGATGGAACAGCGGCCAGCCATCAGTGCCTTGGTGTTGGCCCCGACGAGGGAGCTGGCCATGCAGATCGACCAACAGATCGAAGGGCTGGCGTACTTTACCGGGATCACGTCTATCGCCATCTACGGCGGCGGGGATGGCATCGGTTATGAACAGCAACGCCGCGCATTGCGCGAGGGCGTTGATATTGTCGTGGCTACCCCTGGTCGGCTGATCGCCCACATCAGTTCAGGCAAGGTAAGGCTCGACGAAATCAAATTCTTGGTGCTGGATGAGGCGGATCGCATGCTCGACATGGGCTTCAAGGACGATATCAACCGGATTGTCCGTGAATTGTCCACGGAGCGCCAAACCATGCTGTTCTCGGCAACCATGCCCCCGAAGATACGGGCGTTTGCAAAGAACCTGCTGAAACAGCCCCAGCAAGTCAATATTGCCTTATCCAAGCCCGCCGAGGGAATTGTCCAGCAACAGTACCGCGTGGCGGATAGCCAAAAAACGCCCCTTTTGAAACAGATACTGAAGAGCGGTGATTTCAAGAGCATCATCGTCTTTTCGTCAACCAAAGAGAAGGTCAAGAGCTTGGGGCGGGAACTGGCCAAGATGGGGTTGGCCGTGCAGCCGTTCCATTCGGACCTGTCGCAAGAAGAACGGGAAAAGATACTGTTGCGTTTCAAGAACAAGCAATTGCCCATCCTTGTCGGTACCGATGTGCTTTCGCGGGGCATCGACGTAGTGGGAATCGATTTGGTTGTCAATTATGACGTACCGCCCGATCCAGAAGATTACATCCACCGAATTGGACGTACCGCCCGTGCTGAAACCACGGGTACGGCCATCACGTTTGTGAACGGCCGCGACAGCCGGCGTTTTTCGGCCATCGAACAACTCATGGAACGCAAGGTGGAGGAAGCGCCGCTGCCGGAGGGTATCGAGGTGGTGGCTGAGGCTCCCGATCGTGGAGACCGGCGGCGCCGGGAGCGGGGCCGGTCTAAGCCGCGGAATAAGGGCAAAGGTGGTAAACCGGGCAACCGGGAAGCTTCGGAAGCGAAAAATGCCGCGGTGAATACCGAAGTCGCCGGAACGGACGCGGCGGGGGATGCAGCCCCCAAGAGGAAAAAGAAGCGCCCGTTCAGGAGACGGAATAAAAACAGGAAACCCAATGCCTCTGAAGGGGTGGAAACGTAGCATAAATGCCGCAAACCGTTGAATCTGTTAGATTGTTGGTTTTTTGTAATTAATACCAGCGAATGCAAAATATCTTAATTTGTGTCTGTAATTTTGCATCAATTGTAATATAATGGCGAAGAAAAAGAAAAAGGCTACCGAAGAGGTAGACGTTGTTCTTATCGGCGCGGGCATCATGAGCGCCACATTGGGCACGTTGATCAACGAGCTGCACCCCCGTGCAAGCATCGCGATATACGAACGCCTTGATGAAGTGGCGGCAGAAAGTTCCGACGCTTGGAATAACGCGGGTACGGGCCATTCCGCACTATGCGAATTGAACTACACGCCCCAACGGCCGGATGGTTCGGTTGATATCAGCAAAGCCATCAAGATTGCCGAAGCGTTCGAGCTTTCCAAAGAATTTTGGTCTTACTTGGTCTCGCATGGCATCATCGATCGCCCGGAAGATTTCATCCGGAGCATTCCACACATGAGTTTCGTGTTTGGCGATGATAATGTAGCTTTCCTTCGCAAGCGTTATGAGACGATGCGCGAGCATCACCTGTTCCAGGGGATGAGCTATACCGAAGATCACAACGTTCTGCGTGAATGGATACCACTGGTTATGGAAGGGCGGAAGTCCGATGAACGCCTAGCTGCCACACGGATCGATATCGGCACCGATGTCAATTTCGGCGCGCTGACACGCGCCCTGTTTCTGCACTTGATCCAGCAAAACGGGGTCAAGCTCCGGTTGGCCCATGAGGTGCGCGACATCGAGCGGGCCGACGACGGCCGTTGGAAGGTGAAGGTGAAGAACCTCACCACCGATAAAAAGAAAACAGTGGTCGCCAAATTCGTCTTCATTGGCGCCGGCGGCGGCTCACTCCTGCTGCTCGAGAAATCTGGCATCCCGGAGGCGAACGGCTTCGGGGGGTTCCCTGTGAGCGGCCAGTGGTTGAAATGTACCAATCCGGAGGTGATTGCGAAACACCGTGCCAAGGTTTATGGCAAAGCCGCTGTGGGCTCGCCGCCCATGTCGGTGCCGCACTTGGATACGCGGGTCATTGACGGAAAGACCGCGCTGCTGTTCGGTCCGTACGCAGGCTTTTCGACCAAGTTCCTCAAGAATGGCTCGTGGCTCGACCTGCCGGCGTCGATCAAGCTCAGCAATATACGCCCGATGCTGGCGGCGGGGATGGATAATATTCCGCTGACCAAGTACCTGATCAACCAGGTGCGGCAAAGCCCTGACGACCGACTGGCGGCGTTGAAAGCGTATGTGCCCACGGCACGCAAGGAAGATTGGGAACTCGAAATTGCCGGCCAACGGGTACAGGTAATTAAGAAGGATGAAGCGCATGGCGGCATATTGGAATTCGGCACCGAAGTGGTGAGTAGTGCCGATGGCACCATATCGGCACTACTCGGTGCATCACCGGGCGCGTCCACATCGGTGTCGATTATGGTCGACCTATTGGCCCGTTGTTTCCCCGAGCGCGCCAAAACGGCCCAATATCTCAGCAAACTGCGGGAGATGATCCCTTCGTTCTCGCAATCCATCGCTGAAGATGCGCAATTATGCCGGGAAACGCGTGAGCGTTCGGCTTCGATACTGAAACTGGAACATACTCTCGCATCCGTATAGTGGCGGACATCGCAAACGGGCTCCACGAATTGGCGGTACAGCTCAGGCAAACGCCGTTGCTACAATGGGTCGGTGTGGTCTGCGGGGTTGTCCAAGTGCTGCTTGCCAAAGCCAATAAGGTATTGCTTTATCCATTCGGCATTGCGAGTATACTGATTACGGTGTATGTGTTGTACGAGGCAGGACTCTATGCCGAAATCCTATTGAATGGCTATTACCTCGTGATGAGCGTCTACGGGTGGGTGCATTGGATTTCGCGGAAAGACCAGCCCCCGGTGATGGCTGCCTATTCGAAACGGATGGATTGGTACATCACCCTGCTGATTGTTGCCATCGGCTTCGCGGTGCTGTATCTTGCACTGATTTATTTCACCGACTCTACCGTGCCCGTCTGGGATGCGTGGATAAGTGCCACCGCTTGGGCAGGCATGTGGTTGCTCGCACAACGGAAAATAGAAAATTGGTTATGGCTTAACGTCAGTAATGCTTTCGCCATTCCACTTCTGGCGTACAAGGGGCTCCACCTCTACGCGCTGTTAACGTTATTCCTTTTTATTGTCGCTACCTTTGGCTACCTAGATTGGAGGCGCATCATCCGCCGCCAGCACATGGAAGGGGGGAGCAGGGCATGAGCGGACCCACGGCCCGCCGGGATGCGCCCGTGCCATCGGCATTGCTAGAGCAGCTTCGCGCTGACACTGGCCGTGCCGAAAGCAGCGGGACGCTTACGCCTGAGCAGCTGGCGATCATCTATGACCGCCGGTGGTTCAAACTGTTTGTACCAAGCAATCTCGGCGGGTTGGAGTTGCCGTTGCCCGAGGCGGTACGGCTGGAAGAGGAGCTGGCGCGGATCGACGGCAGCTTGGGCTGGACCGTGACACTATGTGCCGGTGCGAACCTCTTCGTTGGTTATCTGGACCCTTCGCATGCCACACCGGTTTTTTCCGACCCACGCGTGTGCCTGGGCGGGAGCGGTCAGGCCACCGGAAAGGCCATTGCCGAAGGCGGCGGATACCGCGTGTGGGGCAGATGGCGTTACGCTACAGGCACGCCGCACCTTACGCATTTCACGGCAAACTGTGTGGTCCAAGAGGATGGTAAAGACCTGCTGGACGCCACGGGAAAGCCGCTTGTGCGTTCATTTCTCTTTCCGCGGTCGGACGTGCAAATCACCAACGACTGGAATACCTTCGGCTTGAAAGCCACCGCCAGCCATTCCTTTGCGGTAGACGGCTTATGGGTGGATGCCCGACAGGCCTTTTCAATTACGCCGGGGGCGGTAACCTGGGGCCATCCCATTTACCGCTATCCGTTCCTCCCGTTCGCCGAGGCTACCTTGGCGGTGAATACGTTGGGTATGGCCAGACACTTTTTGGAGTGCGCGGCTGCCCTGGGTAAACCGATGTGGCAAGCGTTGGTAGAGAACGCCCGGTCGGGACTTGCTGGAGTTAGGGTGTCATTCTATGAGGCGCTCGACACCTCTTGGCGGGAATTGCTGCGTGTAGGCGAATTGCCCCCCGAAGTGCAAGAAGCTGTCAGCGAAAGCAGCAAGAGGTTAGTCAAGGTGGCGCGCGATTGCGTTGTTGCCGTATACCCGCACCTCGGATTGGCGGGGGCCGATGCCACTTCCGAAATAAACCGGGTGTGGCGTGATATCTTTACCGCGAGCCAACACAGCCTGCTTCGACCTTAAGGGCACGGTCAAGGAAGGTGGGGCCTTGCATATAAAAAGCAACTTACCTAAGTTTGCAGGAATTATATGGTCACATTTCCAAACGCCAAGATAAATATCGGGTTGCAGGTACTAAGCCGACGGGCCGACGGGTACCATAACCTGGAAACCGTCTTTTATCCCATTGGTCTGCACGACGCACTCGAGATGGTAGTGGCTGAGGAAACGCAGTTGTTCCCGTCGGGGCTT